>Ga0210410_10000372_pt1 | contig 53127 bp, 40 predicted proteins | sample IncBWC4MmetaG_FD_161058 | JGI IMG/M metagenome (GOLD analysis project Ga0210410, IMG submission 161058) | Forest soil microbial communities from Barre Woods Harvard Forest LTER site, Petersham, Massachusetts, United States - Inc-BW-C-4-M | ecosystem: Environmental > Terrestrial > Soil >...
GTTCAGTGCGATCAGGGTGACTGCGGCGGATTGGGTCTTGGTGGTGTCCGCGGCTGCGGTGGCAGTCACGGTTACCGGCGCCTGCGCCGTCACTGAGGCTGGAGCCGTGTACAGGCCTGTCGCACTAATCGTGCCTCCGCCACTGGTAACTGCCCAGGTGACGGTTGTATTGCTGGAGCCGCTTACCTGCGCTCCGCCAAACTGTTGCGACTGGCCGGCTTGCAGTGTCGCCGCGGCCGGCGAAATCGCCGAGATCGAAACTGCACCGCCGCCACCACCTCCTCCGCCGTTGGAACTACTCGATCCACCACATCCGGGCAAAAACGAAATCGCAGCAATCAGACCAACTAACCAAATCGACCGCATACACGCTCCTCAAGAATTAGTTTTTATTGGGGGACTTCTGGCAAACCATCGGAAAGAACCATGCACGTCGAATTCCAGAGCAGAGAATCCCCTAAGTTGCATCTGTCACGAAACATGCGACCCCATGAATCTGCATATGGTTTATCGATGATGCAAAAGTTTGCACACCGGATGACTCAGGGGACAATTCCGAAGGCAGATGTTTTCCACAGAGCAGAATATTCTCGACAACTCGGCCGGATGGCACACAGCGTAGACCGAAAGAGCCTCCTGGACAGAGATCGGCCTCTGGTCGATAATAGCTTACAGAGATTAAGTAGCACGTGGCAATTGCTTTGCAGACATCAGCCGACTGGTTGCACTTGCGCTAAAGAAACTCTGGCTACGGTCGTGCCAGTTTCCAGCGCAGGGCTGCGGCCAGGGCCAGAAGCCCCGTTCCTACCAGGGTGAGAGTGCCAGGTTCCGGAACCGGATTGTAGCCGATGAACTCTTGCGGCAGCCCGCACGCTTTGCCGGGCGGGCAGCGTTGCGTGCCGGGGATTGGCGTGTACAGCATGTACGGAGCGAAGTAGCTCTTCGGCAATTTGGGAGCGAGAGCTAACGCGGCGTAGTACAGGTCTTGAGCGTCTTCATTGAAATTAGGATTATGTTTCGCGCTGGAGCTGAACAGGGCCCAGATGGCCCAGTTGGCATCTTTTTGGTTCGCCCCCTGAAATAGCACATCGCTGTAAATTACGGCTGCGGCCTCGTAATACAGCATGCTGTTTTTCAGATTCTTGAATAGGCCCTGGCCGCTGAGGATGTTGGTTACATTCGCCTGCCAGGTTTCCCCGCGCACGATGTGGTAGTCATGGGCATCGCACATCAACGTGACCCGGACGCCATTCACATCGAAAAACCAGGGGTAAGTTCCATCGTCATTCCCCAGATAGTGCATGTTCACCGGGTTTGAATCGGCCCAAGCCGATCCCGCCAGGAGTGTGACCAGCACAATAAGAAAAACCGGGATGCGACGAATACGCATGGCTTACCTCAGAACCGGCAGCAGAGGAATTAGATACTAGAGAGGTGTGGAAAAACAAGCTCTTTCCGCGTGAGACTTTCGCCACCAATGGCTGGCGGAATTTTTCGCCGGAACATGAAGTCGGTTTTGCAGAGTGGTTAGCCAATTCAAGAAAACCCGGCCGTGAGCACGGCCGGGTTCTCGAACAAAATCTGAAATACGCTCCTCAATCTTAATTCTTTGTCGCTGGAATGCTGCTACTTCTTCTCGCCCTGGTCGCTGGCCCCCAGCGCCTGGTGGAGCTGTTCCATGGCTTTTTCAATGGACTCGACTGCCTGATGTTTGTGACCTTCAAAATCGTTGCTCGCCTTGCGATCCAGGATATTCTTGGCTTCGCGCAAATGGCTCATCGCAGCCCAGATCTCGGGGTGTTTTTCATCATCTTTCTTTGCCCCCTTCATGGAGTTCTGTTTTGCGCCCCCGGCCGTGGGAGCCTGTGCGAATGCCGATCCGGGCAGGGCCAGGGCGGCAGTTAACGTAAGAACCGTCAAGAACCGTTTCATTTTTTAAATCCTCCGAGTTGAGTAAGTTTGAGCCTCTCGAACCGCTCGATAACTTTAACACTAACAGCCGCGACTAGTTGCGCTCACCGCCGGGTGGTAACCCGGCAGTACATATCTTCGCATTTGCCATTCGCATACATTAGCAGGAGTTAGGATTTGATCCGCTCGCGGAATGCTACCCGACGGCGACCGCAGAGCGCAACTTTTCGCGCGCGCCGGGTTATAAAGTTCTAGCGACTTATACAATTCTCCGAACTTCGCCGGCGTAGGCCGAGTGCCGCGTTTCGGAGCGGGGCGAGCAACCCTGAGTAGAGTCCTCTTCGATTTACATTCAATGATTTGATAATCAGATGGGCGTGCAGCGGGAACACTTAAACAATGGGACAGATGGTCCAAACAAATTCGCGTTGTCGCAACCTGCTGGCGTTGATCGTGCTCTTGTCGGCTGCAGCTTCAATCGGCTGCGGCGGCGGCTCTTCTTCAAGCACTTCCAAGAATCCGGCATTAAACCCAGTACAAACGGAGAATGCGAAAGCGGGAGACCCAAACTGGCTCCCCACCAATATCGCCAAGCAAAGCGAGATCGAGGGCTATGCCTCTGCCGTCAGCGTCAATCGTGGCGGATCGATCCAGTTCTTCGTCAATACTGCCGATGCGAGCTTTGATCTCGATATCTACCGGATGGGCTGGTACGGAGGCGCAGGCGCCCGCCGAATGATGTCGACAGTCACACTGCCGGGAACGCGACAGCCGATGCCAACACCCGATCCGGCAACGGGTCTAATCGAGTGCCAATGGACCAATCCATACACGCTCAACGTCCCGAATAACGTGAGTGATCCCACCGACTGGCTTAGCGGGATTTATCTGGCTCGCCTGACCGGAATCGGTTCCGGCAAACAGAGCTTTATTGTTTTCGTGATCCGCGACGATGCCCGCCCCGCGGACATTCTGTTTCAGTCCAGCATTACAACCTACGAGGCATATAACGACTGGGGCGGCCTTTCCCTTTACACGACCCCGCCCGCGTACAAGGTTTCGTTCAACCGGCCCTACCATCGAGACTGGGGCGCGGGAGATTTCATGGAGTGGGAAATCAACATGGTTCGCTTTCTGGAGCGGGAGGGCTACGACGCCACTTACTCGACCGATGTTGACACCCACGAACAAGGGAGCTTGCTACTGGCGCACAAGGCATTTCTGTCAGTTGGTCACGATGAATACTGGACGTGGCAGATGAGGGATAATGTCGAAGGCGCACGCGATCAAGGCGTTAATCTCGCTTTCTTCGCAGCGAACGTCAGCTACTGGCAAATCAGATTCGAACCGAGCCTGGTCACGGGCGACGCCGACCGCACCATCGTTTGCTACAAACTGGATGCACCCACCAAGGATCCCTACTATTCGGACGGCAAGTCCGACCACCTTCACCTGGTCACGACTCAGTTCCGTTTGCCGCCAGTGAATCGTCCGGAAAACGCCATGGTAGGAATCATGTATGCAAACGCTCGCGTGGCTGGGGACATCGTAGTCACCGATCCGTCCAACTGGGTTTTCCAGAACACGGGTGTGCAGAGCGGACAACACTTGACCGGATTGTTAGGTTACGAAGTGGACCACACGTTTCCTGGGAGCCCCTCCAGCCTCGTCATACTGGCGCAGTCTCCTTACGTGCCCGGAAGCGGGGAGTTCGGTGGGAAAGCCAGCCAGCGGTACATCGCCAACACAACCGAGTACACCAGCAGCGGTAATAGCACGGTGTTTGCGGCCGGCTCCATGCAGTGGAACTGGGGACTCGACGACTTTGGAGTCGATCATGCGGCGATGACGGACGGGGTCGCACAGCAGGCGACGCGGAACATTCTGCAGCAGTTTGGGGCTACGGTTCCCGGGCGATGAGCCTTGTCTGGCGCGGAATATGGCCGATAGTTATGCATACTTTCTTCTCTATGAATCGGCTACTTAGTGGGTGACTTTCCACTCCTTGCTAGTTTGTACTGCTGTGATAGTATTGGCCGCAGTTTCAGAGCTGGCTTGAGTTTCCCCAAGTAGCGCGACTCACGCGGTACTCCCCCTAAGTGCAAAGTCCGTCCCGCGTGGAGTCTGGCAAGCCAAAATGGGATTGACGGGGCGAAGCTGTGTCGCGTGGTGGCACCATCAGGCAAGACATAGAGAGAAACGGGCAGTGCAGAATCCTGTAAAATTCGACAGCGGCAGGATGAGGAATAGAACCATGTACAAATTGTTTGCGAGCGCACTTGCGCTGCTGATCACAGGGTCGGTCGCAGCTCAAGTTAATCCTTCCAGCCAGGCCTCCGCGGCGCCTTCGTCTTCCGGCTGTAGCGCGTCGGGGACGGGAAGTGCGGCCGTCGCTGGTTTTGACCAGCGCAACCCGCGTTATCACATTGAGGCGGGCGACGCTTTCGACGTTAACTTTGAGTTTGCTCCGGAATTCAACCAGACCGTCACCGTGCAGCCGGACGGGTTCGTCACCATGCGGGAAATCGGAGACGTTCACGTTGCGGCAAAGACGGTTCCCGAACTCACCCAAAGCTTGTGCGATGCGTACGGAAAAATCATGGCATCGCCGTCGATTGCCATCGTTCTGCGGAATTTCGAGAAGCCCTACTTCGTTGCCAGTGGCCAGGTCGCACACCCCGGGAAGTATGAATTGCGCGGCGAGATCACTTTGACCGAAGGAGTCGCCATGGCCGGCGGCTTTACCGAAAAGTCCAAACACTCGCAAGTGCTGTTGTTCCGGAGAGTATCGTCGCAGTGGTCCGAGGCCAAAATCATCGATGTGAAGAAGATGATGAACGCCAAGAACCTAAGCGAAGATATGTTCCTCCAGCCGGGAGACATGTTTGTGGTGCCGCAGAATCGCATTTCCAAGATTGCGCGGTTTTTGCCCAGTTCGTCCGTATCCACCTACGTCAATCCCGCCATGTACTAAAAGGTGCCGAACCCAGTTTGAGGAGTCGTGATGAGCAGGAATTTTGAATTGCTGCAGCAAGCCGGACAGGAAAGCCTGCTTGCCGCAGCTGCCAGCAGCGTCGAGCCAGCCCCCTTCAGCAGTGCCAGTAGTGCACCCGTAGAAACGGTGGCGTCGATCCTGCCGGAGATGGACGAATACTCGCGCGAGCAGGTTTCCAAGCTGGTGCGGCATCTCTTTCTCATGCCGGGAGGAGCGCGCGCGGTGGTACTGGCGGGAGTGGAACAGGGCAACGGCGGCAGTTGGATGGCGGTGCACTGCGCCCGCGTCCTGGCGGCGCAGGTCAGCGGTTCGGTATGCGTCGTGGATGGAAACCTCCGCACGCCGTCGTTGCACCAATACTTCTCGGTGCAGAACCACGATCACGGATTCAGTGACGCCATTCGCGAGCCCGGGCCCCTGCACAGTTACGCGCGTCAAGTGCTGGGAGTACGCAACTTGTGGCTGATGAGCTGCGGTTCGCTGGCGGGCCAGGGCGAGCAAGCGTTGCTGCCATCGCAGGCGCTGAGGTCGCGCATCACCGAGTTACGAGCGGCGTTTGACTATCTGGTGATTGATGCTCCTCCGCTGAGCCTGTGTGGCGATGCCGCGGCTCTGGGCCAGGTAACTGACGGTGTAGCTCTGGTCATAGCGGAGAGCGACACGCATAAGGAAAGGGCTCGCCATGCGGTACAGGAACTGGCCAAGGCCAGCGTGCGGGTGCTGGGCGCAGTGCTCAACAAGCGCACTTTCCCTATTCCACAAAAGATTTACGACCGGCTTTAGGCTGGACGCGAGCCGCTGGGGTTTTTGCAACGGCAAGATTCGGTTAAGGGTTGACGCGGTGCGAGGGGTTGTTCCGAGCGCGGCCGCAGAACGGAGAATGCGTCATGGACGACGAAATTTTTTCAGTTGAGAAGAGTGTGCGGTTCACCAAGTACACCCCTAAGGACGTGCTCACAATCGCGTTCCGCCGCCGGCGATGGTTGATCGCCTGCGTTGCAACCACGGTGATCGCCACCGTACTGGGCGCGTGGTTGCTGCCTCGCTACAAAGGGGAGGCCAAGATTCTGATCATGCGCGAACGCGTCGATCCCGTGGTGACTCCGGCGCCCGAGCAAAGCACGTTTGCGGTTTCAGCCCAGCCCGTCGTCAGCGACGAGGAGTTGAAATCGGAAGTTGACATGCTGACTTCTTACGACTTGGTCCGGGATGTAGTGCGCACCGCGCACCCCGAGCAAACCTCGGAGAAGCATCCCTTTAAGTTCTTGTTCGCCTGGCAGAAATGGCTGCACACTCCGGAAGAACAAGAAGGCGCCATGATCGAGAAAGTCACTAACGATCTCAACGTCGATTCAGTCAAAGGCAGCGATACCATCCTGGTGGAATATAAGAACCATGATCGCGTCGTGGCTAAGCGCGTCCTTGACAGGCTGATTGAGCTCTATACTCAGCGGCACCTCCTGGTCCACCGACCGATGGGACAATACAATTTCTTCGAGCAACAGGCTGTCGAGTACAAGAAGAACCTTGACCAGGCCGAAGCTAAATTGTCGGAATTCCCGGTCACCTCCGGGGTGGTGAATCCGGCTGCGGACCGCGACATCCTGCTGCAGAAGTTGGGCGAGTTCCAAGCTGCGCTGCACCAGGCAGAGGTTTCGATATCCGACACCAAAGACCGCATCAATGACTTGCAGGGTCAGATGGGTTCGACTCCGGACCGCATCACGACTCAGTTGAAACGCTCCGACAACCCTCAGTTGTTAGAGCAACTGAAGAATACGTTGCTGAACCTGGAGTTGAAGCGTATCGATCTGTTGACCAAGTTTCAGCCGGACTACCGGCCGGTGAAGGAAGTGGAAAAGGAGATCGCCAACACCCAGGCTGCGATCCGGGCGCAAGAAACCGCACCAGTGCAGGAGCAGACCACCGACGTCGATCCCACTCATCAATGGGTAGTGGGGGAACTGGCGAAAGCTAAAGCCGATCTGGCTGGCTTGGAAGCCAGGCGAACCGCTCTGGTTCGCACCGTCACGGCATACGAGGCAAACGCCCGCGACCTGGACCAGAAGGCGATTATCCAGCACGATCTGCAGCGTGATGCAAACTCTCAGGAATCCAAGTATTTGATGTACGAGCGCAAGCGCGAAGAGGCTCGAGTCGATGATGCGCTGGATAAGCAGCGGATGCTGAACATCGCCATCGCCGAACCGCCGACGGTACCCGCACTGCCTTCCCACTCTCCGCTGTTGTTTGCGGTGATCATCTTCGCCACAATGACTCTATTGAGCGTCGGGACGTTTTGGATGCTCGAACACTTCGACCCAACCTTGCGCACAACCTCTGAAGTCGAAGCAATTCTCGATATTCCAGTGTTCGCCGCAGTCCCCTACCAATACGCGAATGACAACGCAAAGGGGCCGGGGAATGGATACGGAAACGGCAACGGTCGACACGAAACGAACGAGGAGGACGGTGCGCGAACCACCTCGGAACCCGTTTTTAAGGTGTTGGACTAGCTGTTGTTAGTTTTGCCGAGAACCATGTCCAGCTTGGGGAAGAAGAGGAATTGTCATGAGCCAGAGTTTTGAGTTGCTGCGCCGCGCCGGACAGGAGACCGCTCCGGTGACCGATGACAGCGGCTTAAGGCCGCAGCCGGCCGAGTCGAGTTTGCCCCTGGAGTCGGAAAAGAGCGCATCAGCCCTGCCGGAAATCAGCGGGTCGTCGCGGGAGCAGGTTGCGAAACTGGTTCGACATCTGTTCCTCTCGCGAGACGGGGCGCGAGTGGTGGTGCTGGCGGCGGTCGAACCCGGCAACGGAGGCAGTTGGATGGCGGTCCAGTGTGCCAGGATACTGGCCGCGCAGGCCACCGGCTCCGTCTGTATCGTGGACGCCAACCTGCGAACTCCGGCGCTGCACAGATTTTTTGCAGTGGCAAACCATTACGGTTTGAGCGACGCCATTCGTCAACCTGCACCGGTGCGCAATTTCTTAAGTCCGGTGCCCTGGGTCCGCAATCTTTGGCTCATGAGCTGCGGTTCGATTACCGGACCGGAAGCGCAGCCGCTGATGGCGTCAGGCGCACTGCGATCCCGCATCAGTGAACTGCGGGCAGCTTTTGATTACGTGGTGATCGATGCTCCTCCTTTGAGCCTGTTCGGCGATGCGCTCGTGCTGGGACAACTCACGGATGGGGTCGCACTGGTGGTGGCGGAACAGGATACTCGGAAGGGAAGCGCGCGCCATGCGGTCGAGGAACTAAGCAAGGCGAATGTCCGGGTGCTGGGCGCGGTGCTCAACAAGCGCACCTTTCCGATCCCGCAAGAGATTTATGACCGCCTCTAGGGCGGTCGCGCAGGCTGCCGAGACCGGCAGGATTTTTGAATAAGCGTTGCGAGTTGAATTTGCGTCTCGAAAACGCTGTGGTTCCCAACCCCCTCTGTTTTTTTTACTGCATTACTGGCCAAAATTCCCCCGAGCAACCGCGCCGCCTTTCGTAAGTTGAGCACGCGCCGCAACCGCAATTCACCGGCAATTCTGAAAGGGAGATCGCAGTGGCCACCAGCCTAGGTAACGCCTTTCCACCAGATCCAAATGCCTCGACGAGGAAAGGGGAGTCCTTACCCCACAACCGTCCGGCGCTCGAAGTATTGCCCAGCCCACACAAGAACGAGGGTGCAGCCGACGACAATCATTTGGGCCACCCGCCATTCGCGCGAATGCTGGGGCAATCGTGGGATTTGCCGCGAGCAGGTTCGGTCCGACCCAGTTTCGTGGCGGCGGACCTCGCGTTTTCAGTGATCAACCTGCTTCTGGTTTCGTACGTACGCGGAGTGTTCTCGTTCCTGCCGGCTACAATGGGCGGGTACCTGGCGAGGCGGCCGTATCGTGGCGTCGCGGACGAATTCCTCGCTTACCTTATTATCTACTGCACCGTGACCCTGCTTTCATGCCACGCCTCCGGAATGTACGACACGCGCGAACCGCGGCCTTTGATGGAGCGTGGTTCAGGGCTTGTGAGAGCCATCGGGTTCGCCACTGCCTTGTTGGCGGCGTTCTCGTGGTTATCGAGATTGGGCATGGTTTCCGCTCTCGCAGTCGGCTGCGCGGGGATACTCAACCTGGTGACATTCGCTGGTTGGCGTTTGCTGCACCGTCAACTGGCCAACAACCGTGTTATCACCAGGAGACAAGCGCGTAATGTGCTGATCGTCGGCGACAACGGGGTTGCCCACCGGGTCGCGGAATCCCTGCGACAGAATCCTCACCTGGGCTATATCGTCGCTGGATTCGTTAGTACCCGTCGGGACGGCGAAGCTGACGTCTCCGATACCGATGAGCGTTCGTTGGGCAGCCTGCACGATCTCAGCCGGATTGCGCGGGCCCATTTTGTCGATGAAATCCTGATTTCCCCGCCCTTCCAGCCGGGTCTGGTGCGCGAAGTCCTCACCGAGGCTCGCCGCAATCACCTCGATGTCAAGGTTGTTCCCGAGGTATACGACGAGATTGTGCAGCCCTCTCTGCTCGACTACATAGGTGACATCCCGGTAATGTCTCTCCACCGCGAACCGATTCCGGCGCACACCTTGGTGGTCAAACGCGGTCTGGATATTGTGCTCTCGTTCCTTTGCCTGATCGCGCTTCATCCCCTGCTCTTGCTGATTGCGATTGCCATCAAGCTGGACTCCGAGGGGCCGATCTTTTATTGCGCGCCGCGAGTGGGCAAGAAGGGTTGCAAGTTCATGTTTTACAAGTTTCGCACCATGGTGGCCGATGCCGACCGGCAAAAAGAGCGTCTGCGCATGAGCAATCAGCGCAGCGGTCCATTCTTCAAAATTGCCAATGATCCTCGGATCACGCGGGTTGGCGCCGTGCTGCGAAAATTCAGCCTCGACGAACTGCCGCAGTTGTGGAACGTGTTGCAGGGTGACATGAGCCTGGTCGGTCCCCGGCCGCACCCGTTGGACGACTACGCCCAGTACAAACTAGAGGACCTTCGCCGCTTGGATGTAATGCCGGGCATCACCGGTCTGTGGCAGGTCAGCGCGCGCAAAGATCCATCGTTTGAGAAGAACCTGGCACTCGATCTGGAGTACATTGAAAACTGGTCGCCTTGGCAGGATTTCAGGATACTGGCGAAAACTTTGCCCGCGGTACTGCGGGCGTCGGGTGAGTAAGGAATTTGTAGTTCGCGAACCCAAATGACTCCAGCACCATCCACGAGAGAAAGAGAATTGGATCTGCTGTCGCGCCTGGCGCTGGCTGGCGACGGCGGCAGCGCGGTTGGAGATGTGGCGGCGATGGATGATCAGCGCCGTGGCGCGTTCTTGAAACTCGCGCATGGGCATCACGTAGTCATTCGCTCGCTGCGGCCGCTCCAGGCGGCAGCGTTGCGTGCTGGAGCGTCGGAAGTGGCGGACTGGGCAGCGGCTAATCTATCCCGCGAGCAAGATCGAATCGCCAACGCTCTGGAGTTTCTGGATGCCGTTTGCCGCGAACTCGAAGCGGCAGGTTGCCCGATCACGGTGATGAAGTCGTTGGACCACTGGCCCGACATTGGGAACGATCTGGATTTGTACACCACTGCCACCAAAGACGCGACCCGGAAAGTGTTTGAGCAGAAGTTTCAGGCCCAGGCGCTGCACCGCACCTGGGGTGACCGGCTGGCGGACAAGTGCAGTTATCGCGTTCCGGGCTTGCGGGCCACGGTGGAAGTACATCATGGCCGCCTGGGCCAGACTGGCGAGCACCGCGTCCTGGCGCGGCGATTCATCGCGCGGCGCGTGCCGGTTCATCTTGCCGACTACACATTCCTGGTTCCAGCGCCGGAAGAGCGTGTCATTGCAGCTACGCTTCAGCGGATGTATCGCCATTTGTACGTGCGAATTTGTGACGTCGTCAACACCTCAGCTCTAGTGGAAGCGGGCGAACTCGACTACGACGAATTACGCTCCGCGGCCGACGACGGCGGCGTTTGGCGGGGTGTGGCCAGCTACTTGAAGATCGTTGCGGATTACCTTGCGCGGTACTGCGACCGAACCTTGCAACTCCCGAGTTCCGTGACCAGCGCCGCTCTGCTTGACGGCAAAGCGCTTTTTGTCCGCGGAACCTGGCTGCGGGTTCCGGTCTTTCCCGGGGTCGCATCCCTTTACGGACGGCAGATGGCGGCTATGGCTCTGCACGGCGACGTGCCCGGCACATTCCGGCTTGGGCTGCTTCCGCCGCTGGCTTCGATGGCGAAGCTGGCTTACAAAATCACCGGCGATCCGCGCGGGATCTGGTAGCGCAGGTTGCTTCTCCAAGTTGGGAGTCGACGAGATTGAGGATCCGAGCTTTGGCATTTTGGACACGACTGAAAAACAGCGCACTCCTTAAGAACACCATCTGGAGTTTTATGGGGCAAGGTATGCGGCAGCTGCTCAGGGCGGCATACTTCTTGATCGTCCCGCGTGCCCTGGGGGTTGACCAGTACGGCCTGTTCGTCGGAGTGACCTCGCTGGCGGCGATTCTGGCTCCGTTTGCCACTCTTGGCATTGGCGCACTGCTGGTAAAGAATGTCTCCCGGAACAAGAAGGTTTTTTCCGAGTACTGGGGCAACTCGCTTATGCTGAGTGTTGTATCCGGCTCTGCACTCATCTTGCTGATGATGGGCGTGGCTCGGATATTTTTGCCCGGTAAAGTGCCGTGGACTCTGGTTTTCGTGGTCGCCATTTCTGACCTCTTGTTCGTTAAGATCCTGGATGTCGGCACACAGGCTTTCCAGGCCTTCGATCTGCTTGGCAAGACCGCGCAATTGAATGTGCTGGCAAGTATGGCCAGGGTTGTCGGAGCGGTTATTTTCGTAGTCTTCTTTCGCCGCTCGGGAGCCATGGTGTGGGCATGGATTTACCTGCTGGCCAGCGTACTGACAACCCTTCTTACGATACGGTGGATCAATCGCTCGCTGGGGCGGCCGGTTTTGGCTTTGTGGCGGATTAAACCGGAACTTCTCGAGGGCTGCTATTTCTCGGTCAGCATGTCGTCGCAAAGCATTTACAACGACATTGATAAGACGATGATGGTGCAGTTGTCCACGCTGGATGGCGCGGGTATCTACGCCGCTGCGTACAGGTTGATTGACGTGGCATTCCTGCCTGTGCGGTCTCTTTTGTGGGCGGCCTATCCGAGCTTCTTCCGCCATGGGCAGGGTGGAGTGGCGGCCAGCACAAAGTATGCCCGGCGGCTGATTCCGCGGGCCGGTTTGTACAGTGTGTTGGCGTGCGTGGTTTTGTTTTTCGGTGCGCCCATCGTGCCGCATCTGTTGGGTGCGGAGTATGCGCGTACGACTGTCGCTTTGCGCTGGTTGTCGCCGCTGCCGTTGCTGAAAACATTGCACTATTTTGTTGCTGATTCGCTCACCGGCGCCGGGCTCCAGGGATTGCGGACGGCGGTCCAGGTCGGGGTTGCGGTGTTCAATATTCTGTTGAATTTGTGGCTTATCCCTGCGTATTCGTGGAGGGGGGCCGCGTGGTCCAGCCTGGCTTCGGACGGAATGCTCGCTGCCAGTCTGTGGATTGTCGTGCTGGTTTTGGGGCGACAGGAAGGTGCCCGGCAGCTTGCTGCGAGCGAGAACCTGGCCTGACGCGAGGGCTTAGAAAGACCATCTGATGTCAAAGATTCTGGAAAAGGCGTTCATCATTTTCGCCCTGCTCTATTTCGCAGGAGGGCTGATCCTCATTTTGCAGCCGGACAATCTGCCCACCTCCGACGAACCGCCCGCAAATTCATCCATGGCCATGCTTCATAAACAGGAGCAGCTCAGCAACAATGATCCCACCCAGAAGAACCCAATAAAGTTGGGAGTTGAGATTTTCATTTATCTCACCACGGCAGCCTTGATCCTGCGTAATCTACGTGCTTTTATTCAACTTGCGTCGCGCCACAAGCTTTTGTTGATCTTACTGGCATTTGCGCTGGTGTCGACGGTGTGGTCGGATGTACCGGGCTTCACCGCGAAACGAAGTCTGGTGCTGATTGCGGCAACGGCCTTTGGTGTGTATGTGGCCTCGAACTACACCATGCGGGAGATTCTCCGCCTGATGTGCATCCTGGGAGCAATTGCCGCGATTGCGAGTCTGCTAGTGGTTTGGCGTTTGCCCGACGCCGGTATATCGGGTGGCGTGACGGCGGGAGATTGGCAGGGCATTTTCGGCCAGAAGAACACCCTCGGCCGATTTATGGCCCTCGAAACCCTCGTCTTCGCAATAGCGACCTTGCAGGAGAAGAGATTTCGTTGGCTGTATGGCCTGGGTGCGCTGGTCTGCTGCGCATTACTGGTGCTGTCTCGCGACATGAGCGCCGCCCTGCTATTGCCATTGATGTTCGCTCTGATCTTCATTTTCCACCTCGCGCGTAAGCGTTCACTGATATCGATCCTGACTACCCTTTCTGTGATCGGGGGCACGGCGGCAGCGTTCGTATTTGTGGTGATCATCGAACCGAAGAAACTGCTTCTGATGTTGGGTAAAGATTCTACGCTCTCCGGCCGAACTGAGATCTGGGCGATGGTCTGGCAAAAAATCCTGGAGCGCCCGTGGCTGGGTTATGGATATAGCGGGTTCTGGCTGGGGAAGGACGGGAAAGAGTCCGCCAATATATGGGAGGCTCTGAAGTGGTCTGTTCCTCACTCCCACAACGGCTATCTCGATGTGCTGGTACAACTGGGCGTCGTCGGCCTGTTGCTGTTCTTTGTTGGCTATGCAATGTTTTTCCGGCAGGCACTTCGTTGCGCGCGCGCCAGCAGGAGCCTGATGGGCCTTTTTCCGCTCTTGTATCTCAGCTTCATGCTGCTCACCAACTGTTCCGAGGGCACAATCCTCAAGGACGAAAGCATATTCTGGGTGCTGTATGCCGCAATCTGGGTATTGACGACGCGCTGGCTGGAGTTAGCCAGTTCGCCGGCGTTGCAGTTGGCGCGAGTAAGGTCAGTTCAACAGAAGGCGACGGAGCCGAGGTTGGCCCCCGCATGGCAAGTCCGCTCTTCCAATCAAGCCACATGAGGTCCCGCTAAGTGGTTGCACAAATTATGGCGGGACGACGCAACACCGGCCCGGCAGTTCTGGTCTATAAAGACAAACTGCTTCCCAACTCCCAAACCTTCGTTCGGGCGCAAGCAGAATCCCTGGAGCGTTTCACCCCATATTATGTCGGCGCACGCTTCGTCCAAGGAGGCTTGCCGCTGCCGGAGGACCGTTCGTTCATCGTGAACCGCGGAAGTTTTCCCGGCAAAATGCGTGAGGCGATGTTCCGGCTGGGGGGAATTGCTCCGGGATTAGTGCGGAAACTTCGCCAACTGAATCCGGTTCTAGTCCACGCGCACTTCGGCCCCGACGGTCTGAATGGACTTAGGCTGGCACGTGCTCTGGATGTGCCGCTGGTGGTAACTCATCACGGATACGACGCCACCGTCAAGCCAGAGTTTCCCGTATCCCACGCCCACAAACGATACCTGCAACGGAAACACCTGCTGCAGCAGGGTGCTCAACTATTTCTGGCGGTGTCGAAGTTCATAAAGGACCAACTCGTAGATCAGGGTTTTCCCGAAGACAGGGTTCGCGTTCACTACGTGGGAGTGGATACGACTGTTTTTCGCGCTCCTGTGGGGATCGTGCGTGAACCGGTTGTGCTATTCGTGGGCAGGCTGGTGGAGAACAAAGGTTGCGCTTTGTTGATGCGCGCCATGGTCAAGGTACGGCAGCAGTGCCCGCAAGCTCGCCTGGTGGTGATCGGCGATGGTCCGTTGCGCACAAAACTCGAGGCCGAGGCCGCAGTCAGCCTGCCTGAGTGCAGTTTCCTCGGACAACAACCACAGCTTGCGGTTCGCGAGTGGATGGCTCGAGCATCAGTCCTGTGTGTGCCTTGTGTAACTGCTAAAAACGGAGCATCCGAAGCTTTCGGTATCGTGTTCATCGAGGCGCAAGCCATGGGTTTGCCCGCAGTGAGTTTCGCCAATGGCGGCGTGCCGGAAGCTATCGCTGACGGAGTGACGGGATTCCTGGCGCCGGACCTGGACATCGAGCGTTTGGCCGCAAGCCTGGTCCGCCTTCTTCGCGAACCCGAACTGTGGCACAGATTCAGTGAAGCAGGAGTGGAGCGAGTACGGTCGCGGTTCGGGCTCAGTCAGCAAAGCTGTGAGCTGGAGAAGTTGTACGACCATGTGCTAGCAGAGTACGGCAATCGTTGCCTGGCGGCGTGCGCTGCTCCTGTTGGCACGTAACAACATTTGATCCAGTCGTGAGCACCCAACCTTTGATCAGCGTCGTCATTCCCACTCGAAACCGGCCGAGTGTGGTTCAGCGCGCCGTTCACTCGGCGTTGAGCCAGACTTTTTCCGACATTGAGGTTGTGGTGGTGATCGATGGATCTGATCCGGCGACGTCCCAAGCTCTGCGGGAAATTGCCGATCCGCGGGTGAGGATGGTGGAACTGCCAGAGTCTGTCGGTGGATCCGAAGCTCGCAACACCGGCGCGCGCGCGGCGCGCGGTGAGTGGGTGGCTCTGCTGGACGATGACGACGAGTGGATGCCGGAAAAATTGCAGAAGCAGATGGCGGTGGCGAGCCGTTCGTCTTACGAGTATCCGATCGTGGTCACGGCGATGATTGCGCGCAGTCCGCAGGCTGACTTCCGCTGGCCGAAGAAGCCTCCCACGTACCCGCTCAGCGAATATTTATTCGTCCGCAATTCCCCGTTTCAGGGTGAAAGTGTTTTGCAGACCTCGACTTTCCTGACAAAACGAGAGTTGCTGATGAACGTGCCTTTTACCAAAGGCTTGCGCCGTCATCAGGATTGGGACTGGATTCTGCGGGCGGGGAACGCACCCGGGGCGCGGGTTGAGTTCGTGCCTGAGGCGCTGACCATCTGGCACATTGATGATCCGCTCAGTCCCATCAAGACTCAGTATGACTGGCGCTATTCGTTGCAATGGATTCGCGCCAATCCGCAACTGGTGACGCCCAAAGCGTATGCCGGATTGATGGCGGTTACATTGAGCTCGCAGGCCGCCTGGCAGCGCGATTGGAAAGCGTTTTTTCCATTGCTCCGCGAAATTTTCGTTGGCAGTCCACGGTTCATGGACCTGGCTTTGTTCTTCGCCATGTGGCTGGTGCCGAAACGCGTGCGCCGCGGAGTTCGCTCGCTGGTAACCCGCGAGCGCAGTGGCAAGGTCATTTCAGCAGGCATGATTTCAGATCCGAAGCAGCCTCAACCGGGCTTTTGACGGCGTCACTGGACATTTGCAATGACTTTCCTCACCGTCGGTCTACCGGTTTACAACGCGATGCCTTTCCTGCCGGAAACGCTCGACAGTTTGTTGCGGCAGAGCTATCAGGATTTCGAATTGCTCGTCATCGACGATGGCTCTACCGATGACAGCCTGGAATACATCCGATCGGTGAAGGACCGGCGGATTCGAGTGCTGACGCAAGAAAACCAGGGGCTGTCAGCGACCTTGAACCGCATGCTGCGAGAAGTGAACACGCCCTGGCTGGTGCGGCACGACGCCGACGACATCGCATTTCCGCAGCGCCTGGCCGCCACGGCGAACTACATCAAGCGTTTTCCGGATGCCGGGATGTTCTACTCCTACGCCCGCTATTACCAGGACGGGCGGGTGTTTGGGACGTTCCGGAGCACGACGGCTTCTCCAGAGGGACTTCGTGAACTGACTCGATCCGGTCAACTGCTGGCGATCTGTCATCCCACGGCTGCGCTGAATGTGGAAAAGACGATTGCCGTAGGCGGGTACCGATTCAACTTTCATGTAGAGGACATCGACCTGTGGTGGCGCATGGCGCTGGCTTATGACATTCGGTTGATTCCGGAAGCGACGCTGGCAGTGCGGCACAATCTGGCCAGCGTCTCCGCGCAGAACTTCGAGCGGCAGTGCATCAATACTTTGTTCGTGCAGTACCTGTTGCTGTCGCATCTTTGGCAATTGACGGCTCTGCCGTATGAGACCGTGTACAGCCGACTCGGCGTTTTAGTGGACCGGCGGCAGATTCGCTTCCGGGAAAACACCAGGCTCACCAACATCTACCTGAGCAGGAAGCGTTATGCGGAAGCGCTGAAGCACGCCTGTCTGGCTTTTGCGGCGTCTCCGCTGCATCTCTTGATCCGCGTGCTGTACGAGTTTCGGCCCAAGGCGCCGGTGACCAATGGGGTTGTCGCCGAACGGTTTCGCGAGCAAACCGATTCGCTGTGGCCGCAGCAGCGTCAGATCCCCGCCGCGATTCCGGAAGCAGTAAAGTCCGCCGGCCAAGCCTAGCTTCGTTCAAGGATCACTCTTCGTGCCTGCAATCGAAACAACTCGACGCCCAGAATTGACCCAGGAGCGGTTGCCTGAGGGATATTTTGATCCGGCGACCAGCCCCTTTTTCCGATGCCTGTTCCGGGCGTTCGACCAGTACGGTGTTCGTTACTGTGCGCTGCATGCTGAGGGTGGGGCGCTGTACAGAACTGATTTTGCTGTGCATCCCGGCGACCGTCGGAAACTTGGCGGAGTCGTTGCCGTGCTACGCGAACTGGGCTACTTCGCGGTGCAGTGGCTGGAAATCGAATCCGGGCGGCATCGGATTGTGTTTGCTCGCGTCGTTGAGAATGCTTCGGAGACGGTAACCATCGACCTTCTTTTCCGCAACCGCAATTTCGCTGCGCCAGTCGACAAATTCCTCGAGGGACGACGGCGTGAAAGTACATTCTGGCGCGCTATGCCAGAGGACGAATTCGATTACTTGCTCTCGGATATTGCGCTGTACGGAACGGTGTCCGAGATCGAAGCGGAACGACTGAGGTCCGTGACAGAGCATTTGGGGCAGCAGGCCGCGGAGGAGCGCGCCGGACGATTGTTCGGACGGGGCTGGGGCAAAAGAGTTGTTGCCGCGTGCGCCTCGAGTTTCGACGCCGAACTGCTGGCCAGTTTGCGGCGGAGTTTGCGAAGACGCACGCTGGCCCGGAAACCGCTGCTTTGCCTCCGTGCGGCGATCGCCCCCCTCGGACTCAAGCTGCGCGATCGACTGGCGCTGAGGGGAGCATTCCTCGTGTTCCTTGGTCCCGACGGCGTGGGCAAGACCACGATGTTGCGGGAGATAAACACCGGACTGGGGCCACTGTTTCCGATCCGGACTATTTTCAGGTGGCGCCCGGCAGTGTTTGCGCGCGCGCCACGGCCGGCGAGGTTGCCGCATTCCAAGCCGCCTCGCGGTCTCCGGGGATCGATTATGTATTTGTTGTTTGCCGCGATCGATTTTATTGCGGGATACGTGTTGACCACGCGCTGGGTGCTGGCCCAGAGCGGGTTGGTGATTTTCGACCGCTACTACCACGACCTGCTGGTCGACCCTGTCCGTTACCGCTATGCGGGTCCCATGTGGCTGGTCCGGGCGCTCGGTAAGCTGGTGCCGCCGCGAAAGATCCTCTTTCTTATTCTTGACGCGGATGAGCGCACGATCTTGAGCCGCAAGCAGCAACTCCCGTTCGACGAAATTCGGCGGCAGCGGGCGGTCTATCGTAAGTTTGCCAATGAGACGCCGGGCGCGGTGATCGTCCAGACCGACCGCTCCATCGAAAGCTGCCGCGCAGAAGCGCTTCAGGAATCGTTTCGCTATTTGTCGGGACGGCTCGCCGCGCGCAATCCGGTTTGGTTCGGTTGCCGACATACCGTTGCTGAAGAACATTCTCTTCCGCTGATCGCCACTGAAGGCGACGCGAGTCCTGAAGTTCGGGTCCGCAAGAACGCTGAGTCCCTCAATTGCGAAGGAGTGCTCGACACTCACCGATGACAACCCTGAACATTGAACGCTACAGTTTGCTGGGTATCGAGGTCGATGCCGCCACACTTCCCGACCTGTATGAGATGGTTTCCGAGGCGGTCGCAAAAGGCGAGCGTAGGCTGATCGTGAACCATAACCTGCACAGCGTCTATCTCTACCATCACGATCGGCGGGTTGCGCAGGCTTACGACCGCGCGGATTGTCTCTATGCGGACGGAATGCAGATCGTCTTTCTGGCTCGCGCGTTGGGGTTGCCCTTGCAGCGGAAGCACCGAACCACGTTCCTGGATTCCTTCGAGGCTCTGGCGGGCGAAGCAGCTCGCCGTCGCTGGCGCTTGTTTTACCTCGGATCGAAGCCCGGAGTCGCCATCCGCGGCGCTGAAATGCTGCGACAACGTTTTCCGGAGCTGGAAATTGCCACCCAGGACGGCTACTTCGACGCCCGGCCCGGCGCCCGCGAAAACCAGAAAGTTGTTGAAACCATCAATGCCTTTCGCCCTCAAGTGCTTATGGTCGGCATGGGCATGCCCCGGCAGGAGCACTGGATAATTGAGAATCTGGATGCGATCTCGGCGAACGCGATTTTCAGCTGCGGCGCAACCATGGATTACCTCACCAGCGAAATTCCTACGCCTCCCCGCTGGGCCGGGCCTTTGGGAGCTTATGGGTTGGTCCGTCTGATGAATGAGCCCGGACGTCTGTGGAAACGTTATTTGCTGGAGCCCTGGTTTGTAGCGGGTCTGTTTGCCCGCAATCTGTTGCGGCTTCCGCGGGCGAAGCGCCTTAGGACTCCGGCTGCCCGGCGTTCGGTTCAGGAGAACCAGCAGGCCTAGGTCGCAACTGATTTCTATCAACATTGATTTTCTGCCTTAGAGGGATTTCATGGATTTACAGAAACACGCACTCGTAATGCTCAAGAGTCTAACCGTCATCGCATTGTTGGTTGGCGCGGGTCTCACCACCATGTCCCGTGCCGGCAATCCTCCGCCTACGGTGCAGAGCATTTCGCCGAATTCGGGTCCGACCGAAGGTGGCACCGCCGTGACCATCACCGGAACCAATTTCGTCAGCGGAGCCACCGTCTCTTTTGGAAGTAACCCTGCAACCAACGTTGCGGTTGTCAGCAGTACGACCATAACCGCGACCTCGCCGACTAGCTCCGCGGGCGCGGTCAACGTCACCGTCACCAACCCCGACGGGCAGTCGGGCACACTCTGGGCTCTGCAACAGCCGCTCACCAATCCCGGGTTCGAATCAGGAAGCACCGGCTGGGTCGCGGGCCCGTTTGGAACCGCCACCGTGATCACCAACAATCCCGGCGGCGCTCATAGCGGCAACAACTACGCGCAACTCTCGGTGTCACCTCCCGACACTCAGGTCAGTTTTTTCGCCCTTCTCAATGGATCGTCGCAGTACTTGCCGGTTAATCCGGGGGACATTATCGGCTTTGGGGGATGGGCGTTTCGAGTGGATACCAATAGCACGGGGGACGGCAAGGCTCGGTGGACGATCGAAGTCACCGATTCAAATCAGAAGAATCCTGTTTACGTTGCGGCTGCCCCTGGCAATGTGACCACAGCCTCGTGGATCCAGCAACAGAGCAACTACACCATTCCCGCGGGCAAGGCATTTGTTCGCTTCTACTGCCAGGTCACGGGCAACACAATGCCGGCCGAGGCCAACTTCGACGATGCCAGTTTCCAGCGCACGGTGCCTGGCGGCGGTTTCACTTACATGGCCCCCCCCGCGCCGAATTCGGTCTCGCCGAATGCAGGTTCTACGAACGGAGGAACGTCCGTCAGCATCGGTGGTACGGGTTTCCAGAGCGGCGCTACGGTTACCTTCGGCGCAGCTCCGGCAACCAACGTCAACGTGGTGAACAGTACGACGATCACTGCGGTCACTCCGGCCAGTTCCGCTGGCTCGGTTAACGTCACAGTCACCAACCCCGACAACCAGCAAGGCACGCTGACGGCAGGCTATACCTACAACCCGCCGCCGACTGTGACTTCGATCAGTCCGGCTTCCGGTCCGACAAACGGCGGGACTGCAGCAACCATTGTTGGCACAAATTTTCTGTCTGGCGCCACAGTCAGCTTTGGTGGAACCGCTGGAACCAACGTGACGGTAATGAATAGCACGCACATCGCAGTTACCACACCCGGACACCCTGCAGCCGTGGTCAATGTGATTGTGACTAATCCCGACAACCAGGCGGGCATACTGCTGAACGGGTTTACCTTTATGGGGCAGCCGCCGGCCATCAACTCGATTTCGCCCGGTACCGGGCCGATTAGTGGCGGCGCGGGTGTTACGATTCGCGGTTCGAATTTCCTCTCCGGAGCAACCGCGACGATTGGAGGATCGCCTCTCAGCAATCTGAAGGTGCTAAACAGCGGAGCGATTCAGGGAACTACTCCGGCCCAAGTGGCTGGTGGAGCTGACATCGTCGTGACCAATCCCGACAACCAATTCGCGGTCTACACGGCTATGCTTCACAACCAGGGCTTTGAGGCCGGGAATGCCAACTGGGTGTTCGCAGGCACGGGCACGGCGACCATCGTCAACAATGTGAACAATGCGCACACTGGCACCTATTACGCTGCACTCAGCGCGGCGAAGGGGAATCATCCGCGATTGCTGGCCGCGGATGGTAACGGAAAAGCGGTGTACTTTGCGGTCAACCCGGGAGACGTGATCACGTTCGGGGGTTGGGCGTACCGAGCATCGGGAGATGGCTCCGCCCGGTGGGTGATTGAAGTCACTGATGCGAACAAATCCAATCCGACCTATGTGTCCGCGCCGCCCGCCAATGTGCGGGATGCGGAGTGGGAACTCCAGCAAGGCTCGTACACCGTCCCCAGCGGAAAGGCATTCCTTCGGTTGTACTGCGAACTTGCTTCCAGCACAACCGCGGCCTCGGCTTATTTCGATGATGCCATTTTGCAGCGCTCGCCGGGCGGAACGTATGGGTACACCTTCGTTTCACCGCCGGTGGTGACCGCCATTGCGCCGGGATGGGGATCCCCAGCCGGCGGGACCTCGCGTACGGTATTCGGCACCGGATTCCAGTTTGGGGCCAGCGTGACCGTGGGCGGAGCAGCCAGTTCCAATGTGGTTGTCAATAGCGCCAATGCCATCACGTTCTTCGTGCCCCCGAACGCAGCCGGCACCGTGGATGTGAAGGTCACAAACCACGATGGGCAGAGCAGCCTGCTGGCAGGCTCTTACACCTATCAGATACCGCCGCCTCCACCTGCCGGGATGACGAACATCCACCACATCATTTACACCTTTCAGGAGAATCGGTCGTTCGACAATTACTTCGGAGTCATGAATCAATACCGGGCCATGAACGGTGTCAATGACAACGCGGTAGATGACTTGCCCCTGAACGTGGCTCTGCCGGATATCGCCGGGCAGATGATTCTGCCGTTCCATTTCCAGACAGAATGTCACGAGAACACTCAGCCCAGTTGGAATGCGAGCCATGAAGATTATGACAATGGCCAGATGGACCTCTTCATGAAGACGGGGAATTTCTTCGGCAAGCCCTCCACCATCGATCCCAACGGAACGCGAACGATGGGATACTATGACTGGACCGACTTACCTTATTACTATGCGCTGGGGTTCAACTTCGCTATTAGCGACCGGTGGTTCTCTCCCATGCTGGGACCAACCGGAGCCAATCGCGCGTATACCTTTGCGGGAACCTCTTTGGGGTTCGTCTCTACGCCGCAGGCACCGAGCGGCGGATTCCCCAACATGACCATTTTCGATTTACTCGATCAGGCCGGTATTTCCTGGCGCTACTACTACCAAAACGTGAGTCCGACGTGGCTTCCGGAGTGGTCGGTTTATTTCAAGGACACAAACAACGTCGTTCCAATTTCCAACTACTATACCGACGTCAACAACGAGAGCACATTTCCGCAGGTGGTGTTCATTGAAGAAAACGGAGATCTGGATGAACATCCAAAGCCCAGCCCGGGAGTCAACGGCACCGGCCAGAACATCCAGAATGGGGCGAAACTGATGAGCAACATCATCGGCTCTCTGATGGCGAGCCCGACCTGGCAATCATCGGTATTCGTCCTGGCCTACGACGAAGGCGGCGGTCTGCACGATCACACACCGCTTCCGAACATGCTTGTGCCCGACGGCTATGCGCCGATAAAGAGCCCCGGGGACCAACCGGGACTGTTCAACCTGGCCGGCTTGCGCGTACCCCTTGTCGTGGTATCGCCGTGGACGGGGCCGCAGCAGGTCTCGCATACAGTACGCGATCACACTTCGATTCTGAAGTTGATCGAGGCCAGATTCAGTCTGCCGCCGCTGACCGCGCGCGATGCGAGCGCCGACAACATGGCCGAGTTTTTCAACTTCTCGTCGCCACCGTGGATGACGCCGCCAACTCTGCCGGTGCAGCTTATCACCGGCACTTGTGACTTGAATCTGGAGAAGGCGCCCGGCCAGTGATTTAAGTTGCGCATGATTTATGCTACAAATGTCGAGAGCAACAAATCCCTGCAGCACGGAAAGCAGGAGGTCCAGATGTCAGATAGTCTCTGTCTTCCCGATCGACGGCAGTTTATGCAATACATGGGGGCGGCAGCGCTGGGGACGGTCGTGAGCCCTGGCATCGGTAACGCAGCGCTCGCGCGCTTTCAACCTGGGCCGGCGGGCGGCCCCGGCGCCAGCAGCACTTCCCTGAAGGATGTGGCATCTCAGAAAGGTCTGCTGTTCGGGAGCGCTACGAACGCGACCCATTTGCAGGAAGACAAGGACTACGCCAACCTGATCGCGCAGCAGTGCGCAATTATTACTCCCGCGAACGAACTCAAGATGAGGTATCTCCGCCCCAATCCCAACGCCTTCAAATTCGATGTTGGAGATTGGATGTTGAACTGGGCGCAGTCGCACGGCATGAAGATGCGGGGACACGCATTGGTTTATGGAGAAGATGCCGCCCTTCCGCCCTGGTTCAACGGCTACGTCAACCGGAACAATGCGAAGGACGTGATGGTGAAGCACATTTCCACCGTGGTTCGCCATTACGCCGGGAAACTGCATTCCTGGGATGTGGTGAACGAAGCTTTGCAGGGCGCCGACTTGCGCGACACACCCTGGATGAAGTTCGTGGGCCCCGATTACCTGGAGATTGCATACCGGACGGCTGGAGAAGCCGATCCCAATGCCACGCTGGTCTATAACGAGAACAACATTGAATTCGCGGCCCAGGACAACAAGCGAAACGGCACCTTGAAAATATTGAACGGGCTTCTCTCCAAGAAGGCGCCTATTCATGCGCTGGGCATTCAATCGCATCTGCGCTGGGAAATGGGGGGCTTTGAGCCGGGCAAGATGCGCAAGTTCCTGAATCAAGTTTCGGATCTGGGTTTGAAGATATTCATCACCGAACTGGATTGCCACGAGCGGGACAACGACGTCAAAATCGACGATCGTGACCGCACAGTCGCGCAATACTACGCCGATTACCTGGGTACGGTGCTGGAGAACAAGAACGCGACTGTGGTGCAGACGTGGAATCTGACCGACCGCTATACCTGGTTGTCGCAGCAAGCGCCGCGGCGGGACGGTCAGGCAGTTCGACCTCTGCCATTCGACCAAAGTCTTTCCCCCAAGCCGACTTTCGACGCGATGGTCAAGGCTTTCGAGCACGCGCCATCCCGTTAGGTTGGTCAATCAATCGGCACGGCGGCACTGGTGCGACACCCGCGCCGGGAATTGCCTGTCGGCAGTTGCATCCTAAAAACTTGTGAACAGAACTGCGCGGCCGCACAGAATAGCTAGCCCGGACGCTCCCACATCGGCGCGGGATGCGCGCGACCAAGGCCGGGCTGAAGTCCGCCTTTGTCGTCAGGATCCCGCGCGACGACGAATCTCGCCGTTGGGCGAGCTTACTGCTGGAGCGGGTTGGCGAGTTCCGTTGGTGTTGGCTGCGGTTCGCTGCGCACTAATCGTGCGAGCCTTACTGGCTGTGCCAGGCTGGGTCGCGAGCAAAACGGCACGGGTACCCATCTGCGGCGGTCTGGCGACGCGTATCCTGAAGGTCAGGAATTCTTTCTATTTCTTTTGCGGCGCAATCGACGAGGCGGGTGGCTGGGAAATCTTCCGACGCGAATTCGCGATGCGTCTGCCTGTCCTCTGCTATCACAATGTAGGCGCAGCGTTGCCGGTGAGTTGGCCGCTGTTGACCGTTTCTCCCGAGGTGTTTGAACGCCAACTGAAATGGTTGAGGGACAACGGCTACACCGGAATCCATGCGTCCGACTGGCTGGCCTGGACTCGCAGCGGAACACCTCTTCCCGACAAGCCAGTGCTGATTACTTTTGACGACGGCTATTCCGACCTGATAACCAATGCGATTCCGAAGCTCGAAGCTGCCCGCGTTAAGGCCACGATATTCATCGTTTCGCAGCATGTCGGGGCTGCCAGCACATGGGATGTGGCGCTCGGCCACCCCAGCCGGCCACTCATGACAGAGGCGGAAATTAGAGATTGTCCCTCTCATGGGATTGAGATTGGCGCGCATACGCGAACTCATCCCGACTTGCGCAAGCTGGGGGAGGCTGACTTGAAGACCGAATTCGAGGGCTGTCGTAAAGAACTGACCGCGCTGATGTCGCGACCGGTTAACACCTTGGCATATCCTTTCGGGTTTCAGAACCAGCAGGTTCGCAAGGCCGCAAGTGAAACCTATGATCTGGCTTTCAGTTGCAGGCCGGGATTGAACGCGTGGCGCACCGACCCGCATCATTTGCGCCGCATGTTCGTGCACCGAAGCCGCGTGAACTTCGCGTTGCAGGTGAAGTACGGTCTTGATCTGCTTGCGGTTTGTCGTTTTGCATGGGATCGCGCCACCCTTTGGTTGCAAGGTGTCGGGTCAAGGCGGGAGCGAGCGGGCACGCCCGTGCATCGCCCTACCCCCGCCAACGACAATCTCTGATCCGTCCGCGGTAATCTGTTCTCCTGATGCAACCATCTGCCCCTGAAATCGATCAGCTGCCCGTGTCGAGCATGCCACAGGTTTCCGTCCGGGAAGCGGCATTCTCGGATTATGCCGCCGTTGCGGGCCTGATGCAGCAGTATGGAATGGAAATCAACGCCGCCGACGAATGGGAGCATCTATGGAAAGGGAATCCGGTTTACCGGCAACGCGGTGGAAACTGGCCCATCGGCTGGGTGCTGGAAAACGGCGATAAGAAAGTGGTGGGATTTTCCGGAAACATCCCAGTCGCCTGTGAACTCGGAGGCATCACGCTAACCGCAGCGGTGACCACCGGCTGGGTGGTTGCTTCCGATTACCGCAGCCGTTCGATGCTTTTGGCGTCAAAGTATTTTGCGCAAAAGGATGTCGACCTGCTTCTTAACACCACCGCCAGCTTCGAGGCGGGACAGATTTTTCGTGCGTTCCATGCCAAGCCGATTCCGATCGAGGGTCTCGACTGGACTTTGTTTTGGGTGATAGACCATCGCAAGTTTGCCCGCAGCACGTTGCTCAGGAAGCGCGTTCCGCTCGTCGCAATTTTGAGTTATCCGCTGGGAGCAGCGTCAGCAATCATCGCCGGGGCCAAGGGCAGCGGCCGCCCTAAAGGGCCACATCCAACCGTCAAGACGGCTGAGCGCTTTGACGAGCGCTTTGATGTTTTTTGGCAGCAACTCCGGGAAGGCGCGAGCGCGATAACTTCAGTCCGCGATCGCAATACGCTGGAGTGGCATTTCAGCAGATCGTTGAAGTCGAATGACCTCTGGATTTATACGCACGAGCGCGATGGCAAGCTCACCAGCTACGCCCTGTTTCAACGGCAGGACAAACCCGAACTCGGCCTGACCCGGGTGAGACTGGTGGACTTTCAGTCGCTGGACCCAGATCCGCTCATTCTCGATGCCATGGTCGCGGCCGCTCTTAACCGATGCCATGCCGCAGGCGCCCAAATGCTCGAAGTTGTGGGGTTTACGGGCGAGATCAGGAGCCGGCTGGAGCGATTGGCGCCCTTCCGGCGAAAGTTGCCATCCTGGCTGTTTTACTATAAAGCCGTATCCAAGGAACTCAAGGTCAGGCTCCAGGATTCTCAACTTTGGCAACCTTGCGGTTACGATGGTGACAGCAGCTTGTGACTAGGGTACCCAGTGGCTTGTGACTCCAGTATCTTGTGGCTTGGTTGCCAAACTAAATGTTGCCGGATTACGAAAACGCGATTAATGTTGTGTATAAGGTGTTGGCCGAGCTGAACCTGCAGCGCTCCCGGAAGGCCCGGATTGACCTCTCTCCCCACACCGCGCTGTTCGGGGCCGACGGCGCTCTCGATTCGTTGGCGCTTTCGAATCTGATTGTGTTGACCGAGCAGCAGGTGCAAGAGGCATTCGGAGTTGAGATTGATCTCACCGAGGGCGATCCGTTCGGGTCAGAAAACGGGCCCTTGCGCACCGTAGATACGTTGGCGTCGCACGTGGCGGATCTGGTACGGCAACAGTTGTGAATGGAGCTTCCATCCTGATCGATTTGATTTCCGATTTCAATCTCCAGACCCTGGGCAATTACTTGGAGAACGACGAGGCCGAGCCTCAGGTTTCGGTGCAGGTCGCCCCGTTTGGTCAGACGGTCTCCGCGCTCCTGAACCCGAACGGGCGGGAGCAGGGCAGTGTTGCGTTGGTATGGACTTCTCCGGCGTCTGTGATCCCCTTGTTTGGAGAGGCTCTGCAGTTCCGACCGGTGAAGGAAGATCAGGTTCTGGCTGAGGTGCGGCAGTTCGCCGAATACATTCTTGCGTCCAAAAAACGATTTCGATCGGTCCTAGTGTGTGCCTGGACCTTGCCGGACTGGTTCCGTGGTCACGGGTTGCTCGATTTGCAAAAGCCCTTTGGAGCCAGGAATCTCCTGCTCAAGATGAACCTCGAGCTTGTTTCCGTTCTCCAGGATGAGGCCGGCGTTTATATTCTGGACCCGCGAGACTGGATGCAATCGGCGGGGAAGAACGCCTACAGCCCGAAGCAGTGGTACCTGTCAAAAATGCCATATGGCGCCGAAGTGCTGAAGCGAGCCGCCCAGGAAATCAAGTCGGCGATGAGAAGCATCGCTGGGCAGGCGCGCAAATTGATCGTGGTGGACCTCGATGACACCCTGTGGGGAGGCGTGGTCGGCGATGCCGGCTGGGAGAACCTCAGGCTGGGCGGGCACGATCACGTTGGCGAAGCTTACGTCGACTTCCAGCGTACGCTGAAGGCGCTTCGCAATCGGGGCATTCTGTTGGCCATTGCGAGCAAGAACGAGGAATCGGTCGCGCTCCAGGCGCTGCGCATGCATCCTGAGATGGTTCTCCGGCCACAGGATTTTGCCGGCTGGCGGATTAACTGGAATGACAAGGCCCGTAACATCGTGGAGCTTGCCACCGAACTCAACCTGGGACTGCAGTCGGTGGTTTTTATTGACGACAACCCCGCGGAAAGATCCCGGGTTCGGGAAGCCCTACCGGAAGTCCTTGTGCCCGAATGGCCTGCGGACAAGACTTTGTTTGCCATCACGCTTTCACAAATGGATTGTTTCGATGCACCCCAGCTTACGAATGAGGACTTTTCGCGCGCCGAAATGTACGATGCCGAGCGGGGACGCGATGCGCTCAAGAGGGAAGTGCCGCGGGTCGAGGATTGGCTGGCATCGTTGCGGACCAAAGTTATCGTCGAGGAATTGAACGGTTCCAACCGGGCGCGGGTGGCGCAGCTTTTCAACAAGACGAACCAGATGAACCTCAGCACTCGCCGCCTTACCGAGAGCGAGCTGGTTCAATGGGCGGCGGAGAAATCTCGAAAGCTGTTTGCATTCCGCGTGTCCGACCGGTTTGGCGACTCCGGACTTACTGGAATCGTTACCCTGGATCTGAATGGCGGCACGGCCAGCATGGTGGATTTCATTTTGAGTTGCCGGGTGATGGGGCGCAAGGTTGAGGAGACCATGTTGGCAGTTGCGATTGAATATTGCCGTGGCCAGCAAGCCGGTCGATTGGTTGCCGAGTACCTCCCCACAGCCAAGAACAAACCCTGCCACGACTTCTGGATCAAAACCGGGTTTGAGCACGACGACGCGCAGCGGATGTTTTGGTGGGATCTGGCACAAAGTTATCTTGCGCCAGCGAGCGTCGCAGTGGAATTCGCACTGGAAGCCGGTTCAGCCGGTCCGGAGCGTGGCTTGGGAGTGGAGTGCGTGGCGGAGGCGGGAACCTAAGTTCGTCCGGATACGAGTCTGCATTCCCAGGGCTCGGCCGGCATTTGCAGAGGATCATAAGGAGGCAGTAATGCATTTCAGTCTGTTAGCGCTATTTTATGGTGGACCGGATCAGCTCATGCCCCTGACCTCGGGGTTGGCGGCGATTCTTGCCTTTCTGCTGATGTTCTGGAACAAGGTGCTGGTCACGGTCGGCAAAGTGCTGAACGCCTTCAAGCGCACTCCGACGCCACCTGCGGAACACCCTGAGGTGAAGGAGTAGCAGTGCGCAAGAAGGTAGTCGTCATCGGACTCGACGGGCTAGAGCCCAGCATTGTGGAAACCATGCTGTCGCGCGGCGAGTTGCCCAACCTGGCGCGGCTCCGCGAAATGGGATCGTATACCCGCATGAAGACTACTTACCCGGCACAAACGCCGGTGGCGTGGTCCTCGTTTGCCACCGGAGTAAATCCCGGTGGGCACGGCATATTTGATTTTATTCGACGCGATCCCGAGACTTACCTTCCCGATCTTGCGCTGAGCCGCTTCGAGCGGCCCAAGAGCATGCTGGCCCAACCCAAGGTGGTCAGCCGCCGCAACGGCACGGCGATTTGGCAACTGCTTACCCGCGCCGGAATACCCAGCACGGTGTTGCGCTGCCCGTGCACGTTTCCACCGGACTCCATCCAGGGAAACATGTTGGCGGGAGTGGGTGTGCCAGATTTGCGGGGCGGACAGGGGACGGGAACGTTTTACACCCAGGACAAGACTGCCGTTGCGAAAGAAAATGAGCGGCTGGTTTACCTTGATTCCGGCAGCGATCTGAAGACCGGGATCATTGGCCCGCGGAATGTCCGCGCCAATCCTCCCGACGATTTCCGGGTCGAGATTCGAGTGCGCGTGAATGCAGATGGCCGAAGCCTGCGCATCGAAACCGGCGGCAACCCTGCCGTTATCGATGTGCGCGAGAAGTCGTGGAGTCCATGGGTCCGGGTGAAATTCAAGCTGTCAATGCTGCAATCCGTGCCGGGGATTGCGCGTTTTTATGTGCGGCAGATTTCTCCCGTGATTGAGTTCTACGTGTCTCCAGTTAATTTCGATCCTGCGGCCCCGGTCTATCCGATTTCCTCTCCGCCCGACTATGCCAAGCGCTTGTCGGATGAGATAGGACTGTTCTCAACTCTCGGCATGGCCGAGGACCACAACGGCCACAACAACGGCCGTTTCGATGAAACGGACTATCTTGCTCAGTGCAATCTGGTTTTCGACGAACGCGAGAAGATGATGGAGTACGAACTCCAGCGCTTCACCGAGGGCTTTTTCTTCGTCTTGTTCGACACGCCAGACCGCTTACAGCACATGCTGTGGCGGTTCCGCGATCGCAAGCATCCGGGTTTCAATCCCGATCTTCCTCCTGAGTTGGGGCAACAGGTTGACGCGCTCTACCGCCGCTGCGATCAGACCGTTGGCCGTGTGATGGAACGTGTGGACGAAAACACCCTGCTGATCGTGTTATCGGACCACGGATTCAACTCCTTCCGTCGCGCTTTCCACACCAATACCTGGCTATGGCAGAACGGATTGCTGGCGTTAAAAGACAGCAAGAAACCCTCGGAAGAAATGGCGGAGAATTTCACCGCGGTGGATTGGTCGAAGACCCACGCCTATGCTGTGGGCCTGGGCGGGATTTATCTGAACCGGAAAGGCCGCGAACGCGAAGGAATCGTAGAAGACGGCAGCGACGCCGAGCGGGTCCAGAATGCGATTGAGAGCGGACTGAGGGACTTTGTGGACAGCGAAAGCGGCACTCCGGCGATTCGCAGCGTCTCCCGGCGCGAGCAGATTTATTCCGGGCCTTACGTCGGAGAGTCTCCGGATATGCTGGTTAATTTTCATCCCGGGTTCCGGGTCTCGTGGGAAACGGCGCTGGGCGGTTTTTCTCATCGTTTGTTCGAGGACAATACCCGCCGCTGGAGTGGCGACCACATCATCGATCCCGAGGCCGTTCCCGGCATTCTATTTATGAACCAGCGTGTAGCGAACCATCAGGCCAGCATTCTCGACCTCGCTCCCACGATCTTGCGGTACTTGGACGTTCCGGCAGGCGATGGCATGGAAGGAAAATCTCTGCTAGCTGCGTGACCCTATGAAAATTTGCATGCTCGGACTGGACTGTGCTGCTCCCGACGTGATTTTTCACGACGAACGGCTGGTGAATATTCGCCGCCTCATGGACCTGGGTCTATACGGACGTTTAGAGAGCGTCGTCCCTCCGATTACGGTTCCCGCCTGGATGTGCATGACCACGAGCCAGGACCCGGGCTCTCTCGGCGTATATGGTTTCCGCAACCGCTCCGACCACTCATATGAAAAGCTGGGCTTTGTGAACTCGAGCTCGATCAAGAGCTTCGCCCTGTGGGATCAACTGGCGCGCGAAGGAAAGAAGTCCATCATCGTCGGCGTGCCGCCGAACTTTCCTCCGCGACGCATCAATGGCATCAGCGTCGGATGTTTTCTGACTCCTGACCCCGCGAAGGACGAGTTCACCTATCCCCCGAGCATCAAGACGGAGATCCAGCAACTGGTGGGCGAGTATCCGGTCGACGTGAAGAATTTCCGCACTGACCGGAAAGACTGGCTGCGCGACGAGATCTTTGCCATGAGCCGTAAGCAATGGAAGGTGGTCCGTCATCTTCTGGCCAATCATGAGTGGGACTTTTTCCACTACGTGGATATCGGTCTGGACCGGGTTCACCACGGCTTCTGGAATTACTTTGACAAGAAGCACGTGCAGTACGAGCCGGGCAACCCCTACGAAAATGTCATCCCGGATTATTACCTGTGGCTGGATGAGCAGATTGGCGGAGTGCTGGAATTGATGGACAACGAAACCATTCTGCTGGTTGTTTCCGACCACGGCGCACAGAGATTAGACGGGGGCTTCGCGGTCAATCAGTGGCTGATCAAAGAAGGCCTGTTGGTCCTGAACGAATCGCCGGTCGGCATTACGCCATTCAATAAGCTGAACATCAACTGGGCCAAGACCAAGGTCTGGAGCGAGGGTGGCTACTATGCACGGGTGTTCTTCAACATGCAGGGGCGCGAGCCGCAAGGTCTGATTCCGGCGGCGCAGTATGAGGCCTTCCAGGATGAGATGAAGGCGAAATTCGAGGCTTTGAAGGACGACAAGGGCCAGCCCATGAGTTCGCTGGTCTTCAAGCCAAAGGAAATCTACAAGAATGTGAAGAACGTCGCGCCCGATTTAATCGTCCATTTCGGTGCGTTGTCGTGGCGTTCGATCGGAAGTATCGGTCATCCCGACATCTACGTGCAGGAGAACGACACCGGGCCGGACGCGTGCAATCACGCTCAATACGGAATGTTCCTTCTGGCCGCGCCGAATTGTCCGCTCAGCGGCGAGTACAGTGGTGCGCGCCTCCTGGATATCGCGCCGACGTTACTCGATCTTGGTGGTTACGATGTGCCCGAGTCAATGCAAGGCCGGTCGCTTGTAGCCGGCATGGAAAAGAAGAAGCCGGGAGATGGGTTTGGCGGCGGTGAAGGCGAACAGATCATTCACGACCGCCTGGCCGGTCTCGGCTACGTCTGAGAAACAAGGGTTGGCTTGCAAAGTATTGTTCAAGGGCCGAGTGTTCTTGCGAGATGAGTAAGAGACGATGAAAACGGGTGAACAAGAACTGCTGGGGAATGCAAATAGCGCATCCGGATCTCCCGGAGCGCCTGCGATGTCTCCGATTTTTATTCTAGGCATCTTTCCCCGCAGCGGCACAAACTACATGCATGACTTGATCCGCATGCATCCGGAATGCGACCCGGAGAGCGCAGTTCTGCATGAGGATCACCTGATCGCGAATGCACACCTGCTGCTCAAGTACGTCAATGCGGTTTCGCGATGGTGGAAAAGAAGGTGGGGTCCTGCGGAGTTGGAAGCAGAACGGGATGCGCTTTGTGCGGAACTTGGCAACGGGTTGGTTTCGTTTCTGGCCTCCCAGCTTGAACGTAGAACACGTGTCGCCGGGAAGAACGGCGATCCCAGACCGCAACGGCGACTGGTAACCAAAACGCCGAGTGTGAAGAATCTCGAATTGTTCTCAAAATTTTTTCCAGCAGGGCAACTGTTGATTTTGGTTCGCGATGGCCGCTCGGTCGTAGAGTCCTCGGTCAAGACTTTCAATCAGCCCTACGGATACGCGGCGCGGGAGTGGGCCCGCGCGGCTCGCGTTATCCAGGATTTCCAGCAGGCGAATCCGGCCACGCCCTACCTGCTAGTCCGGTATGAAGACCTGTACGGCGATGTCGAAAACGAACTGCGCCGGATTTTCGACTATCTCCACTTGGACGCTGAAGCTTACGATTATCGATCAGCCGCAAGTCTTCCGGTGAGAGGCTCTTCGACGCTGCGTGGGAAACCGGCATCCAAGCGTTTTTCCTGGGTAGCGGGCGGCGTTCATTGGGACCCGATTGAGAAGCCTGCGGATTTCGATCCCATCAACCGCTGGAGCGCCTGGGGGAGATCTCGGCATGAGCGATTCAACTGGCTGGCGGGAGAGTACCTGGGCCGCTTCGGGTACGCCGCGAAAACCTATTCTGGAAGCCGAGTCTTCTGGTCAGCCTGGAATGTGGTTCAGGATGTCTTCTGTTTGGACGCGGCAACCTGGCTCCTGCGGAGAATCATTCGCCGATTGAAGACCAGCAGCTCAGCCGGCGAATTGTTCGCATCCAGCCGGCAGCGGAAATAGATGGACGTGCAGCAGCGTGGCACCATGCATACACGAGGAATCGAGGCCCGGGTAAGGAGTCTATGAAGTCGTCTGAGAAAAACTCTGGCCATAGTCATCTGCTCGACGTGGTGGATGAAATGAAGGAGGACATCGCGAAGCAGCTCCAGCTCGACCTGTCACAAACCAGGGCGCCGGTGATAACGTCTCGTTTGCTGCCTCGCCGGGCGGTGCACTCTCTGGCTGCGCTCGAGATCGGCAACAACGGCGGTGCAATCCGCTGCTTCGCCAAGGGCAACCTGCCCAACTACGGCGGGCCACAGCGTTTAGACGTTGAAGATCACATCCTCCGCCACATTGCTCCGAAGATATGGGAGGCGAACGCGAAGGCGCGAAGCCCGCGTGTGCTGGCGTTCTTCCCCGATCGCGAGCTGCTGATCCTCGAGATGGTTGATGGCGAGACGCTGAAATCCCTGCTCTTCGATGTCGGCGTCACCAGCAGCAGAGTCCCCGACCTGCTGCGCCTGTCGGGAGAATGGCTGGGGCGCTTGCACTCCCTAACCCAGCAAGGACAAGGCGATCCATTCTCGTGGTTGGAGAGTTCCTTCGCGGAGAAGAAGGTTGAAAAGGCATTCCGAGACTGCTCGGTCGCCGACCTCTATCCTGCTCTATCGAGGTTGCTACAACAGTTTCGCCGGAGCTATCCGGATTTTGTTTTGCCGCTCTGCCAACTGCACGGCGAATTCACGCCTCTGCACGTCCTGGTGAGTGGCAATACGATTTACGTGATTGATTTCGGTTCCAGCCACCTCGGGTTTGGCTACGAGGATGTCGCGTTTTTTACTACGTTCTACAACGGACTGCTTCCCTGGCGTGCAGCAGCAGGTTCTCTGCGGCTTTCACTGAGACAGCAGAAAAGTTTGTTTATGGAGTCCTATTTCGCCCATTGCGGACAGACTTTCGGTCCCGCCGACGACGTGGTCCTGCGCTTCGCTCGTCTTCAGGCCATGGCACACCATGAATCCTGTTGGGAACTCAACCGGGAAACCTGGGTTGCGAGCATCTATTCAGGAATAGGTCGCCGCTGGGTCCGCAGGCGTTTTGCCGCATTGGCGCGGCAGGAGTTCGCATCCCTCCAGCGAATGGCAACTGCCCTCCCGAGTGTGTCCCATGCAGGTTAGCCCCGTATTACTTGAGGAGTCCATGTTGCTACAGGAAGTTGGGTGTATCTTTTGCAACGTCAAGCACAACAATGTTGCAATTAGGGAGAATGGGTATCTGGGCCAGCGCTGCCAGAGTTGCGGTCTGATCTACATCTCGCCGCGTCCGCAAGAGAAAGACATTGAAAAAATCTATGCCTGCGGGGACGCGCGGATGGCCCCTGAGCAACACATCTCGCGCGGGCATCTGAAGCGGCGACAAGCTCGGCATGTGCTGAAACTGGCCAAGCGGTACGTGACCTCGGGCAGTCTGCTCGAAATCGGCGCAGGTGCGGGTTTCTTCCTGGATGAGGCCCGGCGGTCCGGATTTCAGCCATTCGCGATCGAGCCCAATCCGACTCAGGCCGAATTCATCGAACATAACCTGGGAATTCCTTGCGAGCGCCGGGCGCTTTCACTCGACACCTTCCACGACAAGCAATTTGACGTCATCTATCACGCCGATGTGATCAGTCATTTTTACCATCCGGTCCAGGCCTTTCAAACCATACATGACAAGCTTCGACACGGTGGCTTCGTCATATTTGAAACCGGAAATGTCGCCGACGTACGCGCCAAGTACCTGGATGTCATTCCGACCTTCCAGTACCCAGACCACCTCTTTTTCTTCGGACAACAAGCGCTCAGAAAACTGCTTCAGATGACCGGGTTCCAGACGCTGAAGATGTACTCGTACTCCATACTGACCGAACTGCACTTCGCAAAGCTGTTGGCAGGACGATACGAACCGGCCAACGGCGCTCGAAGCAACAGCCTTTCCCGGGGCCTCAGCCATTCGGTGAAGGAATCCGTCCGGCCCGCATACTACAACCTGATGCACTACATGCGGTATAACGTGGGTGCATGGATGCCGAAGGCGGGGCGGCCGCAGACGGTCATCGTTGTAGCGCAAAAAGTGTGACCAGACCAGCTGAGCTGAAGATCTAACCTATGGAAGACACTTTCGCGAAATCTGAAGAGCGGTGGCAATCTGCACTCTTGATCGCTGCCTGGTTCGCTGTCGTGACCGGAATCTGCGAGGGCCTTGGGCTTCTCCTGTTCCAGCGCATCAACTCGGCGAACTGGGGCAAAATGGTGCACGTCTCGATTCCAATCGTCTGGATTGCCCCTATCCTCGATTTCGGAATTTTTATTGTACTGGCGCTGGCGCTCATCGCTGTTTCCAGAATCTTTCCGCGAATCCCGCTCACTAAAACGGCGGCACTCATCTACGCCTCTTTCATGGTCTACATTGGGCTGGCCCTCACGGAGCGGCTTACCTACCACGCTGATCTGCTGCTGGGAATCGGAGCCGGAGTCGCATTCAGCCGCTGGTTTGTCAACCACCAGAAGCCCGCGCTCCGGGTTTTCCGCACAACTCTGCCGTGGTTGATCGCGGTCGTGCTATTGGCACTCAGTGCCGGCGAGGGACGAGACTGGTGGCGCGAGCATAGCGCGCTGGCCAAACTGCCTCCCGCTGCGTCCGGGTCGCCCAACGTCCTAGTCATCGTGATTGACACATTGCGTGCCGACCATCTTTCCGCGTACGGATACTCGCGCCCCACCAGCCCCAACATCGATCAACTTGCGCGTCAAGCGGTGGTGTTCGACAACGCCATCGCTCCGTCGTCCTGGACTCTGCCCTCCCACGCTTCCATGCTCACAGGCCGCTATACATACGAGCACGGTGCCGATAGCGTCAAGCCCATGTCGCTGCTGGGACACGATCTTCAGGCTCTGAATACCCGTTATCCCACGCTCGGCGAGGCGCTGGAGCAGCACGGATATCGCACCGCGGGTTTCGCCGGGAATCGGATTTTCTTTTCCCGGCATCTGGGGATGGGCCGCGGCTTTACTCATTTTGAGGACTTCAACACCAGGGACATGTTTTCCCGTACTCTGCTCGGCAGAAAATTCGTAACTCTGCTGCTGAATCATGACAAGCTCAGAATGCTTCTGGCCCGGATCGGTTTCCACTCGCTTGACCACTTGCTGATGGTGGGGGAGGAAGGTCTTCGCAAGCAGGGCTGGGAGATCAATCAGTCGGTGCTGACCTGGATCGACCGCGACCACGCCCGGCCGTTTTTCGCATTCCTGAACTACTACGATGTGCACGGCCCCTACGGCCCCATGCACTCCGTGGGCAGGAAGTTCTCCCACGGCCAGGGCACGGCGGTGGATTATTACGACGATGGTGTGGCGGACATGGACGGCTACATTGGAGATCTGCTTCACCAGTTGGATCAGCGAGGGCTCACTCAGAATACCTTGATCATATTCACCTCCGATCACGGGGAGTTGCTCGGGGAGCATGGCATGGTCGGACATCGCAATGCCCTCTATCTCCCGCTCATACGAGTGCCGTTCATTGTCAGCAAGCCTGGCAGTCTTCCCACCGGCGTGCGGGTGGAGACCCCGGTTACGATTTCCGCTCTTCCCGCTACGGTGATGGAAATCCTGGGATGGGGAGATCAGGCGCTGTTTCCGGGACCGTCCCTGGTTGAGCTTTGGAAACACTCTGGACCGCGTCCGGATTGGCCTTATCCGCTCTCGGAGTTAGCGCGCTTCGTCTACTCGAAGCCCGAGTGGCCCTGCCACTACGGATCGATGCAATCCATGGTTACTGACAAGTGGCAGTATATTTTCCACGAAAAATTTGGCGCTGAACTTTACGACTGGCACGCTGATGAGGCAGAGACCGACAGCAAGGCAAAGAATCCCGACGACCAGGCCGTCATGCAAGGCTTGGCGGAGAGGGTAAAAGATTTAACTGCCAGTCCGCGAAAGATTAGCCGGGAAGCCGCGCGCGTGGGCAACTAGAGTGGGTTGCGTTTGGAAAACCTGACCGCGTGCACGCGCTGCAACCACCAGACACACGGATGGCGTCAGTAATGAGTTCTTCAGAAGTCGTGGATCGCAATCGGCCCGAGGTAGATCTGTCCATCGCCGGAAAGCAGCAGGTCGTAAAGGTTGAACCGCAGCGGCGAGCGTTGATTTTTTTGCGCCGCTTGTACCTCCCGTTGATGTCCGTGCTTTTGACTTTCTTGATCGGGAACTGGCTGGCTGCCATCTCAGCGCTCGATGTCGAGCAGAAGATGGCGGAGCGCACCGGCCACGAAATGGCGCCGGTTGCCGGGCTTTCCACTTCCGCCGTCGCTGAGGCTCATACGGTGCTCGGCGCCGCCGATCTCGAACCGCGCCGCACTCACCTACTGTTCTTGGGAGACTCGCAGGCTTTTTCGCGGCCGGACGCCCCACCCGGTTCCTTGACCTCGGCACAGTGGTTGCAGGTCATGCTGTGGCGTCAGGACCCCAACGCTGTCGGAGTGCGAGTCGGCGCCATGCCCGGCATGGATGTTGCCGAGATGTTATTGCGATCGATTGCGGCAGCGGAGCAGCAGCCACGCCAGGCTGACATAGTCGTTGTGGATCTCGTACTGGGTGAACTGCGGGAACTGGGCATACGCAACGAGATGAGTTCAAAAATGCAGTCGCCCGCCGCGCAGGCTGCCCTTCAATCCCTCGTCGCCGATAACGGCGATCTGGCGGACGCGGTCAAGCTTCTGCGTCCAGTGCTCAACTCTGCCGGGCAAACGAAGCCTGCTATTGACGAGCCGCTGGCCACCCGAATGGAAGATGCGCTACAGCGGCGAGCCGACGCATGGCCGTTCTTTGCTCAGCGCGAAGCCGTGATGCGACAAGCTTTGCTGGGCTATGCTCAGTGGCAACATCGGCTTTTGCACATCACTTCAGATACTGCCATTCCCACGCCGCCGGTTCCGTATCGCACCAACCTCGAAATGCTCGAGCTGCTGATGCGCTACGCCCGCTCGCGCGATCTTCATCTCGTGCTGTTTTTCGGGCCCGTGCGTGACCTGCGTCCCAATCCAGACGCACCAGCTGATCTGGCCAGAATGTATCGTGACGCGACCGAACTCTGTCAGCGCTACGGCGCGACCTGCCTGAACTATTCGAACGTGCTTCCCGAAGGCGAGCAACCCGAAGGCCTCTGGGCGGAATACGCGGCGAACTCACGGGGTGCGTATTCCGGATTGGCCCGGCAGCACGACTTCTATCACTTCACCGAGGCCGGTCACAAATTGCTGGCGGAAAAGCTGATGTCAGACGCCGGTCCCAGTTTTGTGCAATGGTCGAAACCGGCTGGAGGACAGCAGTGAATATCCTCAGCCTGAGCTATCTTTTATTCGTCCTCATTGTCTGGCTGCTGGCGCGCGCGCTGCGGCCGGGAAAAGGCCGGCAATGGCTTCTGCTGGCGGCCAGCTATGGTTTCTATGCCACCTGGAGCCTGAAGTTTCTCGCCATCCTGGTTGCCAGTTCACTGGCCAATTACGCTCTTGGAATCTATTTGCGCCGTCGGCCGACGGCGGGCCGGTTGTGGACCGCGATCGCATTCAATTTGCTGCTGCTGGCTACGTTCAAGTATTTGCCCGCGTGGACGACACATGAAGGCGTCGGCAACGTCCCCGGTCTGCTGGCGCACCTTATTATGCCGATCGGCGTTTCCTTCTGGACCTTCGAAGCGCTCAGCTACCTGTTTGATGTCTATCGCGAAGAAGATCTCGATCCTTCGCTTACCGAATTTTGTTTGTACCTTGCGTTCTGGCCGACCGTGCTCTCCGGGCCGGTGTGCCGGCTGCCGGAATTATTGCCGCAGTTGCGGTCGGCGGAACCGGTTTGGAACGACATCGCCGAAGGCACGCGCCGCATTGTGCTCGGATTCTTCATGAAAACCGTGCTCTCGCAGATTCTTGGCGCCGGATTGCGCCCCGGCGAAGGCGTCGATTTCGGATTCAACCAAATCGCGCGCGGCTGGAGTGGCTTCGATGTTTGGATTCTGGCGCTCGGCTTTGGTTTTCAGATGTATTTCGATTTTGCCGGCTACTCCAATATCGTCATCGGGACGGCGCGGTTGTTCGGCATCCAGCTGCGGGAAAATTTCCGCGATCCTTTTCTCTCCACTACTCCGGCAGAGTTCTGGACGCGCTGGCACATGTCGCTGTCATTCTGGATTCGCGATTACGTGTTCCTCCCGCTGGCGACCTGGCGGCCCCAAGTCTGGTGGCGCCATTTCGCCCTGGTCCTGTCCATGATGCTGTTCGGATTCTGGCACGGCGCCGACTCAACCTACATTATTTGGGGAGCTTCCCAGGGCTTATTCCTCATGGCGCATCGCCAATTCCAGCAATTTCAGCGCCGCACCAACCTGCAACTGCCGGCATCCGTGCTGAACTTTGGGGGTTGGGCGATCACCTTCACCTTCATGCTTTTAAGCTGGGTCATTTTCCGCGCAAACGATCTCCACCAGGCTGTGGCTATGTTTCGGGCTTTGATACATTTAGGCGGCTATCGCCAAGTAACGTTACCTTGGAACTTCGTGCGCACCACAATTCTCATCGCCGGACTCTATTTTGCTGTTGCCGGACTGCGGAAGCTGGCAGAGAATATGAAGAGGAACACCGTGATGGCGCGGCTGGGATGGGCGCTGTCGCCGGCCATGTATGCGACCGCCATGCTTTTGATCGTGCTTATGAGCATCCACAAGTCGGTATTCGTATACCTGCAATTCTGAGATATGCGATCGTTTTTGCCTCCCCGCAGACTGTTTTTCAGGACAGAGACCATTCGTGACTGAAGCCATTCAGGAGATGACCGACTACATCGCGCGGGAGCTGGTCCGCCGCCCAGGCGTCGAGATCACCCCAGAAACCCCCTTGGTTTCTTCGGGTTTGGTCGATTCCTTTGCCTTGGTCGAGATATTTGTCAAGCTGGAAAAGCTTACCAACCGTCGCATTCCGGCGGCCAAGATCCAGCCCAAGGACATGGATACCGTTAGTTTGATGTTTGCAACCGCGGAGAAAATTGGTAAGCTGCGCCAATAGAAAGAAAGTAAGGAACCGGTGCAGATAGCTAGATCAGCGGAGAGCTTCATTCGCAGACAATGGCTCGCCGGCACGCTCGGCGGGCAGCCAGTATGCAAAGTCATAAACCGAACCGGGGGTTGGTTTTCCGCTGCGATGGGAGAACCTCGCTATTACTGCCCCGTTTGCAGATATAGAGGCGTGTTTTTCTCCCACATGTCCGCAAATGTGCGCAGAAAGCAGGCCATGTGCCCCAGTTGCGGGGCGCTTGAGCGGCACAGACTTCAATGGTTGGTCCTCGACACCATCCCGGAGCGATCACGGTTTGGCAAGATGCGATTGCTACACTTCACGCCGGAACCATTCTTCACCAGGTTCTTCCGAGAAACGTTCAGGCAATACTTTGCTACAGACTTGTCGCCCTTCAGGGTGAATGTGGCGTCGGACATCTGCAAGCTGCCGTTTAGAGATGCGTCCTTCGACGTGGTTTATGCCTCTCACATTTTGGAGCACATCCAGGATGACCGCGGGGCGTTGGCGGAGATTCACCGCGTCTTGACGCCTTCGGGGATCGCGTTTCTACCCGTCCCCATATTTGCCGGCACTAAGACGGTCGAGTACCCCGAGCCCAGTCCATCGGAAACGTACCATGTTCGGCAGCCAGGTTACGACTACTACGACCGGTACGGTGATTTTTTTAGCCGGGTAGTGAAGTATTCCTCCGGCGATTTCGACCCGGAATGCCAGCTTTTTGTTCACGAAGACCGCACCGGGTGGCCTACGCCGACCATGCCGTATCGGCAACCCATGCCGGGGGAGAAGCACCCGGATATCGTTCCAGTCTGTTATAGGTAGGCAACGGCCAGATTGAAAAGGTTAAGGGCCGTGGCATTCCGGTAGCAAGGGGTACTGCAAGAGGGCCTATGTACAAGGTCTTTCCGGGCAACCACTTTGCAAACCCCCTCCAAAATGGTAAAGTATGGCGACAGGTTTCGCGTCAACACTCCCCCGTCTAGTGGTTGCTGTCTTGTTGAAATCTTTGGGATTTTAGGGGAAAACTTCGACCAATGAAACCGAGAGTTCTTGCCGCACGCCGTTTGGCCCTGTTCCTTCTGCTCGCAAGCGTGCTTTCGCCTCGTTCTCTTGCACAAGGAATTCACATGAAGCTTCGCGCCAACGCGGATCCTTTCCCCGCGCATCATCGCTATGCCAATGTGTGGGGAGACGGCAACTATGCCTATGTGGGATCTTACGAAGCTACGGGCGTGCTGATTTTCGATATTTCAAACCCGGACTCCCCAGTTCTGGTCGCGAACTACACCGATCCTGGCCACGATTCCATGCTAGAGGATGTCGAAGTGAAGAATGGAATCGGCTACTTCGCCAGCAATTACAAGGGCGGGATTCACATCGTCGACCTCTCCAATCCGGCCCAGCCCAAGCTGATCACTCGAATCACCTCTGCCATGGGCGGATGGGACAGCGTCCACACATTGCTGGTAGATGGCAACCATTTGTACCTACCCCACTTTTTTGTCGATCCGTATGTGCAAGTTTGGAATATCAGCAATCCGGCCAAGCCCTTCCTCATTCAAACATTCAAGACGACCGATTCCCTCTCAATCCGTGCCATGTCCATCCTGAATGACCACTTGTTTACGTCCGGACGGGGCGGACACACGGACATCTGGGATGTGACCAACATCGACAATGCGCCACCGACTCTGCTGGGGACGATCGACTCGGGCGAGCTGTCGCACAGCTCTTCTCCTACCCCGGACGGACACTATCTGGTTTGTTCACGAGAACTGGACGCAAGAGGCGGGGATGTCAAGATTTATGACATCTCGAATCCAGCAAACCCAGTGCAGGTTTCGATTATCACCATGCCGGCCTATGGCATTAACGCCGTCAGCCCACACAACCCGATGGTGATGGGCAATGTCCTGTATCACTCGTGGTACCAGGCGGGAGTGCTGGCCTTCGATATCACCAACCCCGCGAATCCGATTATGGTGGGAAACTACGATACCTGGCCAGGCAAGGTCAACTGGGGCCAATATGACGGTGACTGGGGAGTCTATCCTTATTTAGGGCAGAACGAAATTCTGGTCAGTGACCAGGACACGGGTTTGTACATCATTGACGCAACCGGCCTGAGTTCTGATCCGGTGTTGTTCAACTACCAGGTTCTCCCCTCGGCGCTTCCGGGTTCATGGTCCGCAACCGCGACCGCTTTCCTCCTCGGACTGGCGCCCGCGGGCGGGTTGACGGTGAACGTTTCCACGAATGGTCCGGTCTCCACCAATCCGACAATTGCGATTCCGGCCGACGCCCACAGCGCCAGCGAAACGGTGAACACCGTTCCCGTAACCAAGCAGACGCTAGCAACCCTTACTGCCACTTACGATAACGTTCAGATCACTGCGCCTCTGACCGTCCTGCTGCCCATCCCGGCCAAGGTCGTATTCTTAACCAACCCGGTAGTCGGCGGCCAAAAGACGCCGGTGCGAATCGTGATGCAGGGGCCAGTTGCGCAGAACACGACCGTCGCCCTCAGTGTGCTCCAGGGAGCGTCCGCGGTGAAGTCAATGCCCTCGCAAGTCGTGGTGTCGGCGAATCGCAACACCGTCGTGTTCACGCTGTGGACCAACCCTGTAAACACGCAAACCACCGTGCAGATCAAAGCCACCGCCAACGGAGGCTCGGCCACCGGATCGCTCACCGTCGATCCGTAAGGGCATAGATCGGCTGGTTGCCGGTGCTTGCGGGGATGCGAACTGCCGCTGCGGTGCGGTGTTCAAGATCACGCCGCGGCGCCGATTTTGCGATCCATGGTCGCAGCAGCTTAACTTCTTCCGGCGTTGCGACTTTCCCGGTTTCGGCGAGCTTGCCGTGATACGAATTCCTTTGCCACAATCGATGCCCATGGGAAATGAAGTAGTTCGCACTGAAGCAGAAACAGGCTCGCCTGCGAGTCAGGCACCTAGAAGTTTGCTGACGGGCTTCTTGCGTTCGCTTCGCGCTTATCCCGACAACGTCGCACTCGAACTCGGCGAGCAACGGTTTACTTATGCCGAACTCTGGGAGCGGGCCGCGAAAATCGCACATGCCCTGAATGATTGCCTGGGCGCGACATCACCCGTAGTTGCTCTGCTGGCGTCGCGCAGCGTCAGCGCGTACTCCGGCATCATCGGCATCCTGGCCTCGGGCCGTGGTTATGTTCCGCTCAATCCGAAGTTTCCGCTGGAGCGGAACCTGGCGATGCTGAACGCGTCCCGCTGCGGCGCGATGATTGTCGGGGCGGAATGTGCGGCCATGGCCAAGGGCTTGCTGGAGCGCGTGGGGCGCCCCATCATCGTGCTGACTCCAGATCCGGATTTCAGCCTGGACGTCTCCGATTCCGTGACTGTACTGGGCGCAGCGGACATGCGGGTTGCGGCCGATGCCAGCGAGCCTGATGTGGCGGGCAGCACTACCGCTTATTTATTGTTTACCTCGGGCAGTACGGGCGTGCCCAAGGGCGTGGCGGTCAGTCAGGCCAACGTCAGCGCGTATCTCAACTACGCGGGCCAGCGCTACAAGCTGACGCCGGAAGACCGCTGTTCGCAGAATTTTGATCTGACTTTCGATCTTAGCGTGCATGATTTGTTTTTATGTTGGGACGCAGGCGCGACCCTCTGCCCGTTTCCGCCTGAGTCTGCGCTGTGTCCGGCGGTTTGTGTGGACGAGCAAAAACTGACGGTGTGGTTTTCCGTTCCCTCGGTTGCGCTGTTCGCTTCGAAGCTGGGTCTGCTTGAAGCGGATGCGTTTCCTTCGCTGCGATGGAGTTTGTTTTGCGGCGAAGCCCTCACCGCGCCGATCGCATCGGCATGGCAGGCGGCAGCGAGCAATTCGGTGCTCGACAATCTTTATGGCCCGACCGAGGCGACCATCGCTATCACGCATTATCGCTGGGATAAAGAGCGTTCTCCCCAGGCTTCTCTCAACGGCGTCGTGCCCATTGGGTGGCCCTTCGCGGGGCAGGAGTGTCGCGTCGTGACCGATAATCTATCGCCGACTGGTGTCGGCGAGCCCGGAGAATTGTGCCTGGGAGGCTCGCAAGTCACCGCAGGCTATTTGGACGATCCCGAGAAGACCCGGCAGCAGTTCGTCCACTTGCCATCTTCCGACAAGACTTGGTACCGCACGGGTGATCTCGTAAAGCAGGGCGACGACGGATGCATTTACTATCTGGGACGGCGCGATCACCAGGTGAAGATCAATGGCTATCGGGTGGAGTTGCAGGAAATCGACTTAGTGTTGCGAGAGGCTGCTGATACGGATTTGGCAGTCGCGATTCCCTGGCCGGTCGAGGGAGCAAATGCTGCCGGCATCGTCGCCGTACTGTGGGGGACGAACTCGTCCAATGACGCCGACATTATTGTCCGATGCCAACAGAAGCTGCCGAAGTACATGGTTCCGAGCCGCATTTACCGGTTGCAGGAAGTTCCGCTGAACGCCAACGGCAAGATCGACCGGCGCAAGATTGCGGATCTGCTCAGCGAAGCGTCCCGCTCCGCGAAGTAAGGCGTTCCTTTGTTCACGAAGGTTAGGGCTCCAATGTCACGGCGACCGTAGAGTACGCTGGAATTGAGATCGTGGCCGCGTATCCCCCAGAAATTTTGGACAGCGTAACGGGTTGGTGAGCGATCCGAGGGTGGTCCTGGTTCAACAGAAACTGAGTTCCGGTGGGACTGGAAAGTCCGCTGCGGTTCGCTGTCACCTGCACCGAGGGATAGCTGGTGCCTGTGGGATTAATGATCACGATCGCATCTTTGGCGGGAGTGTAGAAAGCGGTCGCCATCAGTCCGTCCTGCGTGCTTCCCGGGGACACGGAAACCGCCAGGTATCCGCCCTGGGAAAGTCCCAGGTGGCCGGAGTCCGCGAACAGTTTGAATGCGTAGAACTGCGGATAAGGCTCCAGAATAGTTGGATCGCAGTCCATGTTTGGGTTCCAAGTTCCAGCAATACACATGTACGCCCCGGCGTTGCCAGCGAAATAGAAGAGTTTGGCCGGAACATGTTTTGCCCCGGCATAAGCGGAGTTCAGGAAATTAGCCACTACGACGCTATTCCACAGCGGGGCAAAGGTTGGATCGTTGCGGCAGCAGTCGTGTTCGAAATTCGGGTTGTCATTGTATTCGGTCAGGTAGATGGGCGTGGCCCACGGTCGGGGCTGCTTTCCGTTTCTGACGACGGTCTCAATGTTGAGGTGATAGAACAATTCGCCCTGCGTGCTGGACTGGGTGATCGAGTACAAGTCGCTCCACTGCATTCCCTGGTGAATCTGGTCTGCGCCGGTGAGATACAGGTGATAGCTCACGAAGTCGACGTTGGGAGCGGTTGAGGAGTCGGACAACAGAGCAGAAACCCATTCGTCCGCACGGTACCGGAAGTAAACCCCGGGCCCTCCAATTCTAATTTTTGCGCCATCCGTATCCGCCTGGGCTCGCATGGCGGAAGCCGCCGCGGCATATAAAGGCAAGTATTGCTTTAAACGGGTTGCATCCTGATCGTCGGCGACGCAGAACGATTGCTGCAGGTTGGGCTCATTCCAGATCTCGAAGTTCTTCACCAGGCCGGGAAAAGTTTTGTCCAGGTGAGCAACATAAGAAGCGGCGATCTGCGCCCATCGCCCAATATCTGTCGGTGGAACTGTTGGAACTCCGGCGCAGGGGCCTTGCGTCGGTTGCAGCCACGACGGGGTGTACGCCAGCACGATGAGGGGATGCAAGCCAGTGGATTGCGCCAGGCTCATGTTCCAATCGAGCGAATCCCAATTTGGAGTGGTCGTGGCATAGACCACCGGAATCTCGGCGATCTTCCGAGATTCGGTAATGCCAGCCTGCCTGATTTGATCCAGCGAATTCGGATCCTTGAGGGCCGCCAGGTTGATGCCAAAGCCGCCCGCCGGGATGCGATGTGCAAAGTCAGCCCGGTTTCCAAAATCCGCACTCACGGTAGGCTGAGAGGGTGGATTTTGCCCGAAGGCGGCGGCCAACAGAATCAAGAACGCTATACCGGTCTTTCTCTGCGGATGGAACGATAGGGCGAGCCGAGCCAGAACAGCGATGGGGGAAACCATGATGGGCTTGACCTCAACGAAAGATTAGCGGCCTCTAATCGGGATCGTAAGACGTGGATCGAAGCCTCGGTAGATTACCGAAGTACCGGCTCCCAGCAAGCGAAAGGGCACAACCTACCGATTGGAATTTTGCGCATTCTTGGTTTGATTTTCAGAGAGAGAAGAGAGTCATTATGACAGTTTTCGTGGAGGCTTCTCGTGGGTCGTCTGGAGGGCACATGCGAGCGGCAAGCACTGCGCTGATGCTCGCGATCGCGCTGGTGTCGGCGCTCGCAGCGCCCTATTCGGCGCAGGCGCAAACATACAGCGTGCTGCTCAGCTTCGCGGGGTATCCAACCGATGGACGATTTCCCTCCGCGGGAGTGGTTCGCGATCCCGCCGGCAACCTATATGGCACCACGCAACTGGGCGGCAGGTTCGGAGGCGGAACCGTGTTCAAGCTGGACACCATTGGCAGGGAAACCGTGCTGGACAACTTTTTCGCGGGGAAAGGCGGAACCTATCCCTGCGCGCCCTTGATTATAGATACCGCCGGCAACTTCTACGGTACGACTCAATATGGCGGAGCTTCCAACAGTGGAACCGTGTTCAAAGTGACTAAGACTGGCAGGAAGACCGTGCTGTACAGCTTCAGCGGGGGAAACGACGGAGGCAATCCCTCCGCAGGTTTGATCATGGACGCAGCGAACAACCTTTATGGAACCACGACCTGGGCCGGCGCCTCCGGGAGTGGAACGGTGTTCAAGGTCGATGCGAGCGGCAACGAAACCGTGCTGTACAGCTTCTCCGGAGGGAACGATGGAGCCAATCCCGTGGCCGGGGTTGTTCTGGACCCGGCCGGCAACTTGTACGGAACGACCTTCGGCGGTGGCGCCTCGCATCACGGAGTGGTGTTCAAGCTGGATATGACGGGAGTGGAGACGGTACTCCACAGCTTTGCCGGTGGGAAGGACGGAGCCGAGCTCTACGGCGGCGTAGTGCGGGACACGAGGGGCAACCTGTTTGGCACCACATACGCTCAGGGGCCTCACGGTTACGGAACCGTTTTCAGGCTGGATCCAACTGGAAAAGAAACCTTGATCTACAGCTTCAAGGGAAAGGTCGACGGAGCGAATCCTAGTGCGAGTTTGGTGCTGGATGCGACGGGCAACATCTACGGCACGACTTTCAGCGGCGGAGCTTTTGGCTTCGGATCGATTTTTAAGCTGGACACGGTCCGTAAAGAGACCGTGCTTTATAGCTTCACCGGCGGAAGCGACGGCGCCTGGCCCTACGCGGGCCTGACTTCGGATGGCGCGGGGAATCTCTATGGCACGACTTTAGAGGGGGGAACGGGATGTGCAGGTTCAGGCTGCGGGGTGGTGTTCGAGTTGACGCCCTGACGGCCTCCGCAACGGAAATAGAAGGGACCTGACTTTTGGCATGGTGATGTTTTGCTGCTGCAAGCAGCGTGGCCGAAGCAGGGATGAGAGGAATGACCAGAAAAAATCATGGGTAAAGCAACGAAAAAACGGGAACTAGGTTCGAGGCTGACGACGCTGTGGCGAGTAGCGTGTTCAGCCGTGTTGGTGGTCGGGCTCGTGCCTGCGGCGGCTGCCGCCGGGACGGGGCAAAACTTCAAAGCGCTTTACACGTTTAGTGGCGGGGCCGACGGTGGAACCCCTACCGCACCTCTCGTCCAGGATGCGGCAGGCAATCTTTACGGAACAACTGAGAGCGGCGGCACGGGCATCAACGGAACCGTGTTCAAGCTGGACACGCGCGGCAAGGAGAAAGTGCTGTACAACTTTACAGGAGGAGCGGACGGTGGAAGTCCCTGGGCGGGTCTGGTGCTCGACTCCCAGGGGAACCTTTACGGCACAACTTTCGGCGGCGGGAACTTCAATTGCGGAGTGATTTTCAAACTGAGCAAGAATGGCAAGGAGACTGTCCTCTACAGCTTCACGGGAGGCTCCGACGGACGCGGTCTTTTCGCCGGCTTGGTTCTGGATACGGGGGGGAACCTGTTCGGGGCTGCCGCTTATGGCGGTGCTTCCGACTTTGGAACCGTATTCAAGCTGGACGCCCGCGGCCAGTTCAATGTGCTCCACACTTTCATGGGAGGTGCAGACGGGGAATATCCCTACTCGGACTTAATGCTCGATCAGGCTGGCAACCTGTACGGCACAACTTATGGCGGCGGTACTTCGAGCTCCGGAACCGTGTTCATCCTGGATAAGACCGGCAAGGAAACTGTGCTCTACAGCTTCTCCGGAGGCGCAGACGGCGCAAGTCCCTGGGGAGCTTTGGTGCGGGATGGCGCGGGCAACCTCTATGGTACGGCATTTTATGGTGGTGCCCGCAGTTGCGAGGCCCCGTATGGCTGCGGTGTCGTGTTTAAGCTGGACACGACCGGCAAACTAAAGGTCCTACACAAATTCACCGGAGGGGATGGAGCAAATCCCACTTCGGGTGTAGCTCTGGACGCTGCGGGGAACCTGTATGGCACTACGAACCGCGACGGGAGCCGCGAATGCCCCGAGAGCGGTTGTGGAACCATATTCAAGTTGAGCCCGGCCGGTAAGGCGAAGCTGCTGCACAACTTCACCGGGAAAGCGGACGGTGCGAATCCCTGGGCAGGTTTGTTGTGGGACGCTAAGGGCAAGTTGTGCGGGACTACCTACGGGGGCGGCGGCTCGAACGCAGGAGTCGTGTTCAGACTCGACCCCTGACGATCAAGGCGAAAACCGTTCAAATTCCCCAGGGGGACTTCTGTGCTACTGCCCCACATAGATCGTGATCGTGTGCGAGTGGGTAGCTGACGAAGCCATTACTTGTACTGCGTTGTTGGTCGTGGTTTGCGACGTCGCACCCACACATCCCATTTGAAGCGCGAGACCAAGCAGCACTAGCGATAAAAGCGTTAGGATGCGGCGGCGGTTTTTCCTGGCCTCGTTCCCGGACAGGCCAGGTCCAATGAGCACGACGGCCGGAAACGCCAGCCATAGTGCAAGGCCAATCCCAATCAACTGGTTGTGCAATCCCGGCGCCACGGACGCTTGCCGCACGGTCGTAACTGTCAAGACGGAACTCGCTGGTTTGGAGCCCGGAGTCAATGATGACGGTGAGAACGAACAACTCGTTCCTTGCGGCGCCTGTGGGCAGGAGAACGAGACCAGGGTATCGACCGATGTGATTGGAGTAACAGTCACACGGTAGGTAGGCCCGTTCGGAGGAAGCGCGACGACGCTCAAGCTGAAGTCCGGGTTCGAGGTGTCCGGTCCTGATGCGATGACGCTCGCACTGGTTTGCGAAATCAGTCCAGCGTTGTCGGTCACCGTGAGCAGCACGGTATAAGTTCCGAGGTGGCTGTAGGTGTGAGTCGCGGTGATGGAGTTTACCGGGGTTGCTCCATCCCCAAAGTCGATGGACCGAGATACGATCGAACCGTCTGAGTCGTGAGAGCCAGAAGAGTCCGCGGTCACAAGCAGCGGCGATGATCCCGATTGGGGCGTGAGAGAGAGCACGGCGGTCGGAGGAACATCGTGAGCTTGTCCGCTGCTGATCGCCACCGCCAGAACCGAATATGCGGGCACATCGGTGACTGCGGTGAATCCTCCGGCAACGGTTTTCAGTAACAGAGGCGACGTGCTTATCCGCGGATTATCGTAGTTGAGCAGATTTGCGGTAGCTGTTGCCGAGCTGAAGCCGGCATTCGCGGCTTCAAGCGACACCTGAGAATAAGGCGCCGAGGTCGGATTGATGAGCACGACGATGTCTTGCGAATCAGTAAGAAATGCTCCGGCGACCAATCCTGCCGGTGAATTTGCGGAGGTGATTGCCGCAGCCATTTGCCCTCCATTTGCCAGTCCGATATGGTCAGCAGCGGCGAAGAGCTGGAACGCATAGAACTGAGGATAGGGATCGTATTGCGACGCATCACAGTCCATGTTCGCGTCCCACTTGCCCAGAACGCAGAACGGTGGGTCGCTGCCCGCGAAGTAATACAATCGCGCAGGCAGGTTGACTCCCACATAAGCTGAGTTCAGCACATCCATCAGGAAGATCGAGTTCCATACGGGAGCGTAGGTCGGATCATTGCGGCAACAGTCCGCCACCAACTCCCAGTCATCGTTGAACTCGGTGATGAAGATGGGCGTAGAACCCGCGCTGGGCTGCGATCCGCCAGCCACCAGACTGGCCACGTGCGTATAGACTGCGCGTGCGCCCTGCGTGCCCTGAGTCTTGGAAAGCAGCGTGGTCCAGGTGACGCTGCTGTTACCGAGATAGAGATGGAAACTAACGAAATCGATGTTCGGAGCCGTCCGCGAATCTGATAAAAACGCTCCCAGCCATTCATCTGCCAGCGACATAGTTGCGATTGTCGGTCCGCCAATGCGGATGGCAATTCCATCCTGAGTCGCTTGGGCGCGCATGGCCGTAGCCGCAGCCGCATACAGATCCAGATACGTTCGCAGGCGCGCGGCATCGCTCTTGTCAGTTACGCAAAATGATTTCTGCAGGTCCGGCTCGTTCCAGATTTCAAAGTCCTGGACCAGCCCGGGATAGTCTGCGTCGAGGTGCGCCACGTACGACGCGGCCAACTGCGCCCACTTTTGGACATCAGTGGGGGGAGCATTTTCAGGACCGCTGACTCCACCCGTACATGGATTCGGTGATGGCTGAAGCCAGGTCGGAGTCAGAGCCAGCACCACGATCGGGTGAAGGCCCGCAGCCTGCATCTCGCCCATGTTCCAATCGAGCACGCTCCAGTTGGCCGTAGTGGTGGCATAGACTTCGGGGATGGCAGCCATTCTTCGCGCTTCGGTGAATCCGGCCTGAGTGACCAGTTTCAGCGCGGCTGGATCCTGAAGCAGCACCGGATTCACCCCGAACATGCTCGCAGGGATGCGGCGGAGGTTGCCAGTGCGCGAGCCAAAGTCGGCTGTAACCTTCGCCGGCTGGGCAAAGGTCTGCGCAGATTCTCCCCGCAGGAATGCGAGAAAGAATAAGGCAAAGAGAATGCGTCTCGACTTCATCAAGAGTCCCCCGCGGATCGAAAAGCGGCGCGCTCGGCGCCCCCGCTGATCACGTCGTAGTATCGGCTGTTGCCCGGCACGCAACTAGATCACGAAAAGAATCGGGTTGTGGAGTGGAGGCCAGGGGCTTTGGTAAGTAACCATTCCGGTGTTCCGGACGCTGGATGGGCCAGATTTGCGGACTCGATCTAGTGCCCCGCAGAGGTCCCATGCAATGCGGGGCCGATATTTATGAAATCCCCCTTTGTGTTTTGCCTAGTGGTTTTACTCTCAGCGGTGTCCTTCGGACAGACCGTCCCCGCCTCTTTTTTCGGACTTCATTTCCACCACCCCCAGGACAATCCCAGCGTGAATTACGGTGCCTGCCGAATCTGGGGCGTGGCGGGGGCCTACTGGCCGGAGATCGAGTCCCATCCCGGCGTTTTTGACTTCACTGCTCTCGATGCGGCGCTAGCGGCAGCCAAGCAAGCCGGCATCGACGACGGCTGCGTTTTCACTTTTGGTCCTACTCCGCAGTGGGCGTCTCGGCATCCCAGCGACACTACCTGCGATCATTTAACGAAATACACCGGCGGTTGTTGGCCACCCACCGATCTGAACTATGACGGTAGCGGCACCGATCAGACAGTGATCAACGCCATCACCGCGATTGCGGTGCACGTGAATGCTACAGGCTACCTCTCCACTCATGCCCACATTCGCTATTGGGAACCTTGGAATGAGCCTTATCGCAGCCACAGTATCAGCGGAACGCAGTGTAGTCTGCACAGGTGCAGCTATAACGGAAGCTACGCCGAACTCGTTCGGATGGCCGAGGACTTCCGCACGGTGGTGAAGGGAATCGACGCGACTGCCTTGATCGTGAATCCTTCCGGGAACGCCCGCTTCAACGCGAACGGGCGCCTGGTGGTGGCGAACTTTCTGGACTGCGCCCACGATCCCCGGCCGGGTTCAGGATGCACCACGGGTACCCGGGGCAGCAGTGCGGCGGACGTGATCAATACCCATTGCTACGTGGAGACGCAGAACGCCGATGATGTGGTCGGCTATCTCCAGGCGCTGCGTGGCCTGCTTAGTCCAGTGGACAGTGCGAAGCCTCTTCTATGCGACGAGGGCGGCTGGGGAACGGACAGCTTGACTGGGGACCTCGACATTCAAGCTGGATTCCTGGCCCGCTGGTTTGTCAATATCGCGAGCCAGAATGTTGCCCTTGCTGCTTGGTTTGCGTGG
>Ga0210410_10000373_pt1 | contig 52939 bp, 54 predicted proteins | sample IncBWC4MmetaG_FD_161058 | JGI IMG/M metagenome (GOLD analysis project Ga0210410, IMG submission 161058) | Forest soil microbial communities from Barre Woods Harvard Forest LTER site, Petersham, Massachusetts, United States - Inc-BW-C-4-M | ecosystem: Environmental > Terrestrial > Soil >...
TCTTATCTCCAGCAAGGCCAATTCCCAAGCCGAAGCCATGCAGCTCGCGTTCCTCACGATTCTTCCCAGCGTCTTTTTCTCCGGCTACATCTTCCCGCGCGAGACCATGCCCAAATTCTTTTTCATTCTCAGCTACTTTGTGCCCGCCACCTTTTTCATCGACATCACTCGCGGCATCATCCTTCGCGGCGCCGGTTGGGCTGATCTCTGGAGTGACGCCTTAGCCTTATTCCTCTTCGGCACCATACTCCTTGTCATCGCCGCCCGCCGCTTCCAGAACAAAGTCATCATGGCGTGATATTCTGTCGTGCCAAGCATTCACTTTTGTAGCGGCCGCCGTCCGCGGCGGGCGCTTTTAATTCTTTTGTTGCGTCAATCTAGGGGATCTCTTGTCCTGCCCAATTTGTCAAAAACGCAAACCTGGCCGCTTCTGCCCGGCCAAAGCCGAAACCATCTGCCCCGTCTGCTGCGGCACCGAACGCGAAGTCACCCTCGACTGCCCGCCCGACTGCGCCTACCTTGTCGCCGCGCATCGCTACGAAGAGCAACACCCGCGCCAGCTTCCCGTCGACACGCCGCTCCTCGACGTCCGCCTGGCTCCGGATCTCGTTCGCATCCATCCACAGCTTCTCTCCGCCATCGCCTTCACCATCGCCAAATTCTGCGCCGCGCAACCCGCCGCCACCGACCCCGACGTCCTCGCCGCTCTGCAATTACTAGCCGAATCCTACAAAACGCTCGCCGCCGGCATTGTCTACGAGCAACCCCCAGTCCCGCCTGTCCAGCGCGGACTCTACGACGCTCTCGCCGCCTTTCTCAACGAAACCAAACAATCCCCCGCGCAAACTCCCCTCCCCAAAGATTCCGAAATCTTCCAACTTCTCGTCTTCCTCTACCGCATGGGCCTGCTCCGGACCAACGGACGTCCTCGCTCCCGCCGCTTCATCGAATTTCTCCGCGGCCAATTCCCCGGCGCCCACGAACTCAAGCGCGAAGAATCCCACATCATCGCCCCCTAAGACCTTTCCTCCAGCCCCAACCCTCCTGTGCACCCTCCTTCGGTGTGAATGCACGGAATCGCGGACCAAAATGGAACCATTGACGATTAGAAATCCTTAATGGAACTGCCGTTCAGAGCTGTGGCCCCTAGCTAATTCTTCCCTCATTCCTATCACTAAACAGATCTGCGACTTGCGAGATCACCGCCCGAGCCACTGAGTGCAAGCAGCTTGGCCTCGAACATGCAAATCTCGGCACCAAGCAGATTTCTTTACAGGCCGAAACTGTCCCACGGCTTTCTGGAGGTAGCGCCATGCTTGGGACAAGCTCCTTCATCAAGTTACTGTTGCTCGCGCTGTTCGGAAGTGTCTCTGTGGTTGCCGCGCAAGACGTGTCGTCTCCATCTACTCAGGAATCAGCGTGTTCAGCCGAGACGACTCGTGAGCGGATTTTCAAAAGAGAAGGACAAGTAGACATCATCATCGCGGCAAATACGGCAACCGTTAAAACGGAAATTCAGATATTCAGGGATCCGTTCCTGCTCGTTTTCCATCCCACACAGCTCTATTTCTCGGACCAAATAGACTTTTCACAGCTCTCACGAGCAAACCGACGGGCAAAAGGTGAACGAACGGGGAATCTTCTTTGGAAGTTCAATCCATCCGGGTTCGCGGACCGCGCATTTCTCGACCAGGGTAGATTCACCCAAGCTTATTATCAGCTTAATCTCCGAGACTTCGGGCCATGCCAGGACCAGACCTGCTGCGTTTATAAGGTCACGCCGGTTCAGTCTGCCCGCCGCCACCAAGTAGGCCCCTTCTTCCGCGGCACAATCTGGGTGGAAACCGGCGAATACACCATCATCCGCTTCAAAGGTCAGGATGCTCCTGCAAACCGCGTTCATTTTTCCCTCGCTGTTGACCATTGGTTCGAATTCGAGTCCACGCGGATCAAGGTGGGTCCCCATCTCTGGCTTCCTGATCGCGTCATATCTCGAAACACTGGAAAAAACAGAGACTCGTTCTTCCCCAAGTTCGAATCCGAAACAATATTTAGCGATTTCAAGCCCCGTTAGCCTGAAACTTCGATCTAATCATCCAGATAGAGCTATGCCAAATTGAAATTCCACGAATTCGCTACAGAATCGGTCACTACAAAACCCACTTCCCCAATTCGGCCTACCCCGCGTCACCCAATCTTATTACCTGCAGTTACCCAGTGATTGCGCCAGCATCCCAGCCGAGGGATAGCTGGGCTTGCGGAGCGCTCGGCCGTTCGCCTTCCCACGGGCGCGATGCAAACCCAAATTTCTGGCGGATGCGTGCTACTCGCTCGGACGCCTTTTTGCGATACGCTTCAGGCGCGTAACCGTTTTTTGCGTACCACTCGCGATACTGCTTCGCGAGCCGCGGGAATTTCTCCTCAATGAATGGCAGAAACTGTTTCGCGGACGCGGGCATCAGGAACAACACCCCCGACCAGAACCACTCCGCCCCCGCCTCTTTCGCCGCCGCAGCCACGCCTTCCAGCTCGCCGTCTGCATCCGTGATCCCCGGCAGCAGCGGCGAAGCCGAAACGCCCACATGTAACCCTGCCTCACGCAACTCCTTCACCGCTGCCAGGCGCAAGTCCGGCCGTGGGGCTCGCGGCTCCAGCAACCGCGCCAGCCGCGGCTTCAGGGTGGTCACGGTAATATTCAGCGTCAGCGCCGACTTCGCCGCAATCACTTTCAAGATGTCAATGTCTCGCACAATCTGGTTCGACTTGGTGATGATCGAAACGCTCAGCCCTTCCCGCTTGGCCAACTCCTCCAGGCACGCCCGTGTCACGCCATACTCCCGCTCCGCCGGCTGATAGGGATCCGTCGCCGTCCCGATCGCGATGTGCTCCGCCTTTGTGTACCCCGAAGCCTTTGACGCGTGCGGATACTTCCGGTCAACGTCATGCCTGAGCACTCCCGCCGCATCCTGCTTCACAAAAATCTTCCGCTCAAATTCCCCGCCGTCAATTTCCATGTATTCGTGCGTGTACCGCGCGTAGCAGTATTTGCACGCAAACTCGCATCCGCGATACGGATTGATGGTCCACTCAAACGGCACCCGCGCCGAATCGCATTTGTTCAATATCGATTTCACCGGCAGAAAGAAATACTCCGGCTTCTCCAAAGACTTCCGCTTCGTATCCGCCGCCGGGGCTTCGGCAGCAAGGCGAGCAATGCCCACCAGTGGCGCATGGGAAGTCGGAAATTCCGGCAGGGGGCAATCCGCCGTTGGGCTTTCCAGACTTGCCTTACGCCAGCCGGCTTGGCCCTGGGCAAGGGTGCCGGCCTCTGGCTTTGGTTCAGCAGGGCTAAAAGGAAGGAGTTGTGTTGCGGGGCGTCGAACGGGGCGGCGCCGCATAGTGAAACGCGGCGTCGTTTGGGGAAGAACTGGGGACATGGCTCACCTCGATGCACGCCCATTCTTTCGCTTTTTGTTCGCCATGTCAAGAAATTTCCTTCCCACACCTCCTGTGCCTTCACCCCCTCGCTCTTTGCATTCAGACTACGGCGGCCCCATTCTCTTGGCCCGGCCGCGGCGCCTCTTGATAGAGTATTTTCTGGGAGCCCTCCGCATGCGCGCATCGAGTTTCACCGGCATTTCGTGTCTGTTCAGCGCATTGCTCCTAGCAGACTTCGCTTCGACGCAAACTCCGGCGCCAACTTCCCCACAAAAGCCAGCCCCCAATTCGCCGGCAAAGTCAGTTCCTCCTGTCAACGCGCCCATTCCCTCCCCCGTCTCACGCCATTACCCCATCCTGATCATCGCCCATGGCAATGAGCCCAGTTGGTCACTGCGCTTGGGCATGAAAGGGCCCGAGCGCCTGGACCGCGCCGGCTACCCGCCCATCGTCCTCGACCCCGCTGAAATCGCTCCCGACGAACCCGGCGTCTCCTGGCTCTACCACGCCAAGGACACTGTCACCGGCGCCGATGTGGCCGTCGAACTTTCCCGCGAATCCTGTTCCGACGGCGTGGCCGACATCAAGTACACCTTCAAAGTCGAGCTGCAGCACGCGCAGATCGGCACCCTCAACGGCTGCGGCCAGAGCGCCCCGGAAAAATTCCCCGAATTTCGCAAGAAGAATGGCCTGGATCCCGACGACAACGCGGACGACAAAGACAAAGATAAAAGTAAGGATAAAGATAAAGACAAGGACAAAGATAAGGACAAAGACAAAAAGCCCGTCCTCGATCCCATCACCAATTTCCAACAGCCCACTTCCGTCGCCTACCTCGACGCCTCCGGCAAAGTGATCTTCAGTCGCAGCGCAATCAGACGAACCATCGCGCTAGAAGGTTCCGAACTTGCCGTTTCTCACGACGGCAAGAAACTCCTCTACACCCGCTCCGATTCCAAGACCGGTCCAGAGCGCACCGTCGTTCTCTACGATTGGGACACCGGCCGCTTGCGCGATCTGGCCGCCGACGCGCGCAGTGCTTTCTGGTCGCCCGACGATTCCCGCGTAGCTTTCTTAAAGTACGATGGCAAGATCTGGCAGGTCTGGACGCTCCCCGTCAGCGCGCCCGAAACCGCCGCCCAGTTTTCTCCGCAATCGGTGGACACGCTTCAGGGCTGGATTTCGCCGACGACAATCCTCGCCAGTGACCTGCAAAACGCCTACTGGCTCAGCGACGACAAGCCGACGCAAACCGTTGCACTCAAGGAAATTTACGGTGACGCGTTCCAGATCATGAGCAGCGACACGCTGCGCCCGAATCCCATCAACGCCGATCTGCTGCTCGTCTCCGCCTACTATCTGAAGACACCCGCAGGCGCGCCTGCGGATTCCGCCGGCCTCAACTCCACTTTTTTCCTTTACGAAGTTCTCTCGAAGCGCCGCACAGTCCTCGGCCCGGCCGATTCCTACCAGCGCTCTGCCGAATGGTCCCGCGACGGCCTGCAAATCTTCTACACACGCGGCGTCCCAGGCAAAGTGCCGCCCTCCACCTGGAGCATCTTCTGGGACTCAAGCAATCCCCACCGCTTCAACTCCGGCGCCTTCTTCGTCATCGGCAAATAATTTTGAGTGCGAGAGCGAAGCTCTCGTTTTTTCGAATTAAGCTCTGTCGACCAATCCTCATTCGCAATTAGCGCCGCTTACTTCAGCGAGGCCATATCAATCACAAACCGATACTTCACGTCGCTCTTCAGCAGCCGCCCGTACGCATCGTTGACCTTCTGGATCGGAATCAACTCAATGCCCGACGTAATCCCATGCTTCCCGCAGAAATCCAGCATCTCCTGCGTCTCGCGGATGCCGCCGATGGCCGAGCCCGCCAGCCGCCGCCTCTTCATAATGAGGTTAAATGCACTGACCGGCGCAGGCTTTTCCGGCGCGCCCACCAGCATCAGAGTGCCGTCGAGCTTCAACAGTTGCAGGTAGGCGTTCAGGTCGTGGTCCGCGGAAACCGTGTCCAGAATGAAATCGAAGCTGCCGGCATGCTTCTGCATCTCTTCTGCGTTCCGCGAATTCACCACTTCATCGGCGCCCAGCCGCTTCGCATCGGCAGCCTTATTTGGCGAAGTGGTGAAAAGCACTGTGTGCGCGCCAAATGCATGTGAAAACTTCACGCCCATGTGCCCCAGTCCGCCCAAGCCCACCACGCCCACCTTTTGTCCCTTGCCAACATTCCAGTGGCGCAGCGGCGAATACGTGGTAATGCCCGCGCAAAGCAGCGGCGCCGTACCGGCCAGGTCCAGCCCCGCCGGCACGCGCAACACGTAATTTTCATCCACAACGATGCCGGTCGAATATCCGCCATAGGTGACGCCGCCGAGGAATTTGTCCTCGCCGTTGTAAGTCAACGTCAGGCCGCTTTCGCAATACTGCTCTTCGCCGGCTTTACAAGCCGCGCACACGCGGTCCGAGTCCACCATGCAACCCACCGCCGCGATGTCGCCTGGTTTGAACTTGGTCACCGCGCTGCCCACTTTGGTCACCCGGCCCACAATTTCGTGGCCCGGCACAACCGGATACACGGTCGGCATCACTTCCTTCCATTCGTTGCGGACCTGGTGCAAATCCGAATGGCACACGCCGCAGAATAGGATTTCGATCTGAACATCCTGTGGGCGAGGCTCGCGCCGCGGAATGCTGAATGGCGCCAATCCCGAAGTCGGGCTCTGCGCAGCAAATGCGCCGGCCGTAAAGGTTCGCGGCTTCCCCGAAGTGGTTTCTTTGGCTGTTTGTCGAGCTGCTTCACTCATGTCTGTATTCCTCCAAACTAGATTTACGCAAAGAATTGAACTGCCGCGCAGCCGACGGCTGATGGCCAGCGCCAGGCTGCCCGACGAAAGTCGGTCTTTTTCTACGTCTCCTTAGAGCCAAATTGGCCCCGCCGGGTCACATCATTTCATCGGCTTATCAGAAATGGCCGGGCGTTTCACCGAGACTTGAAGCATGACCGTTATCTTCATCCGACGAAGGTAGACAAACGACTCGTGAGTCTTTGATGAGAATAGTGGGCCAGATTCGCGCAATGTTCAACGCGCAAATGCTGAACCGTCACCCCAAACCGCCTAGTAGGGAGGGGGAAATCAGCCAAGGAAGGAAGAACAGGCGAAACGTCCGTTCTTCCTAGGCGGTGAGGTCGGCTGGATGATTTCCAGAACTTAGTTCCTTGCTTCATCTCCATCAGGCAGAAATCAAGGGCTTTCAGTCTCCGTTCTTGCCGATTTCCAAGAACTGGTCTTCCGTTCAGCTTCTTGGGTACTGGAATCATAGCCCCTCAGTACTATAGCTACTAAATCTTCCAATTCGCATACTCATGCTCTAGAAACCGGTGGCGGGAGGCTGCCTGTCTATGTTGAGCAATAGCGGATCGCATGAAAACCGTCGCGGAGAATCAGGGTTCTCCCTGGTCGAGATGGTCGTCGTGTTGGGAATCGTACTCGTCGTCGCGGCGAGTGCCCTGATGAATATCCTGCCATCCATCAAAAGCTCACGTTCCAATGCAGCGATGGAATTGGTCCTCGGAGAAATGCGCCGGGCACACGATCGAGCCGTCGACGAACGCCGGATTTATCGCGTTACGTTTACCGCCCCGCAAACGATCCAAGTCGATGTTGGGCAGGTCGCAGTTATCGGCTCAACGATCACCGATAGCGCCCCGGTCTTCGCGGCGGCTCAACCACCGCTGACCCTTCCCGGCAATATCCAGTTCCTGGCGGCTCCGGGCATCCCGACCAACCCGAATGCCACACCCGATGGTTTGGGCAGCGGAGCCGTGGCAATAAACTTGGACATCGCCAACGGCGGCGGAACGCAGATTTACTTCCAACCCGACGGGAGAGCGCTTGATGGAGCGAACCGGCTGAACGATGGGGTCATCTACCTTGCCGAGCAGAATAATCTTTTTTCGAGCAGGGCGATATCCCTGTACGGCACCACGGGGCGTTCCAAGGGCTGGTTCTTGACGCAGGTCAACGGAGCAAAAAAGTGGACACAATGAAAACGGTCCTCAGTACGGAAAAAACGCGGGCCCGAGCTCGCCAGAGGGGCTTCGGACTAATCGAGGCGATGATCGCCTCGATAGTACTGATTGTAGGCCTGGCTGCCCTCGGGGGCCTTTTCGCTCAATCCCTGACCAATTTGCAATACACGCGGGAAGACCTCATCGCAAAGCAGAAAGCTCGCGAGGCATTGGAAGCGGTCTACAGTGCGCGCAACGACGCCACGATTGGCTTTGCCGGCATTCAAAACACCAATAACGGGGGCATTTTCCTTACGGGGTTTCAGCCCCTTTTCCTCGCCGGCCCGAATGGCATCGTGGGGACAGCCGGACAAACGAGCATCCTGGACCGGCAGATACTCCCGGGAAAGGACGGCATTATCGGGACCGCGGATGACGTCATCCTGCCGCTGAACAATTATCAACGCCAGATTCTGATTCAGCCTTTGTTCGACGCCAATGGAAACGTCAGCCCCGATATCAGGCAAATTAGCGTGACGGTGCAGGTAACCTCGCAACTGCGGGGCATCCGAAATTACACCGTGACTGGATATATCTCTCGTTTTCAGTAAGAGGATAACTATGCACCGTTCTTCGAACCGATCAGAGCTGGGATTCACGATGATTGAGCTGTTGATGGCCCTCGTGGTCACCATCGTCATCGTGGGTGGCGGTCTTTTAGTGTTCACAAACTCCGTGCAATCGTCCACACGCTCTATGAAGTATTCCGATATACAAACCGAAGCACGCGCGGCCCTCAGCCAGATCACGCGCGATCTCTCGCAGGCCGGCACTGGGGTTCCGTTGAACGGAATCGCTATCCCCTCAACGACTACCGGTGGCGCCAATCCAAATTTTTCCTGTGACACCAATCAGTGCTATACCGCCGTGGACAACCCCTTTACGCAAGGGTTGTTGTACAAAGTAACTCCGGGCAACGCCATCGGGCCCACGATTTCCGAACCAAGCGACGCAATCAAGGTAGTGTACGTGGACCCAACTTTGAATTGGGCGGGGGTTCAGGCATCCGCGATCGCCCCGAACGGTGGTAGCGTGACCATGCCTGCAGGGACAGTCCCGGCGGTGAATGATCCAGCCGTCGGCATCACACCCGGTGATGTCATGCTGCTGCAAAATGTGTATGGCTCCGCGGTTGGCGTGGTGACCGCCGTGGCTGGCCAGGTTATCTCTTTTGGCGCAGATCCGCTAAACATCAATCAATTAACCGCCCCGTCTGGAAACGTCAAGGCCCTGGGTACGCCCGGCACAAATCCCTTGACCTATCCTGCGACGCAAGTCTCCCGCCTGATCATGGTTACGTATTTCATCCAATCGTTCGTCGGGCCAGACGGGCCAGACGCGCGAATCATGCGCCAGATAGGCTCGCATCCGCCCATCCCCATAGCGGAACACATTGAAGACCTGAAATTCACCTATGACGTTGTGGATCCGATAAGCAACGCCCTAACGGCCAATTCGCTGAACGCTGTGATTGGCACTCCGCCGGTCTCGCAGCCCAACCAGATTCGCAAGGTCAATATCAGCATTACCGCGCGGGCCCCCCGCAAGGAAGCCACCACCGGAGACTATCTGCGTATCAATTTAACGACTTCGATTGGTCCCAGGAATCTCAGTTTCCGCGACAGGTATAACTAGGAAGCTGGAGGAAAAAGAGGCCTCTCATGAAAACAACTTTATTTCGTGGCGTCGTGCCCAGGCTCCAAAAAGGAGTCGCGCTGGTTAGCGTCCTGCTGATGCTTGCCGTAATGTCCGCAATCGCCGTGGCGCTCGTCTACAAAGTCAACCACGAGCAGCGCCTGCAGGCAGCCGATTCGGGAAATACCGCAGCTTACTATGGCGCGGAAGCTGGCATGGAAAAAATGATGGCCGATCTTTCCCTGCTGTATACGCAAAAAGCCGCCCCCACCAATTGCGACATCACCAATCTGCAGAGCAACCCCCCGCCACAGGCCGCCGTCGGAAGCACATATCCGGAATACGTCTTCAATGTGCCGACCGTTGGAGGAGGGTGTGTTGCCCCGCCGACCACCACTCAGACAATCAGCAGCGGTCCAAACGCCGGATTGCAGGCCGGAATCGTTCGCATGAGTTTGCAGGTCACCGCCGACAGCAATGCCGGGGACGAAGTGCGCTTGATCCGCAGTGTGGAAGTTGCGCAAATTCCCGTTTTCCAGTTCGGTGTGTTCTCCGATAGCGACCTGAGTTATTTCCCCGGTCCCAACTTTGATTTTGCGGGCCGCGTGCAAACGAATGGAAACCTTTTCCTGGCTGAAGGAGGGGGCACTACGCTTACCTTTCACAGCCCTATACGCGCCGCTGGAGACGTTGTCCGCGACCAATTGGCAAACGGAGCCAGCACGGTGGCGCAGGGGCGCACGGGAGCCGTGTTGGTCCCAACCGCGCCGAATGGCTGTGATGGGGGACAACCGGCTTGCCGGAATCTGACCGTAAATCCGAATGACGGCAGTTCCATTGGAGGCCCCACGCCGGCCTATTCTCCCACCGGAACGGGCACCGTAAATCCTGCTTGGACTGCCCTTTCCACTTCCACGTACGCAGGGCAAATTCTGAGCGGCACCACCGGAGCGCGGAAACTTACCTTATCGTTTGTGCAGCCCGGCGTTGGCCCTATCGAAATTGTGCGCCGCCCTCTGCCAGGCGAGGTCGGCACATCCCTGGTTGGCGAGTCTCGTCTTTACAATCAGGCTCAGATTCGCGTCCTGTTGAGCGACAATCCCGCCGAGTTGCCAGGCGGCGTGGCCGACCCGCAAAACATCCGCCTCGCGAACGTTAAGACCAACGCAACATCTCCGGACTACACGAACGGGGTACCTGTTGCAGGACTTGTGGGCAATACCTACTTTGCCGAAGGCATCAAAACGACCGATACCAAAGCCGGCGTCACGACGACAAGAGTCGGCCCCGGTGGCGAGAACAATTGGAATACCATCCCCACCACGCCTCCGCCCATGCAAGCTACCTTGGTTCCCGTAACTGCTCCGCTGCTCACCCCGACCACTACTACGGTCGCCGGCACTACTACGGTTGTCCAGCCGTGGAATCTCCTGGACGGCTATCTGCGCGTGGAGATACACCAGGCCAATGGCACCTTCCTCGCTGTTACCCAGGAATGGCTGCAACTGGGCTTTGCTCGCGGTATCATTCCTCCAGGCGCCGGTGTGCCTAACACCGTTCACCCGAATGCGATTCTGCTGCTCCAGCAGCAAGCGGATCGCAACGGCGATGGTGTATTGCAACCCGCGGAAGTGGTAAAAGACGCCGGTACCAACAGTGTCATCACCGGGCCGGCCACACGCAATAACTGGTATCCCATCAACATGTATGAAGCTCGCGAAGGCGAATTCCGCGAGAATCAGCGCGTCACGGCCAACTGCAGTATCGGCGGCGTGTTGAACCTGGTGGAAATTGACGTCAACAATCTGCGGCGATGGTTGACGGGCGCCATCGGCGCTACTGGCGGAAACACCGAATTTACTTCCCAAAACGGCTACATCCTCTACATTTCGGATCGCCGGGGCATGATTGCCAGCCCCACGGCGGGCACGAAAAACGGTGAGTATGGTTATGAAGATGTGATCAATCCGGGCAGCGTCGCCGGCACGCCGGATGGGACGCTGAATCCCGGGGAAGATGTAAACGGAAATGGCCTGCTCGATACCTACTCCGCGAACTTCCTGGGCTTGGGATTTGGCGTGCCGCAGCCAGGCACTCTCCCCAACCAGACCGTCAGCTGCTTGAACACTGCCCGGCCCAACTGGGTCTCCGGTCCGCGCCACGGCATACGTCTCGTAGACGGAGGTCTCGGAAGTCTGCCGGTTCGTCCCGACAACAATCTGGGAGGCTTTACCGTGACCGCGGAAGAACCCGCCTATATCTTGGGCAACTACAATGCGAATAACGCCGGTTTTGGCGATCCGCACTCCGAATCGGCGGTCATGGGTGATACCGTTACGCTGCTCTCCAACAACTGGACTGACTTAAATAGCTTCACCAGCCCAGCTACTGTTGCCGGCCGCGTTGCCAACACCACCTACTACCGCGTCGCCATTGCAACTGGCAAGAACATCAACTTCCCGCAGCCCGGTTTCGCCGGCGTCCCCCAAGATTTTGGCACCGACGGCGGCGTACACAACTTCCTGCGCTACCTGGAAAATTGGGGTGGTGCCACGCTCAACTATCGGGGTTCGATGGTTAGCTTGTTCTACTCGCAATATGCCACCGGCGTTTTCAAATGCTGCGGCACGGTCTATTCGCCCCCGACCCGTAACTACGCATTTGACACCGACTTCCTGGATCTCTCCAAGTTGCCCCCGGGCACGCCCAGGTTCCGGGACATCGACAACGTCGGCTTCCAGCAGGTCTTCTAGCACGGGCTGAACAACCTCCTCGACGTGGCCTACCCTATGCGCCCTGCGCATGGGGTAGGTTTTTTTCTTTTCTCTTCCCTCTGGTGAACCTCATCCCACTAGGCTGCGGCTGTGGCGCTTTCCTACGACTCAGAGGTGAATCCAATTGCTGAGGATCAACGTCAGGGTGGTGCTGCCCACGATGACCCAGAGGATCAAGCCCTGCAGCAGCGGGCGGACGCCTACCTTGGCGAGGGTCTTTTTGTTCAGGCCGGTGCCGATCAGGAAAAGCGTCACGGTCAAGCCGATTCGCCCGAGGTGGTTCAGCGCGCCGAAGGCGCCGCTATATGTGGGCAGCAGCGTGTTCAGCAACGCAGCGAAACAGAAAAACAGGATGAACCACGGCCACTGGATCCGCGCCTTGCTCTTCAGAAAGATGGCTGTCGCTGCGGCAAGCGGCACGATCCACAGCGCCCGCGCCAGCTTGATCGTGGTTCCCACCGCCAGCGCGTCCGCGCCGTATTTCGCCGTTGCGCCCACCACCGAACTTGTGTCGTGAATCGCCAGCGCCGACCACAGGCCGAACTGCGTCTGGCTCATGTGCAGCGCCAGCCCGATCACAGGAAAAAGAAACAGCGCCACGGAATTCAGGATGAACACGGTTCCGAGGGACACGGCCATCTCCTCTTCATTCGCCTCGGCAATGGGTCCGACGGCGGCGATCGCGCTGCCCCCGCAGATGGCCGTGCCTGCGGTGATCAGGAACGATGCCTTCTTCTGCACGTGGATCAGGTAGCCGAGGCCCAGCCCCAGCAGCATCGCGCCGGTGATGCTTAGCGCCGTGTACACGAACCCGGACTGCCCCGCGCGCAGTACCTCGTGAAGATTCATGCCGAAGCCCAGCGCCACCACCGAAGCCTGCAACAGAAATTTGGAGAGGTTCTTGCTCTCCACGTGAAACGGGTGAACCAGGGCCAGCCCATAGATAAGGCCGCCCAGAAGCGCGATGGGCGGGGAAACGAACCCGCTGGCCGCCAGGATGATGCCCGCGAAAAAGAGGTTCTTGTTCATGGACAGAGTCTGGCAGATCGAGAGAAGCCCTGTCCAAGCGGCAATACTAATCGGACATTAGTCGGCCTTATCGGCCCGGGCCCCCGGCCTGCCGGACCGCTTCAAACTGGCGGAAAGAGCACGTACCCGCTCGATCGCGAAACTGCGAAAGCACCCCGGCGGCCCCTGCGGCACCGGGCCGGTGCGCCGGGCGAGGGAAAAGCTCCGTGTCACGCGCAGCCCCGGAACCTCGACGATTTTCAGGATGCCGAGTTCCAGTTCCTTGGCGATCGCCCAGCGCGAAACGAATCCGACGCCAAGCCCCGCCTCCACCGCGGACTTAATGGCTTCGCTCGAATCCAGATTCATCACCCGCGCAAAATTTTTCGTTTTTATGCCCACTCTTCCCAGGGCCATCTCAATCACGCGGCGAGAGCCGGAGTCCTGTTCCCGCATCAGAAGGTTTGTGGAGCGCAGATGCTCGCGGGTGAGCCGCTCCATTTCCGCGTTGGATGGCGCAATCAGCACCAATTCGTCTTCCATGAACGGCTCCGTGCGCACTTCGCGATGGAGCGCAGGACCTTCGATCAATCCCAGGGCGATGGCGCCGTCCATCAGCAATCGCACGATCTGCTCGGTGTTGCCGCTCTGCAGGGACAGCCGGACGCGGGGATTTTCGAAGAGAAACGCGCCGATCAGCCGCGGGAGCACATACTGCGCGATGGTCGTCGACGCTCCGAGCGCCAGTTCTCCGGACAACTGGCCTTCGCCCTCGGCGATGTCCTGTTCCGCTTCGGCAACGAGCGCTTCCATCCGCTTCGCGTAGCCCAGCAAGCGGGTTCCTTGCGCAGTCAGGAAGATCTGGTTTCTTTTGCGGTCAAAGAGGCGCACACCAAGATCTTCTTCAAGCGCCTTGATCTGCAGTGTCACGGCCGGCTGCGTGATGAAGAGGTGCTCCGCCGCTTTGCGAAAGCTTAGGTGCTGGGCCACGGTGCGAAAAACTTTTAAACGGAAATTCTCAAGTTGCGCCACGCCCACATTATCCACACAACCGCCGCGCGGCGCATCTGGAGCTTGCCTCGTGGGGCGCCAATAAATTGCTATCGTTCACGACCTGTCGCACATTGGGCACACCCTCGGCGACTTTCCCGGCGCGGTCGCGCTTGAGCTGGGAATTGACTTCGCCGCTCAAAGTGACGACAGCGCTCTTAACAGCGTATTTCACAAGGTCGTGCATCTTGTTCTGAATGAGCGCGGCGTCCAGATTTTTTTCGATGCCGGAATCCAGATCGGAGTTCATCGCCTTGGCGTCGCTTTCCCCACCGATGGGAATCACGGCAATTTGATCGGCAACGACCTGGGAGCCGGCGAGAGACTTTGCAAGATACTCGGCTTGCGATTTGTCGTTTTCGCTGACGGCCTTTCCGCTGAGAGTCACAATTCCTTTTTCGCGGTCCTGGCTCACGGAGATGTTCTTGAACCCGGCGTCGTCGAGCGATTTGCGAATGCTGCCGGCGACATCGGGTGATGCGGAGGTACCGGAGCATCCAGCAAGAATTCCGGCGGCGAATAACGTAACTATGTTTACAGACAATCGAAGCATTTTCATTTTGGAGCTTCCTTTTCTGGGCTAAAATCCGGATCTCGCCCGCCGCTGTCGGGTGATCAGTGCGTGTGGCCCTTGCAGTTCGAATGATTGCAGCGGCAATCGATGTCCGGCATCTTTTCCATAGCCTCGCACTCGACGCTGCAGTACTTGCCCGAGCTAGCCGGGCACGAACAAACCGGGTGCGCACATTTCGGGACGATCGCAGCGCTCATTGCATTTCCTATATTCGCGGTTGCCATTTCGTTTCTCCAGGCTTCGGATGGTGGCCGGGCAGACTCCCCAAATCCACCATTCCAGAGCGACTTTCGATTCATTCTGATTGACCCTCGCAGAGGGAGTCGCACTCCTTAGGAGTGCGCCGCCTCCGGCTCGCGGACCAACTCCTCAAACAGCGTCCGAAAATGAATCATGGCCTTTCTCAAGTCTTCCGTGCTGGCCTCGCCGCGCGTTTGGCGCATGGCTCCCTGATGGGCCGCCCGGTAGTTGTCGAGGACCAGCGGGTGGTCAACGGAGATATCCGCCGCCCGTTGTTCAAAGTCGCTCATCGGATAGCCGCGAGTGGACATGACATCGCCCAATAACTGGTCGGCTTCCGTTACGGCGCCTCCGGGGCCGTCGACGAACCGCGCCTGAACCCGGGCCCAGGAGTCGATGAAGCGGGCACGATCCTCCGCCGCGAGCGGCCGGATGTGCAAGTTGTCCACGCGTTCGGCGCGCTTCTCGAGTGACGACTCCGCTTGACGGCGGCTGCCGCCGGCTCTCACAGTGCGGTTATATTCCGCGCTGCCAAACTGTGCTTGCAATTTTTGTGTCCTGCGCTTGCTGGCGAACACCCAAATCGCGATGCCGACAGACAACAGCAGAATGACGGCGACGACCATCAGTACTTGCATAGGGCCTATTTCCGGGAAGTTCATAAACTGTCTCCTGTTCTTGCGTGCGGAGCGGCGGTGTAGTCGTCCATATCGCCTTGCCACCACGGGCACTATCGTAGGCAAAACCGGGGTCCCATATCTGTACACATAGGGACAGTTTCACCTGTGATTGGTGAAACTCGGATCTTCGGAAAACGTGATCGTGCCGGGGCAATCCACAACCTCCTGTACCTCCCGACAAGACATCGCGCTAGACTCAAGGGACTGCGGGGAGGAATGAGAACGACCACAGCGCAGCTGAGACACCTCGTTTTGCTGGCGTGGGCCGGATCCTGCCTTTTCGCCAGCGGTATTACCCGCGGCCAGCAAGCAACTCCGACACAAGCCGCTCCTGAGAAACAGTCTGCCGCCCCCGGCCCTACCAACAACGTGCGTCCGGCGATAAAATGGAAGCGCTTCGACTACACCTGCGAAGCCGGCGCCAAAATCACTGTCTACCTTCACAACACGACGGCCAAGGTCCGCACCAGCGACCAAATGTACATGATGCGCCAGACGCGCTCCGCCGACGGCAACCGCTACTCCGACGGCAAGGTGCTCTGGTGGGGCAAGGGCGACACAGGCTTCCTGCAGGAAGATACGCCGGACGGCGACGGCAAGATGCTGATGAAGGGGTGCGTCCTCGACAGGCCCTCAGACGCCGCAAAGCCGTGAGACACCCATCAACCCGCCCGTACTAGCGTACAGGTGCCCCTTAGGTCCCTATGCGTTTGTGGCCGGTGCCCCTGACATCCCCGCGCCTTATAATTCGTGGATGGCGCCCACACCCACCCCGCAGTCGCCGCAAGTCGGCATTCTTGTGCTTGAGGATGACCCCCACAGCGGGACGGCGCTCCGGCAGATGCTCGATTCCGAGGGCTGGCGCGTGCGGGTTGTCCCGGACATCAAGATGCTGCAAGCCGAGCTGAAAACCGGGGAATACTCCCTGCTGATCGCGAATATCGCCATGGTTGGCGTCGAGTCCACGCTGTTCCATGTGCTTCGCGAACTGGCCTCGGTCAAGGTGGAAGACGGCGCGCGGCTGCGCGTTCTTTTCGTGGTGCCGGAAATGACCGGCAGCCAGTTTGTCCATGTGATTGAGGAAGCCCGCCTGCCTTATGTGCTGCGGCCGTTCCACTTGCATGATTTTCTGGAGAAAGTTAGCGACCTGCTGGTGGAGGTCAAGGCGATCGAAGGCCCGCTGCGCATGACGCGCTACGAATTTGGAGCCGCCCGCAAAAAGAAGAAGGCGGCCATTAAAACCAATTCGATGTTTGCCTCCCGCGAATCGTATTCCTACACGGAAGAGGAACTCGCCGAATACGAGAAGCAGGAGGCGGAAACCTCGTTGTCACGGAAGAACAAGAACCGTAATAACCTCGGGAATCCGAGAGGATAGTAAAGACCGAAGCAATGACGTAAAGAAGTAACGATACGGCGCGAAAACCCTCACAAACTCAGCCGATTGGCCAACTGGAATTCGCCTGCAAGAAAATTCATCGCCCACGTTCTAACTCTAGGGGTGCATTCACCGCACGTTCAGGAGGATGGAATGAACCGCATATTGATCAGTATGTTCGGGCACGGATTGCTGGGAATCTCGGCTCTGGGGATGGCCGCGATTGGTTTTCTCTGGTACTCGCCAACGGGCGCTACTCCGCCGGGAAAGCAAGAGGGCGAGTGGCGGCTGCTGGATCCAGTTAGCTATGAAAATCTCACCGTGTTTCCGGTGGTCAGCTCTTCCGGGTATGACACCAGCGCGTTTCTGACGCTCGAAGATGGTTTGTCGAGCGGAGAAGTGACCGTGCGCGAGCAGGGCGCGGACGTAATCTACCGCAACCGTGATGGCTCGAGGCCCTTGGCGCAGAATTACGGCGGGCCTTCCGTGAATCAACTGGTGCTGGTGAATCACAGCAAGCGGCCGCTGTTGCTGCTTGCGGGCGAACTGGTTAGCGGCGGAAAACAGGATCGCGTGATCGCCAAGGATCGGATCGTTGTGCCCTTTGGCGAGCCGCTGCCGCTGAACGTTTTTTGCGTGGAGCACGGGCGCTGGTCGTCCGGTTCGCAATTCAATCAGGCGAAGACCATCGTGCACCCGAGCGTGCGCGAACAAGCCGCGGTGACCCAGAAACAGACGGACGTGTGGGCGGCGGTGACGGGCGGTTCGATGGCCGCACGGCCTTCAGCCGCGCCAGCGCCGCGGGTCGGAACCGCTGAACTGGAAGCGACCGTTCGGGACGAGGCCCCAACGCAATCCTATTCCAAGATTTATGAATCACGCCGCGTAAGTAGTTCCGTCGAAACCGTGGTCAGTGAAATTCAGCGGCGATTCCGCAGGGAAGCTTCCGGGTTGAAGGGTGAGCGCGTGGTCGGGGTGGTGGTTGCCTATGGCGGCGAAGTGGCGTGGAGCGATATCTTCGCTTCGGACGAGCTGTTCAATCATTACTGGAACAAACTGCTGCGCAGCTACGCGGTGGAGGCTGTGGCGCGGCCGACGCTTCGCGAGAAGGCTTCCGCGGAGGATGCGCGGGAATTCTTGCGCCGGCTGAACGGCCGGGAGCAGACGGAGTCCGAGCCCGGCGTATATCGCTGGCGCGAGATCAATGAGGGCGGGTTGTCGCAGATTGAGCTGGATGCGCTGGAACCGAAGTTGTTTACGTTGCACCGGTTGGTGCTGCGACGGACGAGCTGAAGAGTATGTCTAGGTGGGACGTAGAGGTGCGCTTCCGCACTCAAAAGGAAGAGCGGCCGGTCTGAAGACCGGCCACTACGGGAAGACTAAAAAGTCGGTGCGTCGTGGAGTTTTTTGACGGCGCTGCGGTCGGTGCTGGCGGCGAGAAGGTGTGCAATGCCTGACTTCCAACTTGGGTGGCGAAAGCCTGGGGCGATTTCCGCGAGCGGGATCAGCACGAAATTCCGCTCGAGCATGCGTGGATGTGGCACCTGCAATTCCGGCATGTCGATCGTTTCGTTGCCGTAAAGCAGGATGTCCAGATCGATCTTCCGGGGGCCTTTGGCAAAGGCTTTCTTGCTGCCCATGCGGGATTCGATGACGCGTAGGGCGCTCAGCAGATCCAGGGCGTCGAGCTCGGTTTGCCCCTCGAGAACCATGTTCAGAAACCATTCCTGATCGAGGTAGTCCACCGGCTCTGTCTCATAGATGCTGGAGACGCGGCGAATGTGCACGCCGGATTCGGGCAGCAGGCGAAGCGCCTGGAGAAGATTGGCTTCGCGTTCGCCTACGTTTGTGCCGAGCGCGATGTACACGGTAATCATCGAGCAATTTCCTGGATGCGCCTTCTGACCGACTGCTGAGATTTATTTTATGCCGGCGCGGCGGCGGAGAATGCCAAGCATGGCCTGGGCTTCGGGAAGCTTCCAGAGAGTTGATACACCAAAAAAGAGGATGCCGTAAACCGATAAGACGATGACGGCGAGGAGGATGGGGCCACGATGGCCGATGGCGATCAAAACGCCGCGCGCGGCCGCAGCAGCGATTAGCGCGGCGACCCACACTTGTGCAAGAAATACGAGTGGCACGCCGACTTGGCCCACGCGGCGGCGAATGCCGCGCTGCAGAAGCGTGAACTCGACCCACGACGCGATGCCCGCGGAAATCGTGAGGCCCGCGACGCCCCAGCGCGGCTCGATGCCGAGCAGTCGCGGCAATGGAAGAGCTGCCAAATAGCCGAGTAGGGTGGTGAGCAGGACGCGGACGATGGCGAAACGCAGCGGTGTGCGTGTGTCGCGCAGCGCATAGTAACCGGAGGAGTAAAGCCGCCCGAGTGTGGAAGCGAGGAGCCCGACCGTGGAACCAGCGAGAATGCCCCAGACATAGATAACATCCGCGTGCGTGAAGCGGCCGGACTGATAAATCGCGGCGACAATGACGTCGCCCAGGGCGAGGAAACCTACGACGGACGGGACGACGAGAAACGTGATCTGCCGCAGGCCGGAGTTCATGCGCGCGCGAAGGATGCCCGCTACTTCGTCGGCCGCACCGAGCGCGCCGCTCATTACCGGGAGTTCGGCGGCGGAGACAGACATGCCAAACAGGCTGACGGGGAGTGTATAGAGCGTTTGTGCGTAGGCCAGCGCGGACACGGCCCCTGTTGGCAGCCAACTGGCGAGAAACGCGTCAATGTACGCACTGATCTGCACCACGCCGCGGCTGACGAATACGGGGAAGAAATTATGGATGACGACGCGCACGTGCTCAGCCTGGGGGGCCAGCGACAGTTTCAAGCCGCCGAGGAGCTTGAGGACCATCGGCAGCTGCACCAATACTTGCAGAGCGCTTCCCACGACGGAGGCCCAGGCGGTGATGACGACCAGCGAATTCTGCGCGCGGCCTGCGCCGAAACCGAGCATCCCCGCGACCATGGCGATGTTCCACAGCACGGGCGCGGTATAAGAGAGGAAAAATTTCCGGTGACTGTTCAGAACCCCGAGGCACCAGGCGGAGGCCACGAGCAGACCGGCCCCAGGAAAAAGAATGCGCACGAGAAGAATGGTCAGTTCGCGCTTTTCGCCCCGGAAGCCGGGAGCAATGGCCTCAATTAGCCACGGCGCGGTGAGCACGCCAAGCAGCACGAGAATCGATGTGCTGAGGGTGAGAAGCACCGCAACCGCGCCGGCCGTTTTTCGCGCTTCTTCTTTGTCACCACGGGCCAGCAGGCTGGCATAAACTGGAATGAACGAAGCGGAGAGGACTCCTTCACCAAACATATTTTGCAGAAAATTGGGAATGCGAAAGGCGGCTTTGAATACATCGGCAGCGTCTGAATTCCCAAAGTAGTGGGCAAACACGCGGTCGCGGATCAGGCCGGCGACGCGGCTGAGAAAAATTCCTGCAGCGACGAGAAAAGCAAATCGCCGGGAGCTCGCAGGTGCGGATTGGGTGGCGGAAGAATCAGTCAAGAAAGTTTCCAGGTGCGCCGAGGCGACTCATCCCTTCCAAAGTTTCTGTAGATTGAAGATACCTTACCCGAAAACGGAAGGCCGGTGCGAATTCCGCGGGTGTGCCGTGAGTCTACTTCTCGCCCCCTTAATCGAAACAGGGAGCCTGCAATGATAGAATTTCGTGGGGTTAGGAGGCCAAATGAACCGGATGAAAGTGGTTAAGCACGCAGCGTCGTGGTCGAGGCTGGCAAGAATCCTGGGTGTCACACTTTTTGTTTGTGGAGGATTGTGGGCGCAGGACAATGATTTCTCGAAAGTTGAAATCAAGGTGACCAAGGTTTCCGGGAATATCTACATGCTGGAGGGCGGCGGCGCGGGAAACATTGCCGCTTCCGTGGGCGAAGACGGAATCGTGATTGTGGACGACCAGTATGCGCCGCTCGCGGACAAGATTCAGGCCGCGCTGAAAAACTTGAAGATTACGGACAAGCCGGTGCACTTCGTGATCAACACGCACTATCACGGAGACCACACCGGAGGAAACGAACCGTTCGCGAACACCGGATCAACCGTGATTGCTCAGGACAATGTACGCAAACGGTTGGAGACTCCTGGAATCGCGGGAAATGGAAGTTCGATAAAAATGGAGACCAAGGCCGCGACGAAAGGGGCACTGCCGGTGATCACTTTTGACCACGACGTCACCGTGCATTTGAATGGCGAAGATATCCGCGCGCTGCACTTCCCCGCCGGGCACACCGACGGCGACGCCATCATTTTCTTCCCGAAGAACAACGTGGTGCACATGGGCGACGATTTTGTGCGTTACGGATTTCCCTTCATTGACGTGTCGAGTGGCGGCAGCGTGCAGGGGATGATCTCCGCAATGGAAAAATGTGAGGCGCAACTGCCGCCCGACGTGAAGGTGATTCCCGGCCACGGCGCGCTCTCCAATCTGGATGACGTGCGCGCGTTCACGAAAATGTTGAAGGAAACCTCTGCCGTGGTGCAAAAAGCGATCGACGAGCACAAGACGATGGAGCAGATGAAACAGGAAAAGATCCTGGCGCCGTGGGCGAAATGGTCGGGAGAGTTCCTCGATGCCGACAAATTTATCGAGACGCTCTATAACTCGCTCACCGGCAGCAAGGGCGAGTTCACGAAACACAATTGATGCGAGCCAACCTGAATCAGGTTAGGGGCCTGTAACCGCCTTTACTCGACGATGATGCGGTCGGCCCATTCCACGAGACTTACAAAAATCGCGGGACTCCCGAACTTTGCACCCCAGTTGTTGAGATCTGCTTCCGTGACGCCACGCGCCCGGCTGCAGGCCCCTCAAGCAAAAATGGGAATGTGCTTGGCGGCAATTTTTTCAAGCGTCTCGGCCAGCGGCGGCCACCCTACCGGAAGCACGGAGCTTGCCGTGGCTTTGCGCATCAGATAAGTAGCTTCGCCAAGTAGGAAAATCTGTACTTCGTGACCCGCTTCGCTGAGCGCGTAGCCGTGCGAGAAGACGAAGGAGGCGCGCGTGGGGTCATCCGTGCCCCAGGCACTCTTCATCATGATCTTCAGTGACTTCTTAGGTTCTTCGGCTTTCACCGCCATCGGTAAGAATGGCAATCCTAATAGTTGTGCGAGGAATTTCCGTCTGGCCATGTTTTTCTCCGACCCTGGATGTTCCGGGGGTAAATGTGAGGGAAAGGTAGCCTGCCAGCGTAATTGCGTCAATGACGAATTTTGCGAACCGGTGGCGGAGGCCGGGCGTTAGAACAGGCGCGGCTGGCGCTTGGGCAACTCGCGGCCGAAATATTCGTAGGCGCGGGCGGTGGCGACACGGCCGCGCGGCGTGCGGTCGAGCATACCAATCTGCATCAGGTAGGGCTCGTACATTTCCTCGATCGCGTCTTCTTCCTCGCTGAGGGCGGCGGCAAGCGTGCCAACGCCCACGGGCCCGCCGGCGTATTTATCCAGCAAGGCGATCATCAGGTTGCGATCCACTTCGTCGAGGCCGTGCTCATCCACGCCGAGCATGCGCAGGGATTCCTGGGCCACTTCGCGGGTGATGCGGCCGGCGGCACGCACTTCGGCGAAATCGCGGGCGCGGCGGAGCAAGCGGTTGGCAACGCGCGGCGTCCCGCGGCAGCGGCCGGCAATTTCCTGGGCGCCGGCTTCGTCCATCTGGATGTTCAGGATTTTCGCCGAGCGGCGCAGGATGATCAGCAGATCTTCCGGCTCGTAAAAATCGAGGCGATGCACGATGCCGAAGCGCGATCGCAGTGGCGCGGTGATCAGCCCGGCGCGGGTGGTAGCGCCAATTAGCGTGAATTGGCTCAGGTGAAACGGGTGGATGCGAGCGCCGGGTCCCTGGCCAATCACAAGATCCACGCGAAAATCTTCCATCGCAGGATACAGAACCTCTTCCACCGCGGGCTGCAGACGATGGATTTCATCGAGGAAGAAGACTTCTTTTTTTTCCAGCGAAGTAAGGATGGCGGTGAGGTCGCCCTTGCGTTCAAGCAACGGCCCGGCGCTGGTCTTGATGACGACGCCCAATTCATTGGCGATAATCTGTGCGAGCGTGGTCTTCCCGAGGCCCGGAGGGCCGTAGAGAAGGACATGATCGAGGGCCTCACCGCGGCTGCGTGCGGCTTCGATGGCGATGGAAATGTTTTCCTTGACGCGCTTCTGGCCGATGTATTCGGCAAGCGTTTTCGGGCGCACGCTGGCGTCGAGCCGAGCGTCGTCGTCGAGCGGAACCCCACTCACGATGCGCTCGGGAGCATGCTCATCGCGGCGCACAAACGCCTTTTTCTGACTAAATTCCGCCATCTCTTCTGCCGGCTAGACTTCTGCCGGATCTCCTCGCCGATGCTGCTTCACTATCGCGCCGGCGTGCTTAGCGCTGCAAGAGTAACACGAAGCAGTTTTTCGAAATTGGACGTGCCTCCCTCGCGCTTGGCATCGGAGAGCGCGGCGTCGGCAGTGCGCTCGTCGTAGCCGAGATTGAGCAGCGCGGATTTTACGTCGGCTTCAACGCCCGCCGGCGAGGAAGGAGCCGGCTTTTCGGTTTCAATGGTCACGGCCTCAAGCTTGTCTTTCAGTTCGACGACTATGCGCTCGGCGGTTTTCCGGCCAACACCGGGAATCTTCGTGAGTCGCGCGAGATCGCCGGTGCGAATTGCAGGGACAAGTTCTTCGACATTCATGCCAGAAAGAATTTTCAAGGCTAGCGACGGGCCGACGCCCGAAGCTCCGAGAAGTAGTTCGAAGAAATGCTTTTCCCGGGCGGAAAGAAAGCCGTACAGCGACAGGGCGTCTTCCCGCACATGCGTGTGGATCAGCAGCGTGACTTCGGCGTGGAGATCGCCAAGTGCGGCAAACGTGGAAAGCGGCACAGCAACCAGATAGCCGACGCCGGCGACATCGAGAATGACTTGATTGGGCCTTTTTTCGAGCAGACGGCCGCGGAGGAGTCCGATCATCGATTGAAAGTATTGCCGCTCGGGCGCGGCGGTGTCAACGCGGGAAACGCCGGCGTCTTATTTCGCGTGATGCGGAGAAACTTTGTCGAGCAAATGAATCAGCGAAAGCCCCGCGGCGGGAGTTTTCACCGTGCCGCCCTTAACGATCTGCTTCGCCGAAAGTTCCTTGCCATAGAGCGCCTTATTCGCACCGTCATCCGCGCGCATGGTGGACCCTTCGAGCGAGACACCGGCAAAAACACCCCGTGCGCGCGAATAGGAAAGGATTTCCGCTTTCATCACGATGTCCGTTTCCGCGGAGGCATCGCGGCCAACCGGGCCCGCCGCTGCGGATGCGTCGGCACCCAGTTTCACTTTGCTCGAAAGAACGGAATTTGCCCCGGAATCATTCATCACCAGCAGTACAAAATCCGTCGCCTGCCCGCCGATTTGCAAACCGAAGCTGCCGCCCTCCAGCGCAAACATCGCGGGAGCGCTCCACGGGCCGTTGTGGCCTTCGCCGGTGCGGCAGGTGATCACGCCGCGGCCGTAGCTTCCGCCGACAATGAACGCCGCCTTCAAAACCGACGGGTAGACAATCACGCACACGGACTTGCTGAGCAGGTCGTGGGGAATCCCCTGATCCGGCGTCGCCAAGATTTCCTTCATAACCGTGTAGGAATTCTTCAAGCGATCATCTTCTTTATCCTGCGCAAATGTTCCTAAGGCCGTGAAAAACAGGGCCACTGCCAGAATGCGGATTTTCATTTTCAATCCTTTCGTTTTGCGGAATTTGTCAGGATGCGGCGCGCGCCTGAAATAGTGCAGCAACTTCAGGATGGTTGCGTTCTTTGGCAAGATCCAGGGCGGATTTTCCATCGTTCGTGGTGGCATGCAGATCAGCGCCATGCGCCAAAAGGAGTTTGGCGATATCGAGGCGGCCATTCGCCGCGGCGGTAAGGAGAGGCGAGTAGTTTCCGGAGTAGCGGTAATTGGCATTCGCGCCGTGTTCGAGAAGCCATTGAACGACGGCAAAGTGGCCGCTCGTTACGGCGCCGGTGAGGGCGTTGTACTCCGAACCATTGGTTGCCGCGCCGTTGATGTCCGCACCGTGAGCCGCCAGGTATTGGACGACTTCCAGATGACCGAGAAACGCCGCAAGGGCCACGACAGGAAAACCGTCGGGAGAAAATGCTGTGGCCTGGGCAAGATTTTTCTCGATTAGTTCCCGGACGCGGGTGAGATTCCCCATGGCGGCAGCCTCGGGCAATTCCATCACCGCGCCGCTGGCGATTAGAAAGTCGCGGATCTCACCGCGACCCATGTAGACCGCAGTCAGGACCCCGGAAACGCCGGAGTCGTTCCTGGCCGACGCGAGCGAACCGTCGGCTCCGACGAGCGATTTCACGGTAGCAAGATCACCGGTTCGAATCGCGTCGAAAAGTGCCTTTTTATCAGACATAGCGCCACCTCTCCTTGCCGGCTGACATGGGCAGGCCGCAACAATTATGCGTGTGAACTACGGCCAACGGGGAATAGAATTTCCTGGAAGATCAGCCGGCCGCCGAAGATTTTTGTGGAGGCTGGTAATGGCCCGGCACAGCGCGCAGAGAAATCGCAATCCGGTTCCAGGAATTAATCGCCGCGATGGCATACGTCACGTCGACGATCTCTTTCTCCGAAAATTGCGCATGCACCGCCGCGAAGGCCTCGTCGGGCGCATGCGTGGACGCAATCAGCGTGAGTGATTCCGTCCACTCGAGGGCCGCCCGCTCGCGATCGGTGTAGTAAGGAGATTCCCGCCACGCGTCGAGTCCATAGAGCCGCTGCTCGGTTTCACCCGCAGCGCGCGCGTCCTTCCAGTGCATGTCAATGCAGTACGCGCAGCCATTCATCTGCGACGCGCGAAGCTTGATCATATGAAGAAGTTTCGGATCCAGGCCGCATTGCGCAAGATACGCTTCCAGGTCCAGCATGGCCTTCAGCGGTTCTTTCGCAAATTTGCGGTAATCGAGTCGAGCTGTCATGGGAATGACCCTCCTTTCTGAATTGGATGATGTTTGAGTGTGTTCGGATATCCGCGGCTGAAAAAAGGCGCTCCGATCAACGGCGGGCGCGGTCTTTGCGTACGGCTTCATCCACCAACGCGTCCAGTTCCGAGCGCGTCAGCGTAACTTCGTCGGTTTCACTCTCGCCGCCATCGCAGGTTTCCGGCAACTCCGCGCCGCCGCCGGGGGGAGGACTCACGTGATAGCGTGCGCGTGCGGCCATCAGCTTCGCGACTTCGCGCGTGGTGAGAAGCTGCGGCTCGCCGCATAGTTTTGCGGTGAACGCAATCTTGGCGAAATGTTCCAGCGTTTCCATGCGGAAAAACGCAGTCTGCAGATCGGGGCCGCACGTGACCGCGCCATGATTCGCCAGCAGCAGCGCGTCATAATGGGGCACAAAGGGTTCAAGGACAGCACCCAGATCGGGCGTGCCCGGCGTGGCATAACGCACCAAAGGGATTTTCCCGAGCGAAACAACCACCTCGGGCAGCAGCGCCTGGTCAAGTCCAAGTCCCGCCGCCGCGAAGCCCGTCGCCGTCGGCGGATGCCCGTGGCAGATCGCCTGCACGTCCGGGCGCATACGATAAAACAGCAGGTGCATTCCCGCTTCCGAAGAAATTTTCCGGTCACCCTGCAGGTGGCGCCCGTCCATATCCATGATGACCAGATCTTCCGGCGACATCATGCCCTTGTTCATGCAGGTCGGCGTAGTGAGGATGCGGTTGGCGTCCAGCCGAATGGAAAGATTGCCTTCGCACGCGACGATGTGGCCGCGTTCGTACATCCAGCGGCCCACGAGACATATCTCTCGCCGGTATTGCTCTTCCAGTTTTCCAGGAACTTCAGGGGTCGAGTCCGTGGCCACTTGGCGGACCCTTTCCTCGGCCGACGGGACGTTTCGAACCGAATCGAAGTGTGACTCTGCTGTAACTTCTGGCACAGAGAGTACGCCGAGTGGCTCAGAAAGCCAAGAGCAAATTATGCGTAAATGCCGCGCAGCTTCAGGGCGATGGCCACGCGGTCGATCGCCAGCATATAGGCCGCGATCCGGTTGTTTACCTTGTGCGTTTCGGCGTAGCGAACCACTTCGTCAAACGAGCGTTCCATGACGTCTAGTAGCCGCTCGTTGACTTCGCTCTCCCGCCAGAAGAATCCCTGCCGGTCCTGCACCCATTCGAAGTAGCTGACCGTTACGCCTCCGGCGTTGCCGAGAATATCCGGCACGGTAAAAACCCCCTTGGCGTCAATAATTGCATCCGCCTGCCACGTGGTGGGCCCGTTGGCGCCCTCACAAAGAATCTTGCATTGCACCTGGTGAGCGTTCTGCTCGGTAATCTGGTTCTCGATGGCCGCGGGGATGAGCACGTCGCACGGCTGGAAAAGGACGTCGCGCGAGCTCATCTTCGTGCCGCCGCCCGGGAAATCCTGCAGCGGCTTCTTCTGGGTATAAACCCAATCAATCACTTTGGGAACGTCAAAGCCATTTTCGTTGTACAACCCTCCGCCGATGTCGGCGAGGCCGACGATTTTGTAGCCGGCTTTTTTCATCAGGTCCGCGGCCAGCGAGCCGACGTTTCCGAAGCCTTGAATGATTACGCGGGTAGTCTCTTTTTTCATCCCGAGTTTTGCCAAAGCTTTGTCCACGCAGATCATCACGCCGCGGCCGGTCGCTTCGCGCCGTCCGCGGGAGCCGCCAAGTTCGATCGGTTTGCCTGTGACCACCGCTGTAGTCGCCTGGCGCGCATGCATCGAATAGGTATCCATCACCCAGGCCATGGTCTGCTCGTTCGTGCCGACGTCCGGCGCCGGAACATCGCGCTCGGGGCCCAGCCAGTCGGAAAGCTCGGCGGTGTAACGGCGCGTCATGCGTTCCAGTTCGCTGCGAGACATCTTGCGCGGATCGCAAATGATGCCGCCCTTCGCGCCGCCAAACGGAATGTCCACCACGGCGCATTTCCACGTCATCCAGGCGGAAAGAGCGCGTACTTCGTCCAGGCTGACATCCGGCGCGAATCGAATGCCGCCCTTACCGGGTCCACGCACGGTCGAATGCAGCACGCGATAGCCGGTGAAAACTTCCAACTGTCCGTTGTCCATTCCCACCGGGATGTACAGAGTGATTTCCTTGTCCGGATATTTCAGATAACGATAAACGCCCTGCTCGAGTCCAAGTTTGTTGGCGGCCACTTCAAAACGCGCTTCGGCGTTTTGGTAAACATTCATCTCTTCCGGTGCAGGCGTGTGAGGCATGCAAAATTCTCCTTTGCCAGGACAGCTCGTGGAGCGGCCGGCCGTACAGCATAGTTCGCCTGTGTGCGTCGCGCAGGCGTGAAAAATGAGGCCAAAAAGGAAGTCCCTGGCAGGCTACCCACCCGCCGGGCCCGAAAATTGGCCGGGAGGCCAGTATACGAGGGGGAAATTCAGTCTGCAAGGCGACGGGGCGCAAGAACTGGCGCGGGTGGTTGCGATTCAACCAACACGGCGTTGACGCCAGCCAACTAGCCCAATAGGATTTGCAATCACGATGAAACGGCACTTTTGGATTCGCGCAAGACTGTTTCTGCGGCGGGCCCGCTGGGGTTTTGCCGTGATTGGAACCTGGTTCCTGCTGGGAACGCTTGTTTTCCGTTACGCCGCAGGTTTGCGTTTTCAGGATGCCATCCTGAACGCTGTTTATCTGAAAAAGAGCGCCAGTGAGATTTGGGATCTGTATTCCTTCTGGGGACAGTGCGTGCTCTTCGGCATCGTGATTTCCATTTTCTTTTTGCAGGCGTTGCAGCGTTACAACCCACAGGAGGGGTGCCGCATGCTGGCAGGTGAACTCAGGAATCATGTGATCGTGGTGGGCTACACCCACCTGGGAGCGCGCATCGTGGAGCACTTGCGCGAAGCTGGCTTGCCCTTCGTCCTTGTGGATCGCGACCCGGCGGTGGTGGACGATCTGGTGCGCCTCGGAGAGCCGGTGGTCGTCGACAACGCGAAGCAGGACTCAACCCTCGTGGACGCCGGCATTCTGCACGCCCGCACCGTGGTGGTGGCGACAAACAACGTCGAAACCGCTCTGCTGGTGACCAAAAAGGCGCGGGAGAAAAATTCCAGGGCGCATATCATCGTGCGCTGCTACATGGACGACTTCGCCGAAATCCTCGAAACCCTCGGCGCCAACGAAGTGATCTCCAGCTCCAAGAGCGCCTTCGAAGGCATTGCCCCGCGCCTGGCGGCGAAGTAGCTCACCTCCCGGCCCCGCGACGCCATTGAACCGCAGCATCTGGCGCGGTAGTAGTAGAGGGCGGTTTTGCTATCGAATTGGCAGGCGGTGTAGCGGTACCAGTTGGTGGCGCTGCCGGTTGAGGCGGTGAGGAAACCGAAGGAGTCGTAGGTATAGGTTGACGCGACGGCGCCGGTCGGGTCAGTCAGCGAAGTGACCGAGCCGAGACCGTCTGCCTCGTAGTAGAAGATCTTAGGGTTGCGCTGGCCGACCAGCGGCTCGTCGATTCCAGAGCTACATACCCAAATATAGAGCTTCTCCCTTCGCGTCGACGGGCACTGCCACCTTCCCTGCCACTTTCGCTGTTAGCCTCTGGCCGCGACCGTTGGCGGGGCTGATCGGGTAGGACTTTCCATCAAATGTGAGCTTCGCCTCATACGCGCGCACATCACCACCTCCCTGCACTCGAACCGCTAAGTCATGCCAACCGTGCGACTTGGTGGCTAACACACGGATTGGAGGTCGCGTGACCATAATCCTCGTGACAACTTTATACGAGGAATCATTGGGCACTAATATCAAGGTGGTGCAGCCGCCGCTGCCACACCAGCCTCCATTTGTGAGGTAAACAATCACTTCCTGTATTCCATCATCCCTGAGGTCAACGAACGCAGCAAAATATTGCGTCGTTTTGTCTTCAGCGGAAACGGGAATGCCCACATAATTCTGAAGGAATCTCTTTAGGGGGACCTCGGGCGTTGTGGACGCAAGAGGTTTTACTTGGGCAAAACTGCTAGCCGCAAGAAATACGGCCCCCGGAGCTAAAACCGTAATGATCATTGTAGAGAAACCGAAAGCACCTTTTCGCATAGTCCCTCAGAAGCAATTCATAAGCAGTAAAACTGAGGCTCCGTAATTATCATTGGGCTTAGAACCCACATCAATTGTGTTTGGGTTTCCGTGTATATTCTTGGTTTCAAAATTGTAAGAAGCAGGCGGCTGGCCGCACATCGCTGAGTGAAATTATTGGGCGCGGAACTGCAGGGTCACCGTCAGGTGCATGGACGTGGGCTTGCCGTCGAGTTCGGCGGGCTGATATTTCCATTGTTTCAGGGACTGCAGCGCCGCATCGCGAAGCAGCGTCGGGCCGGAAAGCACTTTCATCGCGCCGACGTTTCCGTCCGCATCAATCAGCGCGTCAATCTGAACATTCCCGGACACGTGCTGGGACCTGGCCATCGGCGGGTACACCGGCTGAACGGATTTGAGGAGCTTTGCGGGCTTCACGTCGCCGCCAACCGGAATGGGAGCGGCGGGCTCGTTGCGATGAGTCGTACTCAAGCCAGAGAGCGGCGCGCTGTTGTTCTCACTTGCACTGACGTCAATCGAAGGCTCGGATTCGCCCGGCGTGGAAGATGCTTTGCCGTGATTGATGACCGGTGTCGCCAGCCGCACGTCGCCCAGGGCCAACTTTTTCGGCTCTTCCACGGGCGGCGTGCTACGCGGGCTCGGAGCCGCACTTGGAGTGACGACCGGAATCGTGTTCCGAGGAACCGTTGCTGCCGGAGTATTCTTCACAGTAGTGGAAACCAATGGCGCCGGCGGATTCACCGGAGCAGGAGTTGGCGATGACCTGGCGGGCACAACAGAAGCTTCCGGACGCGAGACATGCTTGGCGATGGAAGGCGCCGGTTCCACCTCCGGCGCAGCGGCCGGCTGAGAAGCAGTCGTGCTCCCACCGAGCATTCCGGAAATAGCATTGCCAGGCTGCCGCGAATACCAGACTCCCCCAGCGATTAACAGCAATGAAGCCGCAATGCCGAGGAACAGCCCAGTCTTTGAGCCCGAAGAGGCGGAGCCACCAGGCTGGGCAGATTCACCCAGAAGCTGGCCTCCAAAGATTGCGACTTCAGGGCGTTGCGTAGCTTCCTGCGTTTCCGGAGCGATTTCTGCTTCGGTCGATTCGGCGACCACCGTTTCCACTTCCGCAAACGAATTCGACTCTACGCTGGAGCTTTGCGCAGTCGTCGGGGTTTCCGATTCACGCGCCAGGGGCGCCAGCCAGGCGGGAATCTTGATCTCTTCCACCTCCAACGAAGACTTCCCGGCTTTCGGCGGAGGAGCAACGCTCTTCACCGGCTGGGCAACCACCGGCGCCGGGGTGAAATTCGTGAGGTCCAGAACTTTTTGCGCTAATTCTGGCGCGGATGTGTTTTCGAGGGCGGGCTCGGGAGTTGATGCCGCAGATTTCGGCGTCTCGGTGAACAACAACGAGCTGAGCTGCTCCTGCAGCCGGGCGGCTTGCTGTTTTAATTCATCCGTCGATTGATGCGCGGAAGTTGAGGTTGGGCCAAGCGAAGTCGGAAGCACCGCCTTCGACTCCGTGGGCGCGAACAGCGGCGAAGACGCAACGCTCGACACGGCGGGCTCCGTTACGCGTGCCGATGGCAGAGCGACAGGAGGAGCAGCCGGTATCGGAGGCGCGGCAGTTTTGGGAATCGCTGGCGCGGCGCTTGCTGGTGCCGGCGGAACTGCAGTAACCGGTTTAACAGCGATCGGCAGCGTCGCGGTTACGGGCTTCACGGCAACCGGTGGCGCAACTTGCGCAGCTTTGAGAGGAACGGGAGCAGACACCGGCGCAGCAGGACGCGTCGCCGCCTGCGGCAAAACCGTATCCGAAGGAAAACGCATGCCCCAGAATCCGGGCGCCGGCTCGGTGAAACGCAACTCGACATAGCCGACGGCATTGCCATCCGTCTTGGATTTCACAACCACGCACACGACTTCCTTCTTCGTTTTTTCGTTGGTCAGGAACACCAGTTGCCCGGGAGCAAGCAGCGCGGAAATGCGCAAGACGGCGCCATGGCCAAAAACCAGAACGGTCTGCGAGCGTTCAGAAAAAGGTTCGCGTTTGTCGGAGCCATCCATGGACCGGGCGCCGTTCACGGTGACGGGAACTTCGAGCGCGACAGGTTGCGGGCGCGCGGGCGCACCGGCGGCGGTTGGTGCGGTCGTGTTCTCTGGGTCTTTCACGATGGGTGTCATAAACCACTCACTTAAGCTGGACTTGCGCGGACAGGCCCGTACCGCGGGCTTCCCGGTTCTACCTCTATATGGTGGGATTGCCGGGTAGGGGCCCATATAGTACGCAAGTACTACGGTGGACATATTGTGCGCGAAGAGTGAAGGTACAAGTTGGAACAGAAAAGTGGCTGAGAACTGTTCGTAGGGCGTGGTTTGCCTCAGCAGCAGCGAATTCCTGGAAAACTATTTTTTGTTCACGTCCAGAGGCGGTTGGAAGCGCGCGTCCACGACAACCTGGTAACCGGTGACCAGTTTATTCGTTTCGTTGGCCATACCAATCACCGCCTGCAACTCCTTGAACATTTCCGGCGTCATACCCTTCGCAAACGCCGACGCGGTGTGCGAGGCGATGCAATACTGGCAATTGTTGGTGACGCTGACGGCGATGTAGAGAAGTTCTTTGGTCAGCGGATCGATCGCGCCGGGGCCCATGATGGCCTTCAGGTCCTCCCAGGTGCGTTTGAGCAGTGCGGGATCATGGGCAATGGCCTTCCAGAAATTGTTGATGTAATCAGTTTTGCGCGTGGCCATGATGTCGTCGTAAACGGCTTTGACGGCGGGATTGGCGTCTTTGTACTCGATAAGGCCGAAAGTGGACATGAACTCGCTCCGTGGAGATTCGTTTCTTGCACGAAGAATGTTAGCTGGATTCCAGTTCGCTTGGTAGCGTGTGGCATTTGAAAACCGTGTGGAACGGTGAAATCTGCAGCGGCTCAAGAGCGCAGGAATTCCTTCACCAGCAGGCTGGCGAGGCGCGGCGAATTGTGGCGAATCACGCCGTGTTCTTCGAGCAGATTGTCCGCCAGCAAGCGAACTTTCATCTTCGCGACATTCGCGCTATCGATCTCGACGGGTTCCGCGCCTTCCGCGCGATACCGCCGCGCCACCTCGGCCGAGACCGACCGGCGATTTGCGACCACATAGTTGATCATGCGCTTCCCCACGTGGTTTTCAATCGCGCGCAGGTGCTGGCTGAGCGTGTAGTGCGTAGTCTCTCCGGGTTGCGTCATCAAATTCGCAACGTATACGCGTGGCGCCCGCGAACGCACCACCGCCTGCACAATCTCGGGAATCAGCAAATTGGGAATCACGCTGGTATAGAGCGAGCCGGGGCCCATCAAGATCAGGTCGGCTTCCACGATGGCTTCGATGGCCTTCGGAAGCGGGCGTGCGCCGCGCGGGCTGATTTCAATTTTGCGGATGGGAATCTTGCTGCGGGAAATGCTGGTCTCGCCCTGGATCCGCTTTCCGTTCACCAGCGTGGCCACCAGGTGCACGTTCGAAAGCGTGGACGGGAAAATGCGCCCGCGAATCGCAAGGACTTTGCTGGAGACGCGGACTGCTTCGGCAAAATCGCCGGTGACATGCGTCAGCGCCGCGAGAAAAAGATTTCCGAAATTGTGGCCAATCAGTCCCCGGCCCGCCTGAAATCGGTATTGAAACAATCGGCTGAGCAGCGCCTCATCCTTTGCCAGCGCCACCATGCAGTTGCGAATGTCGCCCGGCGGCAGCATGCGATTCTCGCGCCGCAGGCGGCCGGAGCTGCCGCCATCGTCGGTAACCGTGACGATCGCCGTCAAATCAGAGATGGGCCGCTCGCGCGTCGGCGCCTGATCCGACCCGCGCACCACATGTTCCTTGAGTCCGCGCAAAAGCGCGGAAAGTCCCGTGCCGCCGCCGAGAGCGACAACGCGCAGGCCGCGAACCGTTTTGTTTTTCTTCGATGAAATTTTCTTCACGGGCAGCTCAGTTGTCGATTAATTCCGGCCCGGAGTGGAGTTTCCCCGGTCGCATGCGATCCATCGTGGCCGGGTTGCCAATTACAGGCCGACACAATCATCACATTCCCAAGGCTGGTTTGTGATTTCAGGATGAGCCGGGCGAGCAGGTTTACCCGGCGTAACCATCTTTTTCAGGATACAGCAATTCCGTGAAGCGGGGGTCTTCTTGAAGGAAAGCGAAGTCTTCGTCGTTGCGGGCGTGAAAGCGGTTCGCGGGGCGCAAGTCAATCGCGATTTTAAGATTGACCATCGCGGAATCGGCTTCGCCGGTCAGGCAATCGAGCGCGGCCAGCGCATAGTGAATATGATCCGCCTTCGGCGCCAGCTTGCGGGCCTTCTCCAGGCTTTCGCGGGCTTCGTCCCAGCGGCCCAGGTTCATCATGGCCACGCCGCGCTGATAATGCTCTTCCGGCGATTTCGGATTCTGCTCGGAGGAAGGCTTCATTCGTTGTTCTACAATGCGCAGGTGAGTGCGCGCGCGATCGGCAAGTTCCTTGCTTGGGCCTTCCAAAACCTTCTCAAGCTCCTGCTTGGAGCGCTGAAATTTTTGCTGGTGAAACAATCCCATGGCCTCTTCATAGAGCTTCATCTGCGCTCGAACCAGGGGATCGACCATCTCGACGCCGCCACGCTGCGGAGGGGGCGGAGGTAAACTGTTCTTTTTCTTTGACTTAGCTGAACCCTTGGAGGAGGCCTTGGATCGCCCGGAAGAACTGGAAGAGGTTTTCTGCACTTTCGCCATGGGGCGAATGCTAGCAGAGGCTTTGCCACACGTCAATGCGAGCGAAAGTTCCCTAACAAACGCGTTGCGTGCCGTCTTCGATAGCCTTAACCGAACGGCAGCAGGCCCGAAAATAACCTTTTAGAAAAAAGCGCTTATCCACGACACTGGTAGCAGTCTTTCCAACGGCGGGAGCATGGCGGAGTGCTGGCCTGCCCTGCAGGCGTATGCTATAAGTTTGAGATGTAAGTCAGGCTAACGACTCGTGCCTTTCATAAACTTTCCTGCGCGCGAAATTAATTGCAAGCTCGTGTATTACGGTCCAGGTCTGGGCGGAAAGACCGCCAACCTGCAGTGGATCTATGACCACACGGGCCAGAACCTGAAGGGCAAGATGGTTTCCCTCGCCACGGAGACCGATCGTACCCTCTTTTTCGATTTTCTTCCGCTCGATTTGGGGACAGTGCGGGGATTCAAGACGCGCTTCCACCTCTATACCGTGCCTGGGCAGGTGTTTTATGAAGCCAGCCGCAAACTGATCCTCAAGGGCGCCGACGGTGTGGTGTTCGTGGCCGATTCGCAGGAAGAACGCCTGGACGCGAATTTCGAGACCATGGAAAACCTGCAGGAGCACCTGAAGGAACACAACCTGAATTTCGACACGATTCCCTACGTGCTGCAGTTAAACAAGCGCGACCTGCCGAACGCGATGACGGTGGACGAACTGAAAAAGCAGTTGCAGAAAAAAGGCGAGCCGATCATCGAAGGCATCGCCATCAATGGCACCGGCGTCTTCGAAACCCTCAAAGAACTCGCCAAAATGGTCCTCGCCGAACTCAAAAAAGGCGGGTAGGCGTTAGCTTGCAGGGCCCCCCGGTTTGTGGCATGGTGTACCTCAAATGGCCAACACGGAACTACTTCAGCGGATCACCATCGAGCCTGGCAAATGCGGAGGCCGGCCGTGTATTCGCGGTTTGCGACTCCGGGTGGCTGATGTGCTGCATCTATTGAGTGCCGGCGCGACATTTGAAGAGATTCTCGCCGATTATCCATTTCTCGAACGGGAAGATATCCTCGCCGCCATTGAGTACGCGGCCCTTCAGACCGAGCACATCGTATTGCAATCGGCGTGAAATTCCTGATTGATAACCAACTCCCCACAGCCTTGGCCAAGTATCTCTGCACCAAGGGGCACGACGCCCAGCACGTCCTTAAGATCGGGCTAGCATCCGCTAACGACTCAGACATATGCAAATACGCCGCGGCGCATAACTTGGCGATAGTGAGTAAAGACGAAGATTTCGCGCGCCATGCAATTCAGCCTGGTGCAGCGATTCAAGTTGTGTGGGTTCGTCTTGGGAATTGCCGCAAAGCAGTTCTGCTGGCGGCATTCGAGTTGCTGCTTCCATCCATTGTGTCAGCCTTGCAGGCGGGTGATCGACTCATCGAGATTCGCTAGCGATTGAATAGAACAATTTGCCAAAATTGTCCCCAGTGAACTCAAAAAAGGCGGGTGGTCGCTACGTGCCTTCGGACTTAAATTCACAGAAAAACTAAAAGCTGGCGCGGGCGGCGGCTTCGTTTTCGTAGGTTGGGATGGCTTCGACGAGGCGCGTGACCGTGAGCGCATCGCGCACACGGCCTTCGCCGCAGACGAGGTGCAACCCGCCGCCCTGTCGCGCCAGAGAGATGGAAAGTTTCACGATGGCGGAGATGCCGGAACTGTCAATCTGCGGAATATCGTTCAGGTTGACGATCACCTTGCGCGCGCCTTCGGCGACAAGTTTTTGCATAAAGGCGCTCAGATGCTCGCTGGGATCGCCAATGGTCAACCGCCCCTGCACATCCACGTAGTGGATGCCTTCGGCCAGGCGCGAAGAGATTTCCAGTGGTGGATGAAGAGTCATTGCCGTATTTCCTTAACTGCACTTTTGAAGAGTGACCGGACGGCCGCAGGGTATCCGTGGGCCGACGGCCTTTGCATTATACGATGATAAGGATGAAGGACAAGCCAATTGGGGTTGTTCATAGTCACCGGTGGGATGTAGCTCCCGCGGAGGCGCGCAAAATCCAGGAGAGGCTGCGGTCTCACTGGAAGGGCTACGACGCGTTTGGAGCGATCAGCACGGTCGCAGGCCTAGACGCCTCCTTTGTTCTGACCGGATCGCAAGCGCTGAGGAAACCCTCAAATCGCTGGAACCGACTGCGGGACGCGAATCGAGCCATCGGGTGCGTGGTGATGTATCGCTTTCCCAAATTGGAAGAGATCGAGCGCGCGTACTCAACGTTGCCTTTGGAATATCCTTACGTGCCCGGATTGTTGAGTTTCCGGGAGATCCCCGTCCTGCTCGCTGCCCTGAGGAAATTGCGGACCACACCGGACTTGTTGTTCTGCGATGCCCAAGGGTACGCTCACCCGCGACGCTTGGGCCTGGCCTCGCACCTCGGCGTGGTACTGGACCTCCCGACCATAGGCTGCGCGAAAAGTCTTCTGATCGGCACGCACAAGGAGCCGCCACAAGCGGCCGGGAGCTGGACACCCCTCCTGGATGAAAAGACAAACGGCGAACTCATCGGCGCCGTACTTCGCACTCGAACCGGGGTCCGGCCCATCTTCGTGTCCCAGGGCCACCGCGTGACCCTCGAAACCTCGATCCGGCTGACACTGGCCGTCACCGACGGCTACCGGATTCCGCGCCCTACCCGCGACGCCGACCTCTTCGCAGGCGAAATAAAAAAGAAGCTACTGGCAGGCCAAGCATCCGAAAAATGAATTTTCCCCAGCGAAATTTCAATCCGCGGCATCCGAATCCCATGCGTATAATCTGGGCGGTCAAGTGAACGTTCCCCGAAACAATCAGCGGTTCATTCTAGAATGGGCGGGCTCAAACCTTTCGCTCCGGAGAACCTATCGATGAAGCGCATGGGCAGTTTGTGTTGTTGCATATTGATTTTGGTCCTGAGTTCCCTCCCCCTATGCGCGCAACAGCCTCCCGCCTCTTCGCCCGCCGCTTCTCCCGCCTCCAGTTCCGCTTCCCCGGATTCCACAACGAAGGTCGCCGACAGGCTGAACCAGTTGGACCAAAAAGTGGCGGCGGCGCAGTCTTCCGCCGATAACGCCTGGATGCTGGTATGCGCCGCTCTGGTGTTGATGATGACCGGGCCTGGCCTGGCCCTCTTTTACGGCGGGCTGGTTCGCCACAAAAATGTGCTCGCGATCATGATGCAGAGCTTCGCGCTGATGGCGCTGATCACCGTGCTCTGGGCGATCGTGGGCTACAGCCTTTGCTTCGGCGGCAGCGGGCCGGTGATCGGGAATTTCCAGTTTGCGATGCTGCGCGGGGTGGGCGTGATGCCGAATGCGGATTATGCCGCCACCATCCCGCAACTCACCTTCATGGTCTACCAGTTGATGTTCGCGGTCATCACACCCGCGCTCATCACCGGTGCAACCGCCGAGCGCATGAAATTTTCCGGCACCGTTTTATTTATGACCCTGTGGTTCCTGATCGTTTACGCGCCGATGGCTCACATGGTCTGGGGCAAGGGCGGATTTCTGAACGCTTCTCTTGGCGGAACATTCCCGACGCTGGATTTTGCCGGCGGCACGGTGGTGCATATTACGTCCGGAGTTTCCGCGCTGGTCTGCGCCCTCTATATGGGAAAGCGCGTCGGCTATCCCAAACAGGCGATGCCTCCGCACAGCCTGGTGCTGAGTTTCATCGGGGCTTGCTTGCTATGGGTCGGATGGTTCGGCTTCAACGCCGGCAGCGCGCTATCTTCTGGCGGCCTGGCCAGCAGCGCCTTTGTGGCAACGCATTTCGGCGCCGCCGCAGCCGCCTTAAGCTGGAGCGTGGCGGAATGGCTGAAGAATGGCCGCGCCAGCGCCCTGGGCGCGATCTCGGGAGCGGTTGCCGGGCTGGTTGCCATTACACCGGCCGCGGGATTCGTGGGCCCGCGCTCGGCGCTGGTCATCGGCTTGATTGCAGGAGCCTTTTGCTACCTGATGGTCACAAAATTCAAAGCCATTTTCGGCTACGATGATTCACTGGACGCATTTGGAGTTCACGGCGCGGGCGGCACCATCGGCGCGCTACTCACGGGCGTATGCGCGCGAGCCAGCGCCAATGCGATTTATGGCGACGGAAAAGCCGTCGGGGGCTTGGACGGCCACTGGGGCCAGGTCGGGAACCAACTCGTGGGCATTTTGCTGGCGTGGGTCTTCGCCATCGTGGGCACTCTTGTGATACTTAAAATCGTGGACGCCGTCACCGGCGTGCGCGTGACCGAGGAACAGGAAATCGAAGGGCTGGACATCACGCAACATGGAGAAGAGGCTTACAACCTGGAAGCTTGAAGCTCGGATGGGATTCAGCAATAACGCCAGGCGGGGGCATAGATCCGTATGATGAAAATTGAAGCGATCATTCAGCCGTCGCGGTTCGAATCGGTGAAAGACGCACTGCTGGAAATCGGCATTGATGGCATGACCGTGACAGAAGTGCGCGGCCACGGCCGGCAGAAGGGCCACACGGAGGTCTATCGCGGCCGGGAATACACCGTGGATCTGCTGCCCAAGATCAAGCTGGAGCTGGTGCTGCCCGACAACCTGGTGAACCGCGCCGTGGAAACGATTTTGAAGAGCGCCAAGACAGGGAAAATCGGAGACGGTAAGATATTCCTGAGCCGGATTGAGGAAGCAATCCGGATCCGCAACGAGGAACGCGGCGAAAGCGCTCTGTAAGGGTCTCGATGTCCTCTCTGCGCACAGGTCTGGTTCCCCGCTTTCGCCCGAAAAGCAAAATGATGGACGAACCGCAGGTCACTCCGCTTTCTGAGTTGGCGCCGCAATGCGAAGCTCAGCGGGAGCGGATTCGTAAACTATTTGAGAACGGCGCCGGCGCCCGCGAGACGCTCCGGCAGTTGTGTGAGCTGGCCGACGGTACGATCAAGAAAGTGTTCGGAGAATTGCTGCGTGTGCGCGGCGCTCCGGCGCAGGGCATGGCCCTGCTGGCCCTCGGCGGCTACGGCCGGGAGATGCTCTTCCCCTATTCCGACCTGGACCTGCTGTTTCTGTTCGGCAGCGAAAAGGCTGAAGAAGAGTTCCGGCCGCTGATTTCTGAATTTTCGCGCACCCTGTGGGACCTCGGCTTCCGCGTCAGCTCCGCTGGCCGCACCCTGGACGAATGCCGGCACATCGAGGAATCCAATTCCGAATTCCATCTGGCGATGCTGGACCGCCGCTTTCTGGACGGTGACGCGCAACTTTTCGAGAAACTTGACGCCAAGGTTCTGCTGGGACCCGAAAAGCAGGCGCGGCCGCTGCTGCTTTCGGAGCTTCAACGCCTTACCCGCGAACGGCTGACGCGCTATGGCAACACAATTTTTCACCTGGAACCTAACGTAAAAGAAGCGCCGGGTGGACTGCGCGATTACCATGCGACGCTCTGGATGCGCCAGCTTGCCGGCGACCGCCTCGACTCGCGTATCAGCCAGCTAAACGAGGAGGAACTCACGCGGAACGCGGTGGAGTTTCTGAGCGGTATTCGATGCTTCCTCCATTACAGCAACGGGCGCAACGACAATACGCTCACCTACGAACTCCAGGCCGAAGCGGCGGAGCGCTCGCTGGGGATTGACGACAACCTGCGCCGCAACGCCGCGGAATGGATGCGCCTCTACTTCCGCCACGCCCGTACGCTGAACCGCCAACTGCTGCGTTACATGGAACAGCGCCCGGCGACGACGCTCTCTCTGCGGCAGCGCCTGATGAACGCCATGCCGGGTGGGAAGATTGAAACGGGCGGCGGAAGGGCATTTGCCGTGCGCGATGGCTTGCTGGAACTGACCGACGCGCAGGCGTTTTCCGACCGCAACGCCATTTATGCGTTGCTTGCGGAATCGTCGCGCATCGGAATCCCGCTGAGCCGCGACGCCGAGCGCGGCATCGCGTACATCATGCTGCATCCGGAACTTCAGCAAAAGAATACGCGCATCACCTGGCCCGCGCTGAACGAAATCCTGGCCGGCGCATTCCCTGCCCTTGCGCTGCGGCCGATGCATCGGCTCGGATTGCTAATCGAAGCCCTTCCGGAATTCAGAACCATCGATTCGCTGGTGGTGCGCGATTTTTATCATCGCTACACCGTAGACGAGCATTCGTTGCGGGCCATCGAACACCTGCAGGAACTTTCGGCGCCGCCGGATCAGCGCGGCTCGCATTTCGCTCCCTTGTGGCGAACCGTGGATCGGCGCGACCTGCTGATACTCTCGTTGCTGCTTCACGATGTCGGCAAGGGCATGCCGGTCGAAAGCCATGTGGCCGGGAGCCTGCAGGCGCTTGAAACGGCCGCCGCCCGCTTGAAACTCAGCCCGGAAGAAAAAAGCGAGGTGCACTTTCTGATCGAGCATCACCTGGACATGTCCGCCACCGTCCAGCGCCGCGACATTTTCGATCCCTCCACGGTTTCCGGATTTGCCGCCATCGCCGGCAGTCAGGAACGATTGCAGCGCCTTTGCCTGCTCACCTATGCGGATATTCATGCCGTAAATCCGGAAGCGCTGACTCCGTGGAAATCCGAGATGCTGTGGCAACTGTTCGTGGCCACTTCCAATCATTTCAGCCGCACGGTGGACCGCGACCGGCTGCACGTCTCAGACGAAGCCTTCTTGCTTGACCAGGTCAGCCGTCAATCGGAAACCGCGTCCAAGGCGGAGATCGAACGATTCCTGGAAGGATTTCCGAGGCGCTATCTCGCCGTCCACTCGCCGGAAGAAGTGGCGCTGCACTTTGCCCTTTACCAAAAGCTGGGCGTGCAGCCGGTGCAGACCAGCTTGAAAGAGCGCCATCATGCTTTTGAGCTTACGTTGTTATCCGCGGATCGTCCGGCGCTGTTCGCGGCGATTTCCGGAGTGCTCGCGGCCTGGGGCATGAACATTGTGAAGGCGGACGCTTTCGCGAATACCGCCGGCGTGGTGCTGGACACTTTCCACTTCGTGGACATGCACCGCACGCTTGAACTGAATCCCGGCGAGCGAGCGCGCTTTCAACAAAGCATCGCGGACGTAGTGAACGGCAAGCAGCCGCTGGAGCCGCTCTTGAAGGGGCGTCTCGCCGCCGCGGTGGCCAGGGCTCCCAAAGTTACGTTCCAGACCTCGATTCAGTTCGACGACGGCTCATCCGACCACTCAACACTGATGGAAGTTGTCACCCAGGATCGTCCAGGGCTTTTATATGAAGTGGGATCCGCACTGGCCCGCCAGGGATGCAATATTGACGTGGCTCTGATTGACACGGAAGGCCAGAAAGCCATAGACGTTTTCTACCTGACGGCGCAGGGCGGAAAGCTCACCCCGCAAAAAAAAGAACTACTGCGCGAAGTTCTCGAAGCCACCCTAGGGTAGAGCGTTTAAACCACCGCGAAGCGACTGCTCCGGCCTGCTCAAGTTCGCGAATGCGAATTTCCCGCGCGGCCCTCCGCCTCATTGGCGCCAGGGAATTTCGACCACAGGCGCCCATTCGCGGCCCATATTGTCGTCGGTGATGATTCTTTGTCTCCCAAGGCGCGCGCGCAATGAGGAGTCGTTCTCCAGTCCAACAAATCTTGGAGCCTCATGAATGGTATCCGCGAAGGCGCCATAGGCGGCGAGCACGGTTTGTCCCTCCCGCGTCTCCGGTTTGAAGATCTCAATTCCATCGATCCGGTACGCAGCGAGGCTCTGCAGCCACATCTCACGGTTGAGGGAAAGCGGGGAGTCGCTCACGGCCAGAAAATTGACGATACGCATTCCATAGGGGAAGACGCTGAGGGCGGTGGCAATCGTTTCATTGGATTCCGTCGTATTGAAATAATAGATTCCCCCCGGATTCAAATGTCCGAGGATAAGCTGAAAGAATTCCCTGGAGAGCAGCGTGGTGCTGTGGTCTCGCCAGTGATAGGTGGAGTTGGCAACGATCAGATCGTATTTTTCTCCGGGGTGAGCATACAGCCAGCGGCGTCCATCATCTACGTAAAGACGTGTCTTTGGATTTTGCAGCAGCGATCTGACCATTGGATATTGGGGGATCAGTTGCAGGTAGCCGGGATTAATTTCGACGATATCAAAACGCGAAACCCGGGGATCGTTGGCAAAGATCTGTCCCCAGGAGCCGGAGGCCAGGCCTATCATCAACATGCGTTTCGGCGCGGGATGCAGGCCGGTCACCGCGTACGCGCGAAGAACGATGTTCACGTCCTTCTCGGGATCCGTGTTGAAGTAGCCGTCGTAAACACCGCCCCCGAAGACCGCCCCGTCCGCAGTAACGGCGATCACTCCGTTCCGGTTTTCCACCAGCTTTGCGAACGGAACGTTGGATTCACTCCGCTGCCCAAAAACAAGCTTCTCGAACAGCAGGCGATAACTGTGCGCCGCTACGGGAACGAGCGACAGAGAAATAGCGGCCAATACCCAGGTCCACGCGGGCTTCGACGAACTACGCCCAACCATCACGAGCAGGACGAGCATGCCCGCAAGAATCCCCAGTACGCTCAGTTGAAGACAAACCGCACGCAGTCCCGCATATTGCAACCAAACAAAACCGATGCCCAGGCTCCCCACCACCGATCCGGCGATGTTTGCGGCATAAATCAGGCTGACTCGCCGGCCCGCGTCCTCATTGGCGGCAACAGATAACTGGCAAAGCATCGGAAGCACGCTGCCCACCAGCGCCGCCACCACGAAAAAAGCCGGAGCGCTCCACAGATACGAAATATTTCTGTGCGAAAAAAAGCCTACCAGCGGCGGCAGAAAGGGAGAAATCGCCCCGGCACCCAACAACAGGACCCCCATGGTCCGCAGGACAATTTCCGCCCCGGCGCTCTGCGTGAATTTTTCCGACAAATATGCCCCCGCAGCGATGCCCCCCAGATACATCGCCAGGAGCAGAGCAAAGGCCGGGGCACGATCTGCGGAAGCAATCGAAAAAACGCGGAACCATACAATTTCGAATCCCAGGGCCAGAAATCCGGATAGCGCCGCAAGCATAATAGCCTTCGGCAGCGCCACCACCGGCGATTCCTTCGCCGGCTCCGAGAAGAATTCCTTGGCCCCAGCTCCGATTCGTTGTTCCCGGCGTCCATAGATGTAAGCGGATGCCCCGACGATCGTATTCAAGCAAGCCGCCACTGTGACGGCCCCGGATTGTCCAAAACCTCGCATCAGGTAGGTGGCGCAAAGATAGCAAGCCACGGCGGAGCCCAGCGTGTTGGCAAAATAGAGCCGCGATACGGACAATCCCACTCGCCCGGATCGGGAGACGAAATGCTCCACAAGCAACGGAAGCGTCGCGCCCATCAGGAGCGTGGGAGCCACGAGCAGGAGAATGCTGAAGATGACAACCGTGAACAAGCTCGCGCCCGCGGTAAAGGCAGCGGTCCAATGGAAAATCCGCAGCGAACTCAATCCAAAAACGGCGACGCCAAGCTCCGAAAGGCCGAACAGAATGAGTGCCTGCCGGGGAAAGCGTGAGGAAAGCCACCCTCCCAACAGCCCGCCCAGCCCCAATCCAAGCATGAACGCGCTGACCACCGCGGCCACCGATTCCGCGTTGACTCCGTAGATCCCGAACAGAACCCGTTGCCACACCACTTGATAGATCAGCGCCGGCATTCCGGAACATAGAAAAAGGGTGGAGAGAAACAGGTTCTCTCTCTTCTGGGGGGAGTTATCCCAGAGGAAGCAGGCAGCGAGGAAGATCAGCACATCGATGCAGAGCAAAAACAGAACGGGAATGGTCGGCATATGTGGTCAGGCCAATTCCGCGCAGCACAGCAGAATGGATGACGACGGAATTATTTCACGATGGGCGGAGGATGCCCGCGCTGATTCTGCCTGAGGTTTCCAATCCGGCATTTCGGAACTGGATAATGGGGTGATTATCCGGCTTGAGTGTTTTCGATCAGGCTACGGACTTTTTGCACGAGCATCGCGGAATCGTAGACGGGTTTTCCGAGATAGCCGTCAGCGCCGGACGATTCCAGCAGTCGTTCGCGGTCACCGCTCATGGCGTGGGCCGTCGCCAGCAGCACGGGCAAACGCCGCGGCGACTTTTCCTTCAACATGCGCCAGAGTTCCACTCCATTAATGGAACGCCCCTCGCACTCCGAGTTGTTGAGCGAGACATCCAGAAGCGCAAGATCAATCTCTGCCGAAGATACGTGATTCAGGCGGCACCAGTGCGACATTTTCCTGGTCCATGTGATTCCGCTTCTCCAGCACGTGGCCCCGGAAGGCTCCGAAGAAGCTATCCAGCAAGCAAAAACAATCGCCGCGCGGGAATTCACACCGATGGGCAACTCCCTTCGGCGACCGCTTACAAACTCGTCTGCCAGGCCACTTGCCCAGTGCTCACCACTCGCCTTTAAATACAAAACTTACCAGGCACAACTGGAGGGAATTGACCTTCCTGGGTCCGAGTGTTCCCGGATCACTTCGAGGCGCTCGAAGAAATAAGAGGAGCCGAGGCGGCTCCTATAATTTTGTGCGAGCTTTTTTCCGCGAGAAAGACCACGACGGATAAATTTTCCTTTTTCCAGCCGGGATCAATGGCGGGATGAATCTGCGCGTTGTAACCCGCTGGATCGCGCAAGGTATCGATTTTTCGCAGGCTGCGCACCACGGCGGCGTGTTTCAGGGTTTCGCCGGAATTTTCTCCCGCTTTCACATCCGTTTGCAGGCCTTTTTCCGTCACCGCAATCCAAAGCTCCGTTTCCCCGGGGACTGAAAGTCCCGTCAGACTTCCGACCTGCACTCCAAACGCGGGTTTGCCCGGTGAGGAATTCGCGCCGGCGGAGAGGACAATCTCCGCCTTCGGTTGATTGCCCGCCTTTTGGATCGCTTCCCTGGCCGCAAGGCTGCGGCTGCCCACAAATTCGATCTGTCCATCCACGACCATTTGCGGCGTATAGACGCCGTCCTTGCGGAAAATACGCGCATAATCGCTTTGCCGCTGCGAAAATTCGGCTGCCGAATACGGATCTTTCCAGCCGAGATGATTCCAATAATCCACATGCTCCTCAAGCGCTACGATCTGAACTCCTTCCACTTTCTGTCGCTCGCTTAACTCCTTCAGCAAAGCATCAGCCGGCGGGCAACTCGAGCAGCCTTCTGAAGTAAACAATTCCACAATCACGATGCGGGGCGGATTCCCGGGATCGCGATGCGCGGGAACGCCGGCACCGCGTCCAAAGGCGGAGAGAATCAAAAAGGCCGCCGCGCCAATGGCCGCGGCATAAAAAAGCGGAGATTGCAGCAGTTTCGACGTCATGGCTTGCGTTCCTTGGGTTCCTCTAGCCCCGGCGAGTGATCTTGCGCTGCGCAAAAGAAGCCGGTTCTTTAATGAGAGTCAGGGGTATCACAAAGGTTTCAGGCTCGGCCGCCCTCGATTGGTATTGCAAGCCCCGTCAGATGTCTGGCCTGCTCCTCCGCGAGGGAAAGCACCAACTCGGCTACGTCCTCGGTCTTCGCCCATTTCGAAAAATCGGCTTCGGGCATGGATTTGCGGTTCGCAGGCGTGTCCATGGTGCCCGGCAGGATGACGTTTGCCGTCAACCCCACGTCGGCGTTTTCGAGCGCAACCGTCTGCACCAGCATGGCGAGCGCGGCCTTGAACGCCACATACGCTCCAAGATTCGCATGAGGCTGCGCGGCCGTCAGGCTGCCGATCGCAATGAGCCGTCCCGATTTCGATTTGCGCAGGAAAGGAATGGTTTCGCGGAAGACATGGAACGCCGCCGTAAGATTGATGTTTTGCATCTGTTCCCACATCTCGTCCGTGGTTTCGGCGATCGAAGGGCCGCCGGCAAAACCGCCAAGCACGTGCACAAGCATGTCCAGCCGCCCATGGCGCTCCACGATTTTTGCGACGCCGCGTTTGATCTCATCCAGCTTGTTGAAATCGATCGCCATCGCTTCAAAATTGGGATTCGGGAAATCGGCCGCGGTTATGCGTAGCGACGCGCCGATCACCCGCGCTCCCCGCTGCAGAAACGCCCGCGTGACGGAGGCGCCGAGCCCTCCATTCGCCCCGGTGATGAAAACAATTTTATCCTGCATGATCGGTTGTCCTTTCCGGAACCGCCCCCGTGGTTGAAAGCTCCGTAAAGCCCGAATTCCCCAGGCGGATCGGTGAATGCTCCACGCAATGGGAATCGCACGATTGCGGGGATGCTCCATGTTCCCGGTGATTCGGCGGATTGGCAAGGGTTTCCGGCAGATTGCAGCTTTAGAGCAGATCAATCTGGGGGCCAGATTCTCTTGTGAGCCGCTCCACAAACTCTTTCAATCGGCAGCAAAACTCTTGTAACCTTTGGCGGAGCCACATCTCCTATATAAGAAGCCGAAGGGAGCCCTGCGTACCCGAATGCCGGTCACGGTCGAACGGGAAAAGGAACTGATCGCCCGGATCATCGCGGGCGAAACCGAGCTTTTCCACGAACTGATTCGCCCCTATGAGCGGATGGTATATCTCTCCATACTGACCATGCTGCGCAACGACCAGGAAGCCGAAGACGCGGCCCAGGAAGTGATGATCAATGCGTTTCGCCACCTGAAAAGTTTTCGCGGCGACGCCAGGTTCAGCACATGGCTGGTGACGATCGCCATGAACGAGGCCCGCCAACGGCTGCGCAAAGCCAAGGCCGCCCAACTGGAGTCGCTCGACCAGGAGAAGGAAGAACGCGAAGGCGATTTCACGCCTGCGGTGCTGACCGATTGGCGGGAAATCCCGTCCGAGGCGCTGGAGAAAAAGGAAATGCGCCAGAAATTACGGGAGGCCGTCGAGCAGTTGCCTCCCATCTACCGCGAGGTTCTGGTGCTGCGGGACCTTGAGGAACTCAACCAGGAAGAAACGGCGAGCGCGCTGGGCATCAGCATTTCGCTAGTGAAAGTGCGGTTGCACCGGGCGCGCATGATGCTGCAGAAAATGCTCGTCCCGTATCTAAGGACGGCGGCTCCGGCAAGGAAGGGTTTCTTCGGGAGGATGTTTCAATGACGCTGGAGTGCAAACAGGTTTGGGAGCACATCTCCGAATATCTGGACCGGCAGCTCGATCCCAAGCTGCTCATGGACATTGAGAAGCACCTGGAGAATTGCGAAGTCTGCTCCGCGATTCTGGATTCCACCCGGAACATCCTGGTTCTGACCGCGGACCATCGGACTTACGAACTTCCGGTGGGTTACAGCGAGCGGCTGCACGCGCGCCTGGAGAAGGCGATTCGCGAATTGACAAATTCTAAGGACGACCCAACGTAAAGCTCCGCTGATTGCGCGCTATAAATGGTGGGTGTTTTGCAAGTGATAGTAAGATTCCACTGCCAGCAGAATCAGCGTCAGAACCGAGAGCGCCAGCTGTACTTTTTCCGAAGCAAACTTGCTCCGCGAAACCGGCTTTTGCCTCCATGCCGAAGCCGCCCTTCCCCTCAACCGGCGCACCTGCCACAGTGCCGCTAAATTAAACACGGCACCGGCCAGCGCGAAGATCACCATTGGAATTCGCACCGCGTCAATGTGAATTCGCTCGTCGGCGATTTTCATCACACCGATTGCCGCGCCAAACGTCGCCGCCCCGAGCAAAAGGCGCAAGCCGCTGAGCGCCACGAAGATCGTGCACACGCTTTGCACCAGCGCCAGGAAAAGGCTGGACCACCCGATCCACTTAAATCGCGATACGGTTTGCGTGGCAGTGGTCTCCGGCGCCCCGGCTGGGCCCTCGGCGGATTCTTTCATTGCCTCGCTCCTCGTTTAATCGATGTCAGAAAGCAATCCGCCGGTTCCCCAACGGCTCGCAACTCGGGAGGCCCGATGGATTTGGACGCTCGAGTTACTTCGAAACGATCAGCAGTTCCATTGTTCCGGGTTTCACCGTTGGCCACTTTTGCCCGGCGGCTGGGGGAATCATGTCCGCTGTGGGGAGGTACAGCGCATGCGATTTAAGGTCGAGGGCCATGGTTCGCGCGCCTTTTTTCGTCGCAACGTTTTCCACCACTGAGTATTTATCAGCTGCGTCCTGGTGCACCACCGTCAACGTACCGCTCTCTCCATTGGACGAAAAAACCAGGTTCGTTGCCGGATCAAATGCCGCCGCATCGGCCCCTTCGCCCGTCTTCGGCGTAGCGACCACTTTTCCGGAGTCCGCATCCACCACGGCCATCATTTCGTTGTCGCAAACGGCGAAGAGCCGGCGCGATTTTGTGTCCATTGCCAGTCCCGTGGGTTCCTTGCAGGGCGCCAGCGACCAGCGGTGCAACACAGTCATTTTCTGTGCGTCGATGTGCAACAGTTCGGCGGTATCTTCCACGTTCAAGTACACGCTGCCCTTGCCGTCGGCCGCGGCAAATTCCGGCTTTCCGCCGACCGGAAACGTGCCAAGGACCTTTCCAGCCGCCGCGTCAATCACCGTGGCATCCTTGCTCCGCCCGTTGAAGGCGAAGACGCGCTTGGTGACTCCGTCATACAAAATCGCATCCGGATTCGTGCCCGCGGGAACCGTGGCAATCGTCTTCAGCGTCTTCAAATCAAAAATGGTGACGGAGTTGGCGCGGCCGCTGCTTACAAATCCCCGCCCCAGATCAGGCGCCAGAGCAATTCCATGAACTCCTTGCGTATCTGGAATGTCCCCGACCACTGCATGAGAATCCACGTCGTAGACCACCACATGGGTGGAGTGCGAGAGGTACAGCCGCCTTGCATCGGGATCCACCACCAGGTAATCCCATCCCCCCTCGCCGGCCACCGGAATTTTCCCGGTCACTTTATAACCCGACGCAGCCGCTGCGGCGCTGGCTGCCTGGGTTCTTCCGTTATAAAGAGACATGCAGGCAGAAAATGCCACCAGTGAAACAACTCCGACAATCCCTGTTTTCCTCATCCAATTTTTCCTTTTCTTGTGTAAAGGTTTGATCTGGCGCTGGCGCCAAGCATTGTAACCGAGTTTCTCTACCGCGGGCGAATGATGGCAACTGCTTCGTGCTTATGGTTTTTTCGCGGTCCCCGCCGGCCGGATCTTTTCCGCCTGCACCACTCCCTGTCCTTCGAGCACGCAGTAATATTTATCGGCGTCCAGATTTTTCAGCGTTTCCACCGCCCCGGAAGGCCAGCGTATCTCCAGGCTATCGATCTTCATCGCGCTTCCCAACCCAAAATGCACGCGCAGATCGTTCTGCGAAAGATAACTGCCGCCGCTGTGAATTTCGTCGGTCTGCGTCGTCCCGCCAGCCACGAGTTTCAGCCGAGCCCCGATTGCGAGGCGATTGCTCTTCGTACCCGCCAGTTCGAAGCTCACCCAATGCCGCCCCGGCAGCCCGGGATTCCGCAGCACCATCGGGCTTCCCTGCACATCCTCCACCACCAGGTCCATGTTGCCGTCGTTAAAAAGATCGCCAACCGCCAATCCGCGCGAAACGCGCGGTTCTGTGATTGCCGGGCCGGATTGGTCGCTTGCGTCGCAGAAAGTTCCGTCACCCTGGTTGTATTGCACGAGTTTCGGCTCGCGGTAGCGCGCGCCCGTCTGGAGTTTATCCACCTGCGGATACACGTGGCCGTTCACCGTGACCAGGTCCAGCCAGCCATCGTTGTCCAGATCCACAAACGCCACGCCCCATTTCACATACGGCACGGAAGGTAGCCCGATGCCTGAAGGGTAGGAAACATCCTGAAAATCCCATTTGCCGTCGTTGCGATAGAGCGGACTGTTGTCCAAAGCAAAATTCGTCACCACCACCGATGGGCGCCCGGTGTGCAGGTAATCGCCGATTGCCACGCCCATGCCGGCTTGTTCGTGCCCGTCTTCCCCGAGCGCCGTGCCGGACTCAAGTCCGATATCCGTGAATTTCCCATTTCCATCGTTGCGATAGAGAAATCCCGCCGTCGAATCGTTGGCGACATAAATATCCGGCCGCCCTGTGTTGTTGAAGTCAGCCCACACGGTCGTCAGACCATAGTAGCCGCTTGGGTCGTCCACGCCGGCCTTCTTCGAAACATCCGTGAACGTGCCGTCGCCATTGTTATGAAAAAGCGAATCGCCCGCGCCCTTCAAGCCGCGCGGCCCGCACTGCACATCAATTCCCATGTATTTGCAGGTGACGCTGCTGCCGAAGACGGGCGGATGCTGAATATCCAGGTCCACGTAGTTGGTGACCATCAGGTCCAGGAAACCGTCGCCGTCATAATCGCCAAACGCCGCGCCCGTCGAAAATCGCCCGTCACGCACGCCGGCTTTGGCGGTCACGTCGGTGAACGTGCCATCTCCGTTGTTGTGATAAAGCACGTTGCCGCCGTAGCAGGTGACATAAATATCTGGCCAGCCGTCGTTATCGTAATCGCCCACCGCGCCGCCCATCGCAAAGCACGGCTTCCCCACGCCCGCCTTGTCCGTCACATCGGTGAACGTGCCGTCGTGGTTGTTGTGGTAAAGCGCCCCGCGTGCATGCTGCCCCTTCAGGGCCATCTCCACCGTTGGCGCGTTCGTGAAATAAATGTCCAGCCAGCCGTCGCGGTCATAATCGAGCAGCAGCACGCCGCCACTCATGGATTCGATGATGTAGCGGCTCTCCGGCGCCGAGGTGTGAGAAAAGCGAATCCCCGCTTTTTCCGTGACGTCCTCAAGCTGCGGAACAATCCGGCCCTTGCACTTGATCGTCTTCGCCATGGGCGGCGGCGGTGGCCCCTGCGCCACGCCCTGCGCCCAACCCACTTGCGTCACTGCTGATGCCGCAATCGCCAGCAACCAGCCCCGGTTAACCAGTTTGTTCACGATGGACTGCCGTCCGATGGCGCGCTCACTTTAGTCTGCAGAACTGCGATTGATTCGACGCAAATCATCTGTCGATTGTATACCGAAGCTCTGCAGAAGTTTGACCCTGTGGAGGGAACAACTTGCATTGGTGCAAGGAAAGGGCAGCATGCTCGTGGCTGGGGATGTCGTGAAAGGCAGAAGTCCAAGATAAGTCAGGATTGAAATCAGCATGTGTGGCGAGAGAATTGCAGAGCGTACCATTGGAACTTTTCTGAGCGAAGGTGCGGCCATGGGACGATGGAGTTTGATTACGGTATGTAGCATTGCTCTTCTGGCGGGAGATGCTGCCGATTGTCACCCACAGACAAAATTAGCGACCTTGATGGAGGTTATCTCCACGCCAAAATGTTATAGCTTCGATTGTCCTCCCTGGCCCATGCCGGATGACATCTATGCATGCTTTCAAGTTGATGGCACCTATTATGTGGGTAGTCACACTCCGTGGGGACTGCCTTGGGCAACCGCCGGCAAGCGCCTGCTCGGGTTGAAAGGGCAGGTTGTTCCAATCGTTTTGACACAAAAGGAAATTGGGGTGGCCGTTCAAAACGTAAAAATCCGCCTAAAGCGAATCAACGGCTTTCCAATCTTCACGGTTCCTGGTTGCAATCAATCTTGAACTGCCTTCTGCGCAATGTTTGAGCCAGAACAACAGGAGTTGTCTCGCTGGACACGCTCTACGCATTGTGCGAGCCTGATTTTGTCCGCGCTTGGCCTGACTCTATCCCTTTGAGGAGACGCTTCATGAGATCGCGACTTTTCTTCATACCCGCGCTCGCCCTGCTCGCCGCTTCCATCGCCTTTCCCGCCGACGGCTCGTGGACCGGCTGGATTTCCGATGATATGTGCGGCGCAAAAAACCCCGAAGGCAGCGCAGAGTGCGCCTCCCGTTGCGTGAAGGAGCATGGCGCCAAGTACGTCTTCGTAAACGAGGGCGATAAGAAGGTCTACACCGTTGACGCGCAGGATAAGGTTGCGCCCCATGCCGGCCACCATGTCGTCGTCAAAGGAACCGTCGACGGCAGCGCCCTGAAGCTCACCAGCATCGAGATGGCTAAGTAGCCATTGGCATCAAAGGCGATTCGAACGGGCAGGAACGTATTTCCTGCCCATTTTGTTTTTGCGGTGGCCGGAATTTCCGTTACGATAAACGTTTGCCATGTCCACAACTCTTCTGCACGTTGCGCGCGCTTTCACTCCAGCCACGGAAATCCCCGATGCCGCGATCGTCTTTCGCGACGGCGTCATCGAATCGGTCGGGCCGCGCGGCGCGATCACGCTGCCCGCCGGGGCTCACGAAATCGTTGCGAACGATAAAATCGCCGCTCCCGGCTTCCTCGATGTGCACATTCACGGCGCGGGCGGCCACGACGTCATGGAGGCCAGCGAAGACGCGTTGCGAGCGATATCGAGCGTGGTCGCCGCCCACGGCACTACTTCCTTCGTGGCC
>Ga0210410_10000375_pt1 | contig 52614 bp, 52 predicted proteins | sample IncBWC4MmetaG_FD_161058 | JGI IMG/M metagenome (GOLD analysis project Ga0210410, IMG submission 161058) | Forest soil microbial communities from Barre Woods Harvard Forest LTER site, Petersham, Massachusetts, United States - Inc-BW-C-4-M | ecosystem: Environmental > Terrestrial > Soil >...
ATACGCCAGCTGAGGTCTCCGTGGAGCCAGCATCCTCAAAAGCACCGTCTTCGGTCTCGGTGCTAACCCGTCCCGAGGATGTTCCCGCTGTGCGACGCCAGTATGTTCGTGTGCTCTTTCTTCTGATTCAAATCATGTACCTGAGTTTTTATATTGCGGCCTTAGCTCGCCTGACGCGGGTGCAGGAACTTCTGGAGCAGACGCTGGGCTATCCCGCGTGGGCGGTGACCCTGCTGGTCGTTTCCGCAGTGGTCGGTCTGCCGATTCGCTTGTACCTGACCTCGGCTGCGGCTTTCGATCTCTCGGGACTAAGTCACAAATTTCATAAGCTCTTTCCCGTGACTTTTCCGCTGGATGAATTGTGGGCGCTGTCTCCATTTTTGTTGGCTCCTCAGATCGGAGTCGGCCTGGCGCTGGCTGCGACGGCCGCGCTCATCTATGTTCCTTTTGCACAGCGGACACTGCTTCTGATGGGTGATCGTCCACAGCCCGCCGATTCTATGTGATCAGTCTTAGCCGCTTGCAGCGACGGTAGAAATACCCAACGGTCGCTGGCGAGAAAGTTTCCCACCGAGCAGGCTGCAATGGTCAGCAGATTTGCCACGAGCACATTCATGCCGAACTGACCCACGAACCATCGCATGAGCAGCAGGCTGCCGAGGATTGAGATGGCTCCGTTGCTGAGGTGAAAGCGGAGCATGCGGACGCCAGTGTTGGTCAAACGCGAATCGCCGCGATCGCTCCAGGTGAATCTTTGATGCCACACAAAGTTGTGCAGCACTGCGGCCTCTACCGCCAACCCGGTTGCCCACAAATAATTACAGCCGAGGATGGTTAGCGACTCCAGAGCACCAAGCTGTACGGCGATTCCGAGAGCGCCAACCATGGCGAACTTCGCCGGACGTTGGATGCTGGGGCGGCTCACCCATGACTGTAAACAGCGTTGTGCTGTTTCAGCGCTCATCAAATCTTCTCCTGACGATATAGAGTGCGGGTGTGCTGGATCGCCGAGACGGTAAGCATCAGGGCCATTCCGAGGATTCCTACGGCGCCTCCCACGTCCAGCAGACGCAATTGCGTGCCCATGAACTTCACGGTTTGCCAACGCAGCAGCGCCAGGTTTCCGGCGGCCAGCAGCAGCCGTATTTCCGTTGGGCCAAACTTCCAGTACGAGAGTTGGAACTGGCCGAGGGTGTAAGTCGTGAGGTAGGCCTCGATCGAGAGCATGAGGAAAGCAATGAGGAGACCGAACGCGATCACGGGGTGAATGTATCCCGACAAGGCGAAGCCTGCCATCAGGACAAAGGCAGCGAAAGTATCGGCAATGTGGTCGACATAAAACCCGTAACGTGGCCGCTGGCAATCTCGAACTCGGGCCAGCGTACCGTCCAAACTGTCTCCCAGCCAGTTCAGGGCGAGAAAGACGATGCCGGCCAGCAAGGCATAGCGGTTCCAGCGTGCCAAGGCGTAACAGACCCCGGCCAGGCATTGCGCCGCGAATCCCAATAGCGTGAGGTGGTCAGAGTTGATCCAGCGTGGCGTGCGCTCCGCCAGCCAGATCAGGGTTCTCTTTTCTGCGCCGGCTACAAAACTTTGTTGCAGCCGGGTTGCGGGCGTGAAGGTCAGTGGATTCGATCTTACTTGCGGAAGAATTTGGGTGGACATTGATCTCGCCTCCTATTCGGGCTGTTGCGAGATCAATCTGCTACGCCACCGCGGATGAGATCAATGCATCGCCGCTCACCTCCAGAACAAAGAAAGATCACCGCCTAAACCGTTCAGCGGACAGGGTTGTTTTTGAACCATCATTTCTTGGGCGGGGCATGAAACCGTCGCCTTGGCGAAGTTATTTACTTGGGACGGCGGCGGGCTTCACTCCGTCGGCCGATTTCTCGAGGTCGTCTACTACCTTGGAGTCGATTTGGTAGAGCGCCGGCTCATTGGCTCGTTTCGCGACGTAGTGGTCACCGGCTTTGGAGATCGCGACCTTCTCGATTAATTTGCCGTCGTTCGAGGTTACGGTGAGGTCGATGAGGGCTGCCGTGAATCCGGAGTCGAGGAACTTGGTGGCTGCGAGGTCGCGGATCTTGTCAACGAGGTCGCCCACCGTGCCGGCATCCAGTCTTTTCGCGCTGCCCGACCACCAATCTTCACCGCTTCTGGTAAAGAAATAAGTCTTCGATCCGTGGTGGATCTCGATTTTGTTGGGATCGTCCGTGCCGAGATCGAACAGCTTTTTGTTGCGGAAGTCTTCGAGGCCTTTGTCGAGAGCCTGACCGAGCGTGCTTTGGACCTTATAGATGCCTTCCACGACGCTCGACTTCGCGTAGTAGTCATCCTTGTTCTTTCGGACTTGCAATTCCTGCGTTCCGGACTCGGCTGTCACCTTCGCGGTCGCGACCGGCGTGGCCGCGGCGAAGGCCGAGGCATTCTTCTTCGGGTTGTCGGATGCGTCGAGTTCCATCTTTGCGTCCGTCAGGGCGCGGACGAGGTCATCCACTTCGCTGCCATCCGCTCGCAGCGGTTTGGGCTTCACGATCTGCCACTGGTCCTTGTTGCGTCCGAACGTCATTTCCTGTCTCTTCGCTACCAACTCAAGCTGGCTGATTTTGTCGGAATCTACCGTCAGCAGGCGCTTGTCTCGCAGATCGTTGGCGCTCTTGTCTATGCTGGTCTTGTGATAATTGAGAATGGTGAACACGCGCGGATCGCCGTCAAGTCTGGCATAAATTCCATTGCCTGCGGGCGTGTCGTCGCCCAGCAACAGCTTTTGTGTCTTGTTGTTTTTTTGCGTCAAATCAACTTCGAGTTTCGGCGCGTCCAGACCATAGGGAGTGAGGTTGACGGCTTTGTCTTCCACCAAACGTTCGGAGTTTAGAGATGAAAAAGTTCCGAGCAGGCTGGAAACCGCGCTCTGATCGGCGGGGAGAGGGGTTGGAGAAGTAAGGTGCCACTGTCCCGCGCTATTGCGCTCGCCCCCGACTTGTTCCGTGCCATTTTTCTTCAGGTCGAATTTGGAAATGTCGGCTTCTTGAATCGCAAGGATTTTAGGTGGTACGTCGGCAGAGGCTTCGGTAGTGCCGGCGGGCTTGTGATGATCCGACCAGTAGAGGGCTCCGGTCAGCCCCGCTAAGATGACTGCGGCGACAATCAAGCCACGCAGTTTCATTTAGCGCCTCCGCCACCACACCGAGAAGCCGGCAAAAACTACGACCAGCGGCAGCAGGAACTGGCTGGTGATCCGGACCCAGTTCATTTGCGCGCGAGTCATGGTGATGCGGCGGTCTTCCTCTTGCTTGGGGCGGATCGAGATCAGGTCCTCGTCGGACGCCAGCCAGTCAATCGTGTTCAAGGCCAGATCGCTGTTGCCGTTGAACTTGATGAATGAGTTCGCCACCCACGACGAACTGCCGACGACCACGAACCTGCCTTGCGTGTCTTGCTTGCCGGTGTTGTAGGTGCCGGCGGCAGCAAGCGTCATGGGGCCCTTCTTGTTTTTCGGATCGTTGGGATCAATCGCCGGAGAACTCAAGTTATTCGTCGCCAGGCTACTCGCAGAAGTATCGAATAGCTTTTGGACGGTAGTCTTGTCGCCGTTCTTGATCTCGATCGAACGCGACAGCGGAAACCCGGTTGCCGTGCCCTTCATGCCACTAACGATGGGTTGTGATTCGTAGCTGGTTACGAGTGCAACCTGCGGACCTAGTCCCGCGAGTTGGCCGATGGGATTCAGGTCCAGAATCAGATTCTTATCCAAGGTCACCCCCCAGCTTTGCAGGAGGTTGGCGAGGGCATCGTTATCTGCGGTTTCGGAGCGGCCGATCTTGAGCGGCGGATCGAGCATGAACAGAACACGCCCTCCATCTTCAACATGCTTCTTGATGGCATCGACTTCAGGCTGCTGGTAATCGCGAGTCGGACCGCCGACTACGAGTGCGGTGCAATCGTTCGGGACCTCGGCTTTCTGCAACAGGTCAATCGTCTTCGCCTGATAGTTGTCTTTGCCTACAAGTTCCTTGAAATTGGAATAGCCGTTCCGGTCAGAGTCGTCGATCTGGTGCTCGCCACTTCCGGCTACAAAGCACACTGTGCGGGTTTTGTTCTTCAGCACACGGATGAACGCGCCCGTGACACCTTCTTCCGTCATGCTCTTGGCTTCTTCCTGCTTAGCTCCAATTTGCACGATTGCGGTTCCGTAATTCTTTATGCCTGCCTGGCGAGCTTCCTGCGGCTTCTTGTCGGGGTCGACGTATTCAACGTACACCTTGGTTGAAAGATTCGCGTATTCGGCAAGAAGGTCTTTCGCATGCGGAAATCGCGCACTCTGATCGAAGTAGGTGATGGTTGCGTCTTGTTTCAAATCTTTCACGATCTTCGCCGTCTGCTCGGACAGGCTGTAGCGCTTGTTCGCGGTGGCGTCGTAGGACTTGTCGTAACGGTTCGCCAGCACATTAGCGATGGCGACAGCGGCGATGACCACCAGGATGTAGATGGTCGCGTAAGCGGCGTACTTCGTCTGCCTTGCTTTCAATAAACTTGTATTCACCTACGACCTCCAGCGCAGAGATTCCATCGAGCGGGCGGTGAAGAACAGCGCGAGGAATGTCAGCGTCACATAAAAGACGGCGTCCTTTGTATCCAGCACACCCTTGGCGAAAGATTCTTCGAAATGGGTGAGCACCGACGTGTAGGAGAGGACCTGGGCCCAGGTTGCGGTCTCGAATTGGCCAACCGACTTAATAACCCACAACACCAAGCAGATCCCAAAGGTAACGGCGCCGGCGATGATTTGATTCTTGGTCAGGCTGGAAATGAAAGTTCCAATGGCGAGCAACGCTCCAGCCTGCAACAGGAGGCCGAGATACCCGATCGCCAGCGGCTTCCAATCAGGGTTGCCGTACTTGAAAAGAAACGCGAAATTCAAAGCGGCCACCAGCAGCATAGAGGCGTACATTGTCAGCGCCGCAAGCCACTTTCCCAGAATCACTTCCGAGTCGCGGATGGGCGACGTCGCCAGCAGTTCGATCGTGCCACTGCGCTTCTCTTCGGCGAAAAGGCGCATCGTGATCAGAGGAATCAAGAACAGGCCGATAACGCCCTCGGTCGATAGCAACGGCCTTATAAGTTGCTCATTGAGGTTCATGGGAACTGCCTGGCCGCGCATCTGCATCGCCATTCCGTACTCGACGAAGTCCTGGAGATACAACCAAAAGAAGAGGGCGGACACCATGGCAAACATCGTAAGCAGGAAGTACGCGATGGGAGAGACAAAGTAGCTGTTCAATTCTTTTCGCCACATGATCCAGGTGTTTCGCATTATTGTGACTCCTTGGGCGCGGCCTCTTGGGCATTCCCGGTGAGCTGCAGGAAGACTTCTTCGAGACTCAGGGCGGCGGGACGAAGTTCATTCAAGTCCCAGCCGGACTCGACCACCGCCCGCGCCAGATCGCCTCGGACAAAACCTTTTACACTCTCGATCTCGAAGCTGTTGCGGCTTCCGTGGCTCTGCTTGGCTACAACTCGGCTTACCCCTGCAACCTGCTCCAGTCGCCGTTGGACTGCTGCGAAATCGACGCTGCCGTTGCGTCCGCTGATTTCGACCAGCACCGATTCGGCTCCGCGAGCGCGGTTTTGCAGATTCTGGACTGAGTCCGTCGCCACCAGCTTGCCCTTATTGATGATGATCACCTGCTCGCAGGTCTGCTCGACTTCCGGCAGAATGTGAGTGCTTAGAATGATGGTGTGATCGCCGCCCAGGCTCTTGATCAGGTCGCGAGTCTCGTTGATCTGCTTGGGATCGAGACCAGCCGTAGGCTCGTCGAGAATCAATACTTCCGGATTGTGAATGATCGCCTGCGCCAGACCTACGCGCTGGCGATAGCCTTTCGAAAGTCTGCCCAGCAGTTTGTTCTTTACATCGGCCACAGCACAGCGATCGCAAACGTAATCGACGCGCTTGCGCAACTCCGCGCCCGACAGCCCTTTTAGCTTGCCCACAAAAGTCAGGTATTCGCCGGTTTCCATCTCGGGATAAAGGGGTGGGGTCTCGGGGAGATAGCCGATACGCTTTTTGACTTCGAGGGGCTGCTCCAACACATCGCAGCCGGCCACGGTTGCGCCGCCCGACGTGGGCGGCAGAAAACACGTCAGCATGCGCATTGTCGTCGTTTTCCCGGCCCCATTCGGCCCGAGAAAGCCTACGATCTGACCTTTCCCAACCTCAAATGAGATGTGGTCAACGGCGGTATTGCGGGCATATCTCTTGGTAAGCTCTTTCACTGTGATCATAAGAGGTTTGTCGCAAGAAATCAGGGTGTGCAACACTCGAACCTTACCATGCTTGAACCGTTCGAGGTTGAACATATATGTTAAAAACCTGAGACCCGCGATGTCAAATGTCAGGAGCGGGAGTTTTTCATATCGTTCGGAGGGGACCCATGAACTACCGGAGACTCGGCCGCACCGGTTTTGAAGTAAGCGAAATCGCGCATGGACTTTGGGGAATGAGCGGCTGGAGCGGGTCCAATGACCGCCAGTCGCTGGAGGCTCTGCAGTTGGCTGTCGATCTCGGCTGCAATTTTTTCGACACCGCCTGGGCTTACGGCGAGGGCAAGAGCGACGCATTGCTGGGCAAGATTCTATCCGCGAACCGCGGTAAGCGCCTGTACGCAGCCTCCAAGATTCCGCCACTTAACGATAAATGGCCGGCGTCCCCAAAAGACAAATATCGCGAGGTCTTTCCCTCGGAGCACGTTTTCAAATATGCCGGGCTGATCCGGGAGAAGCTCGGAGTCGATTCCATTGATGTGTTGCAATTTCACGTCTGGGACGATAGCTGGACCAACGAATCAGAATTCCGCGAAACCGTGGAGAAGCTGAAGCATGATGGATGGATTCGATTCTTCGGCCTGAGCCTGAATCGCTGGCAACCGGAGAACGGTATCAAGGCGCTGCACACGGGCCTGGTCGATGTTGTGCAAGTGATTTACAACATTTTCGATCAGTCGCCGGAAGATGAGCTGTTTCCGGTTTGCCAGAAGCTCGACATTGGTGTGATTGCCAGGGTTCCCTTGGATGAAGGCAGCCTCGGCGGCAAGATGACGCGAGAAACAAAATTTCCCAAGGACGACTGGCGCTCCTTGTACTTTGGTCCAGAAAATTTGCACAACACGCTGGCTCGCGTAGACAAACTGAAGCCGTTCGTCCCGAGAAACATGAGCCTCCCGGATATGGCGTTGCGATTTATCCTGTCAGATCCAACCGTGAGCACTACGATTGCAGGAATGAGGAAGCCGGAACACGTCCGGCAGAACATCGCTACGAGTGATGCTGGCCCGCTCGATAAGAGTCTGCTTCAGGCTCTCAAGAAGCATCGCTGGGATCGGACACCAAAGCCGTGGTCGGACTAGCTAGCTGTTCAAGACGCCTTCAGTCGTGATTCGACTGGCTTTGCAGATCTCCTCCGCAACTTTGACGACGGCGTCACTGCTGCGGACCGGACCTTCCGCTGACATGACCGAACTGGCAGCCAGGGTAAACAGCAGTGCGTCCTCCTGCTTGTCGAAATAGAGCACCACCTGATTCGCTGCCATTGTGCGGACCTCCTACTGATCGTTCTAAGTGAATGATAGGCCGATTCCCCAGGGGAATGAGGTTATCTCTTTTGGTGCGCCCCTATTCGGAAGGGCATGGGTCGGGACCCGTTCACTAAGAAAGACATGGCGGAGAACCGATTCCCCGCCCGTCCGCCCCAGACCACGGCGCCAAGATGCTACATTTGAATGTTCATGTCGGCTCCTGAATCCCGTTTCGTCAAGGCTTGCAAGGCGCAGCCGGTTGACCGGACTCCGGTCTGGTTTATGCGCCAAGCGGGCCGTTACATGCCCGAGTACCGTGCCGTCCGCAAACAATATTCACTGATCGAGATTTGCAAGAAGCCCGAAATCGCGGCCGAGGTGACCATCACCGCCGCTGAGGCCCTCGGCGTGGATGCTGCCATCATCTTCGCCGATCTGCTGCTGCCGCTGGAAGTCATGGGGTTGCCGTTCCACTTCTCAGCCGGGGAGGGTCCCATCATTGAGAAGCCGGTGCGCACACAGGAAGACATCTCTTGTCTGCGCACCGATCACGCTGCTGATCTGGGATACGTTTCTGACGCCGTGCGATTGGTGTGCAGGCATTTCGGCACGCGTCTGCCGGTGATCGGATTCTGTGGCGCTCCCTTCACCCTGGCCAGTTACATGATCGAAGGAGGGGGCTCGCGCAATTACGTTCATACCAAGAAAATGATGTATTCATCGCCGGCTGCGTGGGATGAACTCATGCGGAAGCTGGTTGCGGTAGTCTCCGAATATGCCGTGGAGCAGGTGCGCGCCGGCGCCGACGTCATCCAGATTTTCGATAGCTGGGTGGGCTGCCTGAGCGTCGAGGACTATCGCCGCTATGTGCTGCCGCGAACGACTGAACTGGTGGAAACGCTGCAAAAGAGCGGAGCACCCATAATATATTTCGGAACAGACAGCGCGACCCTTCTGCCTTCGATGCGAGAAACCAGCGCCGAAGTGATTGGGCTCGACTGGCGCATTCCGCTTGACCAGGGCTGGCGGAGCCTCGGTTTCGAATGTGCGGTGCAGGGTAATCTCGATCCGGTTCTGCTGTTCGCCGAGTGGAAGGAACTGAAGTCGCGCGCGGAAGATATTTTGCGCCGCGCGGCCGGACGTCCGGGGCACATTTTTAATCTGGGCCATGGCATTTTGCCGGAGACTCCAGTCGAGAATGTGAAAGCCCTAGCCCGATTTGTGCAAGAGCACTCGGTCCAAGGCTAGACCTAGACTGAGAACCGGGAACTGATAACTTTTAGACTGGTTTTAGCCACTCGTTGCAGATCGAAGTTGCCGAATACGAGGTTTTGGGACACCAGTTTAGACTCCTGTGTTTGGCGCTAAAGGAACGCGCACTCTTGAATCTGCAATCAAACCCGGGGAAGACCGCAGTCTTGCTCCTCGCCCACGGCAGCCCCGACTCGGCCGAGGAAGTGCCGGAATTCCTGCTCCGGGTAACCGGGGGCCGACCGCTTCCATCGCAGGTTGTGGAGGAAGTGAAGCGCCGTTATGGCCTGATTGGGCGCTCTCCACTTACCCAGCTAACGCTGAAGCAAGGAGCACTTCTAGCGCACGACTTGGAATTGCCGGTGTATGTTGGCATGCGAAACTGGAAGCCGTTCATTTCCGATACGGTGCAAACCATGACCGCAGACGGCATTGAGCATGCCGTCGCGATCTGCCTGGCACCGCAGAATTCACGAACCAGTGTGGGTCTTTACCGTTCTGGCCTGGCAGGCAATTCAGCAACTTTCACTATCGATTTCGTCGACTCCTGGCACGATCAGCCGTGGCTGATCAAAGCGTTTTCCGAAAAGCTGCGCTCAGGATTGAACCGCGCCGACCGCGAGATGGGGCCGGCAAAAGTCCCCGTCATCTTTACTGCGCACAGCGTCCCCGAGCGCACAATTGCAGAAGGCGATCCCTACGAGATTCAGGCAAAGGAAACCGCATCATTGGTAGCACGCGAGGCCGCGCTGGTTCCAGAAGACTGGACCTTCGCATTTCAAAGCCAGGGTATGTCCGGCGGAGCGTGGCTGGGACCGCGAGTCGAGGATACGATTCTCACCCTGCGAGAAAAAGGTCATCAGGGCGTGTTTCTTCAGCCCATAGGATTTCTGTGTGACCACGTCGAAGTGCTCTACGACATCGACATCGGTTTCAAGCAGTTGGCTGAGAAGCAGGGCATGCGCCTGTGGCGCGCCGAGTCGCTCAATGATTCGGCGCTGCTGACGGCTGCTCTCGCGGATCTGGTTAGATCCCGGTTGGCTGCAATCGCCGGTCGCCAAAGATGAAACGAAGATGAAACGCATCGCGATCATCGGCGGCGGAATCTCGGGATTGTCGGCTGCTTTCACGCTTGAAAAGCAGCGCCGCCTTGGCGCTTCGCTGGAATACGTTCTGTTCGAATCCAGTCCGCGTTTCGGCGGAGTGTTGGTCAGCGAGCGCGTGGATGGCTGCCTGATCGAAGCCGGCCCCGATTCCTTCCTTACGGAAAAGCCCTGGGCCAGCGACTTGTGCCGCGAGGTGGAGCTCGGCGACCAACTCATCGGGTCCAACGACGCCGATCGCAAAACCTACATTCTAGTGAAGGGCCGGTTGGTCGTGATTCCCGATGGTCTGATGTTCATGGTTCCGACAAAGATCGCGCCAACCGCGCTCTCGCCCCTGTTTTCCGCACGCACAAAATTGCGGATGGCGCGCGAATGGTTTCATCCTCCACGAAAGGCAGAGGCCGACGAGACCGTTGCTTCCTTTGTAGAACGTCACTACGGATCCGAAATGGTAGATCGCCTCGCCGATCCGCTGCTCTCCGGCGTGTATGGAGGCGAAGCCAGTCAACTCAGCGTGCGCGCCGTGCTTCCGCGCTTTGCCGAGATGGAAGCCAAGCACGGCAGCTTGGGTCGAGCTATGCTGGCCGCGCGCAAGAAAATGGCAATTGCGTCCAGGACTCCGGCGAGGCCCCTGTTCACCTCCCTGAAAGAAGGCATGCAGCAGTTGGTGGAGGCGATCGTTTCCCGACTTCCCGGGTCGGCGCTCCGGGCTGGCAGCCCAGTGCAACGTATTCAACAGCAGGACAGCGGCTGGGTGGTTTCCGCGGGCTACGCGTCGGATCAGTTCGACGCAGTGATTGTGGCCACGCCCGCGCCAGCCGCGGCCGAGCTTTTAGGTATGGCCAGCGCGGACCTTGCTTCTGAACTCCGAGGCATTCCGTACACGTCGTCGATCGTGGTCAACCTCGGTTACGACCGGAGCGTGCGTGCGTCTCTGCCTCCGGGCTTCGGTTTTTTAGTTCCTCGCAGCGAGGGCAAACGCATGCTCGCCGCCACTTTTGTGCACAACAAGTTCCCGCACCGGGCTCCGGAGGATCGTGCCCTTCTCCGCTGCTTCATTGGCGGCGCACGCAACGAGCAGGCTCTTCAGTCGCCCGACGAAGAAGTTGTTCGCATGGTTCGCGACGAGCTTCGTCAAATCCTCAAACCGACGGCTGATCCGATCTTTACACGCGTCTACCGGTGGAAGGGCGCGATGGCACAATACGGTGTCGGTCATTTGGAGCGGTTGCAGCGGATCGAGAACGTGTTGCCGCAGTTTCCTGGCTTGGCGCTGGCTGGCAACGCATACCGAGGAATCGGGGTGTCCGATTGCGTCCGTTCAGGAATCGAGGCGGCGAACAGAGTCCTGCTCGCGCTTGGATTGACAGAAGTAATGTCGCAAGGAGTCGCTGTCGCTTCGAAGCCGCACTGGTAATTTGTGAAAGTGAAACTACTTTCGTTTTGGCGGAGTGCGGGCATTAGCCCTTTCCACATTGACGCGGAACGCGGTCCCCGTCCAGACTAAAGGGTCATGAAAAAACTTCGAGTGGGAATTCTGTTTGGGGGACGCAGCGGGGAGCATGAGGTCTCGCTGCTCTCGGCCGCGTCGGTCTTCAACGCCATCGATAAGAATAAGTATGACGTCGTGCCCATCGGCATCACCAAGGCGGGGCGATGGGTCACTGCCGCCGATGCAGAACGGCTGTTGCTTGGGAAAGCGGCGGGCGAGGCCGCCCGCCCCACACATCTGCGCGCTGGAGATCCTGAGGCGACTCCGGGGGCCGCGGTTCTGGCCAAGGGCGAATCGGTCGTGGTGCCGCCTGAGCCGCAGAGGCATGGTTCGATGACACCGTTCGAGACTGACGCATCATCGCACGCGCTAACTCGCCGAGCCGCGGACCGCGCCATCGACGTCGACGTGATTTTCCCGGTGCTGCACGGCACCTTCGGCGAGGATGGAACCATCCAGGGATTGCTGGAATTGGCCGACATGCCTTACGTGGGCGCGGGTGTGCTGGGCTCAGCCGCGGGCATGGACAAAGATATTATGAAGGCGCTTTTCCGTGCTGCCGGCCTGCCGATTGTGAAACACGTCACGCTTCTGCGCAGCGAGTGGGAAACGAACTCCAAGAAAGTCCAGAAACTTGTCGAGAGCAAGCTGAAATACCCAGTGTTCGTGAAGCCTGCGAATTTGGGATCGTCGGTAGGAATTTCCAAGGCGCACGATCGCAAGGAACTCGGTCCGGCGATTACAGAAGCAGCCAAGTTCGATCGCAAGATTGTAATCGAGCAGGGAGTGGGCGGACGCAAACAAAAGGCGCGCGAAATCGAATGCTCGGTGCTCGGGAACGACCAGCCCGAGGCTTCGGTCCCAGGAGAGATTGTCCCCAGCACGGAGTTCTACGACTACAACGCCAAGTATCTTGACGAAGGATCGCAGTTGATCATTCCCGCCAAGCTCACCGCGCGTGAAACGAAAGAGGTACAGCGGTTAGCGATCGGCGCCTTTCAAGCGGTCGATTGCGCGGGGCTGGCGCGAGTGGATTTTCTGATGGATCCGAAGACCCGGAAGATTTACTTGAATGAGATCAACACCATGCCCGGGTTCACTTCGATCAGCATGTATCCCAAGCTGTGGGCGGCTTCCGGCGTATCGTATACGGACCTGATTGGGCGGTTGATTGAACTGGGGTTGGAGCGGCACGAAGAGAAAAAGAAAAATCAGTACAGCCGGTGAATTCGAGTTGCCGCGCGAGGGCGGGCCAACTCTTATTCGATAAGAGAGCCCTAGAACGCGCTGCCACCGCCGCCACCAAAGCCGCCGCCCGAGAATCCACCGCCTGAGAATCCTCCACCGCCGCTCCAGCCGGATCCCGTCGAACTGGCGCGGGGAGCTGAGACGAAGACCTGGTGCATGTCCGTCGCCATGCTGTGCATCGAACTTGAAAAGAGTATTGGATTGAAACCCATCGATCCACCGGTTGAGGCATACCAAGTGGGTGGATCTTTCACGATTCCCGCGAACGCCTGTGCCCACTGATGTTCGACGCCCAGCGCCATGGCGTAGGGCAGATATTTTTCGAAGGTGTCCGGAGGCATTCGCTTCAGCCGGTCGGCGTCGACGCGGTTCATGAATTCCTGGAAACCTAAAACGGCGATGCGGGTGCGCCCTCCTTGCACTGTTTTCGCCGTCATCTCGCTCGCGAAGAGCCACCAGAGGACCGCAGAAATAAATACACAGCCAATCACCAGGACGATTGACCCGAACACCTCTTTGTTCCAGAGAAACTGCAGCATCAAGAACGGGAGAACACTAACAACGACGCCGAACAGGCTGTAGCCATTCGCCGATTCGGGATCGAGCAGGTACATCCCCTTTTTTCGCAGTCGCGACATAATATCTTGCCGGATCGCGGGAATCGCCGTGTAGAAGCGGTTCTTCAGGCTGGACAACCGCGTGACTTCGCTCTCTGTGAACACGTTCGTCAGCATGACGCTTTCATAGGGAGCCAGGTCTCCCCACTGCGCCATCGGCTTTAGCAGGTGAAATATGTAGTCCTTGTGATGAAAGACAAGTCCCTTTTCATCGACTTCTTCGATTTTCACAAATCCTCGCACTGCCAAATCCACCAGCGTAGAGGTGATGTCGCGGGGATGAACCTTGTCCTCGAGCAATGTTCCGGCTTCAGCGGGCGTCATACCCGCCGGCGGTTCGTACATGGGAGCTACCGAGAGTCCGGGATCAGGATCGCGTCCCTTGTACCACCAGAGAGTGAACATCACGGCAAGAGTCCACGGCGGCAGAAAGACGATGGGATTGCTGCCCACAAACCACCACAGCCGGGTGAAGGCACCGGGCTCTGTAAGGATCCCTTTGGGAATGAAGGCATCGATGGTCATTCCGCCGCGCATCGGCAAGGGGTTGCTGGTCTCGAAGGAAACTTCCGAGCCTCGGACCTCGGCGGTGGCGTTGCGTTCGGCTGAGCCATAGGCCCCGGTGAAGGCTTGGGCACGCAGCGATCCGGCGGCGGAGCTCGGGAAGCTGACCTGCGCGGAAGCATGATCGATCGGCACCGGCCAATCGTTGCCGGTCACGTTCCAGTAGAACTCGTCGTGATCTTCGAAGAAGCGCAGGCCGTTGCGAACAATGTAGTCGATCTCGACGGTGCGGGTAGCGTCGACCGCGTCAGGGATGAGAATCTTGAGGTCGCGGAAGCCGTTCGCGGTGGACGACTCGTACTTGAGCTTGCGGCCGCTGCCGTCGGTTACGGCCGTGATCTTTATGAAGAGCGTGTAGTTCGTTCCCCGCGCTCCGGGATATTCGACGGGGATGAAGCGGTGAATGCCTTGCCACTCGCCATCAAAGGCGAGCGCAATCCGCTCCTGGACGACAGCCGAGCCGTCTTGCTGAATGGAAATAGTGTCGTCCAAGTCGGTGACGCGCCAGCTGCGAGCGAAAAGGGGTGAGGCAAAAATGGTGAGCAGAAAACCTATTACGATATGGCGGAAGCCATATCTTGATATGAATCGCCGCCTGGCTGGCTCGGGGCATGGTTTTTAGAACTTGACCGCAACCGGCTCGCGGTCGGCCTCAGCCACTTCGAAGAATTGCCGCGCCTGGAAGCCGAACATGCCGGCCAGAATATTAGTTGGGAAGGATTGAATCTTGGTATTGAGGTCGCGAACCACCGCGTTGTAATAGCGGCGGGCGTTCTGAATGGTCTCCTCAGTCTGAGTTAGTGAGCCCTGAAGTTGGGTGAATTCCTCGGAAGCCTTCAACTGGGGATAGTTCTCAGCCACGGCGAAAAGGCTCTTGAGCGCGCCGGTAAGCTGGTTCTCCGCGGTGGCCTTGTCGGCGGGGGAAGTCGCTTGCATGGCCTGGGAGCGAAACTTGGCGATGTTTTCAAACGTGCCCTTTTCGTGCGCGGCGTAGCCCCTGACTGTCTCGACCAGGTTGGGGATGAGGTCATGGCGGCGCTTGAGTTGCACGTCAATGTCGGACCAGGCGGAGTCGCAGCGGATGCGCAACTGGACGAGGCTGTTGTACATCCCAATCAACGCGAAGGCGATGACCACCAGAACGCCCAAAAAGATCCAGGCCATGAATATTCTTCCTTTCCCCTCGAAGTGGGAATCAAAGTGGACGGTACCACAGGGCCGGAGCGGGCGCAATCGAAGTAATGTTTAACGGGAATTCAGAGGGCTCGCGTCGTAGAATACAAGCATACTCATGCAGACGTTCCGGAAAAGACGGCGGCAAGTTTGGATGGGAATCAGCCTTACTGTGATGGCACTGATTCTGTGCCCCAGATCTCGCGCCCAGACCTGCTTCACCGCAGGCGATATGGACGAGCCCACGCGTGCGGCTCTGGTGAATACTGCGAAGCGTTATTTCGACATGGCTGCCCGGGGCGATTCTGCGGCGCTGCGGCAAAACTCGATTGCTACTGTGGCTTCGGATTTTTCGGGCATCGAAACGGTCGTCAAAGATAATCAGGCGAACTTTTCTGGAGTGCAGGCCAGTCCGCGTTCTCCATTCCTGTTGAAGGCAGAGGGAACGGCGCCGCTCGAACGTGCTGAGTTTCTGTGTGGTGTGTTCGGCAAGAGCGGACAGACGGCGGACAGCGCGGTATTCGTGATCCCAAACTTGCAGCCGGGCAACTACGGCGTGGTCACCTTGGACGTTCCAACCGCCAAGCAACCCTACACCGCGTCGTTCGTCCTGCAGCAGGAGGGCAAGGACTGGAAGGTAGGCGGCTTCTATGTGAAGGAAACGCAGATCGCAGGGCATGATGGGAACTGGTTTGCTGAGCGTGCCCGCGCCTTCAAAGCCAAAAACCAGAATCGCGATGCCTGGCTGTACTACATCGAGGCGCGCGATCTCGCGGTCCCCGTGCCCTTCATGTATAGCCAGATGACCGACAAGCTCGCCGACGAGTCAGAGACCGTGAAGCCGGCAGATTTACCGGTCAGCGGGAATACCGTGGAACTTGCGGCGGGAGGGAAGGTTCATCGGCTGACCACGGTGTTTGCGCTGGGTGTGGCACAGGATCTCGATCTGGTGGTGAAGTACCAGTCGGCGGATGTCTCGAACACCGCGCAGACTTTTCAGGACAACACGGCGTTGATCAAAGCGCTGGTAGGGAAGTATCCGGAGTTTCGCGACGCTTTCGATGGGGTGGTGGCGCGGGCAGTGGAACCGACTACCGGGCGGGATTACGGTTCTCTGTTGCCTATGAAGGAGATTAAATAGCAGTTGTCAGCTCTTGGCTCTTGGCTCTTGGCTCTTGGTTCTGGGTTCTCAGTTCTCAGTGGCGAACGTGCATTCTTTCGGATCTTTGTCCTCTCGCAGGCCAAGAAAGACTGGGGCACGCAATTTCATTCCACCTTCCGCGGTTTCATGAGTCCATTCGGTAAATTTAATTTCGGCCACGCTTTCAGGCTTCACCCAGTGCGCGTTGGCTGCTTCCACCTCGCCGTGAAACGGATTGCGAGTCGTCTTCAACGTTTCCAATACTTGCCAGATTTCCTTGAGCATCGCCTGGTTGAATCCAGTCCCGGCTTGTCCCACGTGTATGAGGCGGCCTTTCTTGTCATAAAGCCCAAGGATGAGTGAGCCGAAGTATTGGCGACTGCCTTCCGGGTCAGTGTAGCCGCCGACCACACAATCGACAGTCTGCGTGATTTTGATCTTGAGCCATTCCTGGCTGCGGCGTTCTTCATAGTGGCTGGCGCGCTTCTTCGCCAGAATGCCCTCCAGGCCTTTTTGCTTGGCTAGATCGAACAGCGCCAAACCCTGGGGAAAATGTTCGGAGTAGCGGATGCGATCGCTGGCAGTGACGACCTGCGCGAGAGTTCGCTTGCGTTGTTCAAGTGCGACATGGCGCAAATCGTAACCGTCCAGATAGAGGAGGTCGAAAACGTAGTAGAGCACGGGAAGATCGTGTTGCGCCCCGCTTCGCCGCCCCTTGCTCCGGATGCCGGTGCGCTGTTGCATCAGGTCAAAAGAAGGGCGGCCCTGCTCGTCGAGAACTACGATCTCGCCATCGAGGACTGCGGTTTTGGCTTTTACGGACTTAGGTAAGTCGTGGAGTTCAGGGAATTGGCCGGTGAGGTCGTTCTGGTTGCGGGAGACAAGGCGAAATTTACCATCCTGGATAAACGAAACCGCGCGATAGCCGTCCCACTTGATTTCAAACAACCACTCTGGACCATCGAACGGTTTATCGACGGGCGTGGCCAACATGGGATGGATCCCTGCCGGCATGGGTTTGCGCACAGCGCCCTGCAGCACAGGCTCTTCAGCGGACGGGCGATCAGCCGCGGTCTTTTTCGTTCCGGTCTTTCTTGCTGTCTTCGTTTCCGTCGTGGTTTTTTTGTCCAGCTTGGCGAGCGTCTCCGCCAACCATGGCGCTTTCACTTTTCCACGCGCCGCCGGGGGACTGCTCGTCCATTCGGCAGAACCTTTGTCGCCCGCAATCTGAGCCATGCTCCGCTGGGTGAGTACCGAGCTGTCGTATTTCTCAATGTCGTAGCCCTCGACCACATCAGCGTCGTGCTTCTTGATCAGCAGCCATTCGGTTCCTTTGCTTCCGGGACGGCGTCCGCGAATATGAATCAGCGCGAAGTCGCCTTTGAGACGCTGACCATGCAGGCGGATCTTGAGGTCGCCCTTGTTCAACATGGCCGCAGCCTCGGCTTCGGTCCCCTTCACATATTTCCCGTTCACCGGCTGTGGCGAAAGTGGCTCCCAAGTGCCCACATCCCAGACCATCACTGTGCCACCACCGTAATTTCCCTTTGGAATGGTGCCTTCAAAATCGAAATAGGCAACTGGATGATCTTCAACCTGCATGGCTAGGCGTTTGTCGGCAGGGTCGAGCGACGGGCCTTTAGGCACGGCCCAGGACTTGAGCACGCCTTCCATCTCCAGACGGAAATCGTAGTGCAGGCGAGTGGCGCGATGTTTCTGCACCACGAAGCGGTGCCCGGTTTTCTTCTCCAGCTTAGGGGGAGGCTCCGGAGTTTCCTCAAAGCGGCGCTTGCGTTTGTACTCTTCTAAAGGCACCGAGCTATTCTACTGAGAACCGGGAACTGGCATCTGAAAACTGGTTCATGATCCAACAGTTGTTTAGAATCGCTGGCGTACTGAGTTGCCAGATTCCTCACAGCATGAAACGCGAATATCCAGATGCGCCTCTCGTGGGCGTGGGCGCAATCATCATCGAGGGCGATCGAGTAGTGCTGGTGCGCCGTGGACATCCCCCGCTGGCTGGGGAGTGGTCCATCCCTGGCGGAGTGCTGGAAGTGGGCGAGACCTTGCGCCAGGCGGCGGTTCGAGAAGCTCTGGAAGAAACCGGTCTGAAAGTGGAAGTTGGTGAGTTGCTCGGCGTTTATGACCGCGTATTGCGCGATGCGGACGAGCGCACGCGCTACCACTATGTGCTGATTGACTTCTTGTGCCGCCGAATCGCGGGAGAATTCCGGGCGGCGGACGACGCGGCCGAGGCCCGCTGGTTTACCCGCGGAGAGGTTGGGCGTCTCCCGTTGGCGGAAGACACCGCGGACGTGATCAGGTTGGGGTTTGAAAACTTTCGCACTGAGCCGCGTCCTCTGGGTAGTTGAGCGCTTGCACCACGGACATTACGCCAAAGACGTATGACGTTTGGGCAAGCGTCGGAGGTGCAGACGAAATACTCTGTGCCGATGGCGTCAGTAGAGCTTTGCCAGGAGACGATGAGGCGGGATCTATTCACGGTCATGCTGATGGTGGTTCTGCTGGGATGCGGCGGAAGTCCGCATAGCACACCTCCGGTTGGATTTGTGAATCAGACCCGGCATTCTGACGCGGATCTACAGGCGATCTGGGCGGCCGCCCAGCAGAGCGTGGCTCAGAAGATCGATCTCAACCCGCTGCAGCGAGTCTCTGCCAGCGTTCCTCCCGATATACGCCCGGGCGATCCGCGGGCCTTGAGCTTCGAACCTCATCAGCTTTCGGTTGCGGCCGAACCGGATGTCTCGTCGGAGCTTTTCTTCGCGGCTACCGGAGAACAGCGTCCTGACCCGACGGGTATGATTGCCTGCCCCAAGCCGTGCAACGTGCGCTATTCCACGGCCTACTCGTTCTACCAGCCGGAGCTTACCAGGTATGCCGCGTCGTGGGAGAGCACCGATGACAATTTCACGATAATTCTGGAGTATGAGTTCGAGAATCACATCCTGAACGGGTTGGGATATGACACAACGTGGCGCTGAGTAGCGTGGTTATTTCTTCTCAGCTTTCTTGCTGGAGGTTTCTGACTTCGACTTGTCCGCCGCCTTGGAGGATTTTTCTTCCTTCTTCGAAGCGGATTCCTCTTTCGAAGCAGACTCTTTCTTGGACCCCGACTCTTGCTTGGAACTGGAATCTCCGTTCGAGGACGACGTAGCCGCCGGGGATTTCTTGGCGTAGTCGGTGACGTACCATCCTGAGCCTTTGAACTGTACGGCGGGAGCGGTGATGGTCTGCTCGACCGGACCGCCGCAGTCCGGGCACTTCTTCATGGGCCGATCGGAATATTTAACGATCCGCTCGAAGCGGTGATGGCACTTCTTGCATTCGTATTCGTAAAGTGGCATGGACTCCTGAAACCGCTCCAACACGACGCAATATCGTCGTCTGGATTTGATTCTAGGTATTGCGCTGCGCTGCGTCAATCCATCCAGGAGTGGGTGTCCAGTGTCATTAGTCCCCGGAAGGCAGGAGTAGCTCCTCGGGGCCGGGTTCTGCGGTCTGCAATTGGATCATCGAAGCGGCGGGTGGGCAGTCGCCGGGAACTACATGCCGAGAACCGTTGTTTTTGTCCAGCTGCGGTTTCGTCGGCGCGAATTGTTCGGCCTCGGTTGAACCCGCCAGCGCTGTCACCGACGAAGTTCCCCCCGCGATCACCTGGGTAACGGCGTCAAAGTAACCCGTACCCACGAAGCGCTGGTGTTTCACTGCCTCGTAGCCATGATCGAGTTCGCTGCTGAATTCTTTTTCCTGGAGCCGGGAGTACGCGGCCATCCCTGTGCTCTTGTACGCGCGGGCCAGTTCGAACATGCTGAGGTTCAAAGCATGGAAACCGGCCAGGGTGATGAACTGGAATTTGTATCCCATTTGCGCCAGCTCGGTCTGGAAGCGGGCGATGGTAGCGTCGTCCAGCTTCTTCTTCCAGTTGAAGGAGGGCGAGCAGTTGTACGCCAGCAGTTTGCCTGGATATTTCGCATGCACCGCTTCGGCGAACTGGCGGGCTTCCTCGAGGTCAGGATGCGACGTCTCGCACCAGATGACGTCGGCATAGGGCGCGTAAGCAATGGCGCGGGCGATGGCTGACTCGATGCCACCGCGGATACCGAAGAAGCCCTCGGGAGTTCGTTCTCCGGTGAGAAATTCGCGGTCGCGCGGATCCACATCGCTGGTCAGCAAGTGGGCGCTGTCGGCGTCGGTTCGTGCCATGATCAGCGTGGGCACGCCCATCACGTCAGCGGCCAGACGGGCCGCAACTAGCTTTTGGATTGCCTCCATAGTCGGCACCAGTACCTTGCCGCCCAGGTGTCCACACTTCTTGGCGGAAGAAAGTTGGTCTTCGAAGTGAACACAGGCGGCGCCGGCCTCGATCATCGCCTTCATCAATTCGAATGCGTTCAGGTTGCCACCGAAACCGGCCTCGGCATCGGCGATCAGAGGAGCAAACCAGTGCATTCCATTCTTGCCTTCGGCGTGGTGGATCTGGTCGGCGCGAGTCAGCGCCTGATTGATGCGGCGGCAAAGATTGGGCACGCTGTCGGCCGGATATAAGCTCTGGTCGGGATACATCTGCCCGGCATCGTTGGCGTCCGCGGCAACCTGCCAGCCGCTCACGTAGATGGCCTTGAGCCCGGCTTTCACTTGCTGAACCGCCTGGTTTCCGGTCATCGCGCCCAGGGCTGGCACGTAGGACTCGTTGTGCAGGAGGTTCCAAAGCCGCTCCGCGCCCTGCCGAGCCAAGGTGTGCTCGATGTGAACTGATCCGCGCAGACGCTCGACGTCCTGGATGGTAAAGGGGCGCATGATTCCCGCCCAGCGCGAAGTCGATTTCCAATCCATCCCCATATTTGAACTTTTTCCGTTGCCGTTGCTTGCCATATTCTTGTTTTCCTTTTTCGAATTCTGGTTCTGTAACGCTCAATACTGGGGATACTCGTCTTGCTAAAAAGGGTCGAACTCCTGATTCACGACCATCGCTTCGCTTATCCGGCGGGCCTCGCGGAAAGTCTCAGGCGTACCGAGATCGCGTCCAGGGTGATCGAGGAGCTTCTCGAGTTCTTCATCGAACAACCGGGTAATGAGCTCGGGCGTGTGCAGAACTGGATTGCCCGATTCATCCACGATCGGGACCTCGGGGCTGTGCCGCAAGCGCTGCGAAATCATTAGGCGATAAATACGGTCGGTCGCCAGATCTTCCATGTAGCCGTCAAGCAGGCTGGCTCCCCGGCCGTTCAACACGCCGTTGCGATAGCGAATCACGGTTCTGACCGCAGCCCGTGTTCCGGCCAGGGTGCGCTGACCCACGTTTTTGGGTGCAGGCCGCAGGTCTGGATAACGCCCGGCATGGGCTCTGCGGGTGTGCACCTGATTCGGCGCAGGAAACTGATCCAGGGCGATCTGGTTCTGATCCGGATGGCCGGTCCAGGCTCCGTCCATCAGGCAGTTGGCTTCGTTCTTCTTGTCCTTTTGCAGAGTGGCAAGCGCGCGCGCGTTCAGCTCAGCGTCTTCGCGGCTAGGGTAAAGCGCAGTCATGCCTCCGATAGCGAGTGCGCCGCGCTTGTGGCAAATCTCAGGGAGCAGTTCGCGAAGGTTCTGAAAAAACGGAACATTGTGTGGAATCGTGTTGCGGTCGGGCAGCACCCACTCGGGATCGTTCAAATTAAAGTGGATGAGGCTGGCCATGTAGTCCCAGCGCCCGAGATTTAGCCCGAGAATGTGATCCCGCAGGTTGTAGAGGAATTCTTCCATCTGGAAGGCCGCCGGATGCGATTCCACCAGGGCCATGCACTTGATGTAGGTCGCGGGCCATCCACGCGCCTCGGCGATGGCTTTGAACAAGTCGCTCCACCACAGCGCCTCTTCCGCTGATTCAGACTTCGGAATGTAGAAACAAAGCGGATGCTTAAGCTCGGTCGGATCGACCCGGTAGGCCACGCAGGCGACGTCAAACAAAGAGGCCGGGGTAAGTTCATCCCCGAAAATGCCGCCCTGGTGGATGCGCAGTCCGCGGGGCCGCGTCCAGATCACCGTGCGGCTCGGCTGAATACCTACGATTTTGTCGCGCTTCTTGTCGAAATAAGTCAGCGTGCCGCGCAGCGCGCTGAGAATGTTCTCGACACCTAGCCGCTGATGTTCCCATTCGTTGACCGTGGAATCTTCCAGGTCGAGCATGACGCCGGGCGCGCCCGAGTTGAGCATCTTGACCACGAGGTCCGCGTCATCGGCGGGGCCGGTCATCTGATTGCGCTGGTCCAGGCACCACTCTGGCAGCTCTACTCGCCAGCCGTTGCGAACCGCGGAGGCGGGATAGCGGTGGGTGGGTTTCTCGCCCTGATGAGACTCAGCCAGAACCCGTTTTCTTTCCTGGAGCAAGATGGCCTGCCGCGGGCCAAACTGGCGGTGGAGCGGCGCTAGAAACTCGAGAAATCCTGGTGGAAGGTCGCGCTCCGGGCTGAATCCGGCAGGCGGCTGGTTCAGATGAAACCCCGTAAAAGGAACCACGTCGGCTGGCAAACTGGCCATTTTCCCCTCTTTTGGATACCAATCTCTGACTTAACCACCACTCAAGGGGAGACGGCGAAAAAGCAGCTCAAACCAGCGCCCGCAGTCACACCCGCACTGCCGTGAGGGCGGGAATCCTGCATCCCGCTGCCCCGGCGGGGAACCCGGGCACCCCTTCATGCTCGATGGATTGTGGTGCAGGAAGCGCGTCCAGTCAAACTGAACGTTTTTATCGTGCTGATAAAGGATTGTTATCAGAGCCAAGGTTTGTGATAATGGGACGTTGTTAGGTCGCCGGATCCTCCGGCGGGCCAAGTATGGAAATTGATCAGGTTGAGACCTTTCTGGCGGTGGCGACCTTTGGCGGCTTTCACCGCGCCGCGGAAGCGTTGCGCATCAGCCAGCCCGCGGTCAGCGCCCGGGTCAAGGCGCTGGAAGAATCCCTTGGAGTTAAGCTGTTTTCCCGCTCCCGGGGCGGCCTGGTCGTCTCCGACGCAGGCCGGACGTTTCGCCCGCATGCCGAACTTCTCCTACGTACGGCTGCGCTTGCCCGCCAGGCTGTGCACGAGACGCAGCCTGCGAGCGGAACTCCATTGCAGATTGCGGCCGCGCTTTCGATCTCCGTGTACTTTCTGCCGGATATTCTGAAACGCTTTCAGCGGGCTCATCCCAACGTCATCATCAGCATTCGCCCTGGTCACTCGAAAGAAGTGTTGGATATGGTGCTGAATGAAGAGGCGGAAATTGGCCTGGCTCGCTCGCTCCACCATCCCGAGGTCGAAACCATCAGCCTGCGCGATGATCCGCTATTGCTGGTGGCTCATCCCAAGCGAAGTCCGAAGCATTCGCGGCGGGCTCGTCTGGAGCAGGTAGCAAGCTGGCCGCTGATCTTTTACGAACGGGGATCGAGCGACTGGACCTTGACCCATAGCCTGTTTCGCAGCGCGGGCCTGGTTCCGAACGTGGCTCTCGAAGTGGACTCGATCGAAACCGCAAAACGGATGGTGGAGCGCGGGCTCGGCCTTTCCTTCCTGCCGCAAATGGCGGTTGGGCGGGAGATTCATACGCATAAGCTCACCACGGTGAAACTACTTGATGCGGAACCGCTGCGGCGAAGCCTCGATGTGATCCATCCTCGACATCGTCCGCTGAGAACGGAAGTGCGCGCGTTCCTCCAAATGGTTAGAGAGGCTGCGAACGAAGATTCCACAGCAGGCACCGCGGCCAGACATAAGCGTAAGCGATAGACGAACGTGGGACGGCCGCCTCCAACTGCAGAGACGTTGCTTGCAACGTCTCTGATTTCGCTCCGCCCGCTTTTCCGCCCTCATCCACAACCTGGACCACATCTCCACAGCATCTGCACAGCTTGAGAGTTTTTTTGTGTTGCGCGAGCGGGGACTATCGGGCACCCTTCAAAACGCACCCCACAATCATGGCCTCCGCATCCCTGAGTTCCCGACGAAACCAACTCTTGGAGTGGTTTCCTTTTTACGTTCACCGCTTGGTGGGAGAAGTGCGATACAGGGCCTTAAAAGACTATCAGCAAGCGTGGTATCTGAATCTGCTGTTTGCATCATGGGTTTCGGAGCGACCGGGATATTTGCCAGACGACGGGCAGTTGTGGCGCCTCGCGAATGCGCGCACTCGGCAATTCTTTGAGAAAGAATGCGAGCCGATACTGTGCATGTTCGAGCGCGAGGGCTCGATGACTGACGGTGCCGTCTGGATTTATAACCGTGTCCTCCTGGAGATATATGACGAGCAGGTACTAAAATTCCACAAGAGGAAGCGTAAATCCTCAAAATTCACAGATGACAACACCACTTCTTATCTAGATTTTGAAGGTACACTTAAGAAAGAAAATGGAAGAGAAGAATGTAAGCTTCATCCGGAGTCTGGTCTCACGCAATGGGGGACCTGCTGGGGGTGCTATGCAGACAAATGCAGCAGCAGCCAAGCTAGTTGAGGAGCTGCGGAGTTGTCCGAATTGCGGTGGCACCGGGTGGAAAGACGTTGTTGTCGACGGTGAAAGGCGGGTCACGCGATGTGATTGTTTCCTGCAAACGCAAGCGAAGCACCTTTTGGTGGTGTCGGAGATACCGGCGCGCTATGTGGATTGTGAATTTTTAAGTTACGAGACTGGGGGGAATGAGGGTCTAGCTGCAGCAAAGATCAAGATTGAAAATTGGGCTGCTCAGTATCCCATGGATAGAAGTGGCCTTTTGCTGGTCGGGCCCAGCGGTGTGGGAAAGACTCATTTATCCGTTGCTGCACTCAAGCGACTTACGCAAAAAGGCGTGCACTGCCTATTTTGCGATTACCGAGAGCTTCTGAAGAAAATTCAAAATTCCTATAATCCATCGGTTCAAACCACAGAGCTAGACCTCTTGCGACCGATCTTTGAAACTGAAGTCGTCTTGCTAGACGACCTGGGCGCGGTGAAGCCTTCCGAGTGGGTTTGGGATACCGTAAGTTTGATCTTGAACGCCCGCTACAATGAAAAGCTGACGACCATCATTACTAGCAATTTCTTGGATGGGGCCAGCGCCGCGGCGGAGAGAGTTGAGGGGCCGCGTCGGTCCGCACGCGAAGAAACGCTTGGTGACCGAATCGGTGAGCGCATGCGTTCCCGCCTGTTCGAGATGTGCCGGCTTATACAAGTAAACGGGAAGGACTACCGGCAGAAGTTCCGCAGCGCGGGATTCCGCTAGGATTGAGCCCGTCCGAGCGAAGTTTGGCGGTGGCTTGGATCCAAATCGCACAGAAATGTAGTTTTCAACCCGTCTCTTCTGGGGCAATTCCAAACTAGAATGGCTTGGTGCTGACCGACCGCCTCGAGTTCGCCCCCGCTCGCGATGCTGAATTGTGGGCGACGGTTCCAGCGTTGCCCGCCGTATTTCTACTCCGCGGCGACGACCCGCACTCTGAGCCTTACGTCAGCAAGACGGCCAACCTGCGCCGGCGCCTCCAGCGGTTGCTCGGCGCGCCGGCGGAACACAGCAAGAAACTCAACCTTCGGGATCGCGTCCGGTGGATTGAATACACGTCAACCGGCTCAGACTTTGAATCTGGCTTCTTGCTTTACGGGTTGCTGCGTTCCGCGTTTCCAAAAGCCTACGCGAACCGCCTGCGGCTGCGCTTCGCGCCCCTGGTGAAGTTGCACCTGGAAAACGAGTTTCCACGCGCCTCTGTCACTGCTCGGCTTGGCCGTCTCAACGGGAGCAATATTTATTACGGACCATTTCCCTCGCGCGCCGCTGCGGAAACGTTTGCCAGCGATTCGCTCGATTTTTTCAAGATGCGCCGCTGCGTGGACGACCTGCATCCCGATCCAAAATTTCCCGGCTGCATCTACTCGGAGATGAAGATGTGTCTTGCGCCCTGTTTCAAGGGATGCAGCGACGAAGAATACCGGGTGGAAGTAGCTCGCGTGCAGGCGTATTTTGATACCGGAGGCGAATCCCTGGTGCGGGAAATCTCGGTACAGCGCGATGCCGCTTCAGCCAATCTGGAGTTTGAAAATGCCGCCGCCCTGCACGCGCGCTTGGACAAGCTTAAACCGATGCTGAGCCAGCTCCCGGAAATCGTTCACCGCATCGATCGTCTCTCGGGCCTGATGGTGCAGCGCAGTGCCAGCCCGGAATCGGTCAACTTTTTCAGGATCGACACTGGACGCATTTCTGGCCCGGTGATTTTTCCCATTCAGGCTGCGGAACACACAAAGTCGCAGTCGATGGAATCGCGAGTACAAGCGGCTCTGGCCGCGTTCCCACCATCAACCCCAGGCACAGCGCTTGAAACCATGGAGCACGTCGCGCTGCTCAAGCGTTGGTACTATCGCAGCAGTCGCGTGGGCGAAATCTTTTTTACGGACGAGAACGGCACGCTGCCCCTGCGCCGCGTGGTGCGAGGCATTTCGCGAGTGTATCGCGGAGAAAAAGCAGAAGCCGAAGCCAGCCTGCCGCCTACAGAACAACGGAGTCAATCATGACTGACGCTCAAAACCGCTCCTTGCGCCAGCATCTCCTCTACCTGCTACAGGGAGGCGGGGCCCACGCTAAGTTCGACGAAGTCATCGCCGGCATTCCGGCCAAACTGCGCGGACAAAAGCCTGCTGGCCTGCCCCACACGCCGTGGATGCTGCTCGAACACATGCGCATCGCGCAATTGGACATTCTTGAGTTCAGCCGCAACCCGAAACACATCTCCCCGAAATGGCCCGAAGGGCATTGGCCGGGAACGGAAGCCCCACCCAGCGGGGCAGCTTGGAATGCAAGTATCCGCAAGTTCCGCAAAGACTTGAAGGCGATGCAGAATCTGGCGAAGAATCCGAAGACCGATCTGTTCGCGCGAATCCCGTGGGGCGACGGCCAGACCATCCTGCGCGAAGCCCTGCTGCTGGCCGATCACAACGCGTATCACCTGGGCCAGATGTTGGATGCACGCCGTCTGCTGGGAGCATGGCCGGAGAAGTAGGGCACAGACAGAATCATCGAGACACTTCCTGAATCAAAACGGTCCCCCTTATGCCATCGTAGGTAAGCCGCCAGTTGCGGAGGATATCTCTGCCGATCAGGCAGGCGTAAGGTTGCTTCGCAATCTTGCATGCCACCACCGGAATCCCATCAAACTCTTTCAGATTACTTCCGGGGAACCGGATCCGTGCAGCGTGTTGAGGGTACTTTCCGAATTTCTCCACCGATGCAACAGTTACGAAGCCGGTAGCACGGAGCTTACATGTGGCGGCAACCTCGGGATTTACAACGGTCAGCGAAGCCCCGGTGTCGATAACCGCACTAATACCGAATGGAGGTGGGAAGACCAATCCCACAGCCAAACCTTCTTCGAGGTCAAAGGAGGGTGCGCTAATCTCGATGCGTATGCACGGACCGTCCTTTTGGAGGACAGGCGCCGTGAACGAGAATTGATGCGAAGCCACAGATCAATAGATCACAAAAACAGGTTCTTCTACACAAACCTGCTGAATCAAGAATTCACTGGCGGCCCCAAACGTTGCGATTCCGGTGCGCAGTCCAGCCGTGTAGTCATCAAAGAACCCGACCACTTCACCGTCGTGGATGACCACATACTTTCCTTCGTGTTCTTGGAGCCATTCCTTACGGTGGCTCTCAAACACCTGGAAATCTGCTTTAAGGCCGCTGTGCTTGTCGCGCATTGCCAGTCCCTCCAAAGTCTAGCGCCGTTTAGTTCCAAAGGGTGAAAGCGCAAGATGTTGCGCCCCTGACCTCTGCCATCAACTATATCTTGGGTGCTGTAACTTAAGATACATGTACGTTAAGATACAGTCCACCAAAAAATGAAGCGCACCACCGACGACGATGCTTTTGTTGCTCAGTTTGCAGGTGAACTGAGACAGAGCTACGAACTGGCAAAGAAACAAGGAATGAGCGATCAGGTGTTTGCCGAGTCAATCGGAGTGGAGAGGCCTCAGTTGGACAGGTACCTAGACGGAAAAGCGATGCCGTCAGTACGGACCGTAGCCTTTGCTTTTCAGAAATACCAAATAGCCATCCCATATCGACACATATCACTGCAACGGGCGTTACCCAAAAGTAGACTAAGAAAGAAGCCGCCCCCTCCTATTCAGATGGTGCTCCCGTTCACCATCCAAACGGAGAAAGCAGGTGCCAGGGTCGACGTGAAACTGAGTCCCGTTTCAGCGAGAAAATTTGTACTTCGATTGACAGTTGACCAAGCGGTCTAAAAGGGGGCGACTAGGAAGCCCGATTTTCCACCAGTCGAAAATGTTGAACCGGCCGCTTGCGGAACACCACTCGCACTCCCTCGCGCCATCGCTCGTCAATCCCCAGCAACACCCAATCAACTGCTGGCGAGATGTAATGGAGCAGCGTGTCCGTCGTGGGATGCACATGCAAGGCGGGAGCCACCAGAAACAGCAGCGGCGTGTCCGCGCATAATTCTCGTCCGGGAAAGTATCCGAAGCGCTGGAACTCGCCGCGAGCGTGATGCCACGCCACACGCGCCCAGTAGTCTAGACCCTGCAACGGCAGGTGGATGTCCTCATCGGCTTTGAGTTCGACCACCGCGAGACGGCCATCGCGGGTGACGCTGAGCACGTCGATCATGGCGCGATCGGAAGCGGAGAACGCTGGCACCTGCGAATACAAACAGGCAGGGGCGAGGCGCTCGTCGAGTGCCCCCACTTCTCGCACCACCAGCGATTCCAGCCAGCGTTCCGGATGCAGCCGCCATAACGGGTGATCGCGTGGACCCTCGGGATGACGCACTTCGCCGATGCTGCGCACCAACTGCACAAACGCTGCAATGTTGGCGTCAGTGAGAATCCTTTCTTGCGCTCCGACGCCGAAAACAATTTCCGCTGTGCTGAGAAACGACCCGGGCTCGTGCGCCAGCCGTGCCCGCGCAAACTCCAGGCCATGACAGCGGAAAGCAATCTCCACAGGCGACAGCGTGGCCACTTCGACCTCGGACATCCACTCCTGAACCCGCGCCACCGCAGCCGCGAACCTCGCCTGCACCACTGCTTCGTTCGTCGCGTGCACCAGCCGGGTCGCAATGTTGCCGCAATCAGAGATGTCCAGCTCTTTCAGGTTCTCGTCGCGCTCTTCCAGTTCGTACAACCGCCACTTGGCTGCTTCGGGATTCAAATGCGCCGTTCGTTCTCGAGTCAGGGTGGAAGCTCCCGCTGGCAGAAACAGCTTCAGTCCTTCAACAGCGAATTTCCCGGCCTTCGCAACCCGGCAAGCATCCAGCCACAAGATTCCGAAGGTCAGCGCGGCATCGATGGAACCCTGAGTCTCCTGCCCGTTCACGCCCAGCACGGCAAATGCAGATTGCCCCCGATGCAACAACCCCCGCGCGTAAACCGGTCCAAACGATCGCTCCAGATCCATCGACGTACTAAGCCGGTCCACGGTGAAGCCCGGGAAACAGCGTTGCAGCACTCGGTGTAGCACCCGCTGGTAAGCCACTCGCGCGGCCCGTTTCGCCGTGGGAGTGCGCCGGTCGCGTTCCCGGCAGATCTCCAGCTTAGAAGGTTTCGCGTGCCCGAGGCGTTGCACCGCGAGGCGCAGGATTTCGTTCTTAACCTCAGCTTCCAACACACGCCGCACGAAGTTCCGCTCCGCCGACCACAAATGCAACAGGCATTTGTTATGTTCTCCGGAGATCGAGTACCTGGATTGGGCGAGATCGAAAACCACGGCGCCGTCTTCAATGATGACGGCATCGCACGCACACACGAGAAAGTCTTCAACGGTACGCACAAGGGATTCCGGAGTCACGTTGGAATTGTTTCAACATCTCGTGCTGTTGTCTGTGATGAGTGACCAACATAGGAAATTGCTGAAACGGGACGTTGACACGTCCCGACTGAGCGATGCCCAGCAGTAGTCCCCGTCACGTGTGGGATAATGAAGTAGCCTCTCGGAACCTTCCAAATCCTTGGGGCATCTAATCATCGTGGATAAAAACAGATTCTTCTTCCAGCATTACGGCCTGACAGAAACCGATCTCGAACACTATCTGGCAGCAGCTCTTTCCGCCGGCGGCGATTACGCCGACCTGTATTTCGAGTATCTTTCCTCCACCTCGCTGATGGTGGACGAGTCCATGGTGAAATCCGCTTCGCAGGGAATCTCAGCGGGATGCGGGGTTCGTGTGATCGCCGGCGAGCGCACCGGATATGCGTACACCGACGACCTTTCAGCGGAACGAATTCTGCATGCGGCTCGCACGGCTGCCTTGATTGCCAGCGGTCCGGCGAAGACCCCAGTTGTCGGTTTCCAAGAAAAAGCTGCGCGCAGTTTGTATCCGGTCACGCTTCCATCCGTGGATGCGGAAATTACCGCCAAGGTCGAACTGGTGATGCGCGCCGATAAGGCTGCGCGAGCCTACGATCCTCGAATTAAAGAAGTACGCGCCAGCTACGCAGATGAACTGCGCAACATTCTGGTCGTTGGGTCGGATGGTACCTTTGCCGAGGATTCACAGCCCCTGGCGCGGGTGAACGTCTCTTGCATCGCCAAGACTGACGGCAATTCCGCGCGTGGCAGCTCCGGCGGTGGTGGACGCGTCGCGCTCGATTTCTTCTTCGGGGAAAAGACCCCGGAGTTTTTTGCAAAAGAAGCTTCGCGTCAGGCCATCTTGCAACTCGACGCTCGCGAAGCTCCGGCGGGCGAGATGGAAGTTGTGCTCGGGCCCGGCTGGCCCGGCGTGCTTCTCCACGAAGCCGTGGGTCATGGTCTCGAGGCGGACTTCAATCGCAAGCAGACCTCAGCGTTCGCCGGATTGATCGGCAAGCGGGTAGCCAGCGAAAAGTGCACGGTGGTGGATAACGGTACCATGCCATGGCGACGCGGCTCGCTCAATGTGGACGATGAAGGCGAGCCCACGCAGAATACCGTGCTTATCGAGAGGGGAATCTTGAAGGGATACCTGAGCGACAAGCTGTCGGCGCGTTTGATGGGAATGGCTGACACCGGCAACGGACGCCGCGAAAGCTACGAGCACATCCCCATGCCGCGCATGACCAACACTTACATGCTAGCGGGCGAAGATGATCCGCAGGACATCATTCGTTCCGTCCGGCGTGGCCTGTACGCGGTGAATTTCGGCGGCGGGCAGGTGGATATTACGAGTGGGAAGTTTGTTTTCTCGGCGTCGGAAGCCTATTTGATCGAAGACGGCCAGATCACCGCGCCTATCAAAGGTGCAACCTTGATCGGAAACGGGCCCGACGTGCTAACACGCGTTTCAATGGTTGGCAACGACCTGAAACTCGACGAAGGCGTTGGCACCTGCGGCAAGGACGGACAGGCTGTACCTGTGGGCGTCGGCATTCCGACGATTAAGGTCGATCGCTTAACCGTGGGCGGGACAGCCAAAAAAGATGTCGGCGGCTTCATGCAGTAAATTCGAGTTAGGTAATATTTATGAAAACGCGCTTTTTAATGAGGCGGATGGCTGGACTACAGACGGCCCGAAGATTACAGCGGCAGAAAGCTTACAAGCGATCCGGCGAGTGCTCGAGGAAGAAGGACCCGTTGTCGTGGAGCACCAGTTTTATCGCGGATCGAGCGCGGCTGATCGCCTGGTTTTCGATGACTTCGAAAAGTTTGTGGAGTATCTGGGCAGTCGGACATCGGCAGGAGACGGCATTGAGGTCTGGAGCTTTGCTCGAACCTGCACTCAAGAGAACAGACTTGTCCACGGAAAGTGTCCCGACGACCAGAACCGAGTCCCGAAGCGGGGCGCGTACTGAGGCCGCTCGAAGTCGCTTGTACATCTGACTTCCTGCCTTCGGTTTCTTCTCTGTGCCTCTGTGGTAAAAAAATTCTTATGACTCAAACTGAAGTCGAAACGCCAAAAATTGAGACTGACCTCCGCGAACTCGCGCAGGAGATCGTCCGCCGCGCCATGTCTGGCGGAGCGAGCGCCGCGGAATGCGTCATTCGGGAAGGTGACGAGTTTTCGACGGTTGTGCGTTTAGGACAAGTCGAAACTCTGAAGGAGTCTGGCTCGAAGGCAATCGGCATGCGGGTTTTTTACGGCCAACGCGCGGCCAGCACCTACTCCAGCGACTTCTCCCGCGAGGGCCTCGACCGCATGCTGAAGTCGGCGCTTGAACTGGCCAAGATCACCTCGGAAGACCCGTTCGGAGGTATACCGGAAGCCTCGCAGTTGGGCTCTATCACGGGCGATCTCGATCTTTATTCCGCTGATGTTTATTCTCTTCCCGGAGAAGAACGCATCAGTTACGCGCGCCGCGCGGAGAAGGCTGCGCTCGACTACGATCCTCGCATCAAGAACTCCGAGGGCGGTTCATTCGAAGCCGCGACCGGGCACAAGATCCTGGCCAACTCCCATGGATTCGTCGGCGAATACCAGCGCTCCTATTGTTCCCTCGCGGCAGTGCCGGTTGCGCAGTCGGAGGACGGTGCCAAGCAACGCGATTACTGGTTTTCGGTGGCCCGCAGTCTGAGCCGGCTTGAATCTCCAGAGCACGTGGGCAAGACCGCCGCCCAGCGCACCTTGCGCCGCCTGGGCGCCCGAAAATCGAAGACCGCGCAAGTCCCGGTGATTCTTGATCCCATGGTTTCCAGCTCGATCCTCGAACATATTTTCGAGGGAGTGAATGGCGACTCTATCTATCGGGGAGCCTCGTTTCTCGCAGGCAAGCTGGGGCAGAAGATCGCGGGCGATGGCGTCAACGTGATCGACGACGGCACCATGCCCGGAGGTTTTGGCACCAGCCCGTTTGACGGGGAGGGCATTCCCTCAAGACGCACCGTTGTAATTGAGAACGGCGTGCTCAAGTCTTATCTGCTAAACACCTACTCCGCGAAAAAGCTCGGCCTCGAAACCACTGGCAACGCGTCTCGCGGATTGGCAGGAACACCCGGAATCGGGCCGGGAAATTACTTCCTGCAGCCGGGCACAAAGACTCCGCAGCAGATCATCTCCGAGATCAAGGACGGCCTCTACGTAACCGAATTTCTCGGACATGGTGCGAACCTGGTGACTGGCGACTATTCCCGGGGCGCTTCGGGGCTCTGGATTTCCGGCGGAGAACTCGCTTATCCGGTGGAAGAAATCACCGTGGCCGGAAACCTGAAGGAAATGTTTTTCCATATCTCCGAGATCGCTAACGACCTCGAATTTCGCGGCGCTGTGGCGTGTCCGACCATAAGGATCGATGGGCTCACCGTCGGCGGAGAATAGAAGATTGCCGATTTCCAACTGCCCATAGTCCGCAACTCGCATGCGTCACCGCGCAATTGACAATCGGCAATTGCAAATCCATTCTGGATCGTCAATAGTACAATCGCATTGCATGGGCGGTTTCATCGAGCCATCTCCGCTGACTGAGAAGGAACGCGACTCGAGTTTGCTCCCCATTCTGTTGGGTGTGGCACTGGTCGTGGTGGTGGTCGGCGTGATTGCCTTGCTCACTCGCGGCAGTTCCCGAAGTGCGACCCCTCCACATCCCTACGCTGCCAGCCTCAAACTCTCCGATCTGAAAATGAGCGCGGCGGAGAACTTTGTGGGCGCCAGCGTCACCTACATCGACGGAAGCGTTACGAACACCGGCGACAAAACCGTTACCCACGCGGCCGTCCACGTTGCCTTCAGGAATTCCCTGGGAGAAGTCGCGCAAGCCGAAGATGTTCCTCTGCACGTGCTGCAGACCAGTGGACCGTACCCCGATGCGGTTGACCTCAGCCTGTCACCGCTGGCTCCCGGCCAGGGTAAACCGTTCCGCCTTACGTTCGAGCACATCAGCAGCGACTGGAATCAAGCGTATCCCGACCTGCAGGTGACCGATGTTTCGCTGAAGTAGAACAGCAGCCACGGATCTCCGCTGATTGGTCCGGATCACCCCCTCTGTTCTTCTTGATCCGTGTAATCCGTGCAAATCCGTGGCGAGTTAGAATGCCCTCATGGCCGACGCCAAGCCAATTCGCTTAACGGAGACTGTCAAGGCTGCGGGTTGAGCGTCCAAGCTGAGTCCGGCGGCGCTGGACACGGTGCTTGGGAAATTAGCCCGGCAGCATGACCCGAATGTTCTAGTCGGCTTTGATCATGCCGATGATGCCGGAGTGTATTTAATCGGTCCGGGCACGGCGTTGGTGCAAACCGTGGACTTTTTCACGCCGATGGTGGACGATCCCTACACATTTGGCCAGGTCGCCGCCACCAACGCGCTGAGCGACGTGTACGCCATGGGCGGCCATCCTCTTACTTCTCTAGCGCTCGTATGCTTTCCGGAAAAAGCCGATTTGGCGATCCTGGAACGCATTCTCGCTGGCGGACTCTCTAAAATGATCGAAGCCAGCTGTTCGGTGATTGGCGGCCACAGCATTCGCGACGAAGAGACGAAGTTTGGATATTCGGTGACGGGCCTGATTGACCCCGCGCACGTACTCACCAATGGCGGCGCGAAGCCGGGTGACCGCCTCATCTTCACCAAAGCGCTGGGCACGGGCGTGATCTCTACAGCGATCAAGAAGAAAGAAGCCAAGCAGCCCTGGATCGATGCCGCAATAACTTCGATGACCACGTTAAACAAGAAAGCCTCGGAGGTCATCACCGGCGGGTTGGACCCTGGAAGAGGAACTCCGAGTGTGGAGACGGGTGACTCGCGGGTGCGAGCGGAGCGAAGCTCTGTGACCAACGACCAACGACCAACGACCAACGACCGTTTTGCCGTCCATGCCATGACTGACGTCACCGGCTTCGGCCTGATCGGGCATGCCCGTGAAATTGCACTCGCCTCCGGAGTTTCACTTCGCTTCCATGCCAATCGAATTCCACTACTCGAAGGCGCGCTCGAATGTGTTCGCGCCGGCCACATTCCCGGAGGCCTGAAAGCCAATCGCGAATTCGCCGAGTGCGTGGTTGGCTATGAAGATGGAATCAGCGAGGAAATGAAGACGATCTTGTTCGATCCGCAGACCGCCGGAGGCTTGCTGATCTCAGTCGCGTCGGAGCATGCAAATGAACTGACGCGAGCACTGGCTGAGGCCGGAGTTCCTGGAGTAGAAATCGGGGAAGTGCTGCCCGCGACCAAACCCCTAATCGCGGTTGTACCCTGATCCCGAGGGTGCCGTCCGCTCCGATCCAGCTTAGTGAAATGACTCGCCTCTCGCCAGCATCGCTAGAATCATTTCCATGCGCCGCTGCTTGGTTTCCGGCTTCTTTGCGGTTTGTAGCCGGTAGGCAATCGCATAGCGGTTCGCTTTGCTGAGCGACTCAAAGAACGCGTTCGCTTTCTTGTTCCTGCGTACTGCCGCCAGAAAATCTTCAGGGAACGTTGCCTGGCCAGAGGAATCGTAGGCGGCCGCCCAACGGCCATCTTTCTTCGCGGCGTCGATTTGAGCCTGACCGGCGGCTTTCATCCGGCCTGCCTTAATCAGCCTTTCCGCGTGTCCGGTGTTGATCTTAGACCAGCCACTTCTTGGGCGTCTTGGCGTGAATCTTTGCCGCCACGAAAGTTCATCGTGGCTTTGCTTCAGGCCGTCGATCCATCCATGGCAGAGCGCTTCATCGAGCGCTTCGGCATAGGTGACGGTGGGTTCGCCGGAGTCCTTTTTGAAGATACGCAACCAAATCCCATCGGATTTGCGATGGTTCGTGGCCAGCCACTTACGAAAGTCCGACGATGACCGAAAGCAAAGAATGTCAGTCATACGAGCAATAGAGGCACGGTCACAGCCCAGATGCACCGTCAACCCTGAACCACGCAGGACAAGAAAACGCCAGTTGCCGGTTGGCAGTTCTCGGTTCTCAGTTTGTTCCCACCGAACGCCCGGAATTGCGGGCGCTCAGTAGTTCCCAAATTCGGGCGAGGTGGTGATCGTCGTGTTCAGCGACGAAATATAAATGGTCAACCAGGCGCATGGGTTGTTTAAGTCGCGGATGCAGGATTGATCGGGCAAACAGCCCGGCCTGCAGCTCTCCAGCCTGATCCACGAGTTGCAGTCGCGCCTTGCGAAACTCGGCTAGAATGTCTCCGATGCGACGCGTGTTGTGGCCCGCTTCGTGCGTTTTCCGATTACTCAAGTCTGCGGTTGTGAGTTCAGTGGCGCCCGCCAGGTAGTCGCCAACTCGCGCCATCCACAAAGGTTCGAGATCAAGCAGATGTCCAGCGTGCTCCTGCGCGGACCACTTTTCCTCCGGTCTCAGCACTAACCGCTCGCGCGGATAAGCGCGGACCATCTCCTCCAGCCGTGCAGGCGTGCCTCGCAAGCGGACGCACAGGTTAGGAAACAACTCGACCGGAAACGAAAATTCGAACTTGCGCTCAAACCAGTTGGGGACTTGGGTCATGGATACACCCGTAACGGATTAAGGAGACAGAAAAAACTTGGGGCGGCTGTCTAGGCCGCCCCACAATAGCAACGAAACACTGATCTCACGCCCGAGCGGGGCTCTCACCACCCTTGGCTATTCCGGGCCGTCCGGGTTCAGGCTTCAGCACCTGCTGTACGCCGTCATCGGACTTCGGCGGAGGCGTCATCTTGGGCAATTCCTTGCCTTCGATGATCATCTTGATCTCGTTCGCGTCGAGCACTTCACGCTCAAGGAGTGCCAGCGCGATTCTAACCAGCGCGCCATTGTCTGCCGCCAGAATGCCTTTCGCAGTGTTGTAGCCCTGGCCGATGATTCGGCGGACTTCGTCGTCGATCTTGATCGCCGTCGCCTCGCTGTAGTCGCGGTGCTGCGCAATCTCGCGGCCTAAGAAAATCTGTTCTTCCTTCTTGCCGAAGGTCAGCGGACCGAGATCGCTCATACCGAATTCGCAGACCATCTTGCGCGCCAACTCCGTGGCCCGCTCGATGTCGTTGCCTGCACCGGTGCTCATCTGGTTCAGGAACATCTCCTCGGCAATTCGTCCACCCATCATGATGGCGATTTCCGTCTCCAGATATTCCTTGGTGTAATTGTGCTTGTCGTCGATCGGCAACTGCATAGTCACGCCGAGAGCCATGCCGCGCGGAATGATCGTGACTTTATGGAGGGGATCGGAATTCGGCAGCTTGGATGCGACCAGCGCATGTCCAGCTTCGTGATACGCCGTCACCTTCTTCTCTTCTTCGGTGAGAATCAGTGACTTGCGTTCCACACCCATCAGAACTTTATCTTTGGCGAGTTCGAAGTCGTACATGAGCACGGCCTTGCGGTTTTGCCGCGCCGCGCTCAAGGCAGCCTCGTTCACCATGTTGGCTAGGTCCGCTCCCGAGAAGCCCGGTGTGCCGCGCGCCAGCACAGAGAGATCAACATCGTCGGCCAAGGGAATCTTGCGAGTGTGAACTCGTAGAATCTCTTCGCGTCCGCGTACGTCCGGGCGATGCACCACTACCCGGCGGTCGAAACGGCCCGGACGCAGCAGCGCGGGGTCAAGCACGTCAGGACGGTTGGTTGCGGCCATCAGGATGACGCCTTCGTTCGATTCGAAGCCGTCCATCTCGACCAGCAATTGATTCAAAGTCTGCTCACGCTCATCGTGTCCACCACCAAGGCCAGCGCCGCGGTGACGCCCAACTGCATCGATTTCATCGATAAAAATGATGCAAGGGGCATTCTTCTTGCCCTGTTCAAACAGATCGCGCACCCGGCTGGCGCCGACGCCCACGAACATTTCTACGAAGTCCGAACCGGAAATCGAGAAGAACGGAACATTGGCCTCGCCCGCGACCGCTCTCGCCAGCAGAGTTTTACCCGTTCCCGGAGGTCCGACCAGCAACACGCCTTTCGGGATGCGTCCGCCGAGTTTCTGGAACTTCTGTGCCTCACGCAGGAACTCGATGATCTCCTTCAGCTCTTCTTTGGCCTCCTCCACGCCGGCCACGTCCTTGAACGTGACCTTCTTCTGCTGCATGGAGAGCAGCCGCGCCCGGCTCTTGCCGAACGAGAGCGCCTTATTTCCACCGGTCTGCATCTGCCGGATCATGAAGAACCACAAGGCAGCCAGCAGAATCAGCGGCGCCAGGTTCAGCAGCCAGCTTGGCCAGCTCCCGCTGCTGGCGTCCCGGACGGTGATATTCACGCCCTTGTCGCGCAGCATCTTGATCATGTCGGGATAATTGGTGGGAACGGTCGTGTGGAACGGAGAGCCGTCATTCTGGAACTTGCCCCGTACTTCCTGCAAGTTGATGGTGACCTCTTTGACGTTCCCCTGGTCCACATCCGTCATGAACTGCGAGAAGTTGACTTCCTTCTCTTTTTGGCCAGTGCTGCCCGCCTTGACCACCTGCCAGAGCAGGAAGGCCGAGAGCACGATCACCAGCCAGAAAACCACGGTCTTAACTGTCGAATTCACCTGAAAACTCCTGAGAAAGCTGCGCCTTGTTCCAAAAACGCAACTGGGGCTCCGCTCAAATAATTAGATGCCAGCCGCAGGGATTGGATAGAGGAATTTACCAACCCTCTCATTCTAACGCTTCTTGTGGAAAAAAGGATGGGGTTCTTGCCGAAACTTAAGTCACTCGGAAGCTTCAGCTTGCAGCCGCCAGGTAGGGCAGGTTGCGGTGGGTTTGTTGGGGCGATCCCAAGCCATAGCCTACTAGGAACGTTTCGTCCACCAGGAAGCCGAAGTAATCCGGCTGTAATTGCACTCTGCGAGCCGATTGCCGGTCCAGCAAGGTAGCTACTTTGACCGATGCCGCACCCCGGCCGCGCAGGTCATTCATGAGAAACTCGCTGGTCACCCCGGAATGCACCAGGCCCTCGATCAGCAATACGTGCTGCCCGACGATGGCCAGTTCATGGCTGAAAAATATTTCCAGAAAGCCCGCTGCAGTCTTGTCCGGCTCCACGCGGTACCGCGGCTTGATGAATTGGCAAATGACCGGCACTTCCAGAACCCGCACCAGGTCGGCCATGAAGATGAAGCCATTCTCCAGCAGCGCCAGCGCATGAATGGTCTTGCCTTGATAATCGTTCGAGATCTGCCGCGCCATCTCGCGCACGCGCTTCTGAATCTGCTCGGTGGGAATCACGGTGCGTAACGTCTCGGGTTTAGGGTTAGCATTCATAGTTTCACGTGGCGACGGCCAATCGTCCGTCTGTACCGTGCCGAATCTACTCTTTAGTCGGTCAGGTCTACCTCTCGAATCAAAACCGCCGGCTCATTCCTCGGTCGCGATCGCGCAGAGGCAAGAAAGCCGCGCACCCAGACCACCTCCGTCCCGCTCACCACCACCGGCCACAGCTTCCGTTCCAGCCCCGTCACATGTCGCTCCTGGAGCAGTTCTTTAATCTTCCTGGAGACCTTGGTATGCGCTGGCCAGAAGCGATCCCCTGCCCGCCAGTTCCTGACCTTCAACTCAGCTGCCAACTGCGACCGATCCATCAAATTCTCGGGATTATAACTCTCAGCAGCGTTTCCCGATACCAAAACCGCCTCGAATCGTGATTCTGTCTCCGGAACCACGACTGATCCCGGCACGGAAAGGCGATACTCGTACTCTGTCGGCACAGTTGTCTTGTTTTTGGACACAAACCGTAGCTCGCCCGCTTTCCATGAGACCTGGAACCCAGCGGGCAACATTGTGGATCGTGCGTGGTTCAAGCTCAGAGCAAGAATCTCTTCCACATGGCGGAAATCCAACCGCAACCCCAAAGACTCCGTCGCCGCTCGGACCACCCGCCGTTGCAGCGCCAGAGGCAAGTTCACCAAGTCCGCTAGATTGAGCACACCATCCGCCTGCCAGACCCGGGGAAGCACTCGCGCCACTTCCTTGCCCCAGTATTCCTCCTCGACGCGCGCAATCTCCGCGGTCTCGGCAAGAGCCTCGCGCACCGCCGGATTCAAATAGCGCTCCAACCGCGGCAAGATTCCATGCCGCACTCGATTGCGCCGATGCCGTAAGTCGCGATTGCTGGCGTCCTCACGCCAACTCTGTCCCAACCCGAGCAGATAGGTCTCGAGCTCCCGTCGCCGGGTTCCCAGCAGAGGGCGACCGATCGCAGCTGAGAACCGAGAACCGCGAACCGTCAACTGAGGATAAACCCCCGCCAATCCCCGCCCACCAGCCCCGCGCACGATCTTGAGCAACACCGTCTCCGCCTGATCATCCAGAGTGTGCCCGGTAGCAATCCGGTTCAGCTGGCCGTCCAGCAGCAACTGACGAAAGTAGGCGTAGCGCATTTCGCGCGCCGCCGTTTCCAGACTCAAGTGCCTCGCCTCGGCATAAGCCGCCACCTCGCCGCTTTCCCGGCGCAGATCCAACTTGTGCTGCCGAGCCAATTCGACGACGAATTGTTCATCCTCTTCAGACTCAACTCCACGCAACTTGTGATTGAAATGCACCACCGAAAGGACGAAGCCAATTTCCTCGCGCAATTCCAGCAACAGACGCAGCAAGGCAACCGAGTCGGCGCCTCCTGAAACCGCGCCTCCCACGCGATCCCCGGCTTTCAGGAGTTCATGCTTCCGAATGTATTCAAGTACCGCCTGCGCCAGCTTCTGCACGGGAACATAGTACAACTAGAGGTCGTGACGAGACGGGCTACCTGAACCATGCGGGAACAAAGCGGGAACAAAGCTGGCGCAACGCTGGACGAACCCGAACCTGTCTCAGTCTTCCGCTCGCCCTAACATACGATTCACATCCGCATGGGCCGGCGCTCCCTCCAGCGTTTTGTATGTCCCTGTGCTCCTCAATTCCTCCGCCATTCTGCGTATTAGCCCCAGCGTCGCACGCATCGGAGCCGAGCCCAGACTCACACGAGCCACCCCAAGTTTTTCCAGTTCGGGCACCGATGGAAATCCCGGTCCGGCCAGGATGTTTAGTGGGCACTTCACATCCCGCACCAGCCGCGAGATGGTCTCAGGATCGCGTAAGCCAGGCGCAAACACGCAGTCGGCTCCCGCGTCGTGGTAAGCGAGCAGCCGCCGGACAGTGTCGTCATATCGTGCATCCGCTGCACCCACCTGCTCCAGATACACATCGGTGCGCGCGTTAAGCACCAGCAGCACGCCTGCCTTCAGCGCAGCCTCGCAGACTGCCCGAATCTTATCCAACTGCAACGACAGTTCGACCAGCTGCGCCGGCCGATTCGTTCCATCCTCCAGATTCATTCCAATCGCGCCAGCCTCGATGACGCCGCGTGCAGTATTGGCGGCGTCTTCTGGACGATCGCCGTACCCCGCCTCAACGTCGGCGGTGACCGGAACCCTTGCCGCGCGGGCAATTCTCCCTACCTGAGCCAGCATCTCCTCGCGCGAAATCTTCTGCCCGTCCGGGTAGCCCAGCGTGAAAGCAACCCCTGCGCTGGTCGTCGCCAACGCTCCGAACCCTGCTTCTTCGACCGTGCGCGCGCTAGCCACATCCCAAACGTTGGGCAGAAGCAGAATTCTCGGCCCGTGATGCATGGCGCGAAACGCCAGCGCCTGCGCTTTCTGCCTCTCGATAGCGATCATGAAGTTCCCCGCTCCCGAGCGTATTTCTGCCGCTTCATCTTCTCCAGGAACCTCCCCACACTCACTACCGCCCGCCCCACTGTTCCACGACCGATCTCCTGAACATCATCCCACGCAGTCACGCGCACTACATAAAACTTCCCATCGAACGACTCCAGCACCGCCTCCGCCCGTATCCGCGCCCCGATGCCGCTAGCCGCTCGATGCTCCACATGAATCGCTGTCCCCACTGTAATCTCGTCGCCTTCACAATATGGGTGCAGCGCATGAAAAGCCGCTGTCTCCATTAACCGGATCATGTCAGGGGTGGAATATACCGGCGGCAGCTCGGGATGATGCGCCGTCAACGTGTGCCTGAACTCCACCGTCTCCTCAGCCGCACCGCGAGTGCCAATGGGCATTGATTTCGCCATAGAAAAATTCCCAAAAAAGAAAGAGCCAATGATTCTAATCGAATCACCGGCTCCGTCTTTGATGCCTGAAAATTCTACGCTGCTACCTTCTCCACGCGGCGCGCCTCAATCCCATCCAGCGCCCGCCACAACGCCTTGGCGGCATTCTCTCCGGCCACCAGAGCCTTCTCGGCCATCTGCGGATTCGCCTCGATCCGCTTGCCTAACTGCTGACGCCACACCTGCGAGTGGAAAACATCCGCCGTGGTGTGCAGCGTGAAGTAAGAGGTCGCACGCTCGTCCGCGCCATACATCTCGCGCAGTCCGCGTGCCTTCTCCTTCGCGACCCGTGGAACCTGCGACTCATAAACGTAGAAAGCCGCCAGCGCTTCTTCCGGCGCGCCCGCACTCGCCACGCGATGGAAGAACCCGGTCAACTCCGTAATCTCAGGCACCGGACGATGTCCGCCCATATTGCGGTCCGCACCCATGCCTTCGGCAAAGTCCAGCCAAAGCTCCGAATGCGCCCGCGACGCCTCGCCCGAAGCGTCCGCGGTGCCCTTCTCGTCCGCTAGGTTGGCCAGCACCGCCCGGCGAAGTTCACTTTCGTCCAGCCGGATTCCCAGCTCCGCCAGATAAGCTGGAAACGCCTCCACATGATGGTAGTAATCCCGCGCGTACTCCCGTAAATCCTCGCGCGTCAGCTCGCCCGCACTCCAGGCCTTATAGAAAGGATGGCAAAGCAGATCGTATTTCGCGATCCGCGTATCCAGTTGTTCGAAGAATTGCTCGGTCGTCATGATTGCGCCTCCGGGACACTCTAATATACGAGGCCCGGCAAGAGCACGCAACTGGCCCCAATCAGGGGTACTGTTAACAGTTTGAAATTCACAGCCGATACCGCCGCGCATGCACATGCTCCGCTTCACTCGCCTCACCAATGGACAGCAAGAAAATCGACAATCACCGCCATGCCGTTGCGTTGTACTACATGTTCTATAATTTTTGCCGAGTCCATCAAACGTTGCGCGTCACCCCGGCAACGGAAGCGGGACTAACAGATCACGTTTGGGACTTGGAGAAGTTGGTGGGATTGTTGGAACAGTGCACGCAAGGAGCGACAGCATGAGCAAGCGAGCGGTACTATTCCTAACTGTTCTTCTTCTTTCTACTGCTTGCGATTTTTATTGGGGATACTATCCGTCCCACACGGTTGGCGATGGCGTCATCCAAGTTTTGCGTGGTTTTCTCGTACTTGCAGTATTGTTCGGTTTTTATCAGTTACGGAAACCAAACTGAGCCATTTCAAACTGTATCAGTACCAATCCGGGAATTCATTGCGGCGATCGCGCAGTTTCCAGTCAGCGGAGGGCAAGTCCCGTCACATAATATAGGCGCGGGCGTCCTCGCCCGTTCAGGCGACGGGAAGCTGTCTTTGTGCACCGAAGCAAGCGCATAACGATTGTGACGATTGTATATGGAGCATTGATCACCACCCTGCCTGCCGCCGTAGTCGCACAATCGACTCGCCCCGAGATTCTCCGCATCTCTCCCACCAGCGGGCCGGAGGGCTCGCGGGTGCAGATCACGGGCAAGAACCTGCAAGACGCCTCCGCCGTTTTCGTTGGCAGCACCAGTTCTGTTTTCAATCTTGCTTCCGCGAAAGAACTCATCACAATCATCCCGCATAAGACTGCTACGTCCAACATCACCGTAGTCACACCTCGAGGCCGCGCATCGAGCCCTTTCGCGTTCGTCGTGTCTAACGATCCGCGCATCCCCGACGAGGTGAGCTACAAAGCGGGCTACGTGAACCCAATCGCGCCGCCTAGCGATTTCAAGTCTGCCCTCCTGTGGGGAATCGCCATCGCCGACACCCGCGTTCCAGGCTACGAATCCGCCGAAATAGAAATTGCCTCCACCCAGCTCACGTGCCGCGTCGATGCGAAGGACGTCGTTCTAAACGACGACGACGGCAACGTTCGCGGTGGGCTTTACCGCCGCAACCCATGGTTCGGCACCGACCAACACGAACCCCTATCCATGACCCACAATGCAACCAACCACGCAGTCGTGCTCCCAGTCGGCCAGCGCCCCGATCGCGTTTGGCACTTCTGGAGCGCGTCGCCACGAGCCGCGTTGCCAAAGGGAAACCTCGAAGGCTGCACCGTCAAAGCCCGCGTCAAGATTTCTCAAGGCGCTCTGCTACAGATGGGAATGGACTATTGGCGCACCCCGACCATCGCCTACGGCTCCGGAGGAAACAACCACGAAGCTGGAGCCAGCAACTGGTATCTTCCATCCGAACAATGGCAAGAAGCGGTCTTCAGCGATGTGGGAGGCCCACAGTTCTAAGCGTTGCCGCGCCCCGATTTCCTTCGTGAACCTTCGTGTCCTTAGTGGTGAATGCCCTTTGCCGAACCCCGTAGAATCCCGCCACGAGCTAGAATAGAACCACCCAATGCCGCAGTTCACCGAACAGTTCGACGTGGTCGTGGTCGGCGCCGGCCACGCGGGATGCGAAGCCGCCATGGCCGCAGCCCGCATGGGCCTGAGCACCGCCCTGTATACGCTGAACGTAGACCTGATCGCGCAAATGTCCTGCAACCCCGCCGTCGGCGGAATCGCCAAAGGACACTTGGTCCGCGAAGTCGATGCTCTCGGCGGCATGATGGGCGAAATCACCGACGCGGTCGGCATCCAGTTTCGACTCCTGAACACGTCCCGCGGGCCCGCCGTCTGGTCGCCCCGCGCCCAGTGCGACAAGCAAGCCTACCGCCTGAAAATGCGCGAAGTGCTGGAGTCGCAGCCCAATCTGAAAATCAAGCAGGCAGAAGTAGCGGAATTAATCATTGAACCGTGTCATCCCGAGCGGAGTGAGGCGCAGCCGAACGCAGTCGAGGGACCTTGTGTCTCCGCCAACGACCAACGACCAACGACCAACGACCGCATTTGCCGCGGAATCAAACTTCGCGACGGCCGCACCGTCGGCGCCAGCGCCATCATCATTACCACCGGCACATTCCTCAACGGCCTCATTCACTGCGGAGAACAACAATATCCCGCAGGGCGTTCCGGCGAGCCCGCCGCCGTCCTCCTCGGCGAATCTCTGAAGCAACTCGGACTGCGCGGCTGCCGCCTCAAGACGGGAACACCGCCGCGCCTCGACGGCCGCACCATCGACTGGTCGCAGTTCCAAATACAGCCCGGCGACGCCGACCCCACTCCGTTCAGCTTCCGCACCAAGCGCGTCGCGCATCACGATTCGCAAGTCCCCTGCTACATCGCCTGGACCACGCCGGAAACCCAACGCATTATCCGCGAAAACGTCCATCGTTCGCCCATGTACAGCGGCCAGATTCAATCCATCGGCCCGCGCTACTGCCCGTCGATCGAAGACAAGATCGTAAAATTCCCCGACAAAACCACCCACCAGCTTTTCCTCGAACCCGAGGGCCTGAACACCCACGAAATCTACGTCAACGGCATGAGCACGTCGCTGCCAGTCGAGGTCCAGCTAGCGATCCTGAAATCCATCCCCGGCCTTGAGACCGCGGAAATGCTGCGCCCCGGCTACGCCATCGAGTATGACTCGATCGACCCCACCGAACTCGAGCGCACGCTGGAAACCAAAAAGATCAGAGGCTTGTTCCTGGCCGGCCAGATCAACGGCACCAGCGGATACGAAGAAGCCGCCTGCCAGGGCCTGATGGCCGGAATCAACGCTGCGCTCAAAGTGAAGCGTGAACCGCCGCTCATTCTCGATCGCACCGAAGCCTACACCGCGATTCTCATCGACGACCTGATCTCAAAGGGCACCAACGAACCTTACCGGATGTTCACCTCCCGCGCCGAGTTCCGCCTGCACCTGCGCATCGACAACGCCGACCGCCGCCTCACCCCACACGGCCGCAGAATCGGCCTGATCCCCGACCCAGCCTGGAACGACTACTTGGCCAAACAACAACGGCTCGAAGCAATGAAACACTTGCTGGAAAAAACCAAACTCACCAGCGCGATGCTGGAAAAGATTTCCCATGCGGAAATGGTTTCGATCTGTCATCCCGAGCGGAGTGAGGCACAGCCGAACGCAGTCGAGGGACCTTGTGTTTCCGCCCTCCACAAAAGTGATGGCGCCAACGACCGTTCTTCCGCGCTCGGCCAGACCTGCGCCCAACTCCTCAAGCGCCCCGAGATCACCATCGAGAACCTCGCCACAGTCCTCCGCGAACTAGACCCAGGGTTTTTCGAACGAGAACAAATCCGTGGAAATCCGCGCCAATCCGTGGCCGCTCTTTCTTCCGAAATCCGCAACGAACTAAAGTCGGTCGAAACAGAAATCAAGTACGAAGGCTATCTACTCCAGCAGCAGCGCGCCATCGACCGCCTGAAAAAAGCTGAGCAGCGCCCCATCCCCGAATGGTTCGACTACCACTCGGTAAGCGGCCTCTCCCGCGAAGTGCAGGAAACCCTGCTAAAGATAAAACCCCGCACCCTGGCCCACGCGTCGAGGATTCCCGGCGTGACCCCGGCAGCAGTCTCGCTGGTCCACGTCTATATCGAGATTCAAGCCAAACGCCGCCAGCAAGTAGCCGCGGTGTCCACGTAGCGGCGGACGGCTCGTCCTTTCGCCGAATGATCTCCTCCCCACTTTGACGTCCGAAAACGGCTAACCTTTTTCACCGCGATGGTCTATCTTGGTTGGAGTCAGGGCTAATGATGACCAGGTGCTTCACCCAAATCGAAAGCCCGATCGGCCCTCTGCTGCTAGCCGCGGATGAAGCAGGACTACGCGAGATTCTGTTTGTGAACGGAAGATACCCGGCAAAACCCCAATCTTCCTGGAAACCACACCGTGCCCCGCTGGAGGAAACCATCCGCCAGCTGCAAGCCTATTTCGCCGGAGAACTCGAAACCTTCGATCTCCCGCTTGCTCCCGAAGGAACGCCATTTCAGCTGGGAGTGTGGCATCGCCTTTGCGACATTCCCTATGGCAAAACCATCTCTTACGGCGAACTGGCCGGCCAAATCGGAAACCCCAAAGCTTCGCGAGCCGTAGGCCACGCCAATGGCTCCAACCCCATCCCGATCGTCATCCCCTGTCACCGCGTGATCGGCAGCAATGGCAAGCTGACGGGATTTGGCGGCGGCCTACCCATTAAAGAAAAGCTCCTTGCCCTCGAACGCCGTCAACTCCGGCTGCTGTGAAATGGAGAACGTGCGTCTCGCCCGTCCGCGCCACGGAAGCCCACTTGGGGTAAAATATTACCAGCGAGGGAATCCCGGCTTCATGCGATTCGTATTGGTTCTACTGGCAATTCTCGGTTTCACAGCATCCAGCCTGGCGCTCCGAGAACACTACCGGACCGACGCCTCTCCCTGCAGCATCAACGAGCGCTGGGACTGTGGCATCGTCAATCACAGCCCCTTCGCGGTTCTTGCCGGAGTCCCGGTGGCGGTTATCGGAATGGCCGGCTACGTTTTTCTGGCGGCGCTCGCTCTTAGGCGCGCCTATCATCTGTTCTTGGCCGCGGCGTTGGTCGGTCTGACGTTTTCGCTTTACCTGGCGCACGTGGAGGCTCATATTCTGGGCGTGTGGTGCGTGTATTGCGTGGCCTCACTCGCGGCAATCTCTTTGTTAACATTATTGAGCTTTGGAACAATTCTGGTTTCGCGCACGAGGAGTACCGGCGCGACACATTAGGAAGGACGAGCACTGATTCTGTTATGAAAAACCCCTTGGTTGGTTTCGCTTTCGTTGTTGCCCTGCTTGCGTCCGTGGCGGTCGCGCAGGAACCCGTCAACCCTGCCCTGCGTCCGCCGAAAGGCTCGCAGATCGCCATCGTGGTCTTCGAGGACCTGCAATGCCCGCAATGCCGGCGCGAGGCTCCTCTGGTCCAGCAAGCCGCCAAGACCTACAAGATTCCCGTAGTTCGCCACGACTTCCCCCTCCCCATGCACAACTGGTCCTTTGACGCGGCAGTCATGGCCCACTATTTCGACAGTCACTCCAAACAGCTGGGGACCGACTTCCGCGACTACGTCTTCGAGCACCAGCCCGAAATCTTTCCCACCAACCTGCGTCAATTCGCTCAAAAGTTTGCCACCGATCATAAAGTGGACTTGCCTTTCGTGATCGATCCTCAGGGCAAGTTTGCCGCCGAGGTTAACGCAGAACGCGACTTGGGAAAGGAGCTCCACCTGGAACATACGCCGACCATTTATGTGGTCAGCAGCAAGCCCAACGGCCATCCTTTTGTGGAAGTCAAAGAACCCAGCGACGAGCTTTTTCGCTCGATCGATGCCATGAAGGCAGAGTAGGCAACTCTATGGCGCTAAGCTTTGTAAAAGACATTCGCCCGCTATTCCGCGACACGCCCGACATTGACACGATGAAGGATTTCGGGATGGACCTCTCGTCGTTCGCCGACGTGAAAGCTCAATCCGAAGAGATTTACGCCCGCGTTCTCGACGGCAGCATGCCCTGCGACAAGCCGTGGCCCAAGGAACAGGTTGCGCTTTTCAAAAAGTGGATGGAAGAAGGCATGGCGCCTTAGCGCGGATTCGCCCTCAGCCTCTTTCAAACGCGTGTTTCTTTTCCAATACGTCCAGCGCCACTTGCATATCGGCCTCGAACTTTTCCGCTTGCTCCATCAATGAAGGATTCGCAGTCGCCAACTCTGCATCCAGTTTCACCAGTTCCTGCGCTTCCAGCTTCCTGGCGACATCGAGCAAGTGCTCCGCCGACGTTTCAACATACAGCGCCTCCGTCCGATCTCCGATCCAAACCGTCCCGCCCACCAATCGCGTTTGCCAGTAGACTTTCCGTGCCAGCAAGAGCGTTATCTCCTCATCACTGGCTTTGCCGAACATCCAGTGGCCGCGCTTGAAATCATAGTGCCGGCTGGAAAACTGCACCGGCACCAGCTTGCCCGACTTCACAAACTCCAACTGCCTGTGGTCCACTTCCTTGCGCAAGGCATTGATCACCGGCGCCTCAGCGTCCTTTGGCTCCAGCGAAGGCATTACTTCTCGCACCGTGGCCGACAAATTCACCGCCACCGGCGCATGCAATCCAGCCGAGTTCTCCAGCCGGATATCGGCATGCAGCACGAAAAAATCCGCCCCCGAAGTGGATTTCCGAAAAGGCCACTCCATCTGAAATGAAAGCGGCAGCCCGGTCCGCGTCACAAAGATCGTTTTTTGTCCACCGCCATCGCCTGCGCTCATCACCATCTCCCACTACGCGCCAACATTTTACCGCGACCGAAGCAATTTCATTGGACGATGGCAAGCAGACGAGCCTTCCTGTCCCACTCTTACCATCTTGATTCTTGTCGGAGGAGATGCCCGCCAATAAGAAAGGCGGCCCGAAGGCCGCCTTACCGAGAACCAACACACGGAGAAAACGCTCGATTATTTGCCGGCAGCCGCCCCCTTGGCCAGCCCATGCGGAACCGTCTCGCCACCCGCCATCAAGCCAGCGATCTTGGCCACCACATCCGCCATGCTCCGCCCGGTATCGATATTCGCGTCCACCGCCGGATGCCGCTCCCCGTCGGTGTGCATGACCAGTACGCGGATCGCCGCCTGCGCCTTCTTGATCACATAAGGCAGGTGGTGCCGATCGTTCTTGGTCAAAGTTGGCCCCAGGATGACCAGGTCGAAGGCTCCCCGCCGCACCGCTTCGTCGATCCCCTTCCGGCCCACCGCGGTCTCCACTTGATGGCCCGCCTTCTGGATGGAAACTGCTTGTGAGGCAACCACTTCCGCGTCACCCTCACCATATAGAATCTTGAGCTGCATTGACGACTTCTCACCTTTTGCCATGATGGACAAAGCCAGCCTTTCTTCCCGCTGGCCTATCACGGTAGCAATGCCCCGAAGATAAGAGAACGTCACCGAAGGCCAAGCCCGAATAGGACATGGCGAACCAACCTAGCCCCCGAACACCTCTCCCGGGAGGCCAAGCAAACCGAACTGAGGACCCTAACTGTGCCATCACCGGCTGCCCACTGCGAATTCCACCTGCATTTCTCCCTCTGCCGACGTACAATAACCCGCTTAGGTTGTATGACGTCATAGAATCTGGTCGTTGGAGGGGATAACGTCATGCGCGTGCTAGCCGTCTGCATCATCCTGATCGGTCAATCCGTTCTCGCCCTTGCAGCCGCCCAGCAGGCGGACCCTCCGGACCCAACCGTCACCGCCACCTGCGATTTCCAGGACGGCAAGGAAATCACCGCCGAATACAACGGCTCCGTCATGAGCGAAAGGGACCAGCCCCGCAACGGCAAAGTCTGGCTGCCTGCCGGTTCCCCCATCACTCTCTTTACCCAGGTCGCACTCGTTCTCAACCACGTAGAACTTCCCGTGGGCGCCTACAGCATGTATGTAATCCCCAACAAAAAAGAGTGGACGCTAATCGTGAGCCGCAACGTCACGACCCCAAAGACATACGACGAAAGACAAGATCTGGTTCGCGCTCCCATGGAAATGGGCGGAGTTAATTCGCCGCCTAAACAACTGGAGCTGTCCTTTGCCCACGTCGGTCCAAAGCAGTGCAGCATACGCATCTACTACGAGACCACCGGAGCCTTCGTGGATTTCAACGAGAAGTAGGCAGACATAGAAACGTAACTTGCTACGTTTCGGCAGTGCAATATCTCAAGGAAAAACTGAGAACCGAGAACTGACAACTGACAACTGGTTTTCCCCTGTCGTGTAGGGCACAATCATCCACATGCTCCGCAACTGCTCTGTGCTCTTCCTGGCCACTTCCCTCATCGCCCAGAACCCGGTCGCCCAGAAATCCAACACCACCGAAAATCTCCGCGGCATCAGCATCCCCTCAAACCAAATCGCCTGGGCCAGCGGTACCCACGGAACCTATCTCCGCACCACCGACGCCGGAAACTCCTGGCAACCCTCCCAAGTCCCCGGTGCCGAAGCACTCGACTTCCGCGATGTGGAGGCCTTCAGCGCCGACCTCGCCTATCTGCTGAGCGCCGGACCCGGCGCCCAATCCCGCATTTACAAAACCACCGACGGCGGCAAGAACTGGACACTCCAATTCACCAACAAAGATCCCAAAGGCTTTTTCGACTGCATGGCCTTCCGGGGTCGCGATCACGGCATCGCGCTAGGCGACCCCGTCCCAGACAATTCCGGCAAGCTCAGATTTGAGTTGATCGGAACCGAAGACGGCGGCAAGAACTGGAAACCTCTCCCACCCGACGCAATCCCGCCAGCCTTCGAAGGCGAAGGCGCATTCGCCGCCAGCGGAACCTGCATCACCGTGCAAGGCGGCAGCAACGTCTGGTTCGCCACCGGCGGAAAAGTCGCCCGCGTATTCCATTCCACCAACGCCGGCGAAACCTGGACCGTCTCCGACACGCCCATCATCCACGGCCCCGACTCCGCCGGAATTTTCTCCATCGCCTTCCGCGACGCCGCCCACGGAGTCATCGCCGGCGGAGACTACAAACATCCCGACCAGGACGGCCCCAATCTGGCCTTTACCGAAGACGGTGGCCTCACCTGGAAGCTGTCCCCCGTAACCCCGCAAGCATATTTCTCCGCCGTAGCCTTCATCAAACCGGGGAAAAAAAATACAGGAATGCTGGCGCTGGGAACGACGCGAGCCGCCTACGCCAAAAAACCAGCGAAGGCATCGTGGCACAAAACCTGGAACCTGAATCTGAACGCCCTGAGCGTAAGCCCAAACGGTAACGCAATCGCCGTAGGCCCAAAAGGCCTCATCGTCGCCTTCACCCCCGCGCGCTGAGCCCAAAATCAGCTTCCAGAGCCAGTTTCGTCCCCAATTGTTTACATCCCGGCGACCTGGATTTGACATTTGCAAGCGTCTAAGTGGGTAGGCTCGGAACTGCTGGCGAAATTGAATCATGGATGTGTCTGGCCCCAGTGCCAATGCGGTCGAGGCAAAAGAGCTTCGCAGCCGATCCGAGCAATTCGCAAAACCAACAAAGAGGAAAACATGAAGAAGTATTTGTTCTTTTATCTATTCGCTGTGCTCATAGTCGGGGGAAGCCGGTCTGCATTGTATGGCCAGCAGACACCCTACAAGCAGACCAATCTGGTCGCCAATGTTTCCGGCGTCGCCAATCATACCGACTCTCAACTCTCGAACCCCTGGGGAATATCTTTTCTACCAGGCAACCCGTTCTGGATTTCAAACAACAACGGCGGGACCTCTACCCTTTACGATGCGCAAGGCAACAAACAATCGTTGGTGGTTGGAATACCCACTGCTTCGGTGAACCCCTGCAGCCAGGGTTGTCCTACAGGCACGGTTGCCAACAACAGCACCGATTTTAACGGTGGGGCCTTCATCTTCGATACCGAAGACGGCATCGTCGCCAACTGGACCGGTGCGAACAACGCGGTTGTGGCCTTCGACAATTCCGCGAATGGCGCTGTCTACAAGGGGCTCGCCTTGCTGAGCAATGGATCGGGAAACTTCCTGCTCGCCGCTAACTTTCGCTCGGGCAGCATCGACGTGCTCGACCGGAATTTCAAACTGACCGCGCTCGCCGGCTCATTCACCGATCCCCATCTTCCCCAGGGATTTGCGCCGCACGGC
>Ga0210410_10000376_pt1 | contig 52520 bp, 48 predicted proteins | sample IncBWC4MmetaG_FD_161058 | JGI IMG/M metagenome (GOLD analysis project Ga0210410, IMG submission 161058) | Forest soil microbial communities from Barre Woods Harvard Forest LTER site, Petersham, Massachusetts, United States - Inc-BW-C-4-M | ecosystem: Environmental > Terrestrial > Soil >...
CGGCTATTGGAGATCTGCGGGGTATGCGCTGAATCCCTCCGCTGTCTGTGAGCCTTGTTCGTTGGGGTGTGTTGGTTGTTTGTTGTGCGGCACACGTCAGCTTGCGAGCCTCACCACGAGCCTGCAAACGCAAGCGCGGGCCATTCCTCGCACGGATCGCAAAGCCGTTTTCGTATAGCTATGAAATTCCCGGCGTCGATTTACTCCCAGCTATGCGACGACTTAGGACACGAGAACGCCAAAACCCTTTCAACGCGGAGGACACAGGGTCGCACAGAGGAAAGGCGAGACTCGCCCACTTGAAAGATTTTTCGACATTCAGTCGCCCGTTGACATAGCCATCTCACATAGCTATCCTGAATCCATGCAGGTCAGCGTAGCCGACGCCAAGAACAAATTGCCCGAACTCATCAAGGCGGTCGAAGATGGCGAGTCCATCACCATCTGCCGCCGCGGCGTGCCGGTGGTGGACATTGTGCGGACCAAGAAACCGGCAGGCAAGAAGCGGAAGCTGGGGACACTTCGGGGGCAGATCAAAATTCACGATCCGAATTGGTGGAAGCCGATGACGGACGAGGAAGCCGACGCCTTCATCGAGGGGCGCTATTGACGGACCGGCTGCTCCTCGACACTGCCGTCTTGATCTACGCGCTGCAGTCGCCGGAGAGCCTCAGCCGGCGGGTCAAGGCGGCCTTAGAGAACGAAGCCATCAGCCTGGAGTTGAGCGCGATTTCATTGGCAGAGATTGCGATTAAGAACAGCGTGGGTAAACTGACACTTCCCGCGGAAGTAGTTCGCAGGGCGATGCAAGAACTGGGTATCCGCATCTCGCCCTACACTTCCGACCATGCATTTCGTTTGTTCAACCTTCCGCGTCTTCATCCCGATCCGTTCGACCGGCAGATCATTGCGCAGGCGCTAACGGAGGATATTCCAGTCGTAACTCCCGATGCGAAGTTCAAACTTTACGCAGGCCTCAAGGTTATCTGGTAAGTCCTTCTCAACACAAAGGCACGGAGAAACCCGAAAATCAGTTCTTGTTTTTCTCTGTGTCTCTGTGACTCTGTGGTGAAAAGCCTTTTCCCTAGCTCCGCCACTTCAGCGTCACTGGCCCGCTCATGGGATGCTTCATCTCCGCTCCCGTTCGTTTCGCTTCGAGATGCGCGGCTTTGAGTTGGAAGTACCACTTCGCGGGGCGGTCGGCGTCGTCGATCAGCATCAGGTGCGGATTGTGTTTCAGGCCTTCGGCCTGCATCTCCATGGTGCGGCGATCTTGCTCGACAAATTTCGCGAATACGAATTTGAGTATCTCTGGGGCGAACGGCACCCAGCGGAACAAATTCCAGGCGGCGACCACGTCGATGCGGCAATGATTGCGCGTGATCGGAGTGACCGTCGTGAGGCTGGAGAACCAGTACTTGCCCGCGCGAATGGTTTCCGTGCGCAGGTTGGGCAGAACGAAATCGATGGTGGTGGTCACCGAGTCGGCGTCGGCAAACAGGCGCAACAGCTTGTAGGGGGCGGAGTTTGAGCTGGGCTTGTGCGCGCTCATGCGAAAGCCGTTGGGGATCGGCTCGAAGTTTTTCCGCTTCTCGTGAATGCTGTGCTGGCTGCGCCACCACCACGCCTGGTGGACGAACGGCCCGTGCGCCGGGTCCATCAGCCCGATGATGCCGTGATCGATGCTGACCGGCATTTCCGCTTGCAGGTAGGCGAGATTAAATTTCTGGCTGAATTTCTCGATCTCCGGCGCGGGCGAGGATGGTTCGCTACGCGGCGTGAATCCCGCGCCCGGCGGCCCGGGATCGGGGATGAAGACCCATACGAATCCATCGCGCTCTGCACAGGCGAAGCTGCCGGCATAGATGCGATCGACTTTCAGATTCTGATCGGTCGTGAGCGAAGGGATAAGCTGGCACTGGCCACTGTGGCCGTTGAATGTCCATCCGTGATAAGGGCATTCGATGTTCACGCCGTCGAATTGTCCACCGTGCAGCGGCATGCCACGATGCGGGCAGGCGTCGCGCAGCGCGAAAGGTTGGCCTTCACGGTCGCGTCCGACGACGAGAGGAATTTCCAGCAAAGTCGCTTGATAAAGTTGCAAGCGCTGCACGTGGTCCGCGGGCAGGGCGCGATACCAGAAGCCGGTGAGCATCAGCGTGTCGGGCGCCTGGCGTTGCGGGAGATCGAGTTCGGGCATGGGCGATGTTGGCCGGGTCTGACGATCGACGGAAAGCATCATGCTAGCACCGGCTCATGGTCTACTGCTGCTTGCGCGACCAGACTCCCACGAGTGGTATGAAGCTGACCACTGTGTTCGCTGCCTCTACTTCGGCTTGAACCCTTTCGGAGAGTGTTTTCAAGTCGCCCAGTTTTTCGAGCGAGACGGCGTGCTGCCGGGCCAAAGGCAAAACGCTGGTGAGAAGACCGGTCAGCAATCCGACGAATTCCGGGTCGCTTCCGAGTGGCGTTTGTATGTTCATCGAGGGTGCGGGCAACCCCGCTTGTTGGAACACCTGATGAAGATCGATCCCCATCTCAGGGTTGACGCCGGATCGCACAAACGTTTCGTGAATGGCAGTGAGCATGCCGGACCACAGCGGCAGCCGCGCCCCAAGGGCCAGGAGCGGAATCCAGGTGGGCTCCTGAAAGACGACAATCCCTCCGTCACGAACCAGGCTGAGCAGAGATCGCAGAACGGAAGCGGGATCGGGAAGAAACATCAGGATGAAACGACCGATGGCGGCATCGAAGGGCTTGTCGCTGATAATGTGCCTGGCATCGGTTTGAGTAAAGGTAACGTTTTTCAATCCCGCTTCAGCGACCCGAGTGCGGGCACGTGCGATCGAATCCCCGTCGCGCTCAATGCCCACAACTTCACCCGAGGGACCAACGAGTTTGGCCGCCAGCATTGCCACGTCTCCCATGCCCGAGCCCAGATCGAGAACACGCTGCCCCGGACCAATGCCGGCATCACGAAACAGGCGCTCGGTGAAAGGAGCTATGCGCGCGGCCTGGCGCATCAAGCGCTGGTGCTCGTCGCTGGTATAACCAAGAGCGTAATTGGAGCTAAGGTTCGTCATGGGCACAAATCAGCGGGCGAATTCTAGCATGCCTGACGTTGCCGGCAGTTGTTCCACGAGAAACACTCCCGCTGACAACTTTGACGGTGTGCAAGATTCGGCATAGTGCGACCGATTGATTCCGTAGTGTCGGCCTTTTCATTCTTACTAGAGCATTGTCACGGGGAGATTCCTGTGGTACGGTAAATAAAATTTCACGCCTTCGTTACTAATCATCATAAGTCCCCCAAGTAGGCTGCGGCGAAGCGTGTATCCGAAATGTACTTGAGGAAGCGCCACCATGAAGGAAATTGCAATGGATCCTATTCCCGCTGGATCTGCCGAGAAGGAAAGTTTCGCCAACCGTAAGCTGATCCGCCCGACACTGGCACGGACGGAAAATCACGGGAATCATAATGTGGCGGCAATGCCGGCTCAGCCGCGTGAGCGCAGCGAACGTCCGGAACGGCATGACCGGGTGGATCACGCGCCGCGGCCGGAGCGCCATGATCGTCCATCGAATGACCGTGCGTCTAATGGCGCTGGTGGTGGCGGCGGTAAGAAACCAGTGCCAGCCGAGCAGACGCATGCCGAGAATTTTTATTATCAGAAGCAGATGCAGGCTTTCACGCCGATGGTGATTGTGCTGCGCGATGGCGAAGAAATTCGCGGCGTGATCGAGTGGTACGACCGGAACTGCATCAAGGTGCTGCGCAATAGTCACGGCGAGCCCAATTTGATGATCTACAAGCCGGCGATTAAATACATGTACAAAGAGGGCGAGAACGAGCGGTAGTTCGCCTTATCCTTCCTCAATTTTGGTTTAGCATCGCGGCGCAATCCTGCCCTCGGGTGCTTTCGGCGCCAGAAACGCGCACTTTAGGAATTCGTCCCACCTGACGTTCCGTCTTCGTCCCACTCGGCGTCGCAGGCATGACAGCGCCAGGCCTCGCGATGCACGGGCATGGGAACGTGCAGGAATGCGCTCATGTAGGCGATGGGGCGATCGAGCTCGCGAAAGTTTACGTCCAGCGAATCGCACTTGGGGCAACGCGGCTGTTCGTAGAGGCCGATTCCCTGCACATAGAGTCCTTCGAGGATGGGCTCGTCGAGCAGCTTGCGGGCGTTCTCGGCGTCTTCGGGATGGACGCGCAGCTTGATGCCGCCGATGAAGTTGGAGATGAACCAGTCGAGGCGGACCAGATTTTCGTCGGCCAGAAAACACTCGATGCCTGCCGACTCCAGGCTTCCTTTGGCCAGCAAGGCTTCCGGCAGGTCGCGAAACTGGCGGATGTTCACCAGGCTGCGCATTTCGAGTTGCTGGCGCGGCACCGGCGGCCGGACGTGCGCATCACCGTTCTCAGAATCATCGTTCTCGGAATCATCGAGATGGCGGCGATCCAGTTCATCTTCCAGCGCTTCCCACGCAGTTTCGGTGAGGCACTCCGGACTCCGGGCAAGATTGAGCAGCTCGCCGTCCATCATGCCGGCGTAAGTCTGTGCCAGCTGTCGGCGTTTCTCGTGATCGTCGAGGTAGGCCACGAGGCAACAGCATACCTTGATTCAAAGGCTAGAGCCAACCGGCTGGGGAAGTGATGGTGCAGTTTGAAGAAGTGGCGGTGCAGTTTGAGCAATATCCGTATCAGGGTATGCCTTCAGGCATACCGCCTGAGGAGGCAGAAAGCACACAGGCTTCAGCCGCTGGCTGGGCAGCCCCCGGCGGCTAAAGCCGTTTCAGCAAGGATATCTTTTGGCGGCATCGCTGAAGCGATGCCCTGATACGAATCTTTCAAACTGTACTGCCCGGAACTGTCGTACTTCTGTTCACTGACGCTCCAGCCGAGGACGAGACGGCCGGAAAAATCTTAGCCGGTACTCTCTACGTTCGAGCTTACTGGTTGAGCGGCAGGAGCGCTTGGCACGCCGCCTCGCTGGCGATCGCTCCGCCCGTCGGCTGAACCCTAACCACGGCATCTTCAAATGAGCAGAAGCTGCGGATGCCAGTCTGATTCAAGGTGACCGGGACGCCGGTCGCATAGTAGGCGCCGGCGGGAGGACCTCCCGAACCGACCGAGAGGAATGTGTAACCGCTCTTTGTGCCCGCGGCCAGAACGCTGTCGATCAGGCAGGCGGTGGTCGAACTGGGAGTGCAGGGAGCGACGCCTCCGAGAACAGACAGGCTGGCCGCGAAACCCACCGTCGGGTAGGTCGAGCCGTAGGTGATCTGGCCAGTGTTGATGGTGCGAACCGACGCGACCGCCGACGCTTCGTTGGCCGCCATGCGCGCGCGCAACAAGTTAGGAATGGCGATGGCAGCGATGATCAGAATAATGGCCACGACGATGAGGAGCTCGATTAACGAAAAACCTTTTCGTTTGCGCATTTGGAACATCTCCCTGGTGAGGCGTTTTCGGCCCCTGGCTGGACGCCTGCAACTATACCAGCACTTTGTAAATTTCGGTGGAATCCCGCGAGGGACGCCGGAATCGAGGCCGAGATCGAGGCAGGAAGAGGGGCGCCGAGGCGGGAAAGTTGGCGGATGGAAGCCGTAGAAAACCATGTCGTCAGTCGATGGTCGTTAGTCGTTCGCCATTCTTCGTTGCTGCTGGCTCTTTGCTCTCGCCAATGACCAACGACCAGTGACGGTTGGCCTTCGCTCGATCTGGTGCTTGGGGGATGACTTCTCAGAAACAACACGGCCCGTGAGCATGAAGCTCACGGGCCGCCGGTGTACTGATTGGGATTGACCAAGAGGTGGTCACTCTACGTGGCCTCTCACGGCAACTCCGGGTACGTGATTAATTCCACCGGCCGACCTGCGCGGGCGAAATCAACTTAACTCACCGATAGTTTTGCGGGCTGTAGTCGGCGGCGCGCCATTGCTGTCTGCGCCGCAAACCCCGCTTAGAGCAACCCGCTCTAAGTCTCAGCCACCTCACCTGGTCTATGAATCCCACAACTAAAACTACAATCAGAACTTGTCATCCGACCACCTCCTTTCCGGTGTAATCGCAGATTAGTACGAGAGCGGGCTGTACGTCAATGGCGGAAAGCAAATGGTAGTGGTGCAGTTTGGCTGACGCTCCGGGCCGGGTTAAGCGGGAGATCCTTCGCTCCGCCTGAAAAACGGCTCCGCTCAGGATGACGCCGTAACTTTGCCGTAACTATAGAGAGTCAAACTGCACCACTACCAAGCATCACAGGGTCGAGAGAATTCGCGCGTTTTATTTTTCGCCCAAGTCCCAGCGCAGGCCGAAGGTGTAGGTCGGTTTGTAGTATTCACGCTGAGTCCAGTACTGGGGGCTGCCATAGTAGAACCCGAAGACCTCGTTATTGAGATTCAGGCCCGAGACGATGGCGGTGAATCCCTTTCCGAGATAGACGCTGCCTTGCGCGTCGACCTGGAAGTGGGAGAAGAGGCTGAAGTCGCCGAAGGGCCCGTGTACGCCCCCGGTCGCGCCGTCCTGGAAGAAGTAGCTGTAGATGTTGGCGCCGTTGTAGGCGAGTCCGGTGCGCAACGAGACCCGGCCGCGATCGTAGGTGGGGCTGATGTTCCATGTGTTCGGGGCTTGCCGCAGAAGCGGCGGGCTGTCGCTGCGACCGGGCAAGTTCTTGGCCTGAGAGGTGGCGTAACTGTAGTTGGCCGAGATCCCGAATCCGCTGAAAAATCCTGGCAGATAAGTGAAGTGCTGCTGGAAGGAAAGTTCAAGACCTGCGATGTATGCCGATCCGGCGTTTCCGGAAGTGTTGACGAAGCAGGTGGCCGATGGACAACCGTTGATGGCCTGAGGTGCGGAGAGAACCGAGATGATGGGATCGGACAGGCTCTTGTAGAAGAAGCCGGCCTGAATCACGCCCAACGGATGCAGATAGCGTTCGTAAAGAACGTCGATATTGTTGGCGTGCTCGGGCTTGAGAGCGGGGTTGCCCAGCGTAAGGGTGGGAGGAGTAGTCGAGTTGTCCACCGTTGTCGCGCTGGTCAGGAACATGGGATCGGGCCGGGACAGCCCACGGGCATAGACGAAGCGCAAGGCGGAATTGTCGTGGTTGTCGAGGCGCATGCGAACCGAGACGCTGGGCAAGACGTCGATGTACGAACCCTTGCCGGGGAAGTTGATAGGGCCGCCCGCGGTATTGATGTCGCAATTGCAGGAGAAGGTGTTGTCCTGCGTGCCCTCAAAGCGCACGCCGCCCACGATGCGCAAGCGGCTGAAGTCGATGCTGTCCATGATGTAGCCGGCGGTGACGCGCTCGACCAGATCAAAGTTATTGTTGTTTCCGCCGAAAAGTGAAGGCGCGGGCGCGGTCTGCGGGCACAGGGTTTCGTTGGTGGTAAATTGCCCCGCATTGGCTTTGAGATACGACTGGACCTGCTCCCAGCTGATGCCCGGCCCATACGGGTAGTGGCCGTTGTAGTAGTTCGAGTTGTGAAAGCCGTTGAGGAACTGGCTGGCCAGCGGCGCCGTGGAAGGGTTGAGCGGGCAATAGTCGATTTCGTAGGAATCGTCAAACTTGTGCGCATTGCGCAAGTAGAAGCCGGTCTCGAAGGTGCTGGTGTGAGAGCCGATGTGATAATTCTTGGCGTAGGAAACTGTGCCTTCAAGGTTGAGCTGGGCGCTCATTCCGTGAGCGGAATCCTGAATTTGCGCCAGTTGCATCCCGGCGGGATTGTAGGCTTCAGAAAAACACGCCGGAGAGAAGACAGGAAGATAAGGATCTTTCGTCGAGCCGGGAAGATATTGGCAGTTGCTCTGGGTTGCAGTGTAATTGAAGACGGTATGCGACTCGCCGCCTCCGATGGGATTCAACATGCGGGAGCGGCCAACAGCGAACTGCCAGTTCAGTAAAGAAGTGCCGAAGACGTGATTGCCGCCGAGCGAAAGGCTGGCGACTTGAAAATCAGGATCGCGCCGCTCGGTGGTGAAGGGGCCGGGGATATTGGGTCCGGGAACCGGGCCGGGGTCGTTGGTATTGAAGACATATTCATACCGGTCTCCGTAGTCTTTGAAGTCGGAGTACAGGGTGTGGATGTAGAGGTTGGAGTTCTCCGAGGCGCGATAGTCCACGCTGCCGCCGAAGCCATATCGTTTCCGGTCATATAAATATTGGCGGAAAGCCGGTCCGGTGATGTCGTAGGTAAACGGATTGGTGACCGGTTGAATCACCGAAGGGACTGGCTCGATGTCGTCGATGCCGCGTCCGTTGTAGTCGTAGGAGCCGCTGACCATCACGCCGAAGCGCTTTTGCGGTCCAAAGCGGGTGCCACCGGTGCCGCCAAATTGATAGGCGCTGCGCGTGTTAGCGATGGGCGTGAAGCCCCCTTGACCGTAAAGAGAAAGGGCGGGGCGGTCGCCGGCTTTCTTGGTGACTAAGTTTACCGAGCCGCCGATGGCGTCCCCGTTCATGTTAGGTTGCAGAGTTTTGTTGATCTGCACCGACTCGATCAGGTCGGCGGGGATAACGTCGAGCTTCACCTGGCGCACGCCGCCTTCGGGCGAGGGAACTTCCACGCCATCGATAGTCAAGTTGGCGAGGCGAGGCTCGGTTCCGCGAATCTGTACGTACTTCCCTTCGCCCTCATCGCGCTCGAGGGTCACACCGGGTAGGCGGCCTACGGCATCGGCGATGTTGGCGTTGGGGAGGCTGGTGATGACCTGCGCAGGCAACACGTCGAGGATGTTGTCGGCAATCTTCTCTTCGTTGATGGATTCGGCTTCGCCGTGTGCGCGCTCGGCAGTGACCAGAACGCTCTCGCTTTCGGTAGCAACTTTCATCACGGCGTCGGCGCGCTGCGACTGTCCGGCGGCGACGGTGAGCGAAGCTTCAAAGGCGGTGAATCCCACGTAGGTGGCGATCAGTTTGTAGCTGCCAGGAGGAATGTTGGAAAAAGTGAATGCGCCTTGATCGTCGCTGGTGGTGGAAGCGACCGGCTGGCCGTCCCTTTGCAGTTCGACGCGCGCTCCAGGCAAGATTGCATTCGCGGTGTCGAGGACAGAGCCGCTGATCTTACCCGTCCCCTGTTGCGCGCCGAGCGGAGCGGGCTGGAGGAGGGTAAGTATGGCGGCAAGGAACAATATTGAGAGAACTAGATTGCGCACGTTCAAAACCTCGGGGGGTAAGGATTCGTGCGAGGCGTATCGGAGGGAACCTTTGTTCTACTATCCGTTTATTTCGTTCTTGTGAATGCAAGGTTAATTTTGGATGAATGCAGGGCGGGGCTCTTCAGGTTATTTTCAGGTCGCTTGGCTAACAATCGATTTAGTTGCGCGGCGCCTTGGAGGGAGTTCGCAACGGCGATCATAGTTGCTGGCGAGCGGCGGGACGGTGTAGTGTGCCTGCCCCGCGGCACGGCGCTGGATGGGCGTTTTCGTTTCTTCGCAATCTCCTTAACGTAGCCACTCGCCATTTCTCAGGGTATAGGGATCCTTCGACTGCGCATCACCGTCCTTCGGACGCTCATGCTTCGCTCAGGAGGACAGATCGCAAAATCCCAGCATGACAAATCACAAGTTGCGAGCCAGTTTACGGTCCGGATTCTCCCGTTGACAATCTGCCCTATCTCCCATAGCATCAATGACTTGAGGCTTGTGTTGAGCCTCTACCGGGGAGCGGCGTGTGATCAAGCTCGACATTATCAACGAAGTAGTCGCCAGGACGGGCATAAGCAAGACCAAGGCCGAGCTGGCCGTGGAGACCGTGTTTGAGAGCATGAAGCAGACGCTGGCGCGCGGCAATCGCATTGAGCTGCGAGGATTCGGCGTGTTCAACGTGCGTCCGCGGAAAACGGGGATTGGGCGCAATCCGAGAACAGGCGCAGAAGTTTCGATTCCTCCGGGACGCGCGGTGCGGTTTAAGCCGGGGAAAGAATTGCAGTCGATTGATTGAGGAAGAAGCTTCTAGCTCAAAAACAAAATAGCAGGTTCCTCCACTTCGCTTGCTTACGCTGCGCTTCGGTCGGGATGACAATTTCTTTTTAACCTCTTGCACACCAAATCACCTCTTGCACACCAAATCACCTCTTGCACAAGACCAATCAATACCAATCAATTTTGAAAACTTAACGGACGACGCTTGCCATCAGGCTGATCAGTGCGGGGCGCAGGCGCTTGGCTGCGGGGAAAATCCATTTCTGCCAGAGCCTGAAGGCGGTTGGTTTCAACACAACCGTCAGCGGCCCGGGATAGCTCACCGGAGCTTTGGTGAATTGCTGTTTGAAGCGGGCTAGCGATCCGGGGCCGGGACCCAGATTGTAGCGGGACGCGCCCTGGCGCTGCATGTCTCGCATCGCATTCCAATGCAAGAAGACAGCCGATTGGCGGTGCTCGGCTTCGAAAGCAGCGAGCCAGCAGTGCGCGGTCGTGCGGTCGCGCAGGACGACGGCGCTGCCGACAACTTTTCCGTCGTGCAGCGCGGAATAGACGCGGGCGCAATTGTGAGCCTGCGCCTGGCGAATCGTTTCCATGTAAACCGAAAGCGGGCGCTCCAGGCGGAAATGCTTGCGACGCGCGCATTCCTGATAGAGCGGCCAGGCCTGTGCCAGAGCGTCGGCGGAATCTTCCACGCGAAATTCGTAACCTTGTTCGGTGGCGCGGCGAATCTTGCGGCGCACTTCGCGGTCGAATCCGGCGAGGGTTTCTTCGGCGCTGTCTTTTTGTTCGACGATGTAATCGGGCGAGAGAATCGGATAATCCAGAAAATATGGGAAGGCGTCGATGGGTTCCGCGTGGCCGGCGGCTGCGAGTTGGGCCAGCACCTTCGGATCGGAGTGGGTGAAGCGGAGAAATAAGTATCCTTCACCGCGGGCCCATTCGAGCAGGCTCGCGATCACTGTCTGCGAGAGTCCAACTCCGGGTTGCATCGATGTGGGTCCCCGAAAAACAAGACCAATTTTTGCCGGACCGAAGCCCGCGGTCAGGATGCAGGCATAAGCGCTGGGCTGGTGCAGCGGTCCCCAGGCGACGTAACGCGGAGTAAGGCCGAGCGCGCGCTGCGGATTATTCCAGCACGGAAATTGATAAAGCGACGCGTCGGTGCTGAGCAGCAGATCGTTCCACAGTGGAAGATCCTGCTGGCGCACTTCAAACCACGGGGTCGTGACGGCACGAACTGCAGCGCGACTGCGGGTTGCGGCGGCGGCTCCGGCGAGGCGAATGTCGGCGATGCCCAGATCGTTGAGGCCAAGATCGTTAAAGCGACCGGAAAAGCGGACTGGACTGCTCATAATAGGGAAGCCAAGTTTTGGGGAGGAAGCTCTTGCGCCGAAGAGGGGAAGTTCCGGCAGCGGAGGCAGTGGCGTGATCCAGTGTAGGGTCAGGGGCCGGTCGCGCTTTTTGCTGACTCTGTTAACACCAGCTTACGGGGTTCATCCTAGATCGAAAATGGCCCGATAGTAATAGCTCGGATGTGCCGTCTGGTAAGGCTTTCGGGGGATGTGCAGGAATTTGCCAGAGAGCGTTTACGTGATTACGTAGCGGAGATTACTGAAGAGTAAAGCAGGTCTCTCCAATGCGCTTGCGTTCGCTCGCTCCGGTCGAGATGACACTTTTATTTTACGTTTGATGGAGTGGCGCGCGACCCGCATTTTCGTGGCTCGTAGTAGCATCAAAAGCAGGTCCTTCGCGATTGCGGGCCGCGACATCCGATGTCTGAACCCAGCCTTCCTATTCCTACTTCTACGGTCGAGTACTATCACGCCTTGCCGCGGCCGGAAGGGCGTGCGCCGCGGCCGCGTTATTGGCTGCATGCGTTGCTGTTGCTGGTGACCGGCTTCACCACTCTGGTGGTGGGCGCGGGCATGCAGTTTAGTTTTCTGCATAACCTTCCGCCATTCGCGGCGGGCGATGAATATCTGCCGTTCTTTCGCGTGGGATGGGTGATGGCGCATCCTGCACGGCTGCTGCTGGGGATTCCGTTTTCGGCGACGCTGCTGGGAATTCTGATTGCGCACGAGATGGGGCACTATCTTTTTTGCCGGTATTACGGCGTGGATGCGACGCTTCCGTTTTTTATTCCCGCGCCGACTTTAATCGGAACGCTGGGCGCGGTGATTCGCATTAAAGCGCCGATCCGCTCGCGCGTAGCGTTGTTCGATATCGGCATCGCGGGACCGATCGCGGGATTTGTCACTGCGCTGATTGCACTGGCGGTGGCGTTGAATCTCTCCAAGCCGCTGGCGCCGGGCGTGGGCGCGTCGGATTTGCAGCTCGGCTTTCCGTGGATTTTTTATCTCATGCAGAAATTGCTGGCGGTGGCCGCACCCCATCACGCCATCGCCCACGTCGCGCTGCGCAGAGTTTATCTGCATCCGACCGCGGTGGCGGCGTGGGTGGGCATGTACGCGACGGCGCTGAACCTGCTGCCCAGCGGGCAACTCGATGGTGGCCACATCGTTTATGCGTTGTGGCCGCGAGCGCACCGCATGGTGTCGTGGATCACGGTCGCGGGCCTGGTGATGCTCGGCATTTCGAATGCGGGATGGCGCCTGTGGGCCGGGCTGATTCTCGTGATGAATATCGTCACATGGCGGCAGCGTCAGGCGCCGCGGTATCCTCGGCTGCCGCTAAACCGCTGGCCGTTGGCGGTGCTGGCTCTGCTCATGCTGGTCGTGACCCTGACGTTGTCGCCGTTTCAGTTGAGCTGGAGATAGGGGCGGCAGCAATCCTAAGAGTTTTCATCGTCTTTTAATCTTCGCGTAACCCTTTCGTACCAACCAAGCGTTAGTCTCGGTCCCTATTCGCCGAAACCAACTTTCCAGGAGATCAATTTAAAATGAAAGCGCAGAAACTCACCCGCACGTTTGTTGCCGCCGGCTTTTTACTGGCCGCCCTCGCCGCCGTTGGACAGGTGGCCGCTCCTCCCTACACGATTTCAACCTTTGCCACCGGAATTGCCGGAACTTACTTCCAGCCAGACTCGATTGCGGTGGTAAACGGAGATATTTTTATCGGCTACGGCAATGGCGTGGCCAAAGACGGTTCCGACGGCAAGAGCAGCACCATCGTCGAATACAAGATGAATGGCGACGTGGTCAAAACTTATTCCGTGCTCGGACACAATGACGGGCTGCGCGTGAATCCTAAGACGAACACGCTGTGGGCGATCCAGAACGAAGACGGCAACCCGAACCTGGTGATCATCAATCCGAGTACGGGAATACAGAAGGCCTACACGTTTCCCCCGACCGCGCATGGCGGCGGATATGACGACGTCGCTTTCCAGGGCAACGATGCATTCCTGAGCGCCTCGAATCCTTTGATCAACCCCAACACCGCTCCGGCGGTCGTGAAAGTCACGCTGAGCAGCGGAGGCACGTTGAACGTGAGCCCGGTGCTGAACGGCAGCGCCACGGCCATCGATATTCCGACCAACACGACGGTGACGTTAAATCTTCAGGATCCGGATTCGATGGCGTTCAATTCGTTCGGCGATCTGGTGCTCGATAGCCAGGCCGATGGCGAACTGATCATCATCCACCACCCGGGAGCGGTCGATCAGACTGTGTATCATCTCGCGATCAGCGACAACGGCGCCACCAATCAGCTCGACGACACAGTCGTGGCGAGTGCGACCCATGGCGTGATCTTGGTTTCGGATCGCGACGCGGGCGCGGCCGGAGTGATTTACGCCATCTCGAAGAATATTTTCTCTCCCGGAGCGGCGTACTCGGCTACGTTGACCACGGTAGGCAGCCTGGACTTCGATACCGGAGTGGTGACCGATGTTGTAACCGGACTGGTCAGCCCGCACGGCATGACGTTCATCGCGAAATAATTTTGGAGAGGGCGGCTGCGGCCGCCCTTTTTTTCTGCACCGATTGTCTACATCAGCCAGAGCGCGTCGACATCGACGATGACTTGCGTGCGCGGGATTTTTTTCTCCGCGGCGTGGGCGAGCATAGCGCGCAGCGTTGTGTTTAATTTTTCGCGGCTCGGCGATTTCAAGATGAAGTGGTAGCGGTAGTCGCGCTTCAAGCGCAGGATGGGCGCGGCCGCAGGACCCAGCACGCGGACGCCTTCGTGGCGCGCAGCATCAAACCATTTCCCGAGCGTGCCCGACCATTGCAGGGCTTCGTCGAGTTTGTCGCTGCGGATGAGCACGTTGGCCAGCGCGGAGTAGGGCGGATAGTGCATCCAGCTGCGGAATTGCAGTTCTTTTTCGTAGAAGCCGATGAAGTCGTGGCGCGCGGCGAATTGCACAGCGTAGTGATCCTGAAAAAAAGTTTGCAGAATAACTTTGCCCTTGGACTGGCCGCGTCCAGCGCGTCCGGCAACCTGCGTGAGCAATTGGAAGGTGCGTTCGGCGGCGCGGAAGTCAGGCAGTCCGAGCGCGACGTCGGCGCCGACTACGCCAACTAACGTGACGCCGTGGATGTCGTGACCCTTGGCGATCATCTGCGTGCCCACGAGCAGATCGAGTTCGCCTTCGTTAAGCGCGTTTAAAGTTCGCTCGAAGTCGTGATGCCCGCGAACGGTGTCGCGGTCCAGGCGCGCTATTCGGGCTTGTGGGAACATGCCATGTAGTAATTCCTCCAGCTTCTCGGAACCAGTTCCCAGAAAATAGACGTACTCGCTGCCGCAATGGCCGCAAGTTTTAGGCACGGGCGCGATGAATCCGCAATAGTGGCAGACCATTTTGTGCTCGAGCTTGTGATGGGTGAGCGCGATGGCGCAATTGCGGCACTCCATCTTTTGGCCGCAGGTGCGGCAAAGCGCGACGGGAGAATATCCGCGGCGGTTCAGCAGCACCATGACCTGCTCTTTGCGTTCGAGGCGATCTTTGATTTCGGCGGCGAGCTTGCGCGAGATCACTTGCTCTTTGCCCGTCTCCTGAAACTCGACGCGCATATCGATGATTTCAACTTCCGGCAGCGGACGTTTTTCCACGCGGTCGGGCAACTCGACCAGCGCGTATTTGTTTTTCTTCGCATTGAAATACGACTCCAGCGACGGGGTGGCCGAACCGAGGACGACCACCGCCTTCGCCATTTTCGCGCGTACCACGGCGATGTCGCGGGCGTGATAACGCGGCGTCTCTTCCTGCTTGTAAGAAGAGTCCTGTTCTTCGTCGACGATGATGAGCGCGAGATCGCCGACCGGCGCGAAAATGGCGGAGCGCGTGCCGACGACCATGCGGGCCTCGCCGCGCTTGATACGATGCCACTGCTCCGCGCGTTCTTTGTCGGTGAGCGCGGAGTGCAGGATGGCGACTTCGCTGCCGAAAATTTGATGAAGGTCGGCGGCGACGGCGGGGGTGAGGCCGATCTCGGGGACCAGAAGAATAGCGGAGCGTCCGGCGTCGAGCACCGATCGCATGCCCGCAAGATAGACGGCGGTCTTGCCCGAGCCGGTAACGCCGTGGAGCAGGATGCCGGAGAATTTAGCGGCCTCGACGGCGGCGCGGAGTTTTGCGAGTGCGGATTGCTGCGCTGAGTTCAGTTCGAACTCGAAGGGGGAGAAACGCGGCTTGGACTTGGAGATGGCGAACTCGGCAGGCTCGTCGGTGAGTTCGATCATGCCTCGGCGGACCAGCGTTGCCGAGGTGCTGCGTGGGATTTTGAGCGAGCGCAGCGAGTCGACTGGGATTTTTCCACCGGCGTTGGTGAGCGCCTCGATCAACTGGCGCTGATTGTCGTTGAGCTTCGATGGCTTCGTGTCGGGCGGGGGCCCAGGTTTTAACGTCGCGATCTTTATGGTGCGCGCGGCGTCGCGAGCGGCGGAGATGTCGTCGCGGATGATCCATTTCTTGCGGACCATTCCATCGAGAACAGATTTCGATATGCGGTTAGCGGAGCGCAGGGTTGTTTGCGCGGTCAACTCCGTGCTTTCCGGTTCGCGCGCGGCCAAGTACTCCAGCACACGGTATTCCGCGGCCTGCTCCTCGGGGGCGCGGCGCGAGCGAGCGGACGAACCAGAAATGCCCGCCTGATGCAGCGCCAGCAATCCGGCGTCGGCGATGCGGTATCCGATGGCACGCTTGAACTCGGCACTGAGCGGCAGCATGGTGCGGAAGACTTCGCCGATAGGAGCGAGATAGTAGTCGGCGATCCAGCGGCCGAGCGCGAGCAGTTGGGAGTCAAGGACGGGCGCGGCGTCGAGCACCGCGATAATATTTTTCGCCGCGACCGAGGGGGCGCGGTCGTGCAACTCAACCACGATGCCCGCCACGCGTTGCTGGCGAAACGGCACCAGCACCCGCCCGCCCACAACCGGCGCGGCTTCCGCCGGCACGCGGTAGGTGAATGCCAGGTCCAGCGGCACAGGCACAGCGACATCGCAGAATTCGGGCATCGTGACGTTACTGTAAATCAAAACGCCACACGCGCCCTTTTTTCGGCCCGCTCAAGCTCGTCGCCACGGAAGACAAACGCCCCGCCCGATCGGTGCGCAACCTGACCACGATTGAATTGATATCCGCGCAGTAACGCAGACTGCAAAAGTCCCGTGATTATTTTTGTGTTGCCGTTTTCTCGGCCGGCGATTTCTCCTGGGCAGTCACACGCTTCAGGTGATCTTTGAATTGATCGAGATTCTTGTCGTTCGTTTTGGTCCCGACCTCAACCGCCTTCTGGCAGTTCTGCAGCGCGAGGTCGAGCTTCCCGGCGCTCTCGTATCCATCGGCTAGGCTGTCGTACACGTTCGCCGAACCGGGATAGAGATGTACATTGCGCTGGAAAGCGGCGATCGCTTCGTCGGTCTTCTTGTCGGCCATCAGGCGATAGCCGAGACTGTTGATCAGGTTCTCCGGCACGGGAACCGGATAGCCAAAGCGCACGGAGAGTTCGCGGGAATGTTGCTCCACGCCGCTCATCCCACCAACCGGCATACCCTTGTCATCGCGAGGCATCTCCCAGTCCGCAAAAATGCGACGCAAGCCGGCATAGTGCGCGCGCAGCACCGTTGAACCATGCGTCTCGTCGGGATATCGCGCGGCCTCCCAGTGAAAACCGTTCGGGGATCTCGCCGACAGAGTCTTGTTGAGCTAATCGAATCCATCCTGCATGTCGGCGCCCTCCCCGCCCAGCGAGAAGAAGAGCGTCTTGTTGAGTACATCGTGCGCCGCGAAAAAGTCTTGCGCCTGATGCAACGTATGCTGGTGATCCCACCACAGGCTCGGGCTCACCGCGAGGTAGGCCTGAAACATGTCGGGGCGCGAGGTAAGAATGTGAATGGCCATGAGGCCGCCGAGCGAGTGCCCGGCAAAAATCTTGTAGGGCGCGGTGCGGTAACGCTTGTCGATCTCGGGCATGAGCTCGGTCTGGATGAAATCAAAAAAATGATCACCGCCGCCGCTGGTCGGCATGGTCTCTTTGCCGGATGAATCTTTGTCGCTCGAATGCGTTGGCGTGAGGTCCCGAGTACGGTCCGTGTTCGCGATGCCTACCACGATGAGCGGCGGCATGCGGCCGTTATCGACCAGGAAGTCGATCGTGCTTCCGATTTCGTTGATATGCCCATCACCGTCGGTCAGGTAGAGCACTGGAAGAACGTCTTTGCCCAGGTCGTAACCATGCGGCGTGCGCACCCAGACGACGCGGTCTTCGTTGAGAATGTTGGAGTGCACGGCCAGTTTCTGCGGGATTGGCGGGGCAAGATCCTGCGCCGCCGCGGTGATGATCAACGTGGAGAGAGTAACGGCGAGAAGCAGACGGCGCGGGAAATGGTTCATTGGGCCTCCGAGACCTTCAGAAGAGACGAATGGACCGAAAGAATGTTATCGCGATGTCGGACGGAAAATCGAAGGCGGGCAGATCGAGGGTTGGCAGATCGAGGCGCGGCGCTCAGATGCCGAGCTTTTTTACTTCTTCGTTGTAGTACTTGCGGTAGAGGATGTCCCACTCCTGTGAGCCTTCAAGAATGGTGCGCTTCTGGCTTTCAATTTTCTGGCGGGCGGCCAGGTCGATCTTCGCTTCGTGATTGAGCAGGTCTTCGAGAATCTTGCGCGTTTCCTGGCGGATGGTGTTCGGGTCTTCGATGAATTCGACTTCGTCCATTTGCTTAAGCACGTCGGCCACGGCGCGCGCCAGCACATTCACTTTGTCCCGGCTCAGTCTCACAGCACCGCCTTGTACTTGCGCACCAGTTCGGTTTTCACCTTGCGAAACATCTCCTGATAATTGGCGCCGCTCTTGCGCATCTCTTCGGAATAGGCTTCGAGAATGACCCGCACTTCGTCGTTGATGCGATCTTCCAGCGTGAGTTCGTCAAGCAGGGCGGCGTGCACACGCTCGGTGACCGCAGGAACGCTGGCGGTTTCGATGTGCTTGCCTGCAATCAGTTTCTTGGTGACTTCGCGGGCCAGATAGCCCACATATTCTTTGGAAAGCAGCATGTGCGGATCGGATGCGTTGCGTTACAAGATGTCTGCGCGAATTAAAAAGTGTAACACAGCCGACCGCCCAGGCCGGAACTAGAACGAGCGCTGCGTATACTCATTCGATATGCAGCCCGCCGAGAAGCTTATTCGACGCCTTCCAAACTTCGCCCTGACGATTCTCGCATTTGTTGTTGCCTTCGTGTTCGGGGAATATCTCTTGAAGACGCTGCGAAACGAACAGAGGATCCAATTGAGGAACTATCGGCGAGGGAACGTTTCAAGCTAACAGCTAAAGGCTAAGAGCCTACAGCTATCTCCTCAACACCCACATCGCCCAGCCTGCGACCAGTACGCCGCCCAGAAACATGGCGAAGCAGTAAACGCCGTAGCGCACCATCTCGCGCGCCGTGTCACGATGGGTGATGCCGAAAACGATGGAGGCAAACAAAGCAAACACCGCCGCCGCACTAAAATGATTGAGCGTAATCGTCACAATGCCCACCCGCAACGAAGGGTCTTAGCCAACGACCAACGACGAACAACCAACGACGGTTTCATTGTTTTTTCCCAATCGCAATGTGATAAGCGTCGGCGACGGCAATAAAATTCAGCAGCCCCGCGACGATCATGAATTTCGTTCCATAGTCGGCCGTGGCGAAGGCAATCGCGCCCTGGCCCCAATCCTGCGCCAGGGTGACGATGTAGAATGCGCCCGCACCCACGTCGCCGACAAATCCCAGCATATCGAGAATGTCGCCGCCGTTCGCTTTGTAAATGCGACCCTGCATTGCCAGCCCCAGCAGAAACAGAGACGCAATCGAGATCAGCAGCAGCCCGCCACGAATCCAGCGCTTCTGAATGATGTGCCCCGCGCCCGGAATCAGCCAACCCAGGGCGGGCGCTACGACTGCCATCACGCTCATCGGTTCCGAAGCTGCCACTTTTGTTTTTTCTGTCGTTGAATTCGCCATTCAGATGGTCACAATCTCGCGTTGAATTTTTCCCGTCACTTCCGCCGACTTCGGCCGCACCAGCACATTCACTTCACTGCGCACGCCAAACTCCGGCAGATAAATTCCCGGCTCAATCGAAAAACAGGAGTTGGGCAGAATCTGCCGCTCATCGTGAATTTCCAGATCGTCCATGTTCGCGCCATTGGCATGGACGTCGGTGCCGATGGAATGTCCCGTGCGATGAATAAAATATTCGCCGAACCCGGCTTTCTGAATATGCCCGCGTGTAGCCTTGTCGACTTCAAACCCGGCGAGGCGGCGCCCGGAGGCAATGGCGTCAAGCACGACCTGCACTCCCGCATCGCGCGCGTCGCGCACCACGGCAAACACTTCGCGCATGCGCGGCGAAGGCGACGCACCCACAAATCCGACCCAGGTGATGTCGTAATAAACTGCGCCCGGAGTATTCTTCTTTCCCCACACATCGAGCAGAACCAGGTCGCCTTCACGAATCGCCACCGGATGATCGGCGTGCGGCTCGTAGTGAGGATTTCCCGCATTCGAGTTCACCGCCACAATCGGCGGATCGTCGGTCAGCAGATTCTCGCGCGCGAACGACTCCATGAACCACTTCTGAATCTCGTGCTCAGTGGTGCCGCCATTGCGCACCCGCCTTCCAATTTCCCGGAACGCATCGGCGACGATGGCGTCGATGGAATCGCGCGCCGCAAAATGACTGGCGATCTGATCATCGCTCCACGTGGCTTCAAACAGCGCGACCATGTCGGCGGAGCTGACAATATTTTTCCCCAGCCCGCGCAGCAGATCGACGGTTCCCGCATCGACCAGTGAAACCGTGAACACACTGTTGTTCGGTGAATACTGCATGGCCACGTCGCGATACGCCGCCAGCATAGTCTTCAGTTGCTCGAACAGCTCCTGCCATCCGGCGTACAATAGCTTCCTGCCGGGAAGCGTATCGAGATGCCCCGCCTCAATTTTGTGTACGAGCTTTACCGGATCGCCCTCCGCCGGCACCAGATAAAACCAGCGCCGCGTGACCATCATTCCAGCGGGCAGCCCCAAAACGCGGTAGGCAATCGGGTCGCGATGGTGATGGTCGTAGAAAAGCCAGGCGTCAATGTTGCGTTCGCGCAGCGCGGCTTGGATGGCGGCCAGGTTCATGGGCAAACAACTATTGTAAACAAGAGCAGGACTTTGGGCGAATCAGAGTAGCTTAGCGCCCTTGGGAACCAGGCCCTCGAGAAAGGCGGAGCGCTGCTCGGTATCGCCGAGATTCATTTCGAATTGAACCCACTGACCTTGGGCGCTGAGGACGGCCATATTCCAATCGCCCTTTACTGTATCCGCAAACTGCCAAAGTATGTTGTAGCCGTCCTCGTTCGAGAAGCCCTCGGAATCCGCTTGCAAAATGCCGCCACATTTGCCCCATATGAACCTTTGCACGGCATGAACCGCAGCCCAGCCATCGTTGACGTCGGTTCCGCGCAAGAGCTGGAAGGCGTAAATTGTCTTCACACGGACCAGGTAGCTCTCAAGCCATCTAGCGGCAGATTCAGGTTTGCCTCTTTTCGCCTCTTCAACGAATTCCGCGATCTCTTCCCCTCCGAGCTCTCCGGGCGTGACGGGATTTCTTTCGATGGCGGCAATCTCAAGTCCGCCTCGGTGCCGCAGCACGAGTTGTGACCATCCACTCTCATCTTTATCTTGGATATCTAGCTCAACATCGGATGGAAGACAGCCCCTTAGGTCTGTCACCATGATCGGTATTGTGTCCGTCGCGAGAACGCGAATGTAATATCCCATAAGTGACCGCGCTAGCCGCTGCCTTTTAGCCTAATACCTTTCTCTTGACCGCTGCCGGCAGCGTCTCGCACGCTGTGCGTAGAACCAGCCTCGGTGCCCGAGAACGAATCTTCATCAAAAACGGTACAGTACGCTTGGCATCGAACTTTGCCGTCTCGCGCAGCAGCCAACCTAATCCTTTTTGCACCATGTCGTATTCATCGGCGAGCAGCGCCTCCGATAACTTCTTGATCTCAGGAAAAAACTTCTTCTCTCGCGTCCCTCGGATAAGTGCGACGCATGCCGCCCGCCGGTGCCAGCGGTCTTGCGACTTCGCCCAGCGAAACACAGCTTTGGCCTGCACCGGGCTTGCCGCGACCATTGGAGCGATCAGGTCGTGTACCAGCGCGTCATGATCGGCCCAACTGCTGATGCGATCCAGCCACGACTCGAAGAGCTTGAACTCGCGGTCGCCAAACTGTGAATCGATCTTTTCCAGCAAGAACACAGCGGCAATTTTCTCTTCCAGCACCGTCCCGCGGAACAATTCATCGGCAACTCCAACCAAAAAGTCAAAGTTGTGTTTGCTTAAGATTTCTCGTCGGCACAGTCGCGCCGCCCGCCGCAAATCCGCCGTATACCATCCGTGCGATTTGATTTCGTCTTTGAAGAACCACTGCACGCCCGTGGCATGTTCGGACGATCCGCCGGTTCTCAATGCTTGGCGGATTTGCGTCGCGACTGCTGACGGGGAAGGTTCATGTTTCGTCATGTGCTCTCACAAATTGAGGGAAGTCAACTATTGCTGATAACGGCTTGGTTGCTCACTCTGAAGAATCTGTCGTACACCCACAACATTGCCGCCGTGGCCACGCCCACGCCCGTCACCACCCACCACATGTGAGCGGGCTGATGTGTAACTTCCCCGAAGTGATGCAGCAGCGTCCCGCCGAACCAGCCGCCAATCAGCGATCCAATTCCAATCGGCAGAAATGCGAAGCCCATGTATGTGCCCTGTTGTCCCGGCGGCGCTAGCCGCGAAATATATTCGTAATAGCGCGGCGACTGGATGATCTCGCCCAGCGCCAGCACAAACAGCGACAGCACTGCGCCCCAAATCGTCGGCTGAAACGCCAGAATCAGCCATGCCACCGAAGTGATCAGCGTCCCCAGAATCACCGCCTGAAATGCCGGGATTCTTCGCGTCATATAATTCACGGCCAGAGTCAGACAGATTACCGTCACGCCATCGACGACCAGAATTCTTTCGTCTGCGGCAGAACTGACGTAGTCGTGAATGTATCCCGGCAAACTGATGTACTGCTGCCAGAACACGACCCAGTAGCCGGTAAAGATCACCAGAAACCACATGAAGCGGCTGATGCCCGCGAGCACCAAGGCGAGCAGGCCGACCCAAATCCACCAGGGCACGTTCGCGTTGGGATAAATCCACAGGCCGATGCGCAGCAACAGCGCGATCAGCATTACCGGCAACACCAGCTTGTAATTTCCCACCACCACACAAAAATTTCGGGCGACGGTTGCGATCGAAGGTATGGGCGCGTCGCTGCTCTTGCGCGGCTCCCGAAAAAAGAAAAATACCAGGAAAAACATGGCGAAGACGCTAAGCGCCGCCACGCGATAAACATTTTCCACGCCCAAATGCCGATGCGCCCACGAAGCAGCCAACGGCCCCAGCGCCCCGCCCACATTGACCATGGTGTAATAAATGGAATATCCGATGGAACGCACGTTTTCTTTCGACGCGCGCGCCGTAGTGCCCACTACACAAGGCTTGACCAACGAAATGCCGAGCGCCGGAAGAATCAGAATGCAGCCGACAAACAAGCTGAGCGGCAGGGCGTCGCGCACCGGAGCCAGCCACGGCGCCGCGATGGACCCGATCAGGAAATACGCGGCGGCGAGGACCAGATAAGCGATCGACAGGGCGCGCCGAAAACCGAGCCGATCGGCAGCCGCTCCTCCGAAGATGGCGAGGAACCAAACCATCCCGCCGAAAATGCCGGTCAGCGTTCCGGTCTGCTCGGTGGAAAAATTCAGCTTCTCCTGCAAGTACAACGCAAGCGAAGCAAACGCGCCGTAGTAGGAAAGCCGCTCGAAAATTTCGCTGAGGTTAGCGATCCAGAACGGCCGCTCGAAGCCGTCGCGAATTTCGGTGAGTCGTTCGGTGAAGGTCAAGCTTCACCGCCGGCGCCATCGAGGACATGCACCTGCAGCTCTGTCATCCCGAGCGAAGTTCGGCCATTCGCGTCAGCGAAGGGCCGCCGAATCGAGGGACATGCTTTTCCTTGCCTCATTTATTTAAGCGCTCCCGTACTTGTTCAGCCGTGAGTCCGGCGATGCGAATCACCTTATTCCGACTGCTCGCGCCGGACGCAATGGTAACGGAAGATCGCGGCACCTTCAAAAGTTTTGCGAAGAATTCGATGCAAGCCTCATTTGCCCGCCCGTCGATGGGAGGCGCGGTAAGAGAAACTTTGATTGCACCGCCGACTTGGCCCGTAATGGCGTTCTTCTTGGCCCGCGGATGAACGCGCACGGAAAACGAAACGCTAGACTCGTGCTGGTGAACCGGAATCATTCTTTTGAATCATAGAAAGAATAACTTCACCAAATATCGCGATCCCCGCGATCACTGTATAGGGTCCCCAGTCATGCAACACTGGAAGTCCGAACAACCTGAACCGCACAGCTTCCAGCATAAAGCCAATCAAGTTCGCGCCAATGCAGGATATTCTCAGTCCCCTCACAGGAATATCAGCATTGCCGAGGCGCACAAAATTTATCATCGCAATCACCAGCCAGAGAAAGGGAATGTCCAGGATGGCGCCACGAGGGTGTGTAATTTCCATGACCAGGATGAAGACGATGGCGGTAATCAGGAGAATCCAAGCAAGCAGGTAGTCAACGTATCTCATTCCGTCCTCTTTCTTTCTCCGAAAATCGCCGTCCCCACGCGCACGCAAGTCGATCCCTCTTCAATCGCCACTTCAAAGTCGTGCGACATGCCCATGGAAAGCACGTTCATACTGACACTCTCTAGTTTCCGAGCCGCAATCGAATCGCGCAACGCGCGCAGCCTACGGAAGTATGGCCGCGCCGCCTCGGGATCGTCGGCGTACGGCGGCACGGTCATCAATCCACGAAACTCCAAAGCTTCAAATCTCGGCGCAGCCAGCAGAATATCTTCCAACTCACGCGATTCCGCTGCGACGCCGCTCTTTGCCGCCTCGCCGCCAACATTAATCTCAATCAGCACCGCCAGCTTTTTACCCAAACCCCGCGCCCCGGCATCCAACCTCTCCGCGAGTTTCACTGAATCAACCGAATCCACTGCGCCAAACAATTCCGCCGCCTTGCCAGCTTTGTTCGTCTGCAAGTGCCCGATCATGTGCCACTCAGCATCGCGCAGATCAGCTACAGCCGGCGCTTTCCCGGCAAATTCCTGCACCCGATTCTCTCCAAACACCCGCAGCCCGGCGGCATACGCTTCTCGAATCCGTTCCGGTGCATGCGTCTTCGACACCGCCATCAGCGCGATATCTTCTGGCTGCCTTCCCGCACGGCGCGCAGCCCGTTCGATGCGCTCACGAATTGCGGCGATATTTTCAGCGATCGACATAAGAACACTAAACCACGAAGGACACGAAGTTGCACGAAGGCACAACGACTTCCTTCGTGATTCTTCGTGCCCTTCGTGGTTGAAGGTTTGCTCGCCCCGATCCCCGCGCGCCGCGCAGACGTCGATCACATCATCGCGACCGGAGGCGCCGGTTCACTCGGATCCCCCGCGCTCGACAGCGGCAGCCGGATCATCAGCGCGGCCAACGCCAGCAGCACGATCATCCCGCCGACCAGGTACGACGGATGCTGGAAGAATGATGGAGGATGATGCGGAGGCTGCCACGCCGGAATAAGCTGCATTCCCGCCCATACCAATCCCAGCAGAGCCTCTCCTACGATCAATCCCGAGGCCGTCAGAACACCGGCGTTTTCTACCCGAGCCATCTGACCGGAATTGTAGCCGCGGCGTTTCGCAACCCAGTCGCCCAGCGCACGAAATACTCCGCCAAGAAAAATCGCAAACGTGGTTTCAAATGGCAGATACATTCCCACCGCGACCAGCATGGGACTCTTTACCTGCATCAGGATCAGCGCAATGCCAAAGAAAATCCCCACCACGATCAGCGGCCACGGCATATCTCCGCCGACAATGCCCACCGCCAATGTTGCCATCAATCCGGCCTGCGGTGCGGCCAGCCCGCGATCGCCAAACCCGATTCCGCCATGTGCGACGTTGCCGTCATACAAAATCTTCAGCGGCCAATACATGACCAGGCTGGCCACAACCACCGCAATCAGTTCAGCAACTTGGATGGTCCGCGGCGTGCCGCCAAGAATGTAGCCAACTTTGAAGTCTTGCAGCAATTCGCCCGCCACGGCAGACGAAACGCAAACTACCGCCGCCACGCCGAGCACCGCCGCGACTCCCGGTAATCCTGACACACCGAGCGACACCATCAACAGGGCTGCGATGATCAACGTCGAGAGCGTTAATCCAGAGATCGGATTGTTCGACGAACCAATCATTCCCACCAGGCTGCCCGAAACTGTGGCAAAGAAGAAGCCCACCACCAGCATGACCACGGCCGCCAGGATTGCCGGCCAGACCAGCCCGGAAATTTGTATGTAGAGCGCGCACATCACAACGAACGTAACAGCGATCAATCCGAGCACGACCTTCGAGCTCATATATTGCTGCGTGCGCGACAGCTTCGAGCGCTCATCGGACGTTTGGCGAAGCTCGGAAAAAGCCTTGGTCAAGCCCGCTGTGAGGTTGCGACCCATCTTAAACAATGTGTAGGCAGCGCCCACCAGCATTCCTCCAACTGCGATCGGCCGCACAATATATCGCCAGACTGCAATCGACATCGTCGCCCAATCGTCCGGCGTGTCCGCTGGAAGATACTGCCTTACATGCGGCCCCATGAAATACATGATGAGTGGAACCATCAATCCCCAGGCGAGCACTCCGCCGGAAAATTGCAGCGCCGCCAGTTTCCAGCCAATGATGTATCCCACTCCCAGGTAAGCCGGACTCACGCTCGGCGCCGGCATCATGCTGGCGCCACCCGTTGCCAGGATCTGCGTGCTCCCCGCCGCGCCCAGCCGAACTTGGCTTCGCCCCAGAGTTCCAACTGTGAAGTGGATGTCCTGGTCAGCCGCGAACAAGCCAAAGCGTCCGAGAATAAAAACCACCGCACCCACACCAACATTCCAGAACAAATATTTGGCCGCCTTGGTAGTGCTCTGACCCGCTTTGTGAATCTCCGATGCCGCTACGGATTCAGGAAAAGGCAACTCCGGATCCTCGACCAGTACGCGCCGCACTAGTGAGACGAATAAGACTCCGAGCACGCTGCCCACGGTCATCAGAGCCGTCGCCTTCCAATAGGCGTCTCTGGGCATGAATGAGGGCCAGGCTTTGGCAATGAGGAACGCCGGAATGGTGAAGACCGCTCCTGCGGCGACAGACTCGCCGATCGATCCCGCTGTACGCGCGATGTTTTCTTCGAGAAGCGATCCTTTCCAGGCACGCACCGCCGCCATGGCAATCACTGCCGCTGGATAGGTCGCGGCAATCGTGATCCCCGCGCGCAACCCCAGATAGGCATTTGCCGCTCCCAGGATTACGGTTAGAAAGAGTCCCAGCAGCAAGGCCTTCCACGTGAACTCCGTCATCTTCATGTGTTCGGGCACGAACGGGACGTGCTTCCTGGGGCTTCCAGCATCGGGGACGACTGGAGTACTCATGGCAATCCTTTTGGCGCGTGGGATGAGAGCAAAAGCGTCCCGTAACTGATATCACACACGGGAACGACGGCGCACGTTAGCACGCGGAGCGCATGAATTACAAGCGCGGAAGCGCGAGAATTACAAGCAAAAAAGCGTTTGCGCTTCTCGCATTACCGGCTTTCCTCTAGGCTCCCCCGTGTCCGCTGTGTTTAAGATTTTGTGCCGCCGCCCACCCACGCCTTGGATTGTCGCCGCTGCAGGAGTAAGATAGGCCTAATCAGTTCTTCCGCCCCTTCGACGTCCGTATTTCGAGGTGCTGTGTGATAAACGATTCCCCCGCCCAGTCTTTCGTTCCGCCTTATCGTTGCCGGGATTGTGGCAGCTCCGAAGGTTTTCGCTCGCGCCGCCGCTCCCTGGTAGAGCGCTTCGTTTTACCATTGATGCTGCTGAAGCCGGTGCGTTGCGGCGAATGTTTCCGCCGCGACTATCGCCTGATTTTCACCAAGGTGCGCGAGCGGCTCTCTGAGACCTCCGGCATGCTGCGGGTAAAGCCGCAACCGTCGCGGTCTCAACGCAACGTTGCCTAGAGGCGCGGTTCGCCGCTATACTGCGTAGGTAAGCGCATCGTCCGCTTTTCGCAGTCGGGCGCGTAAGGAGGCCGTCTTCAGCAGTAGTGAGGACTTATTCCGGGCTAGCCAGGCCAAAGTTGTAGCGGCAGGGCCTTCTATTGTCGTAAATACTTCGCGCTTCGTTTCTAAGAATTCCTCGGGCACCCCACCAAAAAAATCTTCTGCTCTTTTTCCTGCAAGCATTTCCGGGTGGGCGGGTCAAGCTGCGGCCAGCGTGTTCTGCGTGCTGTTTCCCTCCGACTGTCGTGTATGCGACGAGCCGTTATTCGAAATCTCCCGGCTTCCCGTGTGCCTCGCGTGTCTCGATCACATGCGGCCCATCGCCGGGAAAGTCTGCTCGGTCTGTGGCGAGCAAGTTCTGTCGTCTTACGCCGATCTTGAGCCCGACGGCCAGCGCCGCTGTCCCGTCTGCCGCCGCATTGAGCGTCCTTTTACGCGCGCAGTTGCATACGGCAGTTACGATGGCGGCCTGCGCGAACTCATCCACTTGCTGAAATATAACGGCGTGCGCCCCGCTGCAAATGTTCTGGGGCGCATGTTGGCCGAAGCGATCGCCGCGCTGGAGGCGTCGTTCCCGCAGCAACTTTCTCTTACGCCAGAGCCGATCGCCGTGATTCCCGTGCCTCTGTTCAAGGGCCGGCAGCGCCAGCGCGAATTCAATCAGGCGGAATTGATCGCGCGCGCCGCTCTGAAGTTTCATCCCCTGGGCGGACGTTTGCAATTCGTGCCCGATCTTCTGCGGCGCACGCGCGACACGCATTCGCAAATCGGACTCACCAGCCACCAGCGCCGCGAGAATATGCGTGGAGCCTTCGCCGTCCCGCACCCCGCCGAAGTTGCAGGCTGCGAGATTCTGTTAGTTGATGATGTTTACACGACGGGGACAACCGTAACCGAATGCGCCAAAGTGTTGCGCCGCGCGGGAGCGAGCCGCGTATGGGTTGCAACCGTGGCACGCACGCTCAAGCTGGCATCTAATCAGCAAGCAACGTTTCAAGGCTTCAAGGTTTCTGAATTTCAAGGAGAAACCTCCGAGCCGCGCGAAGACTCCGAAACCTTGCACCCTGAAAGGCTTGAGATTTCGAAACCTTGAAACCCTGAAACTTTGAAACCTGAAGCTCTTATCTATGTCACACCGCATCGAACGCGACGCAGGACCGATCTCCCGGCACGCGGCAGGACTGTTCTTGCCCACGGCAGCGCACCGCGCCCGCGACGGACACGCTCTACTCGCGCCCGTTCTCGTGCTCAACGCCTCTTATGAGCCGATCAACGTTTGCGCCGCCCGCCGTGCGCTCGTCCTGGTTCTCAAAGGCGTAGCTATGACCGAGGAAGAAAACGGACACTTCCTGCACGCCGCCCGCGTCGCCATGCGCGTGCCGTCGGTGATTCGCCTGCTCGAATATCGCCGCATTCCGCACCAGAGCCGCGCGCTTTCGCGCAAAAACATTCTGCTGCGCGACCGCAACACCTGCCAGTATTGCGGCACCGTACTGCCCTCGGGCGAACTCACGCTCGACCACGTCATCCCCCGCTCCCGCGGAGGTTCCTCGACCTGGGAAAATCTCGTTGCCTGCTGCCACACCTGCAACCGCCGCAAGGGCAATCAATTCGCCCTCGAAGCCGGCATGAAGCTGATGCGCGAACCCCGCGCCTTCAACCTCCACACCAGCCGCCACATCATGCGATTGATGGGCCGGTCGGATGATAAGTGGAGAAAGTATTTATTTTATTAAGGTTTCAGAGTTTCAAGGTTTCAAGGTTTCAACGTTTCAAGGTTTCGAAGACTCGGCGTCGGCCAGACTTTGATTTCGAAACTTTGAAACTCTGAAACTTTGAAACCTTGCTTTATCGAAACCTTGAAACTCTGAAACGTTGAAACCTTGAATTTTATGTCTCGCTCCTACCGCGAACTCCTCGTGTGGCAAAAGGCCAAAGCCCTCGCCGTCCAGATTTATCGGTCCACGGAGCAGTTTCCTAAAAGCGAAACTTACGGTCTCACTTCTCAAATTAGACGAGCCGCGGTTTCGGTGGCCTCGAACATCGCAGAAGGTCAGGGCAGATTAACGCGTGGGGAATTCCAGCATTTTCTCGGGCAGGCTCGCGGTTCGCTCCTGGAACTCGACACGCAAATTGCCATTGCGTGCGATCTCGGCTATCTCGATCCAGAGAGGCACGAAGTCCTCGATCAGGAAATCTACCAAGTCCTGGGACTGATTAATCGCCTGATCGAATCCCTAAGAAAAAAACCAGCCTGAAACCTGAGGCTTTTGATTTCGAAACCTTGAAACTCTGAAACTTTGAAACCTTGCTCTACTGCGGCTTCTTCTGCTCCGGCGGTTTCTGCTGATCCTTCGGCAGCTCTTTCCCCTGGAACAACACCTTCACGTTCGTGCCGAAGCGTTTGTAGTCTTCATACTTCACAATCTCTCGGATGTGAATGTCGCCCACCTTGAAGTGCAGTTCATCGTCGGCCTTGGTATAAACCGGAAACCAGTACAGGCCATCGATCTGCTGGCGCCAGGTCGTGAACTTCGGGTAAAGATGTTCGTCGCTTCCCTTTTTCTTCGAGCCCGTAATATCAGGAACAGTTTTGCCGTAGGTCTTCACGATCTGGAAGTCATGATCGTCGACCCATATGCGCCCCTGAAAATAGCGCTTCTTGCCCACGATCTGTTTGGGCGCGATGTCGAAGACGTAGCAATGCAGTTCATCTTCCCCCTGCTGCCCCACATAAAGAATGTTGTAGTCGCCGACGTCGGCCGACGACAGCACAAACGGCAACCGGTGTCGTATGTCTTCGAAGTCGCCCTGATCCATCGACAGGCCGCTGGCATCCAGGCTCGACTGCGGCGCGAACACCACATTCTCGGTGCGCTTGCCCTTGTCGTCGAAAATCACGTCGAACACTTCGTGATACTCGCCCTTCACGGTCTCGCCGTCGACGTTCTGCACCTTCACGTCCTGGCGATAGGTATACTGCTCGCGCGCCTTGGCAAATTCAGTTTCCTTGTCCGTAAAACGTTTGATGATGTCTTCCGGAGTCGTATCTTTGGGAGGAGTATTTTCCAGCGGCCCTTCCTGGGCGGCCAGTGGCAACGACGCCAGCGCGCAAGTCAGGCAAATCAGCAGACAGCCAACTACGGGTTTCATATTTCTAGTTTATCGAATCTTGAGCGAACCGGGGTGAGATCGACTTCCCTGTTGGAGCGATTCGTATCAGGGCATCGCTTCAGCGATGCCGCACCCGATCGCCTTCAGGCACTGACAACACCGCGGCCACCCTCCCTCCAACCCCTCTCCGCTCAGCGAGGCCGGAGGGGAGGGCGCTGCAGTTCTGCCGCCTACTAAGATGCCGTTTCGCTACGAGGGTTGCCGCCGCGATTTATCGCTGCTGTCGGCTACGGTATTCACCTTGGCATGGCTGCACTACGACTACAGGACTTACCTTGGTTGATCGTCATTGCTGAGGACCGCGCCTTCTTGCCGACCGACGATCCCACTGGGAACTGCCCACTGACCACTGACTCTAATCCCCCATCACCTTCACAAACACATGCTTCTGCTCCGTCCGTCAAATTCCGCATAGAAGAATCTTTGCTGCCCGCCCTCTCAGATTTTCTTCCTCCAGGAAATTGACGGTCCGTCCGACACGCCTACATACAACCTTTTGCAATCAATGCAGTCAATGCTATCATTGCAATCATGGCTAGCATTACCATCCGCAAATTGCCCGAGAACACCAAGCAGCGCCTCCGCATGCGCGCCGCCCGCAACGGACATTCCATGGAGCAGGAAGCCCGCCAACTACTCGAGGCCGCGCTCGCCCGCAAAGATGCCGAGCCCGAAAACATCGGCGAAGCCATCCGCCGCCGCTTCGCTCCCTTTGGCGGAGTCGATCTGAAAATTCCTCCTCGCGGCCCGATTCGCGATCCCGGCATCCGCTGAGAGCTACATGCTCATTCTCGACACCAACGTGATCTCCGAGCCCATGCAACCACGGCCCGATTCGCGGGTTCTGTCGTGGTGGTCGCATCAGCGAAAAAGCGGCGAACTCTTCATCACGACCATCACCATCGCAGAAATTCTCTACGGAATCGCGCTGTTGCCGAAGGGAAAGCGCCGCGACAAACTGATGGCCGAAGCCGAGGCTACCTTCGCCGAAGACTTTGCCGGACGTATTCTCTCCTTCGACGAGGACGCAGCCCGCGCCCTCGCCGAGATCGCCGCTACTCGCCGCGCGCAAGGCCGTCCCATCGCCGATTTCGACGCCCAGATCGCCGCCATCACTCGCCTGCACCGCGCCACCCTGGCGACCCGCAACACCACCGACTTCGAAGGCTGCGGCTTATCCCTAGTCAACCCCTGGTCGAGGTAAGAGCGATCAAGAAGTTGGTAGCGCCGGCGTCCCGGCGGCTGTCGCGAGGGCGTCTCGCCCGCGCCGTGTCACGTGGCAAGTCTGCGAATTGTTTCTACCAGAGGTCTGACCCGCTGGTGTTCCGGCTCGGTCGATTCGTCCGGTCAGCGGGCGGGACGCCCGCCGTACAGCCGCGGGGACGCCGGCGCTACTTAAACCCTGCTACACTCATCCGTTTGCCAAGGAGTATTCGCATGCGCCGCCTTTATCTCGTCCTTCTCGTATTCGCATTCACGCTGACTGCTCTCGCGCAGGCCAGGCATCCCTTCACCTTCGAAGACATGATGAAGCTGAAGCGCGTGGGCGAGCCTGAAGTTTCTCCCGACGGCAAGTGGGTGATCTTCAGCGTGGTCGACGTGGATATGGAAGCGAACACGAAGACCCCGCACATCTGGATCGTGCCCTTGAATGCGAATGTAGAAAAAAACGAAGAAAAAAGTGGGGTGCCCCATGTCTCGCCGAATTTGCGAGACGTGGGAACCACTGACGTGGAAAGCAAGGAGCGCATCCTCATCCCCGACCAGGACGGAGACCGTCCGCGCTGGGCGCCGGATGGTAAGCGCTTCGCGTTCCTCTCGACGAAAGAAGGCGGCTCGCAGGTCTGGATCGCTGACTTCGATAGCGACCAAGGCACAGTGACAAGCGTGCAGCAGCAGACAAAGATCGCCACGGAAGCGAGCGGTGAACTCTGGTCCCCGGACGGCAAAAATATTCTTTTCACGTCGGACGTTTACCCCGAGTGCAGCAACGATTACCCATATATCGAAGAGACCTGCAATATCAAGAAGCTGAAGGACACCGAAAACTCTAAAGTAAAAGCGCAGATCTTCGATCATCTGCTTTATCGTCACTGGAACAGTTACAAGGAGGGCAGGCGGACTCATATCTTTGTCGTTCCGGCCAATGCCCCATTCCACCCAGTTAAGCCGACCGGGCCAGCTGGGGTGACTGGGAACGTACCGACTAAACCGTCACCGCGCGACCTAACTCCCGGTGACTACGATGCCCCCGTCTTCTCGCTCGGCGGGCAGGACAACTATGCTTTTTCGCCCGACGGGCAGGAGATTTGCTACGCCTCGAATCATGACAAGAATCCGGCGGCTTCTACCAACAACGATCTGTGGATCGTCCCGGTCAGCGGAGGCGCGGCCAGGAACATCACTGCCGACAATCCGGCCAGCGACTCGACGCCGCTCTATTCGCCCAATGGCCGCTATATCGCCTATCGCGCCCAGCAGCGTCCGGGATACGAGAGCGACCGCTTCCGCTTAATGCTCTACGACCGCAAGGGCGGCGCGAAGAAGAATCTGACGGAGGATTTCGATCATTGGGTTGGAACGTTCACGTGGGCCCCTGATTCCAAAACGATCTACTTCAGCGCAGAACATGAGCGCCACTCGCTCATTTACGCCGTGGCGACAGCAGGAACTCCGCCGAGACGCGCTGTTGTGGGGGGCTATAACGATGATATTGCAGTCACACCCGATGGGAAGACATTGCTGCTCACTCGCAATTCAATCAAGGCGCCAATCGAAATCTTCGGCGCCGACGCCTCTGCCGAAGGATGTCCAGCGAGGACCGGAGATGTTGACAAAGGAAAAGAGAAGGATTGTTCGCTGAGCAAAGATTGGGCCGTCACTCACGTCAACGACCAACTGTTGTCGCAGGCTAGCATGTCTGACGCTGAGCCCTTTTGGTTCACGGGTGCTCATGGGGATGCGGTCGAGGCCTCTCTCGTCAAGCCGCCGAACTTCGATGCCGCGAAGAAATATCCCGTGAAGTTTCTCATCCACGGCGGGCCACAGGGTGCATGGGGAGATGACTGGAGCTATCGATGGAATCCTGAACTCTTCGCGTCCCCAACTTCATCGCAAAGCTCGGGCTACGTCGTCATCATGATCAACTTCCACGGCTCGAACGGCTACGGGCAGAAGTTTATGGACGCGATCAACGGCGACTGGGGCGGGGCTCCGTTCGAAGACCTGATGAAGGGCCTCGACTACGCCGAGCAGACGTATCTGTTCATCGACAAAAACCGGGAGTGCGCGCTGGGCGCCAGCTACGGCGGATACATGATCAACTGGATCCTCGGCCACACCGACCGTTTCAAGTGTCTGGTGTCGCACGACGGCATGTTCAACGCCGAGTCGGCTTGGGGATCGACCGAAGAACTCTGGTTCAACAACTGGGAATTCAAAGGCACTCCCTACGACAATCGCGCAGGATACGAGAAGTGGTCGCCGCACCAGTACGCCAAGAATTTCAAGACACCGACGCTGGTCATCCACGGCCAGCGCGACTACCGCCTCGACGTAAGCGAAGGTTTCCAGCTTTTCACCACGCTGCAAATGGAAGGCGTGCCGTCGAAGATGCTGTATTTCCCCGACGAAGGCCACTGGGTGCAGAAACCGCAAAATGCGCAGCTCTGGTATAAGACCGTAAACGACTGGGTCGATCAATGGCTGAAAAAGTAAATGAAAATGTGGCGCGGACCTGCCCCGAGCGACAGCAGAAAGCGCCCTCGCCCGCGGTCCCTCGTCTTCCTACCATACGGCTTCATTGGCTGGAGGATCGCATCGGTCCACTCTTGTCGGGCGATTGGTATCAAAGTTCGTCAGCCAGCATTCATCAAGGACGGAGCAATAGCAGGCGCGAGCGGTAATGGCGGGCCGGGCCTGATAGATGGCTTTCAATACATCGTTGCCCACATCGGCGCGCAGAGTGATTGGATCGAAGCTCTCACGAGCCGGCAAAATGTTGTTGGTAATCGTGGAGTACCAGACCGTGTTGGGCTTGCGCGGATCCTGCTTGACGGCCTCGGCACAGCACGCCTCGAGCAGGTCCATCGGTTTGGCATAGGCCACGCCTTTGTAGCGTAACTGAAACCAATCGATCACTGCCGGACCTACGCCGCCGTTTTTCACGGTGAATTTGAAGTAAGGCTTGTTCGTGGCGTCGTCGAGGTTGCTGCTGGTGAAGTCGAGAAGGGGAATGGTGCTGGCCGCAACCAGCTTTTCATTCTGGCGAACCAGTTCGCGCATGGTGTGGCCGTGCTCGAAAGAGACCACGAGCGACACAATCGAGATGAAGAACGCGCTGATGCCAACAATAACGTCGAGCCAGCGAACGCCGGTTCCGTGCCCGTGGGAATGATGTTGCTCTTCTGCGATCAAGCTTTGCCCCGCATCGGCAGGTTAACATAGCCGCTTACAATGCGTTGCTTTCGAGTTCGCAACGACCATCAGGAGTTGAATATGGCTTCTCCAAAATCGCTTCGAGGCCAGGCAGCGCGGACAACTTCCTCCTTACCCGACGCTAAGACTCAGCTCGATTCTTTCCTAGCCAAGTACGATCCCGAGGTGGAAGCTTTCGCTCGCCGTGCCCTGGCGAAGATGCGCAAGCTGGTCCCTCGCGCGATCGAGATGGTCTACGACAACTACAACGCGCTCGCCATCGGCTTCGGGCCGAGTGAACGCGCGTCCGAAGCAATCTTCTCGATCGTGCTCTATCCGCAGCATGTGCGGCTGTTTTTTCTGCAAGGTGCTGGAATGCCCGATCCCGCCAAGCGGCTCGAGGGCAGCGCCAATGTTGTTCGCAGCATTCGCTTGTTCGACGCAGGCAAGCCGGACGCTCGCCTCCTTGACGACGTCGAAATCCGCGATCTGATGAACGTCGCTCTTCACCGCGCCAAGGTTCCCCTGCCGAACGAAGCGAAGAGGAAGCTGGTGATCAAGTCGATTTCAGCGAAGCAGCGTCCACGCCGGGTGGCGAAACAGGGCCGAAAATAGTTCCAATTTGGGAATCATCGGACTGCATTTTCAGTTTCAGCGTGGCGTTATCTGTAAGTTATTTATTCTAGGTCTAAGTTGTTGAAGACACGTAGAAGACCTCCAGGAGTCCGCTGGACGCGCGAATTTCCCGCGGACGAGGTTTCCCCCATCCCACTCATCGATCGTCGCTGCAATGGCCGTTTACGGCTCCGCAAGTGGCATCCTGCCGGAGGCCGCCAGACGCATTCCGGAGCCGGCAAAAACGCAGCAGCTCGAAACATGGCGTTTATCTTCCAGATATACTGGTGATTACAAAACTTAACAGTCCTCCAAGTGATTGAAAGAAAAGAGGGAGCCTCCGCGGAACCGGAACGGAGTGCTCTTCCCTCCCGAATTCCTCCCAAAATGGGAATCCTCGCCGCGTGACTTCGCCTACTTCCCCACCTCCAACGTCGACTCGATCTGCTCCCGAACACTACCCGGCAAGCTGGCAATCGGTGCGGTAGTCCCCGGAGACCTGTTTCCGCCTAATGGCGCAGGCACCGCCAACAGTATGTCGTCCATCATAGCGCCAGCCCCGGTGCCGACGGCCACGTCGACTTCAACCGGAAGACTGAAACCGGCGCCCGAGGGAGTCACGCTGGCCAGGCCGTTTGCGTCAGACAGAACCGTCATCTGGTTGACGGCCAGAATTACCTGGGACGCCGATCCATTGGTGATGGTCTCGCCGCTCCCTCCACCGGGAGAGGACGCGCTGGGACGCAGAACCGTGGTTTCAAACGAAACGCTGGCGCCCAGCACCGGATTCGGCGGCGACGACGAATCGGTCACGCGCACAACCACGGGCTGGAACGCCGTGCCGATAGAAACTTGTCCCGCGCCCGCCACCGATTGCAATTGCTGCAGCGCGGGCGGAACGACATTTCCGTAGAACAGCTGACAGGGTGCATTCGATGGAGCAACGCAGGCGCTCACCTCCACCACCGATGCCAGTTGATTCACGTTCAGCGTCACGACGGCGTATCCCGTGCTGTTGGTCACCGCGTTGGCGGCGCTTAAACTTCCAGTCCCTTGCACGACCTTAAAGTTCACGGTGACGCCAGCCAGCGCGACGCCATTGCTCAAGACCCTCGCCGTTAGCGGCACACCGAGAGTCGCGCCCTGCGCAAACCATGCATAAGGCGTTGTAAGTCCGATGTCGGACGCCGACTCGATGGCATCGAGCGTCGCGGTCACGGATTTCGACTGCGAGTACACGGCGGGCGCGAGTGCGGCGTTGATAGTGGAGACAGCTACAGTAGTCGGCGTGAGCCACGTGGTCGCGATTCCGCTTTGGTCGGTGAACACGGAGCAGGTGGGAAGTCCCGCGCAGGCCGAAAGTTGCACGCCGTTGGTTGCGGTCCACACAATCGTTGCTCCGGCGATGGGCGTAACCCCGTCGGCCGCCACGACTTGCGCCGTGACCGGACGCGCCGCCTGGGTTCCCACCGGGGTAGGAGGATTCAATCCCACCAGCAGGATGATGTTGTCGTCAGGCGCAGCGCCGAAGGTGAGCACGTTGGTCATGCTGCTGAAGGCTCCGCTGACCGGGTCGGTGATGAGGACGCTTTGCGCGCCATCGATCTGTGCGGGAGCGGAGATCAGCATCTGCCCGGCGTTCGTCGTCAGCGGAGTGGCCGCTGTGCTGCCGAGCATGACGGTGAGTCCGGGAGCGAATCCCATTCCTTTCACAATGAAAGCGCCGCCGCTGGCGGGAAGACGCGCGGGCGAGATCGAGTCTCCATAGAGAACATGCGCATGATAGCGGTAGTCAGGGCGTCCGTCGCCACGATAGTCGGAGAGTCCGACCAGGAACTTGGTGGGGCTGTTGATTTGCGCGTCGAGCCGCGTGACTGCGAACGAAGTGGAATTGAATGGCGAGGGAGTGAAAGCCGGCGGCGCCGTACCTTGCACATCCGCCGCCGACCACATGCCGATGACCGGCTGCGCTTTGGTTTCGGTCGGGTTGCCGGATTCGTCGAGTGCGGTCACGGCTACCGAGAGCGTGCGATTGGCCTGCGCCGACAGGAGAAAATACGCGGCATCGCCGTAGCCGTAGAGCGAACCCTCCCAGTCTCCGCCGGTTGGAATCACGGCGGGAGCGGTCCAGGTTTCTGTGGGAGACCATTGCGGCATGGGCTGCGCGCTGGCCGACATCAGTATGTCTTGCCCAAGATCGGTGCCCGCCGACACCACCATCGTGATCAGCTGCGGCAAGCCCGAAGGCATCACCTGGTAGGGATCGTAGGGCGCCACGCCCACCGACCAGGTTGTGTTGAGCGGCTCGACGGTGATCTGATATTGCGCGCTGCTGCCGCTGGGCATGGGCAAGCCGGACAGCTCGAACCAGCCTTCGAATGAGGGATCGCTCGCTCCCCAATCGCTGAAAAGATTGCCCAGAGCGTCACTGAATCCGGTGATGGGGTTGCCGGCGTTGCCAGTGAAGAGAAGTCCCGTGACCGAGGAGGCGGCGTAGCGGCCTGAAGGCAGGCCGGTCGAGGGATCGATCCAGCGCGCGATGATATTGACTCCCTGCATGGCTTGCGTGGAGTTGCCCGCAGGGTTGGTGAACCAAAGCGATCCGTGAATGCTGGCCGTGGTGGTGGAGAATATCTGCTTGTTGGTGAAGCTCGATTGATTCTGCGTGGTCACGGGATAGAGCCGGGAGATCTCGGCCACGTCGTCGGCGGCGAGTTGATACGGGTTCGGAAAACACAGCGTGATGGGCACGCAATTAATGGGGTCTTGATAGTGCATCACCGGAAATCCGGCATAGTCGTCGGAGGTGGGGCGCGGATTGCCGGTGATGACGTTGGTGTTGAGTTGCGACCATCCCACGCCGAAGACGTTGCCGATTGTACGGACCAGCCGGTATTCGACGTCAGTGAGCTGCGTGGATTGCAGTGCGCACTGGCCGTTGATCACGATCAGAGCGTGCTGGTAGGTGGCGAGCTGACCGTAGTTGTCGTCGCCGCCGTAGACCGCGTTGGAGAAGCACTGGCTGGAGTCGCCCGCGCCGGAGCCGAGCAGCGCGTCAGTGACCGAGCCGTCGTAGTCGTAGACGATGCCGATGGGCGTACCCGTGGCGGTGGATTGAATGTCGGCAGGCAGAGAGATGCTTCCGTCGGAGTTCACGATGACGTTGGTGCCATTCACATCTTCGGCGAGCTGGCCGCCAGATGTTGCGGCGATGGCCGCCGTGGTCACGTTGGTCCACTGGCTGAAGGCGTCGGCGACCAGCGTGTTGGCCGAGGCATTGGGCAGAATGGGGCTGAGATCACCCTGGTCGGTGTAATAGGTTATCCGTCCCAGCGGCCAGGTAAGAGGCTGGCCGGAATAGGAAGAGTTGAAGTAGGTGGTTCCGGCGACGTTCTTCGGTCCTCCGGCGCGGGCCAGAAGTGTGAACAAGGTGATGATGGCGATGGCGACTGCAATTCTCGCCACCAGTGCGCGGATGGGAAACACGGCGCGCGCGGTCATGGCAGCCTCTGCAACGTGGCGTCAGATTCATTAATTGCTTCATTCATCGATCTGTTTGTCATGCCATTCTCTGCGTCATTCGTCACAGCCTTCATCGCGTCATTCATTACTCCGGGGCGGGTGATGGCTTGGGTTAATTCGTTCCACGTCACGCGCGTTTTGCCGGAGAGGGTGGGATCGGACTGGGTGAGCGCGAGGTGCTGCGGAGTCAGCAAGATGCGGCTCAGCGGATCGACGCTGAATCTCCCGACGGGCCAGCCGACGGCGCTGGTTAATCCCAACTTGCTGGGCGGGTAAAGGAAGAGCAGCACGCGTTCGCCCACGTGATAGCGCTGGCCCGTGGACCATAGGCCGATCCATTGCGCGATGGTAAGGTCCTGCCCCGGAGTTGCGCCGCGCATCGCTTTTTCCACATGAAAAGTAATGGCGACGGTTTCGACCGACTGGCCGAGCGGGGCGGGGCGGCGGACGATTTTCGCGACCGTGCCGGAAAAAATAATTCCGGCAGCGCTGGATAGGCCGGGCAGTCCGACGGGACGGCTGATTCTTACGGGAACGACGGTAGACGGAGGGCTGGGTGGAGGAAGCGGAACGGTCGGAGATGGAGTTACTCCAGACGGCGCTAACCCAGATGGAGTCAACCCAAGACTGAGTATTTCGGGCGGCAAGCCGAAGTCGGGCGCGGGAGCGTTATGAATGGCCTGTCCACTCAGGGGCAGCGGCAGACCCAATAGAAACAAATAGATTGCGAGCAAACTGAAGCCACTTCTCCCTAGCATGGGGAGACCTCGTATTCAGACGTCTGCTCGGAGGGACGATGGGAAACAAATTCTCAAAAAACCGGAAGTGTCGATGAGCCTACACGGTTCGATAGCGCGAGGCTGTGACGGATGTCACACCGGGGCTGTGGATAACGCGGCGGGATGGAATCCTAGGTCTCGCAAAAGCGGCGAGACGTGAAGCACCCCTAGACGAGGTTGGCCCATCCTTTTGCGTTTTCTGCGAAAGAGTGGGAGTCCACCTACCAAATTTAATTGCCCATTGCGCAAAACAGCCGCGGACCCTACAATTCGCTGCTCGCAAACGAGCCATCCGCTACTCACCCTGGAGGCAACATGAACCTCAGAAAGACCGCATTGACGGTCGCAGTAGTCTTGATCGGCACCATGTGTTTCGCGCAAAACCCGAACCTGGGCACGTGGAAGCTCAACGAAGCCAAGTCGAAGTTGGCTCCCGGCTTCCCCAAGAACAACACGGTGGTTTATGAGGCCGACGGCGACAGCATTAAAGGCACGGTCGATGGAGTCGACGCTCAAGGCAAGCCCACTCACAGCGTGTGGATCGGCAAGTTCGACGGCAAGGACTATCCGGTGACGGGTGATCCCACCTCGGACACTCGAGCCGTCAAACAGATCGACGCTCACACGCTCGATTTGATATCGAAAAAGGCCGGCAAAGTAACGCTGACCGGCAAAATCGTTGTGGCCGCCGACGGCAAGAGCCGTACCCTCACGCTCAGCGCCACCGATCCAATGGGCATGAAAGTCGACGGCATGTTCTTCTACGACAAACAGTAACCCGTCAGGTCGACACATGCTGGCGCCCCATCCTTGTCGCGTTTCCTTGCGACCGGATGGGGCCTTTGATTATCCGCCCGCCTTTCGAGTCGACCCCTCCAAAAAGGCTTGACATATAAACTACATGTGTAGTAGTAATGCATACAAGCATAGGAGCTGAAATGGCCGGACCGAAATTAGCCAAGCTCGAACTTCAGATCATGGACACGCTGTGGAAGCGGGGCAACGCTTCCATTCGCGAGATTCAGGAAGCGTTTCCCGAAGAAGGCAGGCCCGCCTACACGACCGTCCAAACCACGGTGTATCGCCTGGAAGGCAAGAAGGCCGTGCGGCGCGTCAAAAAGGTTGGAAATTTTCATATTTTCGAAGCCGCGATCTCCCGCGATTCGGCGCAGCGGAAGTTGGTCGATGATCTGCTGGCGCTGTTCGGCGGACGCACGCAACCGGTGATGGCGCATCTGATCGAGTCCGGCCAACTCACGCTGGAGGATGTGAAGGAAGCCGAGAAAACTCTCCGCAAGCTGGAGAGAAAGGACAAAACGAAATGACTCCGGCAAACTTGTCCGCGATGTGGAGAGAAATTGCACCAAGCCTGGGCAATCATTTGTGGCAGTCGACTTTATTTGCGGTCGCGGCCGGATTGCTGACGTTGATTTTACGAAAGAATCACGCGCGCGCCCGCTACTGGCTCTGGATGGCGGCGTCGGTGAAGTTTCTGATTCCGTTTTCGCTGCTGGTCGACATCGGCGGCCTGCTTTCGTGGTCGCGCAATTACGCGACGGTAAAGGCTCCTTTGTACTTCGCGATCGAGCAAGTCAGTCAACCCTTTCCGCAGTCGGCGGCGGCGGCGATTTCTCCGTCCACTTCCTTGCTGGCTTCTGCAAGTCTGCTTCATTTGCTTCCGGGCGTGCTGGCAACGGCGTGGCTCTGCGGATTCGCTGCGGTCCTGTTCACGTGGTGCGTACGCTGGCGGAGGGTTTCCGCAGCCAGGCGGGAAGCAGCGCCCTTGCTCGAGGGACGCGAAGTCCGGGCGTTGCGGCGGTTGGAAAGCATCGCAGGCATGCGGACGCCAATTGAGATCGTCTTGTCAGGGACTTCTCTGGAGCCGGGAATCTTCGGAGTGGCTCGCCCGGTGTTGATGTGGCCGGAAGGGATCTCCGAACACCTGGAAGATGCGCACCTTGAGGCGATTCTCGCGCATGAGGTATGGCACGTTCGCCGTCGCGACAATCTGGCGGCTGCGATTCACATGGTGGTCGAAGCCCTGTTCTGGTTTCATCCGTTGGTTTGGTGGCTGGGAGCGCGTTTAGTCGAGGAACGGGAGCGCGCCTGCGACGAAGAGGTCGTGGAACTGGGCAGTGAACGGCGCGTCTATGCCGAGAGCATTTTGAAGGTGTGTGAATTTTGCGTGGGATCTCCGCTGGCCTGCGTGTCTGGGGTGACGGGGTCCGATCTTAAAAAGAGGATGGTGTACATCATGACCGAGCATCTTGCACGAAAGCTGAATTTCGCCAAAAAACTATTGCTCAGCACTGCTGGAGTGCTGGCCCTCGCCCTGCCGCTCGTGTTTGGCGTGCTGAATGCACCGCAAATCCGGGCTCAAGAACAACCCCAAAACTTGGCTGCGATAGTTCCTGACGTTCAGGTTTCCATCAAGCCGAGCGAGCTTTCGACACAGACGTATGCGGGCAGCGGCGTGCATTTGCTCAAGATGATGTACTCGCCCACTGGCTTTAGAGCGGCCAATGCTTCTCTGGAGACGATCATGCAAGAGGCTTACGGCGTCCAGGCGAGTCAGATTGCAAATGCGCCGGAGTGGATCAAAACCGCTGCGTACGATGTCGACATCGAAGCGGGTAACAAGGCTAACGACGCTGGCCGGGAGGAAAGCCCGGAGCAAAGGAGAGCCCGTGGTCAGCGTGTGCTGCAAGAGCTTTTGGCGGACCGCTTCCATCTGCAGGTGCACCAGGAATCCAGAGAGATTCCGTCTTACGCTCTGGTCGTCGCCGAGGATGGCAGCAAGCTTCAGCCGGCAAAGACTGCAGACAGCGCTCCCAGCGGAGTCAATGGGCCGGAACGCCGGTTCATGGGAGCCTCGATGCGAATGAAGTTCGATGGCAGCCAGGCTGTGGGAATGGAGGCGCACAATATTTCCGCGTCGGATCTTGCGTCGCAACTATCGCGGCAATTGGGCAGCGTCGTCGTGGATAAGACCGGACTCGGCGGCAACTACGACTTCAAGTTAAATTGGACGTCTGATGCCGGCCAAAAGCCGGATGCGCCCGCGTCGGAGGCTTCCACGGCTTCGCTCCTCACCGCGCTTCAGGAGCAGCTTGGGCTGAAACTGGAGCCCCAAAAAGCTCCGATGGAAGTTCTCGTCATCGATCATGTCGAGAGGCCGACAGAAAACTAGTGTGGAGTGTGCGGGCGGATGGCGGGGGCACAAGCCCCCGCCGCAGGCACCGCGGAGTCTGGCCCACAGCTCCAGATATTTACCCATCTCAGCGCTGCCGAGTGCGCGACGGGACGCCGCCTACAAATCCCACGCATATAGATTCGAGCCTCCCACTCTTGCAAAGAACGCAGGAATGGGCGAGCCTCCGGATGTCACAATGCGGCTGTGGATTTCGCACCTCCATCCTGGCGGGGGATAATTCTGGCGGGCACGTTGTCGGTAGGTGTAAGATTGCCGTGCCAGTTCAGTTCGCGCACAACTCCCTCCCCAAGCCCTGACTCCAGAATTACGAGGTGCGTCCATGAGAAATTCTCGCCTTGCGACATTCTCGCTTGTGCTGCTTTTTCTTCCAGCGATGTCGTTCAGCCAAGCCGTGAATGAAGTTTTCTCTTTCTCGAACACCCACTCATCGGCCGGTCCAGAGGCTGTAGTTCCCATACAGGGCCACGATGGAGCGATCTATGGAACGACCTCCGGATATGGTCACCTTTTAACCGACGGGGCGGTTTTTAGAATCGCTGCGGGAGGAACATTCTCGGCGCTGCACACTTTCTCAGGGACGGACGGCCAAGATCCGGTGGCTGGCTTAACCCTCGGAATGGATGGCAATTTTTATGGGACAGCAGCTGCGGGAGGGAGATCCGGAAAGGGAGTCCTCTTCAAGGTTGCGCCCAGCGGCGCTTACACTGTTCTCTACGAATTTACGGGTGGCTCTGATGGGGCAAATCCCTTTGCGCAGCCGATTCAGGCATCTGACGGAAATTTCTATGGTACGACTCAGCAAGGCAGCAATAACGCTGGGACCGTCTATCGATACTCGCCTTCCACCGGTGCGTTCGCCACAATTTTCGCATTAAATGCAGACGAATCGGATGGCACGGAAATTAAGAGCTCCTTGATCGAGGGCTCCGATGGCAATCTGTATGGTGTTGCCTCGTACGGAGGATCCTTCACAGGCGGCACGCTCTTCGAACTCAATCGATCGGGAACATTACTTCAGCTTTACAACTTTCCCGGTGGCACCGGCGGCTCAGCTCCCTTCGGCAATCTGGTTCAGGCATCAGATGGAAGTTTCTACGGCACGACTGCAGGCGGTGGGATCAGTGATTACGGGACCGTCTTCAGGATGAGTGGCGGAGCCGTGTCGATCCTCTACAGTTTTGCCGGTCCTCCAAATGACGGGGAGGGTCCATTTTCAGGCTTGGTCGAAGGTACCGATGGAAACCTCTATGGCACAACCTATGGAGGCGGGGCGGGTAATCAGTCGGGAACAATATACCAAATCAACCCCACCGGTCAGTACAGGAATCTGTATAGCTTCTTCAGCAAAATGGGTCGATATCCTGTGGGTGGGTTATCGCAGCACACCAACGGTAAATTCTATGGCACAGCATTTAACGGGGGCACTTACGGTGAAGGATCTCTATATAGCCTGAATATGGGATTGGGCCCATTCATCGCGCTGGTTCGCTATACCGGGAGGATCGGACAGCCGGTGCAGATTCTGGGGCAGGGTTTGACCGGGGCTACCGCGGTGACGGTCAACGGTGTCGCGGCTGCGAGTTTCAAAGTTGTCTCGGACACTTACATGACCGCGGTTGTGCCCACAGGCGCGACGACCGGTCCCGTCGTGGTGACGACTGCAACCGGAACGCTGACCAGCAATCACAGTTTTCGGATTGTGCAGTGAAGGCAGCGAAGAGATAGGTTCCAAGGGGCCCTCGGGGCGGCCAAAGACGTCTGCCCCGACATGGCCCCCCCTCCGTGTCGATCACGAGTCCTAAATATCGATTCGCGGTTCCTGCGTTGACTTTGCTTCGTTCCCGCCCCTAAGATGGCTCACCAGAAGTTTGAGTTGAGCCTGCGACTGCGCCACTACTGAAAAAATGATCGGTCAAAACATCTCCCACTATCGGGTGATCGAAAAGCTCGGCGGTGGCGGGATGGGCGTCGTCTATAAGGCCGAAGACACGCGTCTGCGGCGCTTTGTGGCGCTGAAGTTCCTTCCTGAAGATGTGACTCGCGATGTGGCGGCGCTCAGCCGGTTCCGGCGCGAGGCGCAGGCGGCGTCGGCGCTGAATCATCCGAATATCTGCACGATTTATGACATTGGCGAAGAGGGCGACCAGGCCTTCATCGTGATGGAGTATCTGGAAGGTGAGACGCTGAAGCACGTGATCGGCGACCGCCCGCTGGAAATCGAGCGGCTGTTGTCGATCGGCGTGGATGTGGCCGAGGCGCTGGACGCGGCGCACAGCAAGGGCATTGTGCATCGCGACATTAAGCCGGCAAATATTTTCGTGACCGCGCGCGGCGCGGCGAAGATTCTCGACTTCGGACTGGCGAAGGTTTTGCAGGAGGCGAGCCTCGCACTCGATCCCAGCGAAGCGACCAAGACGGAGGGCGGAGGCCCGGAGCATCTGACCAATCCGGGGTCGGCGCTGGGCACGGTCGCTTATATGTCTCCGGAGCAGGTACGGGGCAAGGTGCTGGATTCGCGCACCGATCTTTTTTCATTCGGAATCGTGCTCTATGAAATGGCGACCGCCTCGGTGCCGTTTCGGGGAGAGACTTCGGGGGTGATCTTCGACGCGATTCTGAATCGCGCGCCGCTGGCACCGGTGCGGCTGAATCCGAATCTGCCGCCGAAGCTGGAAGACGTGATTAACCGTGCGCTGGAGAAAGATCGCGACCTGCGCTATCAGCATGCGGTGGACATTAAGTCGGAGTTGCTGCGGCTGAAGCGGGATTTGGAATCGGGATCGGGGCGGGCGGCGAGTTCGTCGCAGGAGCAAGAGGCTTACGAGAGCGGGAATCAGGCAGCAATTTCGGCTTCGGCGCGGGCTGCGACAGAGCGGGCTGCGACAGATAAGTCGAGTGGATCGGCGCGAGTGGTGAATTCGGGATCGTCGGGCCGCGTGGGAATCGCGCCGGAAGTCGCCGCGCAAAGCGCGTGGTGGAAGTGGATGGTCCCGCTGGCGGTGGTGCTGGTGCTGGCGGTGATAGCAGCAGCATTCTATTTCCGCAAGCATCAGACGGTGCAGCTGACTGACAAAGACCAGCTCATTCTGGCGGACTTCACCAATCAGACGGGCGAAGCGGTTTTCGATTCCACATTGAAAGAAGCCTTGGCGATCCAACTGGAACAGTCGCCGCTGCTGCAACTGGTCAGCGACGCCGAACTGCACAGCAACTTGCAATATCTCGGGCAGGCGAAAGATCAGAGGATCACTCCTGAACTGGCGCAGCAACTGGGCCAGCGATTGGGAGTGAAGGCATATCTGGCGGGAACGATCGCGAATCTCGGATCGTCGTATGTGATTTCGATCAACGCGGTGAATGTCGCCACCGGGGAAGTGTTTGCCCGCGAGCAGGAAAGCGCTCCCGACAAGACGGCAGTGTTGCAGGCAGTGTCGAAGGCTGCGACGAGGGTCCGGGCGCGGTTGGGCGAGTCGATGGCCTCGATCCAAAAGTTGACGACGCCTTACACCAACGTGACAACGGCGTCGCTGCAGGCGTTCCATGCGTTCTCGCTGGGAGAAGATGAGCACCGCATGGGCCGCGACTTTCCGCAGGCCGCGTCTTTTTATCAGCAGGCGATCCAACTCGATCCTACGTTTGCCATGGCATGGGCGCGGCTGGGAGTGGCTTACGGAAACGTCGGGGGCGTGGCCAAGGCCATCGAGAATCTGAAGAAGGGATACGACCTGCGCGAACGGGTTACCGAACGCGAACGAATGTATATCGAGTCGCAATACGCTCTGCAGCAGTCCGACATGCCCAAAGCGATTGACTCGTACAAGCTCTTTGTGGAGACGTATCCGCGCGATGCCGCTGCCTGGAACAACCTGGCAACCGCCTATGGGATCGTCGGAGACTATGACCAGGCCACTCAGGGTTTTAGGAAAACATGGGAGATCGCCAAGTGGGACAACGTTGCGGCCAACAATGCCGCAGGAACGCTGATACAAACGGATCACATCGCGGAGGCCGAGCATTATCTGAAAGAAGCGGAGGAGCAAGGCGGCGGCGACAACACGAATTTCCAGATCAATGCCATGTTCGACGAGCTGTTGTCGGGGCGTGCGGACTGGGAAAAGCATATCCGGTGGGCGGCTGGGCGTCCCGATGGATTTCTGGTTGAGGCTAGCGCGGCGACTCTGTATCTGTATCTCGGCCGCATGCACGAGGCCGACCAGCACTGGGAGCAGGCGGCCAAGCGAGCGGAGCAGCAGCATATTCCGGATTCCGCCGGCGGCACCTACGCGGTCAAGGCGGTGCACGATGCGCTCATCGGCAATTGTGCCGGGGCACGCGATGCCGCCCACAAGGGGCTGGCTCTGGACCGCTCGATCGCAACCGTTCCCGATGCCGCGCTGGCACTGGCTCTTTGCGGCGATAGCTCAGCTCTGAAAGAGGCGGAAGAGGCGGCCGCCAGCGTGCCAACGAATACTCTCTACACCGATGTCTACGTTCCAGAAGTACGGGCCGCGGTGGCGCTGGCCCAGCATCATCCCGAGCAAGTTGCGGGAATGTTGTCGTCGGTAATCTCTTTCGCGCTGGTTTCTAAGGCGCCGCATCTTCTGGGCCGGGCTTCCTTGGAGATGAAGAACCCGCAGCAGGCAGTAGCCGATTTTGACGGCGGAGTACGGTATCGTGCAGTCGCCTTTGGAGAGGGAGCGGGCGGCGGCGCACAGGCTCCGGACTATTCTCTCTGCCTGCTGGGCACAGCGCGGGCGCAAGCGCAATTCGACAAGGCGGCCGCGACGGCAAGCTATCAGAAACTTTTGGATATCTGGAAGACTGCGGATGCGGATTTTGTTCCTGCGCAGGAAGCGCGGCGGGAACTGGGGGCGCTGTCGGCACAGGCAAAGAACTAGAACCACAGAGCCATGAAGGACACTGGCCCACAGCCCTCGACCTTCAGGCCAGAGGCCTCGTGCAAGCTTTGCCGGGTACCCCAAGCATTGAGCCAACTCCCGTGTCCTATTTCCACTTTCAAAGACACAGTCAGTTTCGATGCGGTGGCGATATTCTGTCCGCATCTACGAAATAACAGAGCAGAGCTCGCGCCCTCGATCAACCAGCCGACTAACGTCAATTTGAGTGACTGATTCCTTCGGATGCGCGCAAAAATTGCCGATCTTGAAGAGGCCTTCTAACTCAGACTTCTGTATTGGCGTGATAACGCCCTGCTTCACTAGCGCATTCAGCGCGTCCTGTGCTGTGATTTTTTTGTTTGGGGAACTCGCAGCAACCGCAACGGAGCGAATATCAGCAACAGTCAGTAAGTGACGCTCAAGCGCGACGCGCGCAACAACTCCGGCCGCACGCACCACCGCATCGTTGCCACTGGACTGAGTCAGCAGATCGAGGGCTGTGTCAAATTCGCCGCACGATACCGCAAAGCTTAGTTGGGTCACGACCGGTAGTTCCCTGGACTTTACTTCCTCTAGGGTTGCTCGGACGAGTGAGCATGCCTTCGCAAATAGCTTGTAGAAGAAGGGATAATCACTTTCCTCGCAGGGCTGATCGTTGACACTCAGGTCGAGCGAAAAATACCGCTCGATGTCAATGCGATCCCGCTCCTGCCTACCGAGGAAAGCATTGTATTCCATGTGAATGTAGCATTCATCGAATTCCTTTAGGGCGGTGGACCTTTGTTGCACCAGAAGCTCGCGCGCACCGCGATGCCAAGCATGTCCCTTGTTCAAGAGTTCCGGCTGCGCGATTCCGTCATTTGCGAGGCTATGCGCGAGCTTATCCACCTCTTGGGCCATCAGGTCCAATTCTTTGACCCGCTGCTCCAGCTGTAGCAGTTTGGTGTTCATGCCGCCATGATAGCTAAACTAGGGCTCTTCGATCATCCATGACGATTCGGGCTGTGGCCCACCCACGTCACACCGCGGTTTGCCGAAGTTTGTTCGCAATGGGACAATACAGACATGCAGAAATCTTTTACTCTCGTGACACTATTAGCGGCCGGGATGATGCTGCCGGGCCTGGCCCCGGCACAGACTCCGGCGGCAACAACCACAACTCCCGCGGCCCAGACTCCGGCAGATGCGCCAGTAAAGGCGCAAGCGCCCGCGGCCACGACGAAGAAATCGACGAGCACCACCGGAACCGGCACAGCGAAGACTGGAACCGGCACGAGCAAGACTGGAGCAGCGAAGACCGGAGCAGCGAAAGCAGGAACCGTCGTGACCCTGAAGACGCAGAAAGAAAAAGTCAGCTACGCGCTGGGCATGAACATTGGCACCGGCCTGCACAAGCAGGGCGTGACCATGGATCCGGCACTGGTGGCGAAGGGCCTGCGCGATGCGATGAACGGCAGCAAGACGCTGATGAGCGAAGACGAAGCCCGCGCCGCGTTAACCCAGTTGCAGAACGATGTTCGCGAGAAGATGCAAGCCAAGTCGAAAGAAGAAGGCGCAGCCAACCGCAAAGATGGCGACACTTTCCTGGCGATGAACAAGACCAAAGACGGAGTGGTAACGCTGCCCAGCGGCTTGCAATACAAGATTTTGAAAGAGGGCACGGGGCCGAAGCCGACGGCGACTGACACGGTAGCTTGCAACTACAAGGGCACGTTCATCGATGGAAAAGAATTCGACAGCTCCAAGGGCGAACCGGTTTCGTTTCCGGTGAACGGCGTCATCAAGGGCTGGACCGAGGCCCTGCAACTGATGCCCGTGGGATCGAAGTGGCAGTTGGTCATTCCCGGCGATTTGGCTTACGGGGACGCGGGGCGGCCGGGAATTCCTCCGGCGTCGACGTTGGTGTTTGAAGTTGAGCTGGTTTCGATTGGAGAACAGAAGAAGTAGAAATCGTGAGAGTAAATAGATTCCGGGCCGCCTGCGACGCAGGCGGCCTTTTCTTTTGGAGACGACGGAGTCTCTAATGCTTCCTTCGCAAGTGGCCGATGTTGAAGGCAGCGAGGGAACGCCAACGTGAAGATTCTCTTAGTAGAAGACAGCATGCCTATCCGGAAGGCAAACGAGCGCGTACTCACAAAAGTAGGGTACGAGGTGGTTTGCGCGGTCGATGGCGAGGCCGCGTTGACGATGGCACTGGAGCACCAACCGGACCTGATTCTCCTGGACATGATCCTGCCAAAGTTAAGCGGACAGGAGGTGCTGCAACGCCTGAAGAGCGATGCGCGCACGCTTGATATTCCAGTGGTTGTGTTAAGCAGTCTCACCGACAAAAACAAGCAAAAGCTGATGGAGGCGGGGGCCGAGGAATATCTGGAAAAGAACTCGCTGATGCCGGTGCCTGGGGTGAATGTCTTGCCGAAAATGCTGGAGAACGTGATCTGCCGCATCAACCGAAGACGAGGGATAAACTTCTCAAGTGTCCCAGTGGACAAGTCGGTGTAGGAGCTGCAAAAAGCCTTCGCGACCAGGACATACAACCACTGGGGCTGAAGCCCTTTCTTTTTTTCGCCCTTTCGCGGCGCTGAAGCGCCGCTCTTCCACGGTCACGCAGGCGGCTGCAATTTTTGGTCAGATCTTCTGCGGGAATCGGAGAACAGAGGGCTGTCCCAACTGGAGGTTCTGAAAGACTCACAGCGTGCGGTAGAGGTGTTCTTCGGCCGACAGGTTGGCGCCCGCCAGCAGCAACAGGCCGGACAAGAACGCCCAGAACATCAGGCTGACTGAAAGCGCGAAGGGGCCGTAGACTTCCTGAAAATTCAGCCAGGGCAAGGCGAGAATGTAGGCGTACTTCAACACCTCCGAAAGCAATCCCATGACCACCGCGGCTGGCAAGACGGCGCGCGCGGGAACTTTTCCGTTGGGCAGCAGCCAGTAGATCAGAAAAAATATCGCGATACTGGCGGCGATGGCGAAGACTTTCATCAGCAGAAATCCTACGAATCGTATCAGCCCGGTCGCGTGGCCGCGCAACACAAATTCCATCAAGGCGACATTGCCTGCCGTCATGGCGATGGAGAGCAGCGCGAGTACGCCACAGGCGAAGGCGAGTCCGAGAGAAATCAGCTGGTTACCGAGATAAGAGCGGTTGTTCTGAAAACGCCAGATGCGGTTCAGTGCGACTTCCAGCGGAAGAAAAATTCCCGATGACGTGATCAGCAGTATGACCAGCGAGACCAGCTGCACGCTGTGCCGCGTGCTGACCATGCTGTTCAGGTTGCGTATGACGAAGTCTTGACCCGTGGGCAGAGCGTCGCGCAGCAGTTCGACGACCACGTCGTACATAACCGGCGAATGAAAGACGCGGCGGATGAGCGTCATCATTAAAACCACGAAAGGGAAAAACGACAGAATCGCGTTAGCGGCGACGGAGAAGGCGAAGGTGTGGACTTCGGTTCCCATCAAATACCTTGCGGTGGTGAGGGCGAGCCGCGGTGCGCGCTGCGGGCGCACGGGTAACGCCGGCGGAGGCGCTGCCGACTGGTTGGCCGCAGGACTGGGCGGAGTGGCCACGGGATCGGTCTATCGTAACAGGGGCGTAGCAGGAGGGCGTAGCAGGTAGGCTAAAAGACTCTAAACTCGGCGCAAGTCCAACCACGAATGGGACTTCCGCGGCGATTCTTTTACCGCTGTTAAAGCTACCGGGAATGACCAGCGGTCACGCTGCTTCGATTGATAATTTTTGCTTGCGAATCGTTTTAATAGTGCATATGATCTGGTGCTCAATACCGGATCGACGGTCCGGTGGTGAGACCAGTACGGCAAGGTTGGGCTGTTTGCTGTGGTTGAGAAGCGCCAAATTTCCGGACTCCGAAAGTTCACGCCACGTTTTCTGAACGCGGGCGCGAACTGAGGAGTCCTTACTATTTTGCGCTAAGGACGCCGCAGCGCGCGGTCACAACCAAAGTTCTACCGGCTCTTTGAGGGGGCTTCGGTCGACCGGGGCAAAGATCGAAGATGCCGGAGAACCATTCTTCGCGATTGGTGAAAGGAGTTTTTTGTGAGAGAGAAAGGTACAGTCAAGTGGTTCAACGGGGCGAAGGGATATGGATTCATCCAGCGCTCCACGGGGGAAGATGTGTTCGTGCACTTCTCCGCCATACAGGAGAACGGCTACCGATCGCTGAATGAGGGCGAGACCGTGGAGTTCGATCTGCTGAAGGGCCCCAAAGGCTTTCAAGCGGCAAATGTCGTTCGCGGATAAACGCGGAGGAACGACTTCAAACCCTCCCGTACCAGCGGGAGGGTTTTTTGCTGGGTCGGTTT
>Ga0210410_10000377_pt1 | contig 52463 bp, 53 predicted proteins | sample IncBWC4MmetaG_FD_161058 | JGI IMG/M metagenome (GOLD analysis project Ga0210410, IMG submission 161058) | Forest soil microbial communities from Barre Woods Harvard Forest LTER site, Petersham, Massachusetts, United States - Inc-BW-C-4-M | ecosystem: Environmental > Terrestrial > Soil >...
CGGAATTGCACTCGTCGCTCGGCAACCACGAAGCTGCGCTTTCTGACATTTATCGTCTTCTGGGTAGTTTCGACGCCTCGTCTTTCGATCTCCAACTTGCTGTCCGTCTGCTTATCGAACTCCACGGAGATATTAGCGTTGTACTGGAATCGCCATGTATTAGGACGCTTGACTTGGCAGGCCAGTTGGCGATCGCGCGGGAACTGGATTCGGCACCTGAAACCTTACCTACGGCCGAAAAGCTGATGAGAAGATTGAAAGCTGATAGCCAAGACCCTGGCCGGAAAATCAGCACCGAGTTGACATTGTGTCTGATCGGGCAGGGTAAGTTTAAGGAGGCCATGTCTGAGATTTCACCGCACCGCCCTTCGGTGGCTGATCTTGACATCTATGATGCGTTTAACTACGCGATGGCAGAATGGGCGGGCACTCAGAGGGCGCCCGCAGATCTTTTTGGTAGAGTCGTGTCCCTACATAATGAGAAGCCAAAACAAGGGCCAAATTACCACCAGTGCGTTGCAATAGCGTACTGGGCGATTGGTGATGTCGACCGCGCTTTCGAACAAAGCAAGGAAGCGTACGAGTACAGAGGTCCGCATGAGACCTTCAGCTGTTGGTCGTATCTTTGGGTTGAGGCACCAACGTTCTTGGCTGATATTGCCGAGATGGATAGGATGTTTAACGGCGAGAATGTGATCCCCGCCTATATGTCGCGGGCCGGCATTGCCCTCCCCGCGCGGTTGGTCCGCCAGTTGAATCCCTGAATGGTCCTGCGGGTTGGCTCGCCCTTCTTCCAATGTATGCAGAGGTGTTTTATCCCCTGCGAGCGGCCCATGGGCAAGGGCAACGCAATATTTATCAGACTGAGGAGTCGATATGGACAGGTCGGTTCGCTGCTTGCTTGGACCGAAGTCAAACCCTCCCGCTGTGATTATCTTCAAACTTTAGACTTGGCTGTAGTAGGTCGTTTCAGCGAGGGACGCCCGTGTCGGAAGAACTGGACGAACTGATCGAAGTGGCGAGAACGATACGGATGACGCCGGAGCAGTGCAGTCCCACGTCTCGAACGGCGCGAGACCCTTCGACTCCGCTCAGGGCAGGCTGTGAGGCACCCGCGGTGCGGCTTTGCCTACGGTGACACGCAAGGTCCCTCGACTTCGCTCGAGATGACAGGACTTGGGACAGGATTGACCGGGCGGCGGAGCGGTTGTGGAAAAAGAAATTAGCGGGCGGAAAGATTTTTGGCTGGGCCGGCGGGTTGGCGGTGCCTGAATCTTTTTTCTGGCTGGTTCGGCACGACTGAAGTCGTGCCCTTCCCGTACTACAATCCAGATAATCTGAGATGAAACAGGCCGAGCAGAAGCCGCGCTGGTATTTTGTGGACGAAGCCGGAGATCCGGCGTTTTACGCGAAGGGCAGCCGGAAAGTCATCGTCGGCGAGGAAGGTTGTTCACGAACTCTGATTCTGGGATTCATTCGCACGTTTGATCCTCAGCAAATCCGCAGCAAGTTGGCTGAGGTTCGCTTGGCGGTGTCGACCGATCGCTATCTCCGTGATATTCCCTCGGTGAAGAAAAGCCTGGTCCACTTCCATGCGAAAGACGACTGTGTCGAAGTCCGTAAGCTGGTTTTTGATGCACTCGACAAAATGGACTTTCATGCCCAACTCATCGTCGCCAGAAAACGGGAGTCTCTTTTCCGGACCAAGTATGCGTCATCCCAGGTAAAGTTCTACAACGACTTAGTGACCAAGCTGTTCAAAAACCAGTTGCATCTTGCAACCGAGAACCACATCACCTTTGCAAGGCGCGGGAAGAAAGCGCGGCAGGCTGCTTTACGAGCCGCTGCTGAAAAGGCGGCTGCCGAGTTTCGTAAGAGTTTCAAACACGAGACGGTCACGGAGATTGCCGTCGAGACGAGCCAGCCAATTCAGGAGCCGGCATTGCAAGCCGTGGATTACGTCAATTGGGCTGTCCAGCGGGCATTCGAGCGGGGAGAGATGCGCTACTTCGAATTCCTGCGAGGGAAAATCGAGTTGGTTTGGGACGTGTTCGACTTCGACAAGTTCGATAGCAAGGAAAGCTGCGTTTATGACCGGAAGCGCAATCCGTTTGACATAAAAAAGGCCAGCCCGCTTAGCTAAGACTCGCACTGCATGCTTTCGCAACGAGTCAACGGCATGGAGCCGACGTTCACTAAGACGAACCGGTCACTTACTATGATGCGCTGTTTGGGATCAGGATGCAACGTGTTTCTCGTAACCGCTGGTAACCTCCTATGCGGCGCGACCGAAGCCCTCCCGCTGTGATCATCTTCAAACTTTGGCCTTGGCTGTAGTAGGTCGTTTCAGCGAGGGACGCCCGTGTCGGAAGAACTGGACGAATTGATCGAGATGGCGAGAACGATACGGATGACGCCGGAGCAGGCGGAACGGCAGCGGCTCAGCTTTGCCTACGGCAACGTCAAGATCGAGAATGATTCCATCACTTGGGAAATAATTGACAAGGCGGCGGAGCGGTTGGAGAAAGAGAAGTGAGCGAGCGGGCTATTTGTCTGGGCTGGCGGTCGGCCGTGCCCGAATCTTTTTGCTGGCTTGTTCGGCATGAATGAAGTCGTGCCCTTCCACGAATCCTCGCGGGCGAGCCCCAATCGACTGCGCTCAGGGCACGTCCGCGCCACGCCGGCTATGACCTCCGAACTGCTTGGGGGCATCGGTTATAATTGAAGACGATGACGCAGCCCATCAAAGTGCGCAGCCGGTTTGCTACGGCGTACGACACGGCCCGAGTTCTGGGTGTTTCTTCCTCGCGGACCAGGCAGTTGATTGCCGCGGCCAAGGAATACACGACGCGGGTTGCGCATCGCGATGACCTTGCAGATCGATTCGTTCGCACCAAGTCCGACGGGACCCCGGCTACTGCAGTAAGAAAGAATCGCAGGCGAAATGCCGAGGCAACGAAGCGTAAAGCCAACTCGAAAACAACCAAGTCGCACGGCTAGCGCGCAAGCGGTTTTTCTGAACGTCCCCTACGACGCCGCGTTTGAAAACCTCTTTCTGGCCTACATTGCGGCCGTCAGCGCCTTCGGATTCACTCCCCGAGCTACCCTTGAAATTCCATCCAGTAAGCGACGGCTGGATCGCATTCTGGCGCTGATTGCCGATTGCGAATACTCCGTACACGATCTTTCGCGGGTCCAACTGGACAACCACTCTCCTCGAACCCCCAGGTTCAACATGGCATTCGAGCTGGGGTTGACCGTCGCGCTGGAAAGAACTGAGTTTCCCGAGCATGCCTGGGTGGTGTGCGAGTCTCGGCATCATCGGATTCAGAAGTCGTTGAGCGATTTGAATGGGACGGACCCTTACATTCACGATAGAACGATTCGTGGGGTGTTTCGGGTATTCGGCAGCATTTTCGTGAGAAGCCATCGCCAGCCAACAGTACCCCAAATGCGGCGGATCTATCGGGCGCTGCGACTAAGCTTTGACGACATTCTGGACCGAGCAGGTGAGTCGTCTCCTTTCAATGCGCGGGTATTTCGCGATCTGTGCGTTCTCGCCAGCGCGACTGCGGATCAGCTTGTTATAGGCTGATATGAACACTAACTCCCAAAATGGGAATCTGCGCTTGACTCTCACTTCCGCGCTTGACTTTGCTCATCCAAACCAGCTATTTTTATTGATTACCACTTAGCTCCTTGACAACAAAATAGCCGCTAACTCCTTTGTCCGGAATATTTTGCGTGTAAGTCCTTATTCCTCAAAGATTTTGGTGGTAGTCTGGCCCTAACCCCTAGATTCCAAAAGACCGGGGGGAGGGGGGGTATACCCATAGTTACCGAACGGTTAACAGCCCTCCGAGGCGGAGGGAACCGGCATTACTACGGGGCACTCGCGTCCCTGGGTTCCTAAATCCGTTACAATGTTTATTCAAGCTTTAGCGATGAGCCCTCTCCACAAAGTTCCGGCTGCGCCTTCCATCCATTCTCCGGCTTATAAGGGAGCGGGGGAGTTTTCTCCGCGCCGGGCGCCGCGGGTGTTGGTGGTGGATGACAATCCGGAGACCATGGTGTTGATGACGGAATTGCTGGCTGGGCGCGGGTATGAGGTGGTGGCGGTTGCGGACGCGCTCCAGGCTGAGGTCGAAATTCGGCGGGAGCTGCCTGATTTGATTCTTTCCGATGTGATCATGCCGGGCAAGTCGGGTTATGAGCTGTGCCGCGAAGTTAAAGAAGACCCGGCGACGCGGTTGATTCCGTTTGTGCTGATTACCGGGTTGAGCGATCGCGAGGACCGGCTGCGGGGAATCGAAGCCGGGGCGGACGACTTTCTTAACAAGCCGATTTTTTCGGAGGAGTTGTTTGCTCGGGTCAAGTCGCTGCTGAAGCTCAAAGAGTTTACCGACGAACTGGAGACGGCGGAGTCGGTGCTGTGCACGCTGGGCCGGAGCGTTGAGAGCCGCGATCCTTATACCGAGGGCCATTGTGAACGGCTGGCGGAGAATGCCAGCAATCTGGGACGGCATCTTGGATTGAATGAAGAATCGATTGTGGCGCTGCGGCGCGGCGGGTATTTGCACGACCTGGGGAAAATTGCGGTTCCCGATGACGTTCTGAAAAAAGGAACGAATTTGACCGAGGAAGAATGGGCCGTGATGAAGCAGCATCCTCTGACTGGGGAAAATATTTGCCGGCCGTTGAAGTCGCTGAGGCTGGTGCTGCCGATTATCCGCAATCATCATGAGCACTCGGATGGCAGCGGCTATCCGGATGGAATGCAAAAGGCCGAGATACCGCTGCTGGCGCGGGTTTTGCAGGTAGCCGATGTTTATGATGCTCTGCGCACCGCGCGGCCTTACAAGCCGGCGCTCGGGCATGAGCAGGCCGCGTTTACCATGCGCCAGGAAGCTCGCGGCGGTCTTTGGGATGGAGAGTTGGTGGCGGAATTTCTCTCTATGTTGGAAAAGCAGCGGCAGGTGGCGTAGAAGTTCTTCTTTTTTTCGATCCGCAAGTTTGACTCCGGCGACACAATCCTTGAGACTGATCTTCTGCTAGCTGAAAGCTGATGGCTGATGGTTCGAGAACTGGACTTGGAACCGGTCACGTACAGCATTATTCTCCCGGCCTACAACGAGAGCGCGCGCATAGCCGGCACGCTGAACCGGATTCTCGCTCACGCTGCGCAATGCGGTTGGAAGGTTGAAGTCATCGTGGTGAATGACGGATCGGCGGACGAAACCGCGGCAATCGTTCGCAAGTGTGCGGCGGAGCATCCAATGCTGCGCTTGCTGGAAAATCCCGGGAACCGCGGCAAAGGCTACAGCGTGCGCAATGGCATGTTGCGCGCGCGCGGCGATATTCTGCTGTTCAGCGATGCCGACCTGTCCTCGCCGATCGAGGAGGCGGACAAGCTGTTCGCCGCGATTGCGCAAGGCGCGGATATCGCGATCGGATCGCGCTGGCTGGATCGCCGATTGCAGATTCGGAGGCAGCCGTTAGTTCGCCGGCTGCTCGGACGAATCTTCAACCTGGCATTGCGCCTCATTCTCGGCCTGAATTTCAAGGATACCCAATGCGGCTTCAAGGCTTTCACCCGGCGCAGCGCGCAAGCTATTTTCCCGTTGCAGAGGATTGAGCGTTGGGGATTCGATCCGGAACTGCTTTACCTGGCGAAGAAGTTGGGGTTCGCGGTTCGCGAAGTTCCGGTCGCGTGGTCGCATCGCGAAGGAACGCGCATCCATCCGCTGCGCGATGGCATGCGAATGTTCGGTGAATTGCTGCGCGTGCGCTGGTACGCGCTGAAGGGGAACTACGCCCCGTCGGAAGCCGTTTCCGAACCGCTGTAGACTCGGCAAGCAGTTAGGCCGCGTGAACGGCCGCTCTGGGTTTTGCGTTCTCCCGCTGAAACGAGAGTAAGGCATCGTGCAGTGTGGGATGAACATCGAAAACCGACAGCAAGTTTGTAAGCTCGAACAATTCTCGAACGCGAGGGTTGGGGCCAGCCAGTTTCAGCGAGCATCCACTGGCTCTGGTCCACATATGAACGATCGCCAACTCGCCGAGACCGGCGCTGCTCATACCCTCTAATCCGCTGAGGTCGACCACGACCTGACGTACAGTAGGCAGAAGCTCGGCTATTTTTTCGGAGAATGCCGTGGCTTCGTCGCGATGGGAGAAGCGGCCTCGGCAATAGAGAACGGTGACGTCTTCGATTGTGTCGGTTTCCAGGTCCAGCTTCATCTCGTACTCCTTAGTTCAATGCGTGACAAATTTCTCCTGCCGCACACCCCCACTTGGATGTTTTGTTGAAATACTTATGATACCGACTGGACGCTTGCGGGTTGGCTGCACGACTGTGAAAATCCAGTTAAAAGTTTGAGACCCGCAAAAAATGAAGGATCTCCTACATCCCCCTTTCGGCCAGGTGGCATCCAAAATAGTTCACACCAATTGAAAGGCTTCGACTCCAGGAGGGTGTCCGTGAATAGAATTGCAGCGATTGTTGCGACTCTGGTGGCGCTCACAACGGCAGCGTGCGCCCAGATCCCCAGCGGAAACGTTTTCGTGGGATATTCCTATCTGAGTGCGGACCTGGGTTCGACCAATCGAACAAGCTTGAATGGCTGGAATGCTTCTGTGGAAGGCAAAGTCTTGCCGTTTATCGGCATCGTAGGGGATTTCAGCGGGCATTATGGGTCGGCTCCGCTGGCCGTGAATCCCACCTGCACTGCGGTCATTGGCACGTCCTGTTCCAGCCTGAGCGCCAGCACAAACATCCACAGCTTTTTGTTTGGCCCGCGAGTTTCTGTCTCGGTGCAAAAACTTCGTCCGTTTGCGCACTTCCTGGTCGGAGCTGCCCACATGAGCGAGAGTGCTTCTCTTTTGTCTGGTTCGGACACATCGTTCGCCTACGCCGTGGGGGGCGGGGTGGACTATCACTTAGTCCCGCTTGTGAGTTGGCGCTTACAGGCCGACTTGTTACAGACGCGCTTCTTCAGTAATACGCAGAATAATGTGCGGATTTCTACCGGGCTTGCGATTCATTTCTAAGCAGCGGTCTTTCCAGTTGTTCTTGTTGTCATCCCGGGGGCAACGAGCGATCTGGGTTTGTTGCCCGACAAGCGCAAACCCAGACCGCTCGTCGCTTCTCTCCGGAATGACATTGGAGTCAACAGCCTGCGGACCGCGCGCTCGAGCTCGTGGCAGGCCAGCACGGCTCTGCATCGCCTTGTGCGTCAGTGCTGGGGAGCGGCACCGAGCTGCGCGAAGATGATCATATGCCCGGCTGGGTCCTTGATGCCCACTTCTTTCGCGCCATAGAAAGTCGTACGGACGGGCATGACGATCTCCGTCCCTTTGATTGCGTTGATGATTTCGTCCAGGTTCCCCACCTCGACGTACAGGAACGACGGGCCCTTGCGTACGTCCGGCGTGACGGTGGAGACATCTTTCTCGGCGCTGGCGTAGGTCTGATACATCAACTCGACCCCGCCTTTTTGCAGGATTGCGAATCCAAGTTTGTTGCCGTCTGGTACGTCGAGGGTCTTCTCGAAGCCCAGCCGTTCGACCCAGAATTTCAGGCAAGGCTCGATTTCTTCTGCGAATAGTATTGGCGTGATTTTGCTTACTGACATGGATTTCCCCTTTTCCTCAGCATTGAGTTGCCCACTGGGCGCATTGACAAACAATGTAAGCAGCAACAGCGTGAAAGTTGTGATCCGCATGATTAATTTTCTCCTTGTAAAATCATACTAGTCTCGTTTAGACTAGTGTAGTTTACAAATTCATTGACCGCGTGTCAAGGAGATTTTTTTATGCCTGTCAAAGAACGCCAATTAGAAGATCTGGTTTCCATTGGTCCGGCCATGCTGCGCGATTTCAAGCTGCTCGGCATTACCGGCGTGGCGCAGCTTTCGCGGCGAAACCCGGAGAAACTGTATGAAAAGCTTTGCGAGATTACCGGCCAGGCGCAGGACATCTGCTGCCTGGACGTTTTTCGGGCTGCAGTAGCCCAGGCGCGGGATCCGGGTTTGCCGCTCGATCAGCGCCAATGGTGGTACTGGAGCCGCAGACGGAAGGCGCGCGATGGCAGCCGCTGAGAAGCAAGGGTTGACGACTCCGGACCTGGTCTTGCTGAGCCTGCTGGCGGAGCGGCCCATGCACGGTTACGAGGCGAATCTGGAGTTAGAGCGGCGCCAGGTGCGGGATTGGGCCGGCATTTCGCGGCCGCAGGTTTATTACTCGCTCGATAAGCTGGCCCGGTTAGGACTGATCCGAGAGGCGGAGAGCGATGAGCCCATGGCGGGTCCGGAGCGGCGGGTGTTCGTGACCGCAGCGAAAGGACGGGCGGCTTTGGCGGATGCCCTGGAGCGGGAGGACTGGACGAGGCAACGCGAGCGGCCGCCGTTCCTTACCTGGATGGCGCTGTCGTGGCAGGCACGGCCGGGCGTATTCCAACGGCAACTGGAGCGGCGGCGGGAGTTTCTAGAGAAAGAGCTGCTTCGGGAAGAAGAGACGTTGCGGGCAAGTCGAAAAGAGGTGGGCCACCGTTTTCATGAGGCGGTTTGGATGGTCAGCCTGATCATTCAGCAGTTCCGGGTCGAGCTGCGTTGGCTGCGCAAGGTTTCTCGTGAGATTCATCGTCGGGCTGGCGCGCGGCACGCGGCTTATGCTGCGAAGGATCGCGGGTGATGTGAGTCTTGCTTTTTGGCAGGCTACGGGCGGTTTTTGCGGCGCACCAGGTAGGCTCCGAGGGCGCCTCCCAGGGTGGAGAAAAGTACAAAGGCTAAGAGTGTAAGGACGAGGGTAAAAATCACGATAAAGATGAAGCCGCCCGGTGTGTTGAACAGTTCGAGCACCTGGGGCCAGTGCGGGTCCGAGCTGCGGGCGCCGTGGAGTTGAATGTAGTTTAGAAAAGTATCGTGGATTGCCTTGCTGGAGCGGAAGGCGGTCCACAGCGTGAGCATGGCGGCGAGCGCGGCGAAACCCAGCGCTCCGGTTAGTGCTCCGAGGCGTGCTCCGATGCCGCCGCTAAGGCTAGCCAGGTGACATCGGCGGCGGTAGAGCATGACCGAGAGAAATCCCGCGGCCAGCATCCACAATGCGGCGGGCACGTAGAGAGGAATCAGGAAAAACGCCACCAGCAGTGCTACCCCGGCCGACTTCAAAGCCTGCGGCCAATCGAGTGCGGACGTCAGCGGTGTGGACTGAGTTGTGTACTGCTCGATTGCGGCTTCGGGCGTCGTTCCGGTGGGCGGTGTGGGTCCGGCGACTCGGATCTGAGGGGCATTGCACCGGGGGCAGAACGGCGTGCCGTCCTCGACGCTGGCGCCGCATTTATAACAAGGGTGCTCCACCGGACTTCAAGGTACAGCAGGGGCGGGCGGCGCGCAAGAATGGGCCAGTCGGCGCGATTGCAGACGAAACATGATTCGAGACTTGAGAATCAGCAGCGGCTGAAAGGCTTGAACAAAATCCCGGCGTTGGAGTCCTGAAAGGGCACGGCTTCCCAGCCGTGCCTTAACTTTTTGAAGACGATGTACGGCGCGGCTGAAGCCGCGCCCCTTCAAAACGCCTATGACGCGCGGACGGCCTTCGTTCCGTTCGAACGTTGAAACCGTCAGATGTCGCCCTGTTTGCCGCGGGTATGTACGTAGACCAGAGCGAAGGCGACTCCCGTGCCTTTATCTGCGGGTTCGATGGCCACTAGATGCTGGTTGTCTTCGGTTCCTGCCTTGAGTTCGATGGTCTTGCCGTTTTTGTCGTCGTCACACTTCAGGTCTTTGGAATCCGATTCTTTGGAATCTGATTCTTTGGAGTCTGATTCTTTAGACTCGTCCGAATCGTGGTAATCGGCATTCACGCGAACATCTCCGCCGTGCTTGCTGGTGTGGCATTCCAGCACCTTGCCATATCTCTTCAGCTTGTCGCGATAGAACGCAATGACCTTGTCAGGAGAATCGTCGGAGTCGTAGTGAGCGATTACCAGCTTCACGCCGAATGCCGAGGTGAAGATGCCAAGGTTGGCGTTGCTTTGGTTCTTATCGTCGCGCCTCAGCCGCGCGCCAGGATAGGCGGGCAATCCGGTGCCGCGGGCGTTGCCGTCATTGCCCAGGTGCATATCGCCAACCGAGCTGCGGACATCAAAATTCTTGTCCTGGCTGCCATCGTTGGCCTGCTGCGCTCCGGCAGGAAAACTTAACAGTAGCGCGAATACAATCGCGGATGTCACTTGCAGGCTTAGTCGTTTCATAATCTCTCTTGGGGATTGAGACATTGATTCCTCCTAGATATCGCCTTCCTTGCCGTGGACTCGCAGCCACACGATAGCGAAGTCTGACCCCTTACCTTCGGGATCGACGGAGACGATGTGCTGGTTTTCGCCGGTGCCGGCCTTCAGTTCCACAGTTTTGCTGCTGTCGTCATCGTCGCACTTGAGTTTGTCACTGACGACGTAGCCCTTCTTGCCCCCAATGAACGGAACGTCGTCGTCTATCTTGGCGTGGTTGCTGTGGCATTGCAGCACGTTGCCGTATTTCTTCAACTGGTCCTGGTAGTAAGCGATGATCTTGGCGGGCGGATCATCGGACTCGTACTCGAGCGCGACCACCCTCAAGGCAAAGCCGAAGGTGGAAATATTGACGTTGGCACTCTTCTTCTCGCCGTCATCGGTCTTTGGCTTCGGTCTGGCGCCCGGATAGACCGGGAGGCCGGTGTCGCGGGCGTCGGCCTTCTCGTCCACGTGGATGCCGCCGACGGGAGTGTTGATGTCAACTTTGCTTGCGCCATCTTCACCGTGATCCTTCACGTTGACGCTGCAAGCTGGTAAGACCGCGAGGCTGGCCAGTATCACGGTGATCGAGAAGCACGAGTTAATTGCTGGCGGAATACGCATGTCTGGAATCTCCTTGCGCGACTTGCGCGGGACGCTCAATGCCGGCGCCGCGCTGCGCGATCTTCGGGATGCTGACCGGCAAGTGGCCCCGGATCGCAATCTCACCGAACAGTGCTTTCACCGAACTGACTTCCGAAACCGTGGCATTGGAAAAGGTACAAAGATAATTCTGGACCGCGGGGAAGTCCTGGGCCAGGTAAGGATTTCCCATGGCGAGCACGACGGTTCTCTCGGCGGCGCGATCCAGAACTTTCTGTAGTAGCGCGCCACTCGTGTCCGACAGGCCCACCGAGTTCGTCAAACCGTTTGCGTCCTTCATCACTTTCCCTGCCGTCGGGATTTCGTAGACCGCTGCGATCACCACCCGGGCATTGTCGACGGCTTTCAATACATCGTCCGCCATTACGGCTGCGACCCTTGGATCTACGTAAATGACATGGGCGTCCGCCACACGCTCGCGTAGCTGGTGCTCCAGGGTGCGTCCGGATTCGGTGCGCATATCGTCGGAGAAAACTACTGCGATCGTGCTGTCACGTACTTCTTCCCCTCTCTGATACGGAAGAGCGGGGGCGGCGGTTCCAGATGGTTTTAGGGGCAGCAGTTTTCCATTGTCGCGGACCAGGGTGATGGCGTCGTCGGCGATTTGCCGGCCGATGGCAAGGTTTTCGGGCTTGCCAACCAGGGTGGAGAGCGCTTCGAGATTCACTAGCCGGGTTTTATGCAGGGACAGTGACGCCTTTGCTTTCAGTATCTTGAGCACGGAGGCGTCGAGCTGCGCAGGGGGAATCTCGCGGCTGCGCACGGCTTCGAGCATGGCGCGATACGAGGCGTCCAGGTCGGCGGGGATGAGCAGCAAGTCGTTGCCAGCTTTGAAGGCGTCGACGGCGGCGCGGCCAATGTGGGCGCTGTACAGGCGCGTGAGGGCGGCCATATCGAGGGCGTCGGTTACGACGATTCCCTTGAAGCCGAGCTGGTTCTTGAGCAGGCCGGTCACGATGGCGGGAGAAGTTGTGGCTACGTGGTTGGGATCGGAGTCGAGTGCGGGGACGGAAACGTGGGCCACCATTACGGAATCGACCCCGGCTTCAATGGCTTTCTGGAACGGCGGAAGTTCGACGGATTTCAGGCGCGCCATGTCGCCGGTGACTTGCGCCACGCCGAGATGAGAGTCGGTGGCGGTGTCGCCGTGTCCGGGAAAGTGCTTGACTGTGGTGAGCATTCCGTTGGCGCGGGCGGCGCGGATGTAGGCGGTCACGAGGTCTCCGACTTGTTGGGGATCTTCGCCGAACGAACGCGTATTGATGATGGGATTGGCGGGATTGGAGTTGACGTCGGCGTCGGGAAAGAAATTCCAGTGCACTCCGATGGCGCGAGCCTCCTGCGCGGTGATGCGGCCGATGGCCTCGGCGTACTCTAGTTTGCCGGCGGCTCCGAAGGCCATGGCGTGGGGGAATTCGGTGGCGCCATGCAGGCGCATGGTGACTCCGCGCTCGAAGTCGGCCGCGATCAGCAGCGGCAGCTTGGAGTCCTGCTGCATGCGGTTGAGCAGTGCGGCGGCCTCGTAGGGCTGGTTGCGGTAGAGAAACGGCGGGTCCCAGCGCACGGTCATGGCAAATCCGCCGAGATGGTATTTGGCGAGGCTGTCACGAAGCCGCAAATACTCGGGATCGTCTACATTCAGAAACTCTGCGCGCACCCAGACCATGAAGAGCTGGCCGACTTTTTCTTCCGGGGAGAGCTTGTGCAGAGTTTTCTCCGCCCACTTTTCGCCTTCGCGGTCGAGATGAATGGGGCCGGGCTGCTGGTATTTTTCTTTAGCGAAAGAAGAACAGAGCATGGTGCAGAGGACCACGAGAAGTAAGCCAGTTGGTCGGAGCATGAGCAAACGATAGCACGGCGTGGAAAGAGCCAGGCGAATTGGAAATCTGGGAAGTCGTCCACCCTGGTCTTTTGGAATGATGGAATTACGACGGCCAGACTACCGCCAAAATCTTTGAGGAATAAGGACTTACACGTAAAATATTCCGGAATAAGGAGTTAGAGACGGAGCGGTCAAGGAGTGAGTTCGAACGCAACCCCGGCCCCGCCCGCGCCGCCGGTGGCAGTCGTGCCGTAGAGATTGCCTTTGCTGTCGAGGATTAGATTCGCGGCGGGTTGGGCTCCGTCGTTGCCGGTGAAGGTGTGCAACACAGTGTATTTCCACTTGCCGTTTGAGCTAGGCGATAACTCATACACCACGCCGCAACCGCACTGCGGGCTTCCCCCATAGACGGTCGTGCCGTACAAGTTGCCCTTCTTGTCCATAACCACGCCCGCACCCGGGCCGTTCCCGCTCGCTCCATCGCGGAAGTCGTAGACGATTGTCTCTTTCCAGCGCCCATCCGATTGCCGCGTCAGCTTGTATACTGTGCCGCAGCCCGCGAAGCAGACGTGAGTACCGCCCTGGCTGGTGGTGCCGTAAAGGTTCCCGGTGCCGTCAGCTATCACCGTTCCTCCAATAGGCTTTGAGCCGTCGCCGGTGAACTCGCCAAATTCGTGCAGGACCATTTCTCTCCACTTGCCGTTGGCCATGCGCTGCAACTCGTAGACAATGCCACAGCCCAGTGGACATGTCGGATTTCCGCCGTACTCGGCGGTTCCGTAGAGATTCCCGGCGGCGTCTAGCATGATCCCGGTCGCCCCAAACCCGTCGCCATTAAAGGCAGGGAACTTGTGGAGTATCTTTTCCCTCCAGCCTCCGGCCCCAGGCGACAGTTCGAAGGCTGCGCCCGCTCCTCCGTAGAGGCTCCCCTCATGGTCCATCACCAAAGCGGCATCGGGGGCACCTGCCCAATCGTGTCGGCCAAAAACGGTGGATCACCGTCTCCTTCCAACCGCTGGAGCCTGATGTCAGCTTGAATACGGTTCCGTAGGTATACGGCCCACCCCCGCAGCACGTCGTGCCATAAAGATTGCCCGCTGTATCAAGAGTCGGCCCGCCAAACGGGGCACCGCCGTCCTTGTTTAGGATGAAATTGTGCAGCACGGTCTCAGTCCACTTGCCATTTGCCTGTTGGGTCAATCTGTAAACAGTCCCCCCACCATAAGCGCCATCACCGCTCGTCGTGCCATAGAGGTTGCCTTTCTTATCACGGACTAAGCTACTCCACAGTCCGCCTCCGTCGTTGCCGCCTGTGAAGGCGTGCAATATCCGGTACTTAGGCGCAGCCCAAACGCTGCTGCTGGCTAACCATAAAATTGCTATGGAAACTTTCAGGGGGTTGATCAACGCGGACAATCGCACAAAGCACCGCCTTCGACCGTGAGAAATCAGCGAGCGGAAAAAGCGCCGGGGCTAGCCCTCGCAGCACAGGGAAAAGTATACTCCAACCTGCAAGCAGGACAGCGCTGGAATCGTGCAAGCCAGCGCTGCCTTTCACAGGTTTCAATCCGAACCTTCGCTAATTGAATGGTTCATCCATCCCATCGTCATCGGGGTCTGTAGGTGTATCGGGGTTATCCTCAAACCACTGTGTGACATAGGTCTGGAGCCCGGGCGGGAGCGTAATGGTCTGAAAGGGAGTTGGAGTTGGGTTCTGGTTGAGGTTCGGGACAAAGAAATCCGATAGCGAGAATGGGCATAGCTGCGGACTGCAGACAGTCGGATCATTCGGGCTATCGGGGGCCAAAAAGTCCGCATATGGATAGTGTGGGCTGATTCCTTGGCCGGGGAACCCCGAAAAGCTCAACGGCTGGCCGCCGCTCCCTAAGGCATACTCGGTAAAGTTGAGAATGCTGCCGAAGTCGTGGACGTAGCGTGGATTCGTGTTGGGGCAGTTCCCCGGAGTACAAGCCCCGGAGATGTAGCCGGTAAAGCTGCCGGTGCCGTGCACGTTGTAAGCCGAGACCACCAGCAGGGGCACGCGGAATCCGTACACGTACGCGCCGCCCGTGAAATTGGAATACCCGATGGGCGGCGAGACGTGGTCATACCAACCGCCCCAGTCGTCCCAGGTAATCAGAATAACCGTGTTTTTCCAATACACTTCTGTTTCGCCCGTACAAATCTGTGTTTTGTTGCCGATCGAATTGACAATGGCCGCCACCCACGCTGGGCCCTTAAAGTCCGCACCCGGCCCTGGATGGTCGGAGTAGGACCCGTCCGGAGTTACCCAACTCACTGCGGGCAGATTGCAATTCTCGATGTCCGATATTGGGGGCGCCCAGTCTTACGAAGGCAGGGAGGACAACTCCCTCAATATTGCAGCGCTTTGCCGGATGCTCAGGAAATGTCAGGCGAGATTTCGTTTCAGCATGTCGCGATCCAGTTCTTTTTCCCAACGCGCCACTACCACGGTGGCGACGCCGTTTCCGATCATGTTGACCATGGCGCGGAACATGCTCATCAGGCGGTCGATGCCAAGGATCAGCGCCATGCCTGCGACCGGAATGGTGGGAATTACGGACAAGGTTGCCACCAGGGCGATAAACGCCGCTCCCTGCACTCCGCTTGCTCCCTTCGAGGTCAAAACCGCAACCGCGAAGATGGTTAACTGTTGAGTCAGCGTTAAATGGGTATTCGTCGCCTGCGCCACAAACAGCGCGGCCATGGTCATGTACAGACTGGTGCCGTCGGTGTTGAAGGCGTAGCCGGTCGGCACTACGAGGCCGACCAGCGATTTCGAGCAGCCGAGGTTTTCGAGTTTCTCCATCAGGGTGGGCAGCGCGGGCTCCGACGAACTGGTGGCCATGGTGATCAGGATTTCCTCTTTGATGTAAGAGAGGAACTTGATAATGCTGAATCCCGACATGGTGGCAATCGCTCCCAGCACCAGAAACACGAACAGAATGGAAGTCAGATAGAAGGTCGCAATCAGTTTAGCCAGCGGTCCGAGCGAGACGATGCCATATTTTCCGATGGTGAAGGCCATGGCTCCGAAAGCGCCGATGGGAGCGAAGCGCATCAGAATATTGACCACGGCGAAGACCGCGTGGGTGAGCGCGTCGAACAGATCAACCAGGGGCTTGCAGCGAGGGCCGACGGCCGAAAGAGCGAAGCCGAACAGCAGGGCGACGAACAGAACTTCGAGGATGTCTCCCTTGGCGAAGGCGTCGACTACCGTGGTGGGGATGATGTGCATGAGGAACTCGGTTGTGCTCTGTGCCTTGGCCTGGCCGGCGTAGTCGGCTACGGCTCTGGCATCCAGGGTGGCCGGGTTTACGTTGAAACCGCTGCCCGGCTGCACCAGGTTTCCGACGACCATGCCGATCAATAGCGCCGATGTGGAGACGACCTCAAAGTACACCAGCGCCTTGCCGCCGACCCGGCCGACTTTCTTCATGTCTTCCATGCCGGCAATGCCGGTGACGACCGTGCAAAAGATGATCAACGTGATGATCATCGTGATCAGCTTGATGAAGGCGTCGCCGAGCGGTTTCATGGCGACGGCTCGGGCGGGGCTGAAATAGCCGAAGGCAATCGCCAGTCCCATGGCCATCAGCACCTGGAACCATAGCGTGGTGTAGAAAGGTTTTGCTTTCAGTGGCGACTTGGCGGAAGGCAAAACCGGCGCGGCGGAAACTTCCATCAATGGATCCTCGGTTTTCAGAATGCCGTTATGCGGCTCGGGTGTCGCACAGATCGGGCTCGCACAGATCGTCCTAGGTCAGATCGTTGGATTTTACCTCAGATCATAGGGCCGACAGCGTTCCATGGCGAAATCCCTGAACCCGGTGGATCTCTAGCTGGCCACGAAGACGTTGCAAGCAACGTTTCTACAGAAAGGCCAACTGTAGAGACGTACTTGCTACGTCTCGGACTGCACATCGAACGCTCGTGATCACGCTTTCGCCTGGTGGATATACTGGAGTCATGGCCGTGATTATCTCGCTGCTCCGCGGTGTCAATGTCGTGGGGCACAACAAGGTCAAGATGGAGGCCCTCCGGGCACTGTATGAATCGCTAAGACTGCGGGACGCGCAGACCTACATACAGAGCGGCAATGTCGTGTTCCGGACCAAGGAGACTGACCTTGATAAGCTCGCGAGGAAGATCGAGAACGGAATCGAGAAGAAGTTCAGTTTTCGGCCTGCCGTCATCCTGCGCACCACTTCCGAACTCCGCGACGTGATTGCCAGAAACCCTTTCGCAAACCGGCGCGACATCCATCCCGGCAAATTCCTGGTGACCTTTCTGGCTGGCCATCCTGACACGGACGCATGTGCCAAGGTTCTTAAGATGAAGATCGAACCCGAGGAACTGCGGATTGTCGGTCGGGAAGTGTACATCTATTTTCTCAATGGCCAGGGGCGCTCAAAACTGTCGTGGGTGATGGTTGAGAGGACGCTGAGGGTATCTGGAACCGGCAGAAACTGGAACACGGTTAATAAGTTGCTGGAGATCGCGGAGATGCTGGAAGTAGCTGAGAAATCCGGGGCCGAGACGTAGCAAGCTACGTCTCTACTGCTAGCGCTTCTGCTTTTTGCTGGATGGCTGGGTCGTCTCCGAAACCTTCGAGCCACACTACCTCGGGCTCGCGGCGGAACCAGGTCATCTGGCGTTTGGCATAGTTTCGATGGGCTTGCTGCGCCGCTTGAAGCGCGGCTTTGCGATCGAGTTCACCTCTTAGTAGTTGCATCGCCTGCTTATATCCCAGCGAGGCCAGCGGGCCCGCTGCATCGCCATACTTTGCAAGCAACCGCCTGGTCTCTTCTACGAGACCTGAGTCGAACATCCGTTCCGCGCGCAGATTGATCTTGGCATAGAGCGCATCGCGGTCGGGGTTCAAGCCCAAACGCAGGATTCGGAAGCCGGTCAGCGGATCGCGGCCTTGCTTCCACAGCTCAGTCATTTTCTGCCGCGAGGCCAGGCAGACCTCAATGGCCCGGATGAGCTTGGGAACATCATTAGCATGGATCTTTGCGGCGGCATCGGGATCGAGGCGGCGCAACACGCGGTGCAGGTAATCCGCGCCGTTTTTCTCCACGCGCTGACGGAGTCTTTCGCGTAGCTCCTCCGAACGCTGAGGACCGGGAAACAGGCCGTCCAGCAGAGCGCGGAGGTAGAGCCCAGTCCCTCCAACCACAATCGGCAGGTTGTTCCGCGACTTGATTTCCGCGAGAGCCTGTCGCGCCAGGCGGGCATATTCTCCAGCGGTGACGTAGCCGGTCGGATCCACGACGTCCAGCAGATGATGTGGAGCGCGGGCGCGTTGGTCAGCGCTTGGTTTCGCGGTTCCGATTTCGAATTCGCGAACCATAGCGACGGAATCGCAATTCACTATTTCGCCATGAAAGCGCTCCGCGAGGGCAACGGCAAGCGCCGTCTTCCCGCTGGCCGTCGGACCCAGCACCACTACCAGCAGCGGATCCCGAACCACCGTCAGCGCGCGCTCCAGGCAATGTGATGCCAGTAACGGACGAGGGTGAGAATCAGAATCAGGGCTGCGATCACCAGCAGACCCGTCGCTTCCAGGGTATAGATTTGCGGGGTGTGGTGATGTCCGGTCGGGCGCGTGTCCGGCTGCCGTTTTGGACTCGATGCAGGCACGGCAACATTGTAGCGCCGGGGAGGCGATGACGGCCCTAAAAAGCACTCTGATTTTCATGGAACCGCGTCTACCGGTCATCCGTATCATCTGTGGCGCCGCGGTGGGAGTGTGTCCACCGGGCTTTATAGGAGGAGATTCATGAAACGTTTTGCTTTGGTCGCCCTGGCTGTTTGCCTGGCATCCGCTTCATTTGCGCGCGCGGATGAGTGGTCGAAAACTTATGCGATTACGGGAAAACCCGAGCTGCGCGTGGAAACCTCCGACGCCAACATCCACGTGGATACCTGGGACCAGAAAACCATTGAAGCTCGCGTGACTTCCGAGCATTACACAATTGGCGAACGTGGCCTTAAGATTCAGGAGCATCAATCCGGCGACTCAGTCGTCCTGGAGATCCGCTTTCCGCACCTTCATATTAGTTTCGGCGTGCACAGCGCCCGGGTCGATGTTCAGATCCACATGCCGCGGGAAGGGCGAGTCGATCTGCATACTGGGGACGGTTCCATCCGGCTGGCGGATTTCAAAGGTGAGATGAACCTTCAGACCGGCGACGGCCATCAGGATATTGATTCCGTCGACGGCACCCTGCGAGCCCGTGCCGGCGACGGCCACATCAACGCCACTGGACGTTTCGATGTCCTCGAACTCGGTACCGGAGACGGCCGCATTGAGGCTCGGGCCCTGTCCGGTTCGGCCATGACTTCAAACTGGACCCTGCATACCGGCGACGGAAGCGTTACCCTGGACCTGCCCGCGAACTTTGCCGCCGACGTGGACCTGCATACCAGCGACGGCCACATCGAAGTAGACATTCCGGTCGCGGTCGAAGGACGCCTTGGCCAGAGCAACATTCATGGCAAGATCAACGGCGGCGGGAATCTGCTCACTGTGCATACCGGAGACGGTTCGATTCGGCTGCAGAAGTCGTAGAGTAGCTTTTAGCCGTTGGCTCTTGGCCCTTGGCCTGGAGCTTCCATCGAGTTTTTCAGCGGTTAAGCGGGCCACGCTCTCGAATGAGCGTGGCCCTTTGAGTTAGTGAACTTCGGTGATGGTTGTGTCGGCGGCGGTAGTTCCGCCAGCAACTTCAGGAGCGGTTTTTTGTGGAACCTGGACGGATTGGATTTTCACCGTGGACAGGATCCAATTGAGTTGGCGGAATACTTCATTGCGATTTACCGGCTTGACCTCGGTCTTCATTTTATCCGGCATGTCCGCAGCGGCGGTTTCAAGGCCGAGAGCGAATTCGTAGCAGCTTCCGTTCTGGAAGACGTGATAGTACTTCACGTCGGCCTGATTGTTCTCTCCTCCGGCGAAGCCTTCGACGGCGCGGAACTCGGTGACTCCAACTTTTGTTTTCGATGACACGACGGGATCGCTATCCGGGTCGGTGCTTTCCGGAAACGCGAATTGCCCGCATTGCTCAGCCGTCAGCTTGGGATTTACGCTAACGTTGAAGAATGCCGCGTTGAAGTCTGTGCCGGCATAAAGTTTGCGCGGCAGCTCGACCGCGGTAATGGTGTCGCCTCCGGGCTGGATGAAATTGGTTTCTAGCGGCCCCATGCCATCCAACTCGAGATTCGCTTCATCCCCTTCCTTCAGGTTTCCGTACGTGGGATAGCGGAAAGAGACTCCGTAGGTCGGGTTGGTGTAAGTGGACGCCGCCAGCCTTCGCTGACGCGCCTTCTTTTTCGCCGGCGGCTGACTGGCCACCGCCGTCGATGGCGCCAGCGCCGTGGCCGGAATCGGCGCGATCTGCTGGCTGGCCGTCTGACCTGGCGTGGCGATGACCGCCGTTTTGTCGGACTCCTTCGAGCACCCGCTTTCCAACAGAAAGACTCCCAACAGCGCGGTTGCGATGAGCGAGCCGATCAGCATCGCTGTCCTATGTTTTCCGGCAGGCTGCTTTGGATTTGATTGTGGACGCTGACCTTCTAACATTTGCTTGGACAGCGTTTTTGCTTGTGGTTTCGATTCTGGTTTCTGCTCTGAACTACCTGACAATCCGAGTTGCGTGAAATGTGCCATATTGGCCTCCTATGCTGGTTGCCCCAGTCACCAACCGTAGGAGCAACCCAGCAACCGTCGGGAACGAAGTTGATTTCACAAGAGTTAGAGGAAGACTAGTTCAAAAGAAACGTGGCTTGTGGGAGACGCCGTGGCGCGAGGGACACGCCTTCCCAACTCGATGCGGCCCGTCAAGATGAAAGAATCGCACCGAAGCCGGGTGAAGCCGAATGGCGCTGCTGATATAGGGATTTGCTGCCGTCGGACTGCGAGTTGAGTTCTCCCCGTTCAGGCCCGTCAAGCGTAATATACGAGTGCAGAAAGTCCCTGCTTATGACCCGACCAACGACGCAGGCAATTTCACGGTTCTTCATCGTCAGCAAACCTTCATGATCTAACATCTATCGCGACCGTCTCATCGCAATTCCGAGTTCCGCTCAGCCTTTCAACAACGGTGAAGCCATTCGTCTTTTTGTTCTCGTATCCACAGTATTTGCGGATTTCTAGCGATACTCGTTCAGTCAGTCAGTCAGTCAGTCTCCAGTGGCTGTAGGTTATTGTTCCCTCCGTCGCTGCTTAGGGCCTCAAGTATTGGATTCGAGCCGAACACCTTCATGTATCTCGCGATGTCTGAACCACTCTCGGGCACTGCGAAGAAATACGCTTAGGATGGGGCCGGCTCTAGGGCTGCCCAGTTGGGGCTCCCGGCGGCACGAGATCTTCGGCGGCTACGACCTGCCATTTGCCGCCGCGCTTGATCCAGGTGTCGGTCCAGACGAACTTTCCGGGGGTCCCGTCCTTCTTCTTCCAGCTCTCACTGCCCTGGGCTACGGCTGCGTCCCCGTAGAAGCGGATATCAGCTTCGTTGAGATGGTTGGAAGCGAATTCGGAAGGCTGAGTGCGGTAATCCCTGATGGCGCTCGCTTTGGAATAGTGGCTGCCGTCGATTTCTACTCCAACGAAGTCATCGGCGAGGATGCGTTCGAGAACGCTCACGTCGTTGGTGACCACGGACTCGGCCCAGTCCGACTCGCCTTGTCGTATGTAGGCGCTGTCGCTGGCGTGGTCGTCGGTCGACTTTGGGGCAGACTGGACTCGCGCCAGGGACGTGACCAATAGAAGAAAGGCTATGATCATGAGGCTTCGTGCTGGCATAGCAGCTCCGTTCTGTGACGAATCGATTCTATTACCTCCAGTGGCTAAAGCCATTCAAAATAAAGCAGTCAATGCGGCGCTGACATAGGGCTTGCTTGGGTGAGGTAAAATGTCTCACCTCCTTCCGCTGGGAGTTCTGTTGCCATGAGACAAATCCGCAAATCGCCAGGCGCCAAGCTTGCGGGGCTTGTATTGAAACGATTCAATACTGGCGTCGCACTGCTGATACTTGCTTTGCCTGCTTTTGCTCAGCAGGTCACCGTGGACATCACGCCGGGACACTCGACGAATTCTTTCAGTCCGCTGCGGTCGCTGGGGGCTGGGATCGATCGCGATCCGCTGCACTCGGTGGACATTCTTTACGATCCGGATCATGTTCGGACCATGCACAGTGCGGGGTGGGGGCCGATCAGTTACCGGCTTAATACCGAGTTGAGCATTCAGGCCTGGCACTGGAATCCGACAGGAACGTGGAGCGATCCTTCGGGACGGGGTTATTTTGTCGGCGATGCGAATAGTTCGGGCGACATCAAACGGTCGTTTGGATACAACCTTCCTCACCGCGGAACTACGGGCAACTACGGAACCAGCGGGGGCTATTCCATGCTCGATGACGATGACACTGCGACTTACTGGAAGAGCGATCCTTATCTTGACGAAACTTATACGGCCGAGAGCAATGCGCTGCATCCGGGGTGGATCATCGTGGATCTGGGCGTCAGGATGGGTGTCGATGAGATACAAATCTTGTGGGGAAATCCTTACGCGACCGGATATCAAGTGCAGTACTGGACCGGTGACGACGCGATCGGCAATCAGGGCGGAGGGGTTTGGGAGGATTTCCCCAATGGAACGGTTACCAACGGAAAGGGTGGCCTATCCAAACTGAAGCTTTCGGAGAAGCCGCTCAATGTGGAATTTGTGCGGGTGCTGATGACGGAGTCGTCGAACACTTGTGATTCTCATGGATCTTCGGATCGCCGCAACTGCGTGGGCTTTGCGGTGCGCGAAGTTTATCTGGGGTATGACTCGGCGGGTAAGTTCGTCGATCGGATGCGTCACCGTCCGGACAACGGTCAGACACCGACTTACGGCTCGTCGGTGGATTCCTGGCACACGCCGAAGGGCATCGCGAAAGATGATGGCGAACAGCCGGGCTTTGACCTTGTATACAAGAGTAAGTTGACGCGCGGTCTGCCGATGACGGTTCCTGTCGCGATGTTGTACGACAGCCCGGAAAATGCGGCGAACGAGATCGCCTACATCGAGAGCCGTGGGTACGCGATCAACTACGTGGAGCTTGGGGAAGAGCCGGATGGGCAGTTTGTGGTGCCCGAGGATGATGCGGCGTTGTATGTGCAGTGGGCAGACGCTATTCACAAGGTTGATCCGAATATAAAGCTGGCGGGCCCGGTGTTTGAGGGGGTGAATAGCGACATCCAGGTTTGGCCGGACTCGAAGCACAATGTGTCCTGGTTCAATCGGTTCTTGAATTATCTGAAGAGCCACGGGCATCTTGGTGATCTGAACGTGATGACGTTCGAGCATTATCCGTTCGATCCCTGTCATCTGACTTGGAACGATCTGTATCAGGAGCCGGCGCTGGTGCGGGGGATCGTGAAAGTTTGGCGGGATGATGGATTGCCGAAGAATGTTCCGATGCAGATTACGGAGTCGAATCTCGCGTTCGACACGGCGGATCAGTATATGGAGCCGTTCGGGGCGCTGTGGCTGGCGGACTATGCGGGTTCATTCCTGACGGCGGGCGGCAAGGCGCTTTTTTATTATCAAGCGGAGACTCTGCCGATGTATCAGGGTTGCGGGGGGTGGGGCACGTTTGGGATGTTCAATGTGGATGCGAACTATAATGTCACGCAGAATACGGCTCAGTTTTTCTCGGCGCAGATTTTGAATCGGGAGTGGGTTGATCCGGTGGACCAGGAGCACTTGGTCTATCCGGCGTCGTCTGATATCAAGGATGGTCGCGGGCACATGGTGGTGACTGCGTATTCGGTGCAGTGGCCTGATGGGAAATGGTCTCTTCTGCTGGTGAATAAGGACCAGGCGAATCCGTACTCCGTGGTGGTTGAGTTTCAGGATGGGTCGAAACACAGCAATCACTACTTCCAGGGAACGGTGAAGCAAGTGAGCTTTGGCGCGGACAATTACGTTTGGCACGCGAACGGGCAGAACGGTTATGCGAATCCGGATGGTCCGGCGGTCGTTTCGTATGAGAGTGGCGGGAAGGGCGTGGGATACACTTTGCCGAAGGCTTCGCTTACAGTGTTGCGAGGGGAAGTGAAGTGATGCTCGGGATGGTCGCGCGGCAGCCGGGTGAGACGCCGGCGCTGTGAATCCTTGGGTTTGTCTTTTGCAGGTGAGCGGCGTATATTGGTGATTGGAAACTGTTGTGTAGGTTGCAGATTTGGCGGAGCACACCAGTGGGCGCAAGCCCACTTTTTAGTTTGCGGCGCTTTCGGAGCTGCCCAACAGCCCGATAAATTATTGGTTTCATGGGATTTGAGCTCGATCAGGTGCGCGCGATCGTGGAGCGGGTGGCGGCCACCAGTGGGTTGGAGGTGGTTGAAGTGGAATTGCGGGGAGGTGGTAAGGCGCGCATGCTACGCATCGTGATCGACAAGCCCGGCGGCGTGACTCACGAGGATTGCGCGAATTTGAGCCGGGAGGCCGGGACTATCCTCGACGTGGAGGATGTGATTCCCGGTGACTCGTATGTGCTGGAGGTTTCCTCTCCGGGGCTGGATCGCAAGCTGTTGCGGGCGGCCGACTACGAACGCTTCACGGGCAGCAAAGTGAAGCTGAAGACGCGGAATCCAGTGAACGGGAACCAGTATTTCGAAGGACGCTTGCAGAGTTTTCACGACGGGCGGTTGAGCCTGGAAGTGGAGGCGTCGCGGAAGAAGGGGCGGGCTGGAGAAGTGGCGGCGCAGACTTTGGAAATCGAGTTGGCTAACGTGGAGAAGGCTAATCTGGTGCCCGAGATCTAGAAGCAGACGGAAGGCGAATACCAGTTGTCGGTTGCCAGTTCTCGGTTCTCAGTTTGGTTTTGGAGTTGATTGATTTATGGCAAGTGAGCTTTATAACACCATCGACGCTCTCAGCCGGGAGAAGGGCATTGATCCGCAGATTGTGGTGAGCGCGGTGGAAGATGCCATCGTGGTGGCCACGCGCAAATACTATAAGACGCAGGAGAACTTGCGCGCCCAACTCGACAAGGATACGGGCAAGATTCGCGCGTTTGCGGTGAAGACGGTGGTCGAGACTCCCGAGCAGGTAGAAGATCCGCTACTGCAAGTCACGCTTGACGATGCACGCAAAGTTGATCCCAACGTCGAAGTTGGCGGCGAGTTGCAGATTCCGAAAGTGACGGAAGGCATTCTGGGACGGATCGCGGCGCAACTGGCGAAGCAGGTCATTTTCCAGAAAGTGCGCGAAGCCGAACGCGACACAGTCTACAACGAGTACATCGGACGCGTGGGCGAGATTGTCAATGCCACGGTAAAGCGCATTGAAGGTCCGGATGTGATCTTCGATCTGGGCAAAGCGGAATCGCGTATGCCGCGGAAGGAGCAGTCGCGGCTGGAGTCTTTTGCGATTGGAGAGCGTGTACGCGTGGTGATTGCGCGGGTCGAGCGCGCCTCGAAAGGCCCGGCGGTTGTGGTGTCACGCGCTGCGCCGGAGTTGGTACAGCATTTGTTTCAGACGGAAGTGCCGGAAATCTACGATGGAACCGTCGTCATTCGTGCGATTGCACGCGAGGCCGGTGAACGCACCAAGATTGCCGTGATGTCGAAAGACAAGGACGTGGACGCCGTCGGCGCCTGCGTTGGCATGAAGGGCATGCGGGTACAGTCCATCATTCGCGAATTGCGGGGCGAGAAAATCGACATTATCGAGTATCACGAGGATGCAGTAACTTTCGCCGAGAAGGCTTTGCAGCCGGCGAAAGTGAGCCGGGTCAGCGTGCTCGAGGGAGCCGAGAAGCATCTGGAAGTCGTGGTGGATGATAGCCAGCTGTCGCTGGCCATTGGTAAGAAGGGGCAGAACGTCCGCCTGGCGGCAAAGCTGCTGGGTTGGAAGATTGACATCAAGAGCGAGGAAGAGAAGCGACAGGAAGTGGAACAGCAGATGTCGCAACTGGTGGCTCCGGCTACGACTCCGTTGGCGGACGTGCCCGGTCTGGGCGAAGGGTTGATCGAGAAGTTGAGCGCGGCTGGCATCACTACGGTGGAAGCTCTGGCGGACATGACGCCCGAACAGCTTGAGGCGATCGAAGGCATTGGCCCGAAGACGGTGGAAAAAATCAGCCTGGCGGTGAATAATTATTTCTCCAGCCTTGAAAGCGGAGAAGTGGCTGCGGTTGATGGAGAGCCGGTGGCGGGGGCTCCTGAAGGTCAGGAGGTTTCGCCGGATGTAGCGCCGACCGAGGAGACAGGATCGCAAGAAGTGGCGGAGCATGAGACGGCTGAAGCGGCCAGCGAGATCGAGTCGGCAAAAGCAGCGCCGGCAGCCGTTGAGCAGACGCAAGAACCGGCGCAGGAGCCTGCTCCGGTCGAAGGCAAAGAGTAAATGGCAACGTTCTACACCGACACCGTGAGGTTGATATGAAGACTTAGCGGGGCAGTCCGGAGGAAAGAAAGGGCGGATGAGCAAGATTCGAATTAACGATCTGGCCAGGGAGCTGGAAGTCAAAAGCAAGGCGATTCTCGACGCACTTCCTGCGGTCGGCGTCACGGAGAAAAAAACGCACTCCAGTTCCGTTGAAGAGCACGAGGCGGTAAAGGTTCGCGCCTATCTGCGTGGGGCCAGCGAAGCGCAGATATCTGCCAAACACTCGCGCCCCAGCCGGGCCGAAAGCGATGAAATCAAAACCAAAATTGATCTATCCAATATTTCCCGGCCGGGCGACGTTCTGAATGCCATTCGCAAGCAACAGGCTCCGAGTTCGGCTAGTCCCTTGCGTCCAACCGCCGCCTCGGGCTCAGCGACATTGACTCCCGCAGCCACACCTGCAACGGTTCCGCCGCCAAGAATTGTGGTTCCGGCGCCTCAGAAGCCGATGTCTTCCGTTCCAGCTCACCCTCCGGTGTCGGCTGCTTCAGCGCCGACGATGCCAGTTCCCGCGCGTCCGGTAAGTCCGCCGGCTGCGATGCCTCCGGTGTCTGCGGCTTCGCATACTGTGGCGCCACCGGCAGCCGCGCCGCCACAACCGCCTCCTGTGGCGGCGAAATCAGCGGCTCCAATTGCGCAATCGCATCCGCCTTCACCGCGGATGATCGTTCCCCAGACAGGGCCTCGTCCGGTGTACAAAGCGCCACCCAGGCCGTCAGCGCCAACCGCTCAGGCGGGAGCGCCTGCCCGTCCCGCGCCCGGACGTCCGGTACCCGGTCAGCCAATTTTCCAGCGGCCTCGTCCGGGCAGTACGGCGGCTCCGGGCACCCGCGCTCCGCTGCGACCGGGTGAACGGCGGCCGATGCATCCCACTCGCCAGTCGCCTACGGGAACGCGGCCGCTGGGAGTTGGCCCAGGTTCACCTCCACCGGGTTCGACTCGCCCCGGTGCCCGTCCGGGTGCGCCTGCGCGCCGGCCTGGCCAGCGCTACGTTCCGCGTGGTGTAAAAGAAGGCCCGATGAAGGGCTTTGTTCCGCCGCCGCGTCTGTCGCTTTCGAACGAGCCGCAGCCGATTACGCGCAGCATCACCATCACGGAAGGAATCAGCGTTAAGGATCTGGCGGAGAAGCTCGGAATCCGCGCCAAAGATTTGATTGCCCGCCTGCTGGCTCGCGGCGTATTTGCCACCATCAACCAGACGCTCGACGCCGAACTGGCGAGCGAGATGGCGCGGTTCTTCGGAGCGGATACGAATGTGATCACCTTTGAAGAGCAAGCCGCCAAGGAAGTTTCCGACGCCGCCGCGGGTGAGGAAGGCGCGGCCAGTGAAGGCGTGCCGCGTCCGCCCGTGGTCACAATCATGGGCCATGTGGATCACGGCAAAACCACGCTGCTCGATTCGATTCGTTCCACCGACGTGGCCGGAGGTGAAGCGGGAGGCATCACCCAGCACATCGGCGCTTATAAAGTCACGGTTCAGGATAAGCAGTCTCCCGCGTATGGCCGCCAGATTGTGTTTCTGGACACGCCGGGTCACGAAGCGTTTACCCGCATGCGTTCGCGCGGCGCCAAGGCGACGGACATCGTCGTGCTGGTCGTGGCCGCGGATGATGGCGTTATGCCGCAGACCGTTGAGGCCATTGACCACGCGCACGCGGCGGAAGTGCCGATCATTGTCGCAGTAAACAAGATTGATAAACCGGGCGCGTTGCCGGATCGAGTCAAGAAGCAATTGGGCGATCGCGGATTGATGCCCGAGGACTGGGGCGGAACCACCGTTTTCGTGGACGTCTCGGCCAAGCAGAAGACGAATTTGAATCTGCTGATGGAAATGATCTGCCTGGTGGCAGACTTGCAAGAATTGAAGGCTACGCCAGACCGGCCGGCTCAAGGAGTTGTGCTCGAAGCCAAGCTGGATCGCGGCCGCGGACCGGTAGCGACGGTGCTGGTGCAGAACGGCACGTTGCGTGACAGCGACAATTTCGTGGTCGGCAATGTCTACGGGAAGGTTCGGGCTATGTTCGACGATCGTGGAAACCCGCTGAAAGAAGCGCCGCCGTCGACGCCAGTCGAAATCCTCGGCATGGAAGGATTGCCCCAGGCGGGCGATCAGTTCGTGGTGGTGGCCGATCGCGACAAGGCGCGCGGCATTTCCGAGTATCGCGAGCAAAAGACCCGGGAAGCGACGCTGGCCAAGAGTTCGCGAGTATCGCTCGAAGGTTTGGCGGAACAGCTCAAGACGGCAGGCACAAAGGAACTCAATATTATTCTGAAGGCGGACGTTGGTGGCTCGGTAGAAGTGCTGACCGATCTGCTTTCCAAGCTTTCGAACGACAAAGTTCGCTTGAAGGTGCTGCATTCCGGAGTGGGCGCCATCACGGAAACCGATGTGCTGCTGGCCTCGGCTTCGAATGCGATCATCATCGGATTCAGCGTGCGTCCCGAGCGCAAAGCGCAGGAACTGGCGGACCAGGAGAAAGTCGACATCCGGTTGCACTCGATCATTTACGAGTTGCAGGACGAGATTAAGCGCGCCATGACTGGGCTGCTGGAGCCTACGATTAAGGAAACCTATCAGGGCCGGGCCGAAGTGCGAGAGACGTTCCGCATCCCGAAGGTTGGCACCGTGGCTGGTTGCACGGTGATCGATGGACTGGTCAAGCGCGATTCCGAGGTGCGCCTGCTGCGCGACAACGTGGTGGTGTTCAAGGGCAAGGTCGGCTCGCTGCGCCGCTTTAAGGACGATGCCAGCCAGGTTACCAACGGCATGGAATGCGGCATCTCCATCGCCAACTATGGTGATATCAAAGTTGGCGATTTGATCGAAGCCTTCGTTACCGAGAAAGTCGCGGCAGAAGCAATGGCCTAAAGGCTGTCGTTGGTTGTTGGTCGTTTGTCTCGCGCCGGATGGCTTTACTGCACCGCTTGTCGAATCCACTTTTCCCCAATTGACTTTGCCGAGGGCTCCGCGATGAACTACACCCTGAAGACTTTTTGTTTCGTCTGTTTCCTGGTTGGGCTCTTGGCGTTGCCGGGGAGCGCGGCGCCGGTTGACTACGCTTTGGTTGGGGCGACGGTTTATGCTTCTCCAACTGCAACTCCGCTGCACGATGCCGTCGTGCTTACGTCGGGCGGGAGCATCGCCGCTGTCGGCAAGCGCGGCGAGGTGAAGATCCCGAAATCAGCCGAGGTCATCGATTGTGCGGGAAAAACTATCGTGGCCGGCTTTTGGAACAGTCACGTTCATTTCACGGAGGACGTGTGGAATGATGCGGCAAACGCGCCCGCGGCCAAACTCGAACAGCACATGCGGGAGATGCTGACCGGGTGGGGTTTCACTACAGTTTGGGATTTGGGATCGCCTTCGCCGAACTCGCTGGCTCTTCGACGTCGTGTGGAATCCGGCGAAATTCCGGGCCCGAGAATTTTTCTGGCCGGAACGATTTTTCCAAACCATGGTCATCCCATCTATCTGCCTGCCGAAATGCAGCTTCCCGAAGCGGCGACGCCGGAAGAGGCCGCTCAGATGGCGCGCGGCGATCTGGATATGGGGCTGGATGGGATGAAGCTCTTTACCGGCGCTTATATGGGGAGCAAGCCGGTCGTGAACATGGACACGCCGATTGTGAAAGCTGCCGTCGATGTGGCTCACGCCGCGGGCAAGCGCATCTTCAGCCATCCGCAAAATCGCACGGGCGTGGACAATGCTCTGGCTGGCGGCGTCGACATCCTCGCACACACCATTCCGTCGGAACCCAACTATACTTCGGACGAACTATCACGGTTCAAGACCCAGCGTACGGCGCTGATTCCGACGCTTACTTTGTGGACTACCATCGTGTCAGATCCCGCGCTTACCAAACAGATAGTCGCGTCTGGTGTTGACGAACTCAAGACATTCTATTCGAATGGTGGCGTCGTTCTTTTCGGCACCGATGTTGGTTTCGTCACCCATTTCGATACGGCACTGGAATTTGAGCTGATGGGCCGTGTGCTTCCCTGGAGCGAAGTGCTCGCTTCCCTCACCACAAATCCTTCTAACTATTTCGCGGCGGCAAAGAAAGGTCGCGTAGAGGACGGGTTCGATGCCGATTTGGTGGTTCTCGACGCCGATCCCGCGGCGGATGTCCGCAACCTTGCCAAAGTCGTCTACACTTTTCGGGCGGGCAAACTCATTTACAAAAAATGATCGCCTTCCTCACTATTGAACTGCGCATCGAGGCGGCGCAGTCGCTCAAAGACAAGCGCCAGGTCGTGCGCAGCCTGAAAGACCGGCTGCGCGCCCATTTCAACGTGGCGGTGGCGGAGCTGGATGCGAGCGGATTGTGGAACCGTGCGACCCTGGGAGTAGTTAGTATTTCGGACTCGCGTGACTATCTCGACGGCCTCATGAAAAATGTGGAACGGCAGGCGACTCGTATCGCGAATAACGGCGGAGCGGATGTCGCGGATTCTTTTCTGGAGTACCTCTAACCCTCGCGGACCGTAATCCATTCCATTCACGGCACTTTTAGCTGGACACGAAAGTACCCTCGAAAGCTTGCCGATAGTGAACCCGTAGGCCCGATTTTCTGATATTCTCATTCGTTTTACTCTGAGGGAAAAGGCGTGGAAAAGCGTGCGGTCAAATATCACCGGGAAAGGCTGGGGGAGGCTCTGCGCGAGGAGATTGAGACCATCGTGGAAGGCGAACTTGGCGATCCTCGCATCGGGTTGGCCAGCGTGAGCAGCGTGATATTCGGAAGCGATTCGCGATCCGCGCGGATTTTCGTGGTCGTCCAGGGCGACGATGCTGAAGCTGAACGCACTCTGGAAGGACTGACGGCGGCCGTTGGATTCATTCGCCGCGAAGTGGCCGAGCGTTTGCATCTGCGACGTCCGCCCGAGTTGTACTTTCAGTTAGACCGGTCGCAGACGTACGCAGCCAGAATTGATGAGCTGTTGAAACGAAACAAGAAGAGGAGCCGTTAGTCCGGCATGTTGAAAGAAGTTCTCAGCCACATTGAACAGCGCAGGCGCTTCCTGCTGACTTCGCACGCCCGTCCTGATGGGGATGCCGTCGGGTCCGCGCTGGCGTGCTGCCAGATCCTGCGCTCCATGGGCAAGCAGGCCGATGTGGTTCTGCACGACGGCGTCCCTCGTATTTATCAGCCGCTGCCTTTCGCTGACACCGTGGTGCGCGCCGAGCGCGTTAACGGGAACTATGACGCCGCGATCATTCTCGAGTGCGACAGCATTCAGCGCACTCGGCTGCAAGGACTGGAAAACCGTTTTCTGATCAGCATTGACCACCACGTGAGCGGCCGGCCTTTTGCTCACGTGAACTGGATCGATCCCAAAGCAGTTGCGACGGCGGAGATGGTGTATCGGCTGGCGCGCGAAGCGGGAGTGAAGATTTCTCCCGAGATCGCAACTTGCCTGTATACGGCTGTGCTCACCGATACTGGTTCGTTTATGTTTGAAGGCACCAACGAGCATACCTTTGCTTTAGCGCGGGAACTGGTGCTGGCCGGCGCCGATCCTTCGCATTGCGCGCGCAATGTGTATTTCGGACATTCCACCGCCAAGATGCGGCTGCTGGGAGCGGCGCTTTCGAACCTGAACCGCGAAGGGCCGCTCGCCTGGATTTGGGTTACCGTTGAACAGATGGAGCGCTTCGGAGCCAAGGAAGAGGACTGCGAAGGGCTGGTCAATTACGCGCTCTCCATTCAGGATGTCGAGGTCGCTGCGTTTTTCCGCGAACTTCCCGATGGCCGTTACCGCGTAAGCCTCCGCAGCAAAGGACAACTGGATGTGGCTGCCTTGGCGGAGCAATTCGGCGGGGGCGGACACGCATGCGCCAGCGGGTGTTCTCTCGACGGCCCCTTGCCGGTGGCGGTGGCGCGCATCACGGCGCAACTTCGGACCAATCCTTCCGTACAATAGCTCTCCATGGATATTTCAGTGGCAAGGCAGGTGGTTTCATTTGCCGGCGCGCTTCTCATTCTGGTGGCTTACATGGGCCATCAGATGGGCTGGATGAATTCCCGCAAGGCGGTTTACAACGTGCTGAACGCCGTCGGCTCCGCGATTCTGGCTTACATTGCTTTTCATCCCTTTCAGGTCGGCTTCGTGATGCTGGAAGTAACCTGGGTTCTGATCAGCCTGTACGCGCTGGCCAAGCCGAGAGGAAGTGAGTGAAGAGCTCCCGCGCGTCCACCGATTGGCTGCTGCTTGCCGGGTTTTGTGGGTTCCTGTTTTTCTTCGGCCTCGCATACTTCGGCCTGGTCGGCGCCGATGAGCCTCGCTACGCGCAGGTTGCGCGCGAGATGCTGGCCCGTCACGACTGGATTACGCCCACGCTCGGAGGCACGCCGTGGCTGGAAAAACCGCCGCTCTACTACTGGCAGGCGATGCTGGCTTACAGCATCTTCGGAGTCAGCGATTGGGCCGCGCGCTTGCCGTCAGCCGTGGACGCGACCCTCATGGTGGCTGCGATTTATCTTTTTCTGAAACGATTCCGTCCCGGCTTCGAACTCGATGGCGCGCTGATCACGGCCTCTGCGGCGGGAGTGGTTGGCTTTGCCCGGGCCGCTTCGACGGATATGCCTCTGACAGCCATGTTCAGCATCGCGCTGCTCGCCTGGTATGCGTGGTACGAGAGCGAATCCCATTACTATCTGGCGGCCTTTTATTTCTTCCTCGCTCTGGGCATGCTGGCGAAAGGTCCGGTCGCTCCCTTCCTGGCGGTTGCGATCGTGGTGATCTTCGCTGTGGCAAAGAACGATTACCGCTTACTTTGGCGGACGCTTTGGATCCCCGGAATCTTGTTATTCTGCGCGGTCGCATTGCCGTGGCACGTCGCGGTACAGATTAAGAATCCGGATTTCTTCCGCGTCTTTATTCTTCAGCACAACTTTGCCCGGTTCGGCACCAACCTCTATCACCATCGTGAACCGTTCTGGTATTACCTGCCGGTCGCGCTGCTGGGGTTGATTCCGTGGGCCGTGTTTGTGGCGGCTTCGCTGGCAGAAACCATTCGCGTGTGGTGGACAGAGCGACGAGAGATGCTGAGCTCGGAGGATGCACTGAATGCGTTTCTGGTGATCTGGCTGGCGGTGCCTATCGTATTCTTTTCACTCTCGCAGTCGAAGTTGCCCGGCTATATTCTTCCGGCGCTGCCCGCGGGCACGCTGCTTCTGGCGGAGTACGTACGAAGGCGCGTAACGGTTGGCGAGCGTCCCGGCACGCCTTTGATCGTCCTGCATTCCTTTGTTGCAGCGTCGATCATGGTGCCGACGCTCTTGGTCCAGTACATCGTTCTGCAACGGCGGTTTCCGTGGGGCAAAGCGGCAGCGATCTCGCTTACGTTAGCCGTGGTGCTGGCGATTGGCATGACAGCTACGCTGCGCACCCAGCTTGGCTTGCGCATGTTGCGTTTTGTGACGCTGGTTCCTGTAGTACTGGCGATAGCTGCGATACTACGTTTAGGTGCGCCAGCACTCGATAGCACACTTTCATCCCGGCCGCTGGCCGGTGAAATCAGTCACCTGGAGAACAAGCCGCTTCCGCTGGCCCTAGTGCGCGTTTCGCGCGAAACCGAATATGGCTTGGCCTTCTATCGCAACCAGGTTGTCGAGCGATACGAGGCGGGACAAGTGCCCGCTGGAGAGCATCTGTTGGTAGCTCCGGAGGGGTCGCAGAGCGTGATTGCAAAAGATGTGATGGGCCGTCGCGTTTCCTACCTTGGAAGCTTTGCGCCGCAAGGTTTGGATTACTACTGGGTGTCGGCGGTTGGGATGGGAGAGATGGCGCACTAGAAAGTAGCACTCAGCACTCAGTCAGTATAGTTTTCGCGGTCAGCCTCGCCTGCTCCTTCTGTCAACCACTGCGTTTACGGTCTTACCAAACTATGGCGTGAATCCTCCGAGATACTCCCGTTTGCCTCCCGGCGTGCGAAGCTAATACACTCGGTTTTCGTGGCCGCAATTTTGCATAGCCGAGGCGCAGTCCTCCAGGAGCCGCGGGTGGAGATACTCGATCTCAGGCATTTTTCCTCCGTCGACCTGCGTCCTTTGTTGGAGGACGAGATCAGCGTGTGGTCGCGCCTGCTTTCCTGGGATTACGGCGGCTCCGCCGACATGATTTTGCGTTACGTGGACGCCAAGATCCTGCCGGGTTATGCGGCCATTGATCGCGGACGAATCTTCGGCTATGCGTTTTTTGTTTACGAAGGCAGCAAGGGGGTAATCGGAGATCTTTTTGTAGCCAACGCCGGCCGCTTAGCTGATCCTCACGAAGTAGAATCCCGGCTGCTCATGCATGTCATCGAAACGCTGCAACAGTCTCCCGGCATTCATCGGGTTGAAGCCCAACTACTGATGCACGAAACCGGGGTCGTCTCCCGGCCCTTTGTGGAGCAGGGTTTCAGCCGACATGGGCGACTGTTCATGGTCTTGCCATTGGAGAATGCGACCAAACCCGCGCTCCCGTTGCATGAGGACATTGAAATCCGGCGATGGTCGGAATCGGACTACCAACCTGCCGCAGCCCTGATCACTACCGCTTATCGTGGGCACGTGGATTCCGAGATCAACGATCAGTACCGTACTTTAAGCGGCTCGCTGCGTTTTCTGAACAACATCGTCCGTTTCCCCGGGTGCGGAACGTTTGATCCCGAGTCCTCCTTCGCGGTGGTGCACAAGGGAGCCCGCACGCTGGTCGGGCTGATCCTCTGTTCCCGCGTGCGCAGCGACGTCGGCCATGTGACCCAGGTATGCGTGCTACCCGAGTACCGCTCGCACGGGATCGGCGAGGCCTTGCTGGCAGCGACAACGGCCAACTTGCGCCAGCGAAGGTTTTCACTTCTATCTTTGACGGTGACGGAAGCGAATGCTCGCGCGGTAGAACTCTATCTTCGATTGGGATTCGAGACTAAAAGAGTATTCGATGCGTTTGTGTGGGAGGGGTAAGAAGCTTTTAGCTGTTAGCTCTTGGCTTTTTGAAACACGTCCACGACAGGCTCAACTGACCAGCAAGGCTAATGCCCAAGAGCCAGGAGCTACTTCCGCAACAGCCACATCACCCAGCCGGCCACGAAGACTCCGCCAACGAACATTGCAAAACAGTACAGGCCATAGCGAATCTGCTCGCGGGACGTGCTGCGCTGGGTGATGCCGAAAACCACCGAGGCAAACACGCCGAATAGCACGGCGGCGCTGAAGTGGGAGAGTTGCAGGTTCATGGCTTCTTCCCGATCGCGATGTGGTAGGCATCGGCGGCGCTGATGAAGTTCAGCAGGCCGGCAACAATGATGTACTTGGTTCCGTAATCGGCGGTGGCATGGGCAACGGCGCCTTGTCCGAGATCCATGGCCCGAGTCAGAATGTAGAGTCCGCCGGCGCCAACGTCGCCGACGAATCCGAGAATATCCAAAATGTCGCCGCCGTTTGGCCGATAGACGCGTCCCTGCATGGCCAGCCCCAGCACGAACATAATCACGATCGAGCTCATCAGCAGCAGGCCGCGAATCCAGCGTTTCTGAATCATATGACCGGCGCCGGGAATCAGCCAGCCAATTGCTGGCGCAATCACCGACATGGTTGTGGGTTGAGGTCCGGTGATTTCTTTAGTTGCCGAGGAATTTGCCATTCAGATGATTACAATCTCGCGTTGGATTTTACCTGTGACTTCGGCCGCCTTAGGCCGCACCAGCACGTTGACTTCGCTGCGCACCCCAAATTCGGGCAAGTAGATGCCGGGCTCAATCGAGAAGCAGGAATTAGGCAGAAGCCGGCGCTCATCGTGAATTTCCAGATCGTCCATGTTGGCGCCGTTGGCGTGCACTTCGGTTCCGATGGAATGTCCCGTCCGATGAATGAAGTAGTCGCCGAAACCAGATTTCTTGATGTGATCGCGGGTTGCGCGGTCCACTTCCCATCCACACATGGTGCGCCCGCTCGCAATGCCTTCCTGCACTGCCTTTACACCGGCATCGCGCGCATCGCGAACGATGGTGAAGATTTCCTGCATTCGAGTTGAAGGCGCTTTGCCCACGAAGCCGGTCCAGGTTACGTCATAATAGACGGCCCCGGGGGTATTCTTCTTTGCCCAAACATCGAGCAGAACGAAATCGCCTTCGCGGATGGGAGCTGAATTTTCAGCGCGAGGTTCGTAGTGCGGATCACCGCTGTGGGCGTTGACCCCGACGACCGGAAGATCGTCCGTTACAAGATTCTCGCGCCGGAAAGCCTCCATAAACCACTGTTGGATCTGATGCTCAGTCGTGCCTCCGTTGCGTACCCGCCGTCCGATTTCCTGGAACGCCGCCGCCGTGATCGCATCGATCGCATCCCGCGCCGTGAAGTGAGTCTTGATTTGTTCGTCCGTCCAGGTCGCTTCGAATAGCGCCACCAGATCGCCTGAACTGACCACGTTTTTTCCCAGGCCGCGAATCAACTCCAGCGTGCCGCCATCCACAAGAGAAATGGTGAAGACGAGGTTGTTCGGTGAATACTGCATGGCGATGTCGCGATAGGATGAAAGCAAAACCTTCAGCTGATCGAACAACTCCTGCCAACCCGCGTACTGAAGCTTCTTTCCCGGCAAGGAATCCAGATGGCGCGACTCGATCTTGTGTACAAGCTTCATCGGCTCGCCTTCGGCAGGGATCAGGTAGAACCATCGCCGGGTGACCATCGTCTCCGAAGACAAACCCAGCACCCGGTAGGCAATCGGGTCGCGGTGATGGTGATCATAGAAAAGCCATGCGTCAATGTTGCGCTCGCGCAGGGCAGCCTGGATGGCAGGAAGGTTCATGGGCAAACAACTATTCTAGCAATGTCGGCGGCTTTGGGCGAATCGTGACTGTTGAGAAGACTCACCAAAGAGGAATGGCCCCGCTGGGGGCCATTTTCACATACCGTAATGTAAATTCAGCGCTCTGTCCACACTTAGTATCGGAGTAGGCAAACCGTATGTCAAGTTACTTGGGGAGAGTATCTCTGCGTTTCTCTCCCAAGAATGATTCTCCGTCCACGCCTACGCACAGAGAGAGAACGGACCTGGCGGGATCCGAACCCGCATCTGCACTTGGACAGAGAGCTGTGTTGCCTTTACACCACGGGCCCAGGCAAGTGTCCCAAGCACAGATGTGGAAGCACAAGGTTATCGGTCACAAATTGGCGATTGAATGCCCGAATCGGAACAGATGTTTTCTCACTATTTGGCCAGAATTTTCTTCCGCGCTGCTGCCGGTAGCGTCTCACATGCCGTGCGCAAAACTAGTCGCGGCGACCGCTCGCGAATGCTCATCAGATAGGGCACCGTCCGTTTCGCATCCGCTTTGGCGGTTTCCCGCAACAGCCAGCCCAGTCCTTTTTGCACCATGTCATCTTCGTCGGAAAGAAGCAGGTTGGACAGGCGTTTAATTTCAGGGAAAAACATCTTCTGCCGTGTCCCCTGGATCAGCGCGACGCAAGCCGCCCGCCGATGCCAGCGGTTCCGCGACTTCGCCCAGCGAAACACTCTGCCAGTTCGATCCGGCTTGGCAGCAACCATCGGCGCAATCAGATAGTGCACCAGTCCATCGTGGTCCGCCCAACTTGAAATCCGAGGCAGCCAGGATTCGAACAATCGAAACTCGGCGTCGCCGAACTCCTCGGTCATTGTCTCCAGAAGGAACACGGCAAAGACTTTTTCTTCCAGAACTCGCCCGGCAAAAAGCTTGTCTGCGACTTGCAGAAGGAAGTCGAGGCTGAAGTCTTCTCGAATCCTCCGCCGGCAGCGGACCGCTACGTCGCGCAGTTTTGCGGTATACCATCCGTGCGATTTGATCTCTTCTTTGAAGAACCATTGCACACCGGCAGCGTGCTCGGCAGAGCCTCCATTCCGGAGCAGATGCCGGATCTCAGCGGCGATGGTTGCAGGGGAGGGTCTGCGTGTTGTCATAGCATGAGCTATTGCGCAGCAGGTGCGCTGGTCCTGAGAGTCTTGTCGTAAATCCAGAGCAGAGCTGCCGTCGCCACGCCCACCGCAGTTACGCACCACCAGATTCGACCCGGTTGGTGCATGACTTCTCCGAAATGACGAATCAACATTCCGCCGAACCATCCGCCGATCAGCGAGCCGATGCCGATCGGCAGAAATGCGAAGCCCATGTACGTCCCCTGCTGTCCCGAAGGCGCGAGACGGGAGATGTATTCGTAGTAGCGCGGCGATTGCGTAATCTCGCCCAGCGATACCGTGAACAAGGTCAGAACCGCCATCGGAACCGTAGGATGCGCGATCAGAATGATCCATGCGAGACCCGAGATCAGGGTTCCCAGCGTGATGGCGGTAAAAGCAGGCATGCGCTGGCTGAGAAAACTTACCACCATTTGCAGCGAGATTACGGTCAGCGGCCCGGTGATGAGAATCAGTTCGGTGGTCTTGGGATTGATGTAATCGTGAATGTAGAGCGGCAAAATAATGAATTCCTGCCAGTACACGACCCAGTATCCCGAGAAGATCAAAAGAAAAAGCATGAAGCGCGGATTGCCGAGCACCGTCGCGAAGTTCTTTGCCGCCTGGCCGAGGCTGACGGTCTGCGTCTCGCCTGAACGGCGCGGCTCTCTGAAGAACAGCAGCACGCCGAAGAACATGGCAAACACACTTAGCGCCGCCACGCGAAATACATTTTCAACCCGCATGTGCTGGTGCACCCAAGATGCCACATAAGGCCCGGCAGCCCCGCCGATGTTTACCAGCGTGTAGTAAATCGAATAGCCAATCGAGCGGACGTTTTCTTTTGAAGCGCGCGCCGTGGTCCCGACCACGCAGGGCTTGACCAGCGCAATGCCCAGGGCTGGAAGCATCAACACGATGGTTACCAGAACGCCGAGCGGCATGGCATTGCGCACGGGGGCGAGCCAAGGCGATCCAATCGAACCAAGCAAGAAATACGAGCAACTCAGAATCAAGTACGCGAGCGAAAGCGACCGGCGGAATCCCAATCGGTCCGCAAGCGTTCCGCCGAATGCAGCCAGGAACCATACCAGCCCTCCAAACAGTCCGGTCAGGCTGCTGGCCTGGTCGACGCGAAAGTTCAAAGTCTCGTGAAGATACCGCGCCAGAGATGCGAAGGCGGCATAGTAGGAAAGCCGCTCGAAGAGTTCGCTGATGTTCGCAACCCAGAAGGGACGCTCGAAGCCTGTACGAATCTCGTGAAAGCGTTCGGAAAAGGTCAAGAATTAGCTCCTGATAAGCCGCCTTCGTACTTCGTCCGCCGACAATCCCGCCACCCGAATGACTTTTCTCCGGCTGGTCTCGCCGGACGCTATGGTAACGGAAGAGCGCGGAACATCCAAAAGATTTGCGAAGAATTCGATGCAAGCCTCGTTGGCCCGGCCATCTATCGGAGGAGCGGTCAAAGACAATTTCAGCGCGTCTGCGGCTTCACCAGAGATTGCGTTCTTCTTGGCGCGGGGGTGAACCTTGATAGCAAAACTGACACCCGTTGGAGTCTGGTGGACTGGAATCACGGGTTTCCTTTGTGAACCTTCGTGTCCTTTGTGGTTAAGGTTTGGATCTGTCTCCAAAGATTGCCGTGCCAACGCGCACGCAGGTTGATCCTTCTTCAATCGCAATCTCGAAATCATGCGACATCCCCATGGAAAGTTTGTTCATGTCAATGGCAGGCAATCGGCGCGCGGCAGTCTGATCACGCAATTCGCGCAGCTTTCGGAAATACGGACGTGCCTGTTGCGGATCGTCGGAAAACGGCGGAACCGTCATCAGGCCGCGAAATTCAAGATGCTCCAACTCCTGCGCTGCTAAAAGAAGTTCGTCCATCTCTCGGGATTCTGCGGCCACGCCGCTCTTGGCCTCTTCACCGCCGACGTTGATCTCGATCAAAACTTTAAGCTTTTTTCCGAGTTGCTGGGATGAGGAATTGAGTTTCTGCGCCAGGCGCAGCGAGTCAACCGAATCGACCGCCGCAAACAGTTCAACTGCCTTAGATGCTTTGTTGGTTTGCAGATGGCCGATCAAATGCCATTCGGCTTCGCGCAATTCCCGAAGCGCGCCAATTTTCCCGGCGAATTCCTGTACGCGATTCTCACCAAACAAGCGAAGTCCAGCATCGTAGGCTTCCCGGATACGCTCTGGGGGGAAGGTCTTGCTGACCGCCATCAATGCGATGTCCTCGGGTCGGCGACCGGCGCGGCGGGCGGCAGCATCGATCCGCTCACGCACACGGGCAAGGTTCTCTGCAATCGACATGAAAGGGCATCAACCACAAAGGACACGAAGGTTCACAAAGGAAACCGTGTCCTCGGTGAATAAAAGAAACTTACATAATCGCGGTCGGCGGTGCTGGTTCGTCCGGGCTGCCAGCATTTGCCAGCGGTATTTTCACCATGACAAACGCCAGAATCACCAGCACGATGAATCCGGAGATCGTAGCCGGGTGGTCGAAGATGATCGGCAGAGGCTTCTTGAAGAAGAAGAACGACGCGACCACCAGTCCGAAAATGGCTTCGCCTGCGATCATGCCAGACGCGGTCAGCACGCCCGCATTCTCTACGCGCGCCTTCTGCGCATCATTGAAGCCGCGCCGGTCGCGCATTCTGTCGGTGATCCAGCGAATCACGCCGCCCAGGAAAATCGCGAAAGTAGTTTCCAGCGGAAGATACATGCCCACCGCAAACAGCATCACGCTTTTTACTTCGAGCAAGATCATCGCAAGACCCATCAGCACGCCCACGATGACCAGCGGCCAGGCCATGTCACCACCGACAATTCCCTGAGCGAGCATGGCCATGAGCCCAGCCTGAGGCGCGGGAAGTTTCGGATCGCCGAAGCCAATGCCACCGGCGTTGATGTTCCCCTGATGCAGGATCAGCAGCGGGAAATACAATGCCGCGCTCGCAACCACTACTCCCAGGAAGTCCCCCAACTGCATCTTGGCTGGAGTTCCGCCCAAGATGTGGCCGACTTTGAGGTCTTGCAGCATCTCGCCTGCGACGGCCGACGAAACACAAACCACCGCCGCGACGCCTAACACTGCAGCAACACCACTCGGGCCTGAAACGCCAATCGCCACCATCAAGAGCGCGGCGATGATCAGAGTACAAAGCGTGAGTCCGGAAACGGGGTTGTTGGACGATCCAATCATCCCTACCAAGTTTCCAGAGACGGCGGCGAAGAAGAACCCGACTATGATCATCACCAGCGCAGCCACGATTCCGCCGCTCAGCGTGCCGGAGAAATAGAAGTAGAGCGCAACCATGCACAGGAACGCGGCAAACAGGCCGCCGAATACGACTTTCCCGTTCAAGTCGCGTTCGGTGCGGTTGGTGGCAGCGTGAGCCGCGGCGGATTTCTTCAGATCAGAAATGGCGCGCTTCATTCCCAGGCCCAGGCTCTTACGCATGCGAAACAGCGTCCAACTGGCTCCGACCATCATGCCGCCAACCGCGATGGGCCGAACCACGAAACGTCCTACTGCGTTGGCGATGCCGGCTTCGCTTCCGGCCGGCAAGTTGGCCTGTATCTGTGGTCCGAGGAGGTAAACGATCAAGGGCACGAGCAATCCCCAGGCGACGACCCCGCCGGCAAAATTGAGCGCGGCCAACCGCGGTCCAATAATGTAGCCGACGCCCAGATAGGCCGGGCTGATCGCGGGAGCCTGGAAAGTGGTTACGCCACCTACACCCACGGACTGCGCGGTTTGCGTGCTTCCGAGGCGCATGACGCTGCGGCCCATCTGCCCTACCGAAACCACGAAGTTCTTGCTGGCGTTGAACAGTTGAAATTGTCCGAGCAGATACACCAGCCCGCCGAATCCCATGTTGTAAAAGAGAAGTTTCGCTGCCTTACTGCCTTGCTGGCCGGCTTTGTGAATCTCCGACGCCGCCACCGACTCGGGGAACGGAAGTTCGGGGTCTTCCACCATGACTCGGCGCAGCAGGGTCACGAAAAGAATTCCTAGCGATCCGCCCACGACCATGAGCGCCACTGATTTCCAGTAGGCGTCGGCAAAGCCGAACGACTTCCAGGCGCCGGAAACGATGAAAGCCGGAATGGTAAAGACCGCGCCAGCGGCGACCGACTCGCCGATCGAACCCACGGTCCGGGCAATATTTTCCTCGAGCAGAGATCCCTTCATCAGACGCAACACAGCCATGCCGATGACCGCGGCGGGGTAGGTTGCGGCAATCGTCATACCCGCTCGCAGTCCCAGGTAAGCGTTCGCCGCTCCCAGGATCACAGTCATGACTAGCCCCAGCATCACGGCGCGGAAAGTGAACTCCCGCATCTCCATGTTCTCGGGAACATAAGGTTTGAATTTCTTGGGGGCTTCGGTTGCAGTGGTTGTGCTTTGGGGGGTCATGGGCAAAATCCTCGCAGATGGTCAGGGCTGATCAGCATAAAGTAGGACGGCGCAAGTTAGCACGTTGGATGCCCAGATTACAAGCAGAGAGTGTCACTGTGGTGGTGAAGAATGGGAACCCGAGGTGCACCGTCTCAACCAGATTCCCTCGACTGCGCTGCGCAAAGCAAGGGCGACAATTCGAGCCTGGTTGTCCACATGCAAAAAGGGCACAGCGGCTGGGCTGTGCCCTGTTAATCCAGTTCAGGAGGATCCGTCTCGCTACGGCGTAATGCGGTAAACCACGCCTAAGCTTGAGGTCCCTCCCAATTGCGTCATTCCATACAACCTTCCCTTTGCGTCGATGTAGGGATTTCCGGTAGGTGAATTTCCATCATTGCCGCCTACGAAGCTGTGCAGAACCGTCTCCTTCCAGGTCTTCCCCTCCTTTGTGAGCTTATAGAATGCCCCTAAACCGCTGGAACCTCCCCTCAGCGCTGTGCCGTATAAATGCCCTTTGCTGTCCATGGCAAGGCCCCCATACGGGTTGTTGCCGTCTCCACTTCCGCTGGTGCCGAACTCATACAGAATTTTTTCTGAATAGCTCTTCTTGGTTTTTGAGTAAACCAGTTCCCAAACCGTACCTGTACCGTTTGTGCCGCCAAACGACGTAGCACCGTAAATGTTGCCGGACTTGTCGCTGATTAAGTCAATCCAGTACAACCCGGACCCGTCGCCGTTCTGGTTGGTGAAGCTGTAGAGCACCGTGTCCACCCAGCCTTGCTTGGTGTGGCGCAGGCGGTAGATCAAACCCTGTCCGTCGGCACCACCAGTCGGTGCTGCTCCGTACAAGTTCCCGGCGGTATCCATCATCAACCCTTCGTATGGATAGCCGCCGTTGGACGAGCCGTTGAGACTCTGAATGACCGTCTGTTTCCAGCCTTTGGACGTCTTCTTCAAACTGAAAACTGTGCCCGCGCCGTAGGCGCCTCCGTCCGGAGTAGTGCTGTACATCGTGCCATTAGGCGCAATCGTCATTCCGGCTGATGGGCTGATTCCGTCCGCGCCGGTGGCGCTGAAGGTGTAAATCACCTTCTCTGTCCATCCGCCGCCACGTTTTGGAGATAACTTATAGACGGTGCCCGTACCGTTGGTCCCGCCGCCCTGGGTGGTGCCATATATGTTGCCCTTGGGATCGAACGCCAGACGACCAGCAGGGCCGGAACCATCTCCGTTGGCTTGACCTTTGAACTCATAGAGAACTGTTTCCTTGCCTGCCGGAGACAGCATGAAAACAACTCCGGCGGAATAGGTTCCGCCGGCAGCTGTTGCCGCGTAGAGATTACCTTTTGCGTCGCTGATGAAATAATTGCTCCAGGGCCCACTACCGTCGCCATTGGTGCCGGTGAAGTTCCACAACACTTTTTCCGAGCTGGCCCACCCTGCCGAGGCCAGCGCAAATACCACTGCGAATATCCCGACGAATCTTTTCACAGAACCCCCTCCTGATTTTTTCGTACGTGAGCGGGCATAACTGCGCACGCGCTCAAGGGTGCCAAGTGTACCACCAAAGCACCATGCAAATAGCCCCAAAACCAAGGCTGGACAAGGAATTTGCTCTGCCACATCTCCGTCTGCCAGGGGGGATGTGGACTTCAGCGCAAATGTAGGTGTTTGGTATCCGCTTCACGCAGGCGTACCATGCGCACCAAATGACACGCACCTTTGTGCTCGTTGCGGCACGCTTCCTGTCTCGCTATACTAGAAGAGATTCGTCCCATCGGAACCCCCGTAGCACCGGCTGGGCGAGGGAGGATAGTCTTCAGCAGTATCGGGACCCCAATTCGGGCCACCGGGACCAGGGTTGTTGCGCAGGATAATCCATGGGTCTCCTGGGCCAGCGGCATCGCCGCCGGCTTGTTTGCCACGTTGTTTCCCTCCGATTGCCGTCTCTGCGGTGTTCCCCTGATCAACATTTCACGGCTGCCAGTTTGTGAGGACTGTCTGGACGCGATGCGGCCGATCGCGGGCGGACTCTGCTCCATCTGCGGCGAGCGGCTGATGAGCCCCCTCGCGTTCGCTGCCGCACCTGGCTCTGCTGAAACTGGCGAGGCTCGCTGTGGTTTGTGCCGCCGCCTCGAACCTCCGTACGTGAAGGCCACAGCCTACGGAAGCTATGAAAGCGGCCTGCGTGAGCTGATTCACTTGCTCAAGTACGATCAGGTTCGACCGGCAGCCAATGTGCTGGGACGAATGCTGGCGGAGGCGATCGAGGATTTACAACCGCTTCTTGCGGGAAAGGAAGTTTTGGTTGTGCCTGTGCCCTTGCACCGCAGAAAGCTACGTCAGCGCGGATTCAACCAGTCCGAGTTGATCGCTAAGGCCGCGCTCAAGATAGGGACCGGCGCCGTCCGGTTTCAACTGAGCGCAGGTCTGTTGGAGCGCCGACGCGAAACCAAGTCTCAGATCGGACTTTCCCGGCACCAGCGGCGGGAAAACATTCGAGGCGCGTTCGCCGTAGCAAAGCCGCATGAAGTCGCGGGACGTGACATCCTCATCGTGGACGACGTGTTTACGACTGGGACCACCGTTTCGGAATGTGCGCGAATATTGCGGCGAGCCGGAGCGCCGAAAGTGTACGTCGCCACAGTGGCGCGCACTTTGAAAGCTGAGGCTCAATTCGCCATAAAGGAATCCGAGACCGAAGCCCGCGTAGCCATGGCGGCAGCCGGATAAGAATCACGTAGCGACGGACGCCTCGTCCGTCCAGCCCGAGCAGTTCGGCAGGGTGAGAGGCATATGTCGGGGAAGTGGAACAACTCGATGAGTGGCCTGGGAAGGGCGCACACGTGTTCTCCCGCCGCAACCGTAAGCGAAGGCCCCCACGTCCTGCACGCGCCGGTGCTGGTACTGAACGCCTCCTACGAGCCCATCAATGTCTGCGCCGCGCGCCGCGCCATCGTTCTGGTGCTGAAGGGCATCGCCATGACCGAGGAAGAAAACGGACACTTCTTGCACGCCGCTCGCGTCGCCATTCGTTTGCCGTCGGTAATCCGGCTGCTCGAGTATCGGCGTATCCCGCACCAGACGCGGGCGCTCTCCCGCAAGAACATTCTGCTGCGCGACCGCAACACCTGCCAGTACTGCGGCGAAACGCTTTCTTCAGGCGACCTGACACTCGACCACGTAGTGCCCCGTTCCCGCGGAGGCGCTTCCACCTGGGAGAACCTAGTGGCTTGCTGCCATCTCTGCAATCGCCGCAAGGGCAATCAGTTCCCGATGGAGGCCGGCATGAAGCTGATGCGCGAGCCGCGCGCCTTCAATCTCCACACCAGCCGCCACATCATGCGGTTGATGGGACGGTCGGATGATAAGTGGCGGAAGTATTTGTTCTATTGAGCAATCAGCGCTCAGCCAAGACAAACCCTAGGCAGCTTCGTCCCCGGCATGAAAGACTTGTTAGCTGAATGCTGAGTGCTATTTCTGCGGCTTCGCGTCTTTCCCCTGATCGCCCTTCTGCACGTCTTTCCCGTCGTAGGTGATCTTCACGTTCGATCCGAAGCGCTTGTAATTCTCATATTTCACGATCTCGCGGATGTGAATGTCGCCGGTGGCAAAGTGCAGTTGGTCGTCAGCTTTGGTGTAGGTTGGGAACCAGTATTTGCCGTCGATCTGTTCCCGCCAGGTGGTGAATTTCGGGTAAAGATGTTCGTCTTTTCCCTTCTTGCCGGCATGAGTGTCAGGGACAGTCTTCCCGAACGTCTTGACGATTTGAAAATCGTGGTCATCCACCCAGATGCGTCCCTGGAAGTATCGTTTCTTGCCCACAATCTCCTTGGGGGCGATATCAAAAACGTAGCAATGCAGTTCGTCTTCCTGTTGTTGGCCAACGTATAAAATGCCGTACTCAGGAAGCTCGTCGCTGGTCAGCACAAATGGCAGGCGGCGACGGATGTCGTCAAAGTCTCCCTGGTCCATGGAAAGGCCGCCATTTTCCAGCGAGGATTGCGGAGCGAAGACCACGTTCTCGATCCTTTTCCCCTGGTCATCGAAAATGACGTCAAACACCTGCTGATATTCGCCTTTGACCGCGCCCCCGTCCAGCGCCTGTACCTTGACCGATTGGCGATAGGTGTACTGGTCGCGTGCCTCCTTGAATTCTTTTTCCTTGGACGCGAAGTGTTGAACGATGTCGTCCGTCGTCACCCCCTTGGGTTGGGAAGGATCGAGCGGTCCTTCTTCCCCGAAAGCGTTGAGCGCAACCAGGCCGCACAGGCCAGCCGCCATTACCATCAGCAATGCAATCCGCATGAGTTTCATAACACCAGTGTAGCGAAATCAGACCGGGAAAACCTATCCTGTTAGATTGCGACCGGAGACGGAAAGTTGCCGACGATGAAGGCAAGATTATCGGCTTCAATCACTTATCGTCCCGCCAATCACCATCCAGAAGCACCAGATAAGCGCTCAGAAGTCGGTAGCTGCTGTAATAATCGTCGAAATGAACCGCGCTGTAGTTATCTTTGGCACTATGCAAAACCCGGAGCGTTTCCTTAGTCAAAGAATGAATGGTGACTGTCGGGACCTTGCGATTAATGAATGATTCCTCGTCGGACACCCCAACCCCGTCGACGTTTGCTCCCGTGAGAGGCAATTTCAGTGCCTGCGCCAATCCGTTGAGGGCCTCTGCGAGTTTTTGATTCGAACGGCTTACCCAAACTTCGGTCGGGCCCAACCCCAGCGTATCCATATTGACCATCGCGTCGATTTTCTTTATCTGATCTGATGTGAGGCTGTTTACATAGAATCGGGAGCCCACTAAACCTTTTTCTTCCCCGGCAAAAGCCGTGAAAACAAATGTGTGTTTACGTGGTTCAGCTTTTAGCGCTTCGTAGAGGCTAGGGAGCATGGATGCGCCACTCCAGTTATCGACAACTCCATCGCCTGCATCCACGTGGTCAAAGTGCGCACCCACCACGATCACCGAGTCAGTGCTTCCCGGTAGAGTGCAAATCACGTTGGGCAGTTTCAATCCTTTCACCGGTTGCTCGATAAGTCTTCCTTCAGAGCAGCCACTCGACTGGAAAAGACCCCTCATGGTCGCCTCTCGCTCGCTGTCGTTGCCCTTGTAGCTCTTCAGTCTCTGCTCGACAATCTGGGTATCCACCGTTCTAAAATGAAGCTGGGCACTCAAGGTCGCGCAGGCTGTGACCGCAACAATCACGCAACCGAAACTAGCCGACCGAACCGTTCTCATCCGCTTTGGCCTCCAACGAGATTCTATATCGGGCAGCCTTGCGGCTCTCCGTTGTAAGATGACGTGGTCCGATTATGCCCTCCAGCCCGCGCGCGGATGTCCCGCTAGTGCCTCCCACGGTCCAGCAAGAGATCGCGCGCCTGGCTGCGCTGCCGGAAACCCGTGCGGCTTTTGCCTGGCTTCGCGCCGAGGAAGCTCAATTCGCCAACTGGCAGTTGGAGATGGCACGCATCCCGGCGCCTCCGTTCGGAGAGGCGGCCCGCGGAAAGTGGCTCCAGGAACGCTTTCGTGGGCTGGAGCTAGAGGACGTCCACACCGACGAGATGGGCAACGTGTTCGGCACGTGCTGTAGCCGTGGCAGGCATCCGGGCAAGGCACAGCAATTTACTGCGCTCAGTGCTCACATTGATACGGTTTTTCCAGCAGGAACTCCACTCAATGTCCGTCAGCAGGGGAATCGTCTGTACGGCCCCGGAGTGTCGGATAATGGCGCGGGAGCCACGGCGCTGCTGGCGGTGGCAGCCGCCCTCCGCGCGGCCAAAGTCGCGCTGGCTGCACCCATACTCTTCATCGGCAATGTCGGAGAAGAGGGTGAAGGCGATCTGCGCGGCATGCGCCACATTTTTTCCCATGCCCGCTGGAAAGACTCGATCCGGTGCAGCCTGGTTCTGGACGGCGCCGGTTCCGATACGATTGTGGCCGAAGCCCTGGGCAGCCGCCGTTTTGAAATCATTGTGCGCGGCCCAGGCGGACACTCGTGGAGCGACTTTGGCATGCCCAACCCCATCGTGGTGCTGGCGCGGACCATTCAGACTTTCTCCCAGACTTCGCTCCCGTCTTCACCGAAAACTACTTTCAATGTCGGAGTGATCCGGGGAGGCACCTCGGTGAACTCCATTCCCGAGTCAGCCAGCATGCGCATTGATATTCGCTCCACCTCGATGGCCGAAATGGAGCGCCTGGAAGCTGCCTTGCGCCGCGCTCTTGATAAGGCGATTGAGGAAGAATCTCAGGCCAGCGACCGGCGCGCGTCATCGCCGCGGCGCTCTTCCGGTCTGAGTTACGAAATTGTGCCCATCGGAAATCGTCCCGCGGGCGAACTCGATGGCAACGCCAGAATCCTTAAAGTAATCCGCGCCGTGGATACCCACCTGGGCAATGCAGCCCAAATCCAGCGCGCCTCGACCGACGCCAACATCCCGCTGTCGATGGGCCGTGAGGCCATCGCCATCGGCGGCGGCGGCGTGGGCGGCGGCGCCCACACCCTGCAAGAGTGGTTCGACTGCAGCGGACGCGAACTGGGACTGAAACGAATATTGCTGACGTTGCTGGCGCTCGCGGGAGTAGCGGAATGACTTCTGTAGAGACGTAGCTAGCTACGTCTCTACAGTTTTAGAAACCCGGCTTGCGCACCGGCCGGAATGGAATCATCACCACCGTCTGAATCGCTACGGGATCGCCATTTCTGGTGGCCGGACGAAAGCGCCAGCGCGACAGCGCGGCACTGGCGTACTGATCCAGACGATCGTCGACTCCGCGCAGAATTCGGACGTCACCGACGGCTCCGTCGCTGTGAATGACAGCGGAGAGAATGACCGTGCCTTGCACATTCTGCCGCATCAACTCCAGCGGATACCCCGGATCCACTTCCTGCGTGGCCACAGGAGCGACTAACTCACCCTGTTTCTCATCCTCTTTCAGCTCCGCAAAATGCATGATCCAACTTCCGCCCGCTGAGTTCAGATTGGGCACGTTCAGAATCATGGAATAAGATTTCCGATAGCCGAAGACTTTGCGCTCGAGTTCGTTCGTAGCATTGGCCGGCAGTTCAGAGGGTCGCCGGGGGACAGCAGTAACCCGTGGCGGCGTTGCGTTCGCCAGCAGTGGCGAAGTGTCGGAGGACTTGGCATTCGAGACTCCCCCGGGATCGCCAGCAAGGGCAGAATTGTTTCCCGGCTTCGGGCCTGTACCCACAAACAGTCCGGGCGGAACCTTGCTGCTGGCGGGTCCTGACGTGCCTCCACCAACCGCCGTCGCGCGATGACTGCCGGCGGGAATATCAGGCGTTTCCGCCGCTCCGGGCTTGCCCGCCGGAGTCGCCGCGAACGTTCCCCGCCGGTTGCCTGCGGGAACATCCACCGGTCCGCTCGGTGCCGCGGGATGAAGATTCAGTGCAATGAGGCGGCCATCGCCCGAAGGCCCGGACCCCTGAACCGAAGGTGGAGGCGGCACCACGGCTGCGGCTGTGTTTCCCAGACGAGCAACATTCGCTGATGCCCGTTGTTCGCCCATCGGCAATTGCGGCGCCGGAGCCACCACGGGCGCGCGTCGAATGTTGATATCGGTTAATCTGTGCGAAGTTCCGTTCTCAACCTCGATCGGAGGCTCGACAATCGCCGCCTGGGGAGCTCGGATCTCTCGCCTCGAAATCGCGGCATCGACCTCGGGCGCGGGTGCCACCACCGACTCCGCCAGAGCTGGCGCCTGCTTCAACGCGCTACTCACCTCCGGCGCTGGTGCGACTACAGACGTCGGCAGCGTGGGCAGCTTCAAATCCAATGGCGCACGAGCCATCGGCGCCGCTGGAACCGTTGGACGGGCCCAGGCCACGACGTTGGGCAGGGGCACATCGTGTTCGAGCTTGAGCGCCGAAGGCGCGACGATCGTCTGAGTGCGATTGTCCGCCTCGGGCGGCACCGAGATGATCGGCTGCGCCGCATACTCCGGTTCGCCTTTCTTCGCCACAGGCGTATCCGTTCCGCCAGTGTTCAGCGGCGCCAGGTACTCAGAAGCCTGGTAGTAAATCACGTCAGAGCTGTGGAAGACGGGCCGTTCGATCACCTGCGGCCGTTGCGGCCAAATCTGTGCCCATCCCCACAGAGCCGCAATCACCACGGCGTGGCCCAACCCGGATTGCAGAAACCGGGTCCACGGCAGCCGGCTGGGAACAAAAACATCCGGCCAAAAAGCAGCTGGCCGGGACACCAGCCGCAGCGGCGGTTTTCGCTGAATCCAAAATACGTCCCTCAGGTTGCGAAGAAACACGCGGTGCCAGGGTGGCAAGGCGATCAGCAAAGTCAGCGGGGCAACCGGCTTCGGCTTGTGTCTACGCGAGGTATCTATCAGCAGAGGGCCCTGTTTCATGCTCCACTTCGACGGGCGGGAGTACTTCATTATAGCCGGGCGGACGCCATCCACGGCCCATTCCCGCATTCCCGTGGATGAATTTCCGTGCTCTAATACCGATATGAAACTGGCAAGAATGCTGCCCCTGATCGTGATCGCTTTTGGTTCGATGCTAGCTGGCCAAAATCCCTCGCCAAACCCGACCCCCGCCCGGCCAGCCGAAGACTACTCCGGCATGTACAGCTTTCTACAGGATGGCGAATTCGTGCAACTCACCATCGAAGATGACGGACGAGTTACCGGCTTTGTCTCCCGCTACGGAGATTCCGAAAGTGATCGTGGGGCCTTCCTCGATCAATTCTTCAAACAAGGCAAGCTCGACGGGGCTACACTCAGTTTCACCACCGACACTGTGCACGGTGTCTGGTACGAGTTCGTGGGCAAGATTGAACGCGGAGAGGGCAAAACTCCAGCCGACGAGGCGTATTACATAATGAAGGGTACGCTAACGGAATTCCGCACCGACGCCGACAAGAAAGTCACGTCCAAGTCCCACACAGTGGCCTTGAAGTCCTTCCCTCGAGACGTGTAGCAACGGGCTCTGTCTTTAGGGCTTGTTGGTCGATGGCATCTCGCCGCAAGGCCCGCCTACGCCACCGTGCATTCCGCCCACGTGTGTTGCCTCACCCCGGCCGGCGCGGCATGACTTGAGCGCCTGCTCCTGCTGCGGCGTGATCAGGCCTTCCACCTGTTTCCGCGCCTCCTGACGCAGTTGGCGGATCTTCTGTTGCTTCTGCTGGGGCGTAAGGGAAGAATCACTGCACACCGCCTCCACCTGGCTGTGAGTGCTCTCTTCGATCTGTTTGCGCTGCTGCAGCGCAGACTGCGAGATGCCTGCCTGCTGCCAACACGGCACTTGTCGCGGAGTCCGCTGTGCAGTCGTTCCCCGGGGTGAAGCTGGGGATGGAGCCACTTGCGCCGCCATCGGATAGGTGAAAAGCAAAGTCAGAACTGCCGCCGCAAAACCTAACGGCCTGATTCTTGCCATGGAGTCCTCCTCATTCGCCAAACCCAATGCGAGCAGGAAAGTTGCTGGGATAAGTTGCCTGCTCAGAAAGTCAGCCACTTAGTACTCGGCATTTTAGCCTAGCACTTGGCTCTTAGCACTTAGTCTAATTTCTTCTGGGCCGTCCGCGAGGCCTCGACGACCAACTGCAACTGCTAAGTGCCAAATGCCAAATGCCAAGTGCCAAATGCCAAATGCTGCTTCTCCGATCTCTGCACGCCAAGCGTTGGTACCAGCGTGACCGGCTGTGTTATATTCTTCATCGGTACTCGCATTCGCCCGATACGGTGAATCCGGAGAGCAGCATCCCGGCTGCATGAATCGCCAATAGTCCGCAACGATGTCGCGGCATCCCCAGAGGCGAACCCACAAACGGGCGCGTAGCTCAATTGGCAGAGCAACTGACTCTTAATCAGTAGGTTGAAGGTTCGATTCCTTCCGCGCTCACCATCCCTTCAACGGGTTAGGTG
>Ga0210410_10000379_pt1 | contig 52391 bp, 40 predicted proteins | sample IncBWC4MmetaG_FD_161058 | JGI IMG/M metagenome (GOLD analysis project Ga0210410, IMG submission 161058) | Forest soil microbial communities from Barre Woods Harvard Forest LTER site, Petersham, Massachusetts, United States - Inc-BW-C-4-M | ecosystem: Environmental > Terrestrial > Soil >...
GGTGCCCAGTCAAAGCGTCAAGGCGTTCCAGCGAAAGCGCCAGATGCGAACCGCGCTTGTCATCGGCGATGGCGTGAATTTCGTCGACAATAACCGTCTTCACGGTACGCAAAATTGCGCGGCTCTTTTCGGCGGTCAGCAAAATGTAAAGTGATTCCGGCGTGGTGACCAAAATATGTGGCGGCCGCTTCAGCATCATGCGGCGTTCATTCATCAGCGTGTCGCCGCTGCGCACGGCCGTGCGAATTTCCGGCATCAGATAACCTCGCTGCCGCGCGAGTTCCAGAATTTCGCCCAGCGGCATGTCGAGGTTTTTTTGAATATCGTTGCCCAGCGCCTTCAACGGCGAAACGTATAAAACCTCAGTTTTATCTTCCAATTCGCCGGAGACCGCTTGGCGCACCAATCGATCGATGCACGCCAGAAACGCGGCGAGTGTTTTACCCGAACCAGTTGGCGCGCAAATCAAAGTAGTTTTGTTTGCCAAAATGTGAGGCCAGCCCTGCTCTTGCGGCTCCGTAGGCGTGCCGAATTTGTTGACGAACCATTCCCGAACAAGCGGATGCGCCCATTCGAGGCTGGCTGGAGACACTGGCGGAAATGCAGTTTGGTTCATCAGACGTCCAGCTGAGAACAATGCGCGGGGACTACATGCGCAGATCCATTTTGCTGGAATTTCAATTCAGAATCAAAGCGAACGTCATCGATCCATTTGGCTGGGTGGGTACCGCAGAACTCTCAAGCTGGGAACTCCCGCGGGTAAGCTCCTCAATAGATAAATGAACGGCCGCGCGCCTTCGATTTTAGTGCAGGACTCGATTCTGTAAAATCGCTCGCCATAGAGAATTAATCGGCTTGCTTCCCAATCTTTTTTCGCTCGTGATGATTCGATTTTGAGCTGCCACTCCTCGCGATTGTCATCCACCGTAACCGCGTCGGGCAGCGCCGGGTGCCGCCACATCCACGCGTTCCGCCATCCAACTACGCTTGCCTCGCCCACAAGCTCCAGCAAAACTGTTCCGGCGGCGTCACCATTGAAAACCGCGATTGCCGTCCGCCATGCTCCGTCTGTAATGAAGTACATTCCCATCCAAAGCAGCGCTTCGTGACTTCCCGGCAAAAAGCCCCATGCGCAGAAAAAATTAACTGCGAGAACGCACTCGAATCCTCCGGAAATCATCGTCGCGGTGCTCCAACTCGCGTAGCGACTTCCGAGTCTTCCAACTCGCCAGTGCGCCGGCACCAGCGAAAGCGCCGGCCCATAGAAGACCGTCCAACGCGTATGCTCCGCAATCTTTGCAAATAAAGTACTCATCAAGATAAGTATACCGATGGATTGCCCGGCGAGATTCTTCGTAGCAAATGGACTTTTCTTCTAAGGCACTCCCTCCCCTCTCGATTCAAGATCGGAATCGCAAGCTGCGTTGACGTCTGTTACTTCGCGCGCGCGATTTGTTGCACCATCCATGACGGTTTTCGCCGCCTTCTTGCGCATTGCCTAGTGAACGCATGTGGCCGAAGGACACTGGCCGATAGCGACGAGGTGCAGACGTGGCCGACATCGACGAATTACGTGAACGCGCTCAGCGAGGCGCAACGGATGCGCAACTCGCTCCGGTTACCGTCAGCATGGCTATCCTGGCCGTGTTTGTGGCGGCAATTTCCCTGATGGGCGAGCGCATTCACGCCAATGAGGTGCTCGCGCAATCCAAGGCCGCCGATCAGTGGGCGCAATATCAAGCCAAGGTAATTCGCGAAAGAAGTTACGAAGTGTTCTTGGATCAATTAAGTGTTTTTGCGCTGCAGGATCCGTCCCAGGCGCAAAAAGTTAAGGCAAAATATCAGAGCGAGATTGACCGCTACAACAGCGAAACGAAGGACATTCAAACTCAGGCGAATTCCACGGAAACTGATGTCGCCGTCCTGGATCGGCGCTCCAACTGGTTTGATTTCGCCGACGTGTTACTCGAAGCCAGTTTGGTGATTTGCTCGATTACACTTCTGACGCAAAAGCGCGGCTATTGGTATTTCGGTTTACTCGGCGCTGCATCCGGCGTGATCGTCGCCATCGCCGGTCTTGTCATTCGTTGAACTTCGACCGAGACCTTTCGCAATTCACAATTCGAGCGGGTAGCCCCAGTTCCGCTCCAGTGTCGAATCTGATTTTGACTTTGAATTGCAGCGAGGGTGCCCCATGTTCGCCCCGCCCGCCGAAGGCGGGAACGTGGGGTTATCAGTCTCGGCTCCTTCTTAGAAACTTCACGGACTCGGCAGGTAGCGGGCGCCTAAAATCCTAAGAATCTTTTTTGGGCGTATTTCGGTCCGGCGAGCACGATCGGACATTCTTATTAAGCTTTTGCTCGTTGCGACTGTCCTGACGCGCTTGCTGCGCGCACGAGCATCGGCTTTCCCGGCACGGCCGCGGCGTCGCGATCAATTTCGATCGAGCCTTTGAAGCTCGCGCCGTCCTCAATCAGAATGCGCGCGGTGGTCAGATTTCCGATCACCGAGCCGTTCTTTTTTATTTCGATTCGCTCGCTCGCGCGCATATTTCCCTTCACGGCGCCATGCACGATGATTTCGCGAGCGACCACTTCGGACGCGATCTTTCCGTTCACTCCGATGGTCAGGCAATGGCCGGGAAGTTGAATCGGGCCTTCGACGTTGCCTTCCACCAGCAGGTCATTACTCCCGGATATTTCACCCCTGATGCGCACACCCGCGCCAACACAATCCGGCACGCTCGGCGTCGTCGAATTTGAAAGCCCCACAGTGTTCGTGCTCATGATTCCAGCCTCCCAGGATTCCGAGAATTAAAACCATCGCATTCGTTTTTTGAAAAGCATGACGCGGCAGAAACTAGCCGGTAGCGTCGAGGGGGGATCACTCCACTGGCAGCGCAGTAAGCGTAATGGAAAACAATCGAAGGTGCAAGACCACAGAATCAGAAATTTTTTGTCCCGCGAACGGAACGCGACCGTCCGCCGCGCCGCCCCAAGAAAATTCTCCGAACGAGTCGAAAGTTTTCTGCGGGCTAAACTCGTTAGGCTTTCAACGCTCGCAACATCACTGAAGAAAACCCGCGACCACAAAAATTCGGCCGTTCCTTGAGCGCCCAAGACTCAACCCCATCTACTGATCCTGACTCCTCCAAAAACACGAAAAACACTCATTTTTCAAAAATCGCCATTTTCAGGAAATCTCACTGATTCACAAATTCAGTAGGTCGTCCTACTCAGAATTTAACACGCATCTAACTCCCTTATAATCAGTAGCTTACGGAGGTAATCTCTTCAGGCCACTGCTGCTGGCGGTTTGTGTCGCGCGGGCGGTTCAGCGTTCACGGCTTCGGCCGTGCGAATTAATGTCGGCAGAATTTCTCCGAACGAATTATTTTTCGGCTGGCCAAATTCAAAATAAATCTTGCGGTAAAGCGGAAAAAGAATTTCGTAAACTTCTTGCTCCAATTTTTCCGGCTCGTAAACTTTCCGTGGCGGACAAATTTTCTCCTGCGCTTCTTCGATCGTCTTGAAAGTACGGGCTGCGAGGAACGCGAAAATCGCGGCGCCTAAGCTCAACACACTCTTACTCGGCACCATTACCGGACGTCCCAGCACATTCGCATACACCCGATTGAGCACTTCGTTTTTCTGCGGAATTCCGCCGGCATTGATCACTCGCCGAATATCCACTCCATTTTCCGCCATGCGCTCCAGAATCACGCGCGTGTGCAGCGCCGTACCTTCAATCGCGGCGAATAGTTCGTCCTTCGCAGTGGTTTGCAATTTCCATCCCAGCGTAATTCCACCCAGATTTGGATTCACCAGAACTGTGCGGTCTCCGTTGTCCCATGTCATTCTCAGTAGTCCTGTTTGTCCCGCGCGATAATTCTCCAAGCCGCGAGCCAGCGACGCTACATCCGTGTTGGCGCGAGAAGCGATGGCGTTAAAAATATCGCCGACCGCCGAAAGTCCCGCTTCAATTCCGGTGCGGTTCGGATGAACGCTTCCTTGTACAACTCCGCAAACACCGGGCACCAGTTTCACCGAGCGAGTGATTCCAATGATGCAAGTAGAAGTGCCGATGACGTTGACCATATCGTTGGTGCGGCAACCTGCGCCAATCGCATCCCAGTGCGCGTCGAACGCGCCAACTGGAATTGGAATTCCGGGCTTCAATCCGAGCTCCGCGGCCCAGTACGGAGATAATGTCCCGGCGATTTCTTCCGAAGTTGCGAGTTGCGCTTCAAGTTTTTCGCGCACACCCGCAAATAGTGGATCCACTTTCGTGAGAAATTCCTGCGGCGGAAATCCGCCGAGCGACGAATTCCACAGCCATTTGTGCCCTGAAGCGCAAATGCTGCGCTTCACCTTTTTCGGATCGGTGATCCCGCAAAGTACCGCGGCTACATAATCACAATGTTCAAACGCGGAAACAAATTCAGATCGTTTTTCCGGATTGTGGCGCAGCCAGTGCAACAGTTTTGAAAATCCCCACTCCGAAGAATAAATTCCGCCGCACCAATTGATCGCTTCCAGCCCTTCGCGATGCGCCGCTTCAGTAATTTCCGCGGCTTCGCGTTTCGCGCGATGGTCACACCACAAATAATATTCGCCAAGCGGCTCCAGATTTTTGCCGACGGGAATTACTGACGATCCGGTGGTGTCCAAAGCCATTGCCAGTACTTGATCGCCGGAAATACCCGCCTTTTGCACAGCAGTGCGAGTTGCGTTCACCAGCGCGCGCATATGATCACTGTGGGATTGTGTTGCGTGTTCGGGATCTTCGCGCTTGCGATGCAGCGGATATTCGTCCGCCGCCGAAGCCAGCATTCCGCGTTCGCTATCCACGATCGAAACGCGCACGCTGAGAGTGCCGAAATCGACTCCGGCTACAATGGGCATCAGCAGCCTTCCTGCGCCTTGTGCCAGTACATGTCCCAACCTAGATAATTCGTTGCCGCTTCATTCACCGACGCCGCTACAGTAGAAAAATTCGCGGCCACGTGATGCTCGAATCCCTTTTCACAAATGTAGTGAAGCAGATTCTGCATTCGCGGAATCTCCACCACGCCTGCGCCGCCGAAAGTTTCCAGTGGATCGTCGGTGAAGCGTCCTTCACCAACGTATCCGCGCATTTTTCCCGCAGTGTCGTCCGTTGAAAATCGCGCAAAACTCATCGGACCGGATTTCACGCGGCCCACGCACGTTCCGTAAGTATTCTCAATGCCGACAGTTCCCGCGATAATCGCCTGATAATCCATCTTGACGTCGCGGAAAAAATGTTTCGGTAAATTGGAGCAATGAAAGCAAACCGCCTTGTTGGGGTCGGCGCCATAATTGTTGTTCCAATCAAGCAGCGCCGAAGGCGTTCCCGACGCGAGGCGCAGCGCATGCATGGCCAGAACTCCGCAGATATCCACTTCGCAGGCGCTCGAGAGCAGCGCGTCGCTCATCATGCTCATGATCGTGCACGGAACTACTCCCAGATTTTCTTCGATGGACGTCCAGCACTGCACCGCGCTGATGCTCACTTCGGTGGCGCGCATCCATTCGTCAACCACCGCGCCCAACTTCGCCATTTTCAGCAAAGCAGCCGCGGGCACATCGCCGGACGGAACATATTTCTGAATCGACGCCAGCTTGGCGCGCGCGCGATCGTCGTTGTCCTTCATGCGCTCGATCCGCCCCAGAACTTCCGACAGATCCAGCGTCTCTATCGAAATTCCATTCGCTTCCAGAATTTTTTCGCTGTAACGCACGGTGTTGAACGCTGCGGGCCGCGCTCCAATAGCGCCAATCCGCAAATTATGCAAGCCATTCACCACGCGGCATACGGACGCAAACCACTGCAGGTCTCGTGAAAATTCCGGAGAGCCCGGAGTTTCCGTATGCAAACTGGTGAGCGAGTAGGGAATACCGTACTGCTTCAAGTTATTGCATGCCGACATTTTTCCGCAGAAACTGTCCCGCCGATTCGCAATAGTCATTCGCGAAGGCTCGTCCGGTGTGGCCTGAATCAACACGGGCACACGCAAATCTGCAAGCCGCAGTGTGTCCGCGATGGCTCGCTCTTCTCCGAAATTCGGCAGCGTAACGATCACGCCGTCAATACGATCCCGATTCTTCCGAAATAATTCTGCGCAGCGGCGAGTCTCTTCCCGCGTTTCCACCGCGCCATATTTAGTTTCTTCAGTGCTCGGTGCAACCACTTCGATTCCTGCCGCCGTCAATATGCGCAGCATTTCTTCGCGGCCGCTCTTGGCCAGGTGATCGGGAAAAAAACCTCGATTGCCAACGATTAAGCCAAATGTCATCTTGCCGTCGGTCATATCATTCCTCTGCAGCGTGCTTCACGATTTCCTGCTCGGCGTAAAGCGAATTGAATAAAATATTCCAACTAAAAGTAGCAGCGCCCCCCACCACACCGCCGCATGCAACTCGAATAATACAGGCGGAGTCTGAGGCGGATGAAAAACTTCCCATATGCCCGATGCCAGAATCAGCGCTCCATTCACCAGCAGAGAAATGCCGATGAAGAACCAGATTGAAATGCTGCCTTCACGCATAAAACCTCTCGTTCGCCTTACCAGAACAAAATATTAAGCACTACGAATCCGATGCCGACCACCACCGCCCAAAACACGGGTCGCGCGTAAAGCGCAATCGCTCCTTCGCTTGGAATGTCTGTCGCGCCATAAACCAGACCATTCAATTCGCTTTCCGGTTTCGGTTGCGTCATGTAACTGACCAGCACGGTCACCACAACGCAAACGATCCACGACCACAGCGCGCGATACATATTTTCCGCCATGTCTTTTGCATGGGGCGACAAAGCAACGAACCGCAGCGCCGACGGATCCATCTTCACCCACATCCACATTCCAATCGACGACAACGTGCCCGCGAGCAATCCCCAAAATCCGCCCGGCCCGGTGGCGCGCTTCCATAACATTCCGAGCACCACTGTGCCGAACAGCGGCGCGATGAAAAAACTGAAGAGCGCCTGCACGTAGTCCATAATGCTCGCGAATGACATCACCAGATACGCAGTACCCACGCTAATCAGCACGCCGAGTATTGTTGTCCAACGTCCCATCTTGACGTAATGTTCGTCGCTGGCACTCTTGTTCATCAGTGCGCGATAAATGTCGTACGTCCAAACAGTTGTGAACGCGCTGACATTTCCGGCCATGCCGGACATAAATCCGGCAATCAGCGCGGTGATGCCCAATCCTAAAAGTCCCGGGCCGCAGTAACGCGCCAACATCAGCGGCAAAACTTCGTTGTAGCTGTGGCCTCCGCTGGCCAACGCCGCAGTTTCGCCGGTCAATTTCATTGGCAGCAGCGCCAAGCCAAGAAGTCCGGGAAGAATCACGATGAACGGAACCAACATCTTGAATGCAGCGCCGATAATCGGAGCCATTTTCGCCGAACGTAAATCCTTTGCCGCCAATACGCGCTGCACGACTAGAAAATCCGTCGTCCAATAACCGAACGAAATTACAAATCCAAGACCCAGCACAATTCCTGTCCAATGAATTCCCATGGGATTACTGTCGAAGGATGCGAGCGGCGACCACACATGGGTATATTGCGCCGACGCGTTCATCGCGATTCGCGCCTTCAGCGGACCCCAGCCGCCGGCTTCGATCAGCCCTAAAATCGGAATCAGCAGCGCGCCCGCCCAGATCAAAACAAACTGCAACACTTCATTGAAGATCGCGGAGCGCAATCCGCCGAGAGCTACATAAATCGCAACGGTAAGCGAAGAGACCCAAATACTGAAGTGAATATCCCAGCCCAGGACAACTTTCATCACAAGCGCCATCGCGTACATATTGATGCCGCTCATCAACACGGTCATGAACGCGAAGCAAATCGCGGAAAGCGCCCTGCTGGACTCGCCGAATCGCAGCTTCAGATATCCGGGGACCGAGTGCGTCTTAGAGATGTAATAGAACGGCATCATCACGATGCCAAGAAAAATCATGGCTGGAATCGCGCCGATCCAATACCAGTGAATCGCCAAAATTCCGTATTGATAGGACGCGGCCGCCCAGCCCATCAATTCAAGCGCGCCGAGATTCGCGGATAGAAAACTGAGCCCCGCCACCCATGCCGTCATTTCCCGGCCGGCCAGAAAAAAATCTTCACCCGTTTTGGAAAGTCCGCGGAGATACCAGCCAATCGCCAGCACCAGCACGAAATAGAAAACGATAATCGCCAAGTCCACCGGAGCCAGGTGAACGAGTTTGGTTGCGAGCAGGACTGCAAATGCGTTCATCATGCGCCATTCTTCTTTTGGCCGTAATACGCTTTGGCTCCATGCTTCCGCAGAAAATGTTTATTGTGCAGAGCAGACCCGATCGGCTCCGCTTCCTGGTTGATCGAAATCGTGAACCACGCCGTGCGCGCAACAGCTTCCAACATAACGGCATTGTGAGCCGCCGACGCTGCGTCTGCGCCCCATGCGAATGGTCCGTGATTGGCCACCAGCACACCGGGGATCGCGGCCGAATCCAGCGTTGCAAACGCGCGCACAATTACATCTCCAGTGTTCTTTTCGTATTCGGATTCGATCTCGACAGCGCTCATCGAATCGGTCACAGGTATCGGGCCATGAAAACAATCAGCGTGTGTGGTGCCGAAGCACGGAATCGGTTGGCGCGCCTGAGCCCACGCAGTCGCATATTCGGAATGAGTGTGCGCGATTCCGCCGACGTGCGGAAAAGTTTTGTAGAGCACGAGATGAGTGGAAAGATCCGACGATGGCCGCAGTTGCCCTTCGATTACTTTGCCGGCAAGATCCGTCACGACAAGATCTTCAGCGCGCATCTCGTCATAGGGAACGCCGCTCGGTTTGATCACCACGAGATTCTCGGCCCGACCAATCCCGCTTACATTCCCGAAGGTGTGCAGCACCAGGCCACGCCGAACCAATTCCAGGTTCGCGTCCAGCACGTCAGCGCGTAGTTTTTCCAGCAGCACGATCTAGGTCACCAACATCTTTCTTGGAGGGAAACCAAAATGCTCCGGTGAAAATTACGGTTCATATTCATTGGAGGCTGTCATTCCCCCGCGCATTTTGGCAATGCGAAATCAATTTTGATCCGGCTCATGCCTGAAAAAGAAGGCCTTGGCATGAACGCGGCGATGAGTGCGTTACTTTTCTGATGCGGACCCCTGCTCGATTCTCGACAACGCAAAAAACGCCCAGATTGAAGGACGTTTCGCGCCGCGAATACAAAACCTTTCGGAAACAAGTCTTTGTATCTCAGGGGTACGGCGAAGTCAAGGCTTTCTGTAAGCGCTTGCAAGCCAATATTCATGCGGCTTCCAGCGTTCACCTGGCTCCGCAAATCTGTCAATTATTGACCCCATCTTGCAAGCACGGTAACATCGCCACGCACTCGTCAATTTGTATGTTGTTTCGCGGAAGGCGCGGCAAAAAGTCATGACTCTGGCAGAGGTGGCACGGAAAGCAGGCGTATCATCCGCCACAGTTTCGCGCGCGCTCAACGCGGCGAGCACCGTCAAGAATTCCACGCGTGCGCGTGTGATGCGCGCCGCGCAAGACCTGAATTACCATCCCAACTTGCACGCGCGATCGCTGGCCCGCGGAAGCAGCCGCACTCTTGGCATTATTGTCTCCAATATGGAGAACCCATTTTTCTTCGACATTTTTAAAGTGATTGAATCCAGCGCTCGGATGCGCGGCTACGAATCGGTCGTAGCAAATACCGGATACCGATCCGAGCAATTGGTCTCCAGCGTTCGCCTGATGATCGGAGGGCGCATGGCGGGCATCGCCGCCATCGTTTCGGAAATGGATGCTGATCTGATCCGCACGATTGTCGAAAGCCGGATACCTTGCGTGTTCTACGACGTAGGCACGCCAAGCCGCAACATTACAAACGTGCGTGTGGACTATCGAAAAGGAATTGAAAGAACCGTTGAATATCTTCACGCTTTAGGGCACGAATCGATTGCTTTCGTCGGCCACCATTCCGCCTTGGGGCCAATTAACGAGCGCCGCACCGCGTTTCTGGACGCTGTTTCGCGATTCGCCCCATCTGCCCAAACGCATATCGTGGAAGGGACTGACAGTCTCGAAGGAGGCCGCGAGGCAGCGCATGAATTACTCGCTTCCGGATTCCGGCCCACTGGAATCGTTTGCGTAAATGATTTCATGGCGGTTGGAGTACTGCGTGAACTGCGCGCGCAAGGAATCCGCGTGCCCGAAGAAATCTCCGTGACCGGATTCGACAACATTCGCCTGTCGGAATTCTGTTCGCCATCGCTCACCACGGTCCACATTCCGCGCGATGTCATCGGCCGCACTATTTTTGATTCCCTGATGCCAGATCCATATAAGCCACGGCCCAAAGGCAAGGAAATCCGGATTGATACAGAGCTGGTGGTGCGCGAATCAACCGGACCGGCGATGCGTGCCTGACTGCGATCGACTTTCAATCATGACCGCGCTCGCTCCATGGTGGAACTTGAAACGAATGCAACTCGAGAGCTCTAGCGCGTGGAAAGACGGAATTCCGTGACGGAATGAAAGCGGTTCCTCTTCTTCAATACTGTCGAAGGAAAACTTGGATGGTTCGGCGAGTCCGGAAAATGTTGTGTTTCGAGGCAGAATCCTGAACGCAGACCATACACATTTCCATCCTTCCCGGTGACGGTGCCGTCCAGAAAATTCCCCGTATAAAATTGAACGCCCGGCTGCGTGGTCCACACTTGCAAAACGCGTCCGCTCCCTGATTCGTAAACTTCGGCGGCCTCCGCGAGTGTGTCTCCCGCTTTGTCGAGCACCCAGTTATGATCGTATCCTTTTCCAAATTTCAGTTGCTCGTTATCTGCATTGATGCGTTCGCCGATGGCCGTCGGTTTCAGAAAATCAAATGGCGTGGATGCAACCGGCGCCAGTTCTCCGGTGGGAATGAGTGTTTTGTCGACGGGAGTGTACTTGCTCGCGTTCAGTTTCAACTGGTGGCCGAGGATGTCTCCCTTTCCCTGTCCGGCCAAATTGAAATACGAATGGTTCGTGATATTTAGAACGGTATCGGCGTCAGAAGTTGCTGAATATTCGATGCGCAGCGTATTGCCGGTCAGCGTGTAGCGCACAACGACCGTGAGCGTTCCGGGATAACCCATTTCGCCATCTTTGCTCACATAACTCAGCTCCACTCCGTTCGGAATTTGCCGCGTTTGCCATAACATTTTATCGAATCCGCGCGTTCCGCCATGCAATGAATTCTCGCCATCGTTTTTTGGCACAGAGTAGGTCTTGCCGTCGAGCGTGAAAGTTCCATGCGCGATGCGATTTGCGTAGCGTCCTGCGATGGCGCCGAAGAACGCTTTGTTTCCTCCGGTGTAACCGTCGAGCGAGTCGTATCCCAGAACAATATCGGCGATCTGTCCGCTGCGATCCGGCGATTTCAGAGAAACCAGAATTGCGCCGTAGCCGGTGATGCGGGCCTCGGTCTGGCCATCCTTCAATGTATAAATTTCGACGGGAGTGCCATCCGGCATCTTGCCGAATACTTCCTTGGAGACGGTGGTGGGTAGACCAGCGGCGGAATCGGGGAAGGCAGCCATAGATATTCCAATCAGAAAAAGAAGTGCGAGTTTCACTTTAGCGCCTTTCCGCGCGATGCGGAAAAAAAATGAACAACTCCGAAGTTCGCGCGCGACTGCGAACGATAGCATGACAACTATGCCGCATCCAGTATAGAATTCGCGGCGCCGTCAAATGCTGAAAGCGCTTACACGCCGACAGGCCTTGAGAATCTTCGGATCCGGAGCCGCCGCTTCTCTGCTTGGCCGCACTTCCCTCTTCGCCGGCAATCGTGAACTCCGCGTCGCTGGCCGCAGCGTTCAGGTTCTGATTTCAAATGTCAGCCGTCACACCGTTCGGATTACACTCGCCGATCGAAGTGATGCGCACGTCCGCGTTCCAAACGACGGATCACTTTTGGAAAATATTCCTGCCGCCGCGCCGCTGAATTCCGCCACGAGTTCGAGTGCTTCCAATAATTTACGCGTTCACGTCACGGAAGACCCGCTTAGCATTCGCGTGGAGTCACCGGATGGCCGCGTGATTCAAGAGTTGCGCGTAGATCCGGAGACGGCGGTTCTCAATTTCGCTCTCGGTTCAACTCCGGTATTAGGATTGGGAGAAGGCGGACCGCAATTTGATCGCCGTTGCGATGCCGATAACATGCGCAGCGGTCAAGGCGGCTACCGTCTGCGGACAAACGGCGGACGCGTTCCCATTCAATGGCTGATTGGCACATCCGGTTGGGCGATGTTCATTCATCAACCGCTGGGAAGTTTTGATCTTTCGGGCGCAGAAGGAAAGTTCACTCCATTTCCTACGGCAACTTCCCTTCCGCTGGATTTTTTTGTTGTCGACGCGAAAGATCCAGTGCAAGCGATGGCGGAATATGCACGCCTGACGGGTCATCCGGAAATGCCGCCGCTATGGGCGCTGGGCTATCACCAGTCGCATCGCACCATCGCGAACAGCGAAGAAATTCTGGCGATCGCAAAAACATTTCGCGAAAAGAAATTGCCGTGCGACGCGCTGATTTATTTGGGAACAGGATTCACTCCATCCGGATGGAATACTGAGAACGGGTCCTTTCAATTTAATCCGCGCGTGTTCAATGAGCCGAAGAAAATTCTGGACGAATTTCACACCATGCATTTCAAAGTATCGCTGCATGTGGTGATTCAAACGCGCACGCTGCACGGCGCGGCGCGTGACGTTTGCAATTTGCAGCGCTTCGATGACGAAGAAGTGGCCTGCTATTGGGACGCGCATCGAAAAGATTTTGCGCTGGGAGTGGACGGTTGGTGGCCGGACGAAGGCGATCCGCTGGATGCGGCCTCGCGCTTGACGCGCAATCGAATGTACTACGAAGGGCCGCAAATCGATCGCCCCAATGAACGTCCCTTTGCGCTTCATCGCAACGGACATGCGGGAATGCAGCGCTACGCGTCGTTCCTTTGGTCCGGCGACGTTTATTCCTTGTGGGAAACTTTGCGAACGCATGTGCCGATTGCGATTAACACTGGGCTTTCCGGCATCCCACTGTGGGGCACGGACACTGGTGGATTTGTTCCGACCGAAGAATTTAATGGTGAACTCTTTGTGCGCTGGTTTCAATTCAGCGCGTTCTGTCCGCTATTTCGCTCACATGGACGCGATTGGAGATTGCGTCTGCCCTGGGGATGGAACACCGGCGAATTCGGCGTAAACGAAATCAGCAACTACGGCGAAGCGGCAAATCCGGATCCGAGCGAGCTGCACAACGCCGCCGTCGAGCCAATCTGTAAAAAATATCTTGAGCTGCGTTATCGATTGTTGCCGTACTTATATACGGCGGTGCGCGAAGGACACGAAACAGGAATGCCCATTGTGCGCGCGTTGTGGCTGCACTATGCCGATGATTCAAACGCAGTGGCGTGCGGCGATCAGTATTTGTGGGGCCGGGACATTCTTGTCGCGCCAGTCACGGAAAAAAGCGCGACGTCCCGCAAAATTTATTTGCCGCGAGGAGATTGGTATGACTTCTGGACTGAAGAGCGCGTGGCAGGCGGACGCGAAGTCAGCCGCGATGTGGATCTTGCAACGATGCCGCTTTACGTTCGCGCCGGCGGAATCATTCCGCTGGGGCCGGTGAAACAATACACGTCGGAAAAAGTGGATGAGCCCATGACGATTGTTGTGTATCCCGGCGCGGATGGCACTTTTTCTCTGTATGAGGACGATGGCAGCAGTTTCGCGTACCGCCGCGGTGAATTTATGAAAACTGAAATCCGCTGGAACGATTCCGATCGCCGATTGTCATTGAAGCTCGTTGCTGGTTCACGCATGTTGCCGCCGGCACGCCGCAGAATTGAGGTACGTGTTGCGGGCGAAACTTCCGCACGAGCGGTGGAGTTTGCCGGCCAGCCTGTCTCCATTCAGCTCTCGACGAAATCGACGTGAAATTATTTTTAAAACACCGCGCGGCGAAGGGAAAAGTCCAATGACCTGGATCAAGACAGTTCCTTTTTCCGAGAAGGAGTGAAATGCGCTTGGAAGCGGTCGAATTGAATTCCAAACACGGAAGAATTCGTCAAGGGATCGCGTTGGCGTCGCTCGCGCTGCTGATTCTATTCGCATCGGAGCTTCTCGTTTTTTCGCAAGCGCCGAAGACTCCGCCGCCCGTTACTCCCGGCCCAATGCTGAAGGACGGCACCATCAGTTTTGAAACTCCTGAATTCAATCTGACGCTCGTCCGTGATTCGCAAACGGTAGCGGCGCTGAAGCCCAAAGGCACCGACAATTTTGATTTCACTCCCGGCGATCTTCTGGTGGAGCGTTCAAAAGACGGCTACTACCATTTAGGGGATTTGGATTTGCGGTTGCGCAGCGGAAGCTCCGGCGATTGGAAAAGTTATTCGACGGCATTCGCGCGCGCAAACGTCACCCCGCTTGCCAGCGCGTCAGGAATTTTGGCGGCTGCCGATCTCGCGCCAACTTTGCCGGACGATATTCCGTTGCAAGTTACTCGCGAGTGGGTCGTGGAGAATGGCAAACTCGTCCTGAAATTTACGTTGAAAAATAAAACGACGGAGCCAGTGCAAGTCGGTTCGTTCGGAATCCCGCTGATCTTCAACAACATTCTGAGTAATCGTTCGCTCGATCAGGCGCACGCGACGTGCTCTTTTTACGATCCATATATCGGGGAAGATGCCGGCTACTTGCAAGTAACGCGGTTGAGCGGACACGGGCCTGCGTTGTTGGTGGTGCCCGAAGGCTCAACGCCGTTTGAAGCTTACAATCCCATCCTCAGTGCAAGGCGCAACGAGCCGGCGCAACCGTTTACCGATCCCACTCCGCGCGGCGTTACCTTTGAAGGATTTTACGATTGGATGGTGCACAGCAAAGCGTTTGCGGAAAATGAATGGAGCAAGGCGCAGCCGTGGAATCCGCCGACGATGCTGACGCTGGCACCGGGCGAATCGAAAACCTATGGTGTGAAATTCCTGTTGTCGGATGAAATCCGGCATCTTGAAGATACTCTCACGGCAAATCAGCGGCCGGTCGCCGTGGGAATTCCCGGCTACATTGTTCCCGAAGATACGGACGTTCGGCTATTTCTGAAATATCCCAAAGCAGTGAAGTCGATTGTTGTTGAGCCGGAAGGCGCTCTGGCGATTCAGAATCTTCCGTCGACGAAAAACGGTTGGCGATCCTATTTGCTTCACGGAAAAATTTGGGGCCGCGCGCGATTGAATGTTGTGTACGAAGATGGGCTGCATCAGACGATTCATTACCGCGTGATCAAAAGCGAGCAGCAGGTCGTCGCGGATATGGGCCACTTCCTGACCACGAAGCAATGGTTCACGGACACGAACGATCCCTTCCATCGCAGCCCTTCGGTGATGACCTATGACCGCGAACTCAATCAGATTGTGAAGCAAGACAGCCGCGCCTGGATTGCCGGTCTCGGTGACGAAGGCGGCGCGGGCTCTTGGCTTGCGGCGATGATGAAAGAGTTCGGCCAGCCGGAGAAAGATGAACTCGATAAGCTGCAGCAGTTTGTGGATGGAGTGATGTGGGGTGGTTTGCAATTCAATGACGCGCCACGCGAGTACGGCGTGCGAAAAAGTCTTTTCTATTACCAGCCTGATGAATTTCCCGCCGATTTTTATCGCAGCGATTTGAACTGGAAAAGTTGGACGAGTTGGAACAAGAAAGCGTCCGAGGCGGTGGATCGCTCTTACGACTATCCGCATGTGGCCGCCGCTTACTGGACGATGTACCGGCTCGCGAGAAATCATCAGGGACTCGTGACCAATCATCCGTGGGAATGGTATTTGACTCACGCATACGAGACGTCGATGGCCATGACGCGCTTCGCGCGAGGCTACGCGAGATTCGGGCAAATGGAGGGCGATATCTTCCTGGAGATTTTGCGCGATCTGAAGCGGGAAAAAATGGACACGCAAGCTGACGCGCTGGAAGCGTCGATGCGCGCGCGCGCTGATCGGTGGAAAGCTGAAGCGTATCCGTTCGGAAGCGAAATGCCGTGGGATTCGACGGGCCAGGAAGAAGTCTACGCGTGGACAAAATATTTTGGCTATCGGGACAAAGCCGAAGTGACGCTGGATGCGATCCTCGGTTACATGCCCACCGTGCCGCACTGGGGCTACAACGGAAGCGCGCGCCGCTATTGGGATTTTATTTACGGTGCGAAATACAGCCGCATTGAACGACAACTACATCACTACGGCTCCGGCATCAATGCCATTCCCGTGCTTTCTGAATTCCGCGATCATCCTGACGATTTTTATCTTTTGCGCATCGGATATGGCGGCACAATGGGAGCAATTACCAACATCGATGAGGAAGGATTTGCTTCTGCCGCATTTCACGCTTTCCCTGACATGCTCAAGTTCGATCCGCTCTCCGGCGATTACGGTCCGAATTTCTTTGGGCACGCGCTGAATACTGCGGCGTATCTGGTGAAGCATCCAGAATTCGGATGGGTGGCGTTCGGCGGAAATGTAAAAACTGCGGGCGACGTGATTACACTCACCCCGCTCGATTCATTCCGCGAGAAAATTTATTTGGCTTCGCTGGGAGTTTGGCTGACGCTCGACGCCGGCAAATTTCATGAGGTCGAACTGAATCAGAAAACCGGTGTAGTGCGAGTTGGCCTGGATGCCGCTGATGCGTACACTCCCGAAGCGCATTTGCGAATTGAGCAGCCCGCGCAAGTGAAGGGCGTCGGGAAGTATCACTTGAACGCAAAGTTCAAGACTGACCGCGATGTGTCCGTCGTTCCTCTCGGCAAGCAAACAATGTGGATTGATCTGACTGCGAAGCCCTAACGGAACGAAGTGGAACGAGGCTGAATCACGCGGTTGGCGCGCGCGTTCAACGCCGACGTTTCTTTTTGCCGATGGTATTTATTATTGGGCGGCATCCGCACGCACTATGCGAATCCCGTACACCGCTGAAATCATATTTCCATCCACGGCCTGGAAACGCACAGTAACTTTCTGTTTCCCTTGAACCAGTGACGCCGGAATTTCGTACGGAACATCAATGAAACGCAGCTCCTGATCCGGAGAATGCCGATCGGTCGTGTGCTCTCCTACGTTTTCTCCGTCCACTAGAATATTGAAAGTTCCTCTCGCGCGTTCGTCATTGCTGTAAGTCACGATCACCGTCATGGGATGAGCAGGCTCCACGGGAACATCGAAGGAGAACCACTTCGTTCCTCTGCGGCCATAGCGCGCCTGCCCCGGTGACGGCTGAATTGGAGAAGTGTCCTCGCCCTGTTGATTGAAATCGCGCTCGGATTGCATTTGTCCGGGCTGAACGAAGGCAACTGTAGCCGCTTCCAACTTTTTCTGTTTTTCCTGTTCGGCCGCGTACGCTTCGGATTTCTTGTGCCATTCCTCGGGCGTGAAAACATCCCAGTAGATTCCGTATCGACGCTCCGGAAGCGCGTAGAAAGGTTTGAACTCGACATCCGTGGTCAAGCCAACGCCTTCTGTCCGGAAAGTTCCGGGCTTGTCAGCCACTGGCTTCAACCATTTATCGACGGATCCTGCTGCAGTCACAAAAACCGGCGCCGGCGGTGGAGGCTGAGGTGGAGTGCCGCCATTTTGCCCGCCACCTCTACGTCTGGAAATTTCCGGCCCTAGATCCCCGGCCAGCACCAACGGCCCGTATTTCAGCGCCATGCGATTCGGATTATCCACCAGCGGTTCGGAGTTGAGTTTCATCGGCAAAACCAAATCCACGGTGTCCCCTTTTTTCCAGGTGCGATCCAATTCGACGTAGGATCCGGCTTTCGGCAAGTCTTTCACTTCGTGTCCGTTCACTTTTACTGTGAAGCCCGAGTCGGCCCATGCGGGGCGGCGCAGCGCAACGGTGAATTTTTTCAGCGCATCCGGATTCACGGTAAGCGAAGAGGTTTGCCCCGTGGGGAAATCAGTTTTCATTTCCAACTTCACCTTCGCCGATTGCCAGTCCGCGGTGGAAGGCGCATAAATATTTACCCAAAGTTTGTCGCCGGATTCGTAGTACAGGCCATGTCCGTGAAGCGCGTGGCTTTCCATGCTGGAACCCACGCAGCAAGTGAAGTCCTGAAACATGTCCTGATATTCATGTTGCACGCCGCGGCCAATCGGCACCATGTAGCAAACGCGACCATCGTTGGGATCCTGCGAAGCGAGAATATGATTGAACAACGCGCGTTCGTGGAATTCGGCGTATCGAATGTCGGGATCGATGGAGAAAAAAGTGCGCGTCATTTTGAGCATGTTGTAGACGTCACAGGTTTCGTTGGTGCGGCCGTCCACCATTTCGTTCAGTTTATCGGGCGGACCGAAATATTCGTTCTTGCCATGTCCGCCGGTGGCGAAGGTGTGATGGTAGGCCACCGCGGTCCAGAAAAATTTGGCGGCGTCGCCGTCAGTGCGGTTTCCGGTGCAGGTGTATCGAGTTAGAGACCCGAGAAGCTTCGGGACATTTGTATTCCCGTGCTTGCCGCCGAGGACGTCCGTTCCAGCCGCAAGAGGATCGATCATGGCGCGTTGTTCAAATTTGTCGGAAAGCGCCAGCCAGCGCTTGTCACCCGTGTGGGCGTAAAGGTCGGCGGTCACTTCATTCATGCCACCAAATTCTGTTGCCAGCATTTTCTGAATCTGGTCGTCGTCTAGTTTTGAAAGAATTTTCTCCGCCCAGGCGGCGAATTTTATCTCCGCGTCCAGCGCCGTGCGATTGCCGGTGTAAAGATAGGCGTCGCGCAGGCCCGCAAAAATTTTGTGCTCCACGTACCACGGCGACCACAAACCATTCAAATCAAATCCGCCGGATCGAATAGTTCCATTCGACAAATCCGTGAATCGAACTTTTCCATCCACGCCTTGATTATCCATTAGCGCGCCGATGTAGCCGTCGCCCTGCTTGTTCTGAATAACCTGCAGTTCCTTCACCAAATAATCCGCACGATCCTTAAATTGCGGATCGCCCTTGGCCGCATACATCAAGCTGACCGCAGAAAGATAATGTCCGGCAATGTGGCCGGTGAGCTGCCTTCCCTCCCCGTCCCAACCACCATAAGGTTTGGCTGTCGTCTCGAGTCCGGCGCGCTGGCGCAAAAACGCGAGCATTCGATCCGGCTCAAGTGCCAGCAGATATTTCGCGTCCAAATCCTGAGAGGTCTTTAGCGGTCCGCCCGTCAAGCGGATGCTGTTCAAGGGAAGAGGCCGGGCTTTTATTAACTTATTTTCGGAAGTTTTTGCTGGATCCAATACCTGCCCAAAATCCATCGTGCGGAGAAAAAAAGCCGCCGGCGCAAAACCGAGAACGGTCCTTCTCGATAAATTCCCCTGAGCGCCAGAAACTTGGTCAGGATTTTGGCGCATTACTGGCGGCATGTGGTTTTCTCCGATAAAATGTATGCGCTTACATGAAAGCGCCCGGTGCCATCATACTCATCATTTCCGCGTTCTCAAATTCTTTTTCCAATCTTCCCGGCGCAGCGTATTGAAGGGCATTCCGTCCGGGACTTCACTTTGAGTCGGCGTCGCTGTCAGAATCTTTGCGCAAGCGATATCTTTCGATCAAGCGAGGAACTTTATGTGCAATTCGTGGATCTCAAGGTGAATTCACATGCAGCTTAATCGTTTGACGTTTCTTGCCGGCATCGTCATTTCGACTCTGGCGCTGAGCGTCACAACCCTCAATCCAAAGCAACCCGTCGGCGAAATCCTGAACCCGTCCATCGAGATATTAGATGCCAACCAGCAACCCGCGAATTGGACGATGGAACCCGCCGCGCGTGCAAACGCAACTCCCAACGCGCAGGTTTCGCCGGATGCGGCGCATTCAGGTACTCACAGCCTTTTAATTTCAGCCAGTGGAGTTTCGTGGTTGAACAAAGTGCTGCTGAAGCCGTACGCGTCGTACAAGCTAACCGGATGGATCAAAACGCAGGCCGTGCCCGCCGCGAACGAAGCAGCCGCAAGATTTGAATTGCGCGGCGTGAAAGTGACTTCGCCCAGCCGAAAAATTAATGGCACGCAGGATTGGACCAATGTAGAAATCAATTTTGACACTGAAGGCCAGGACAGCGCGATCATCGTCGCCACCCTTGGAACTCGCGCGCCTCGGGCCAACACCGCCACGGACGCCGCCGTCGACGCGGGTAAAGCTTGGTTCGACGATTTAGGACTCCAGCTGATTTCAGCGCGCGAGTTGGAGCCCACAATCACGATTGACGCCGCCAAAACCCGCGAGCCTATGCCCGATCTGATTTACGGACAATTCATTGAGCACCTGGGACGCAGCATCTACGGGGGCATCTGGGCAGAAATGTTGGAAGATCGAAAATTTTATTCTGCCGTTGGCGAAACACGCCACGACAAAGTTTATGTTCCATCTCCATGGAAACCCGTCGGAGGATCAAGCGCAGTGACGATAGTGACGGAAAATGCTTACGTCGGCGAGCACACGCCGCAGGTAGATCTCGGCGAAGACGGTGTTGCCAAAGGCATCACGCAATCCGGACTGGGCATCGTCGCGGGCAAAGGTTACGAAGGCTACGTGATTTTGGCGGGCGATGCTTCGGCGGCGCCCATTGAAGTGAGCTTAAGTTGGGGCAGCGGAGAGAGCGATCGCCAAACCGTAAAAATTGAAAAGCTGACGAGCGAATATATTAAGTACCCCGCAAAATTCAAAACCAGATCATCAAGCGACGACGCCGTCTTTTCCATTACCAGCAAAGGAAAGGGGAAATTCTCGATCGGCACGTCCTCGCTGATGCCCGACGACAACATACAAGGCATGCGCAAGGACACACTGGCGCAACTCAAAGAACTCAACTCTCCGATTTACCGTTGGCCCGGTGGAAATTTTGTTAGCGGCTACAACTGGACCGATGGTATTGGGCCGCGTGACAAGCGTCCGCCGCGCAAAAACCCGGCGTGGACAGGAATCGAGCACAACGATTTTGGTTTGCACGAATATTTTGAGTTTCTGCACGAGCTGAACGCACAGCCCTTCATCGCGCTAAATGCCGGATTGGGTACTGTGGACTCCGCCGTCCAGGAAGTTGAGTACGTCAACGGCGGCGCGGAAACGCCGATGGGAAAACTGCGCGCGAAAAACGGCCATCCGGCAGCATTTCATTGCACGTATTGGGCGGTCGGCAACGAGATGTCCGGCAACTGGCAATTGGGAAATGTGCCGCTGAAAGAATTTATTCAACGCCACAATACTTTTTCCCAGGCACTCTTGAATGTGGATAAATCAATCAAGCTGGTTGCCTCCGGAGAGGCGGTCCGGCCGAGCAGCGATTGGGATCGCCAATTGCTCGCCAACTCCGCCGACTATATCAATCTGATTAGCAAGCATTTTTACCGGCAGGATTGGCATGGCGGTGGATTGATGACGCACCAGCGCCAGATTGGCGACGCGATTCGCGCGATCGCAGACGTACATCGAAATTATCTGCAGACGATTCCCGAAATGCAGGGCAAAAATATTCGTGTGTCCTTGGACGAGTGGAATTATTGGTATGGCCCGCATGTATTCGGCGAACTCGGCACGCGCTATTTTTTGCGGGACGCTTTGGGAATTGCCGGCGGCATTAATGAATACAGCCGCGATACCGATGTGATTGGTATGGCGTGTTACGCCCAGACGGTGAACGTTATCGGCGCGATCAAGACGAATAAGACGTCAGCAGTTCTCGATTCCACCGGCGAAGCTCTAGTGATGTATCGCCGCTACTTCGGCACGATCCCTGTCGAAATTTCAGGAGCGCCCGAACCACTCGACGTCGCAGCAACTTGGACAGCGGACAAGAAATCGCTCACCATTTCCGTAATAAATCCGACGTACGAGACCTACCATCTCGCGTTTAAAGTTGTTGGCGCGCGTCTGGCCTCAAACGGCCAATCGTGGATTCTCACAGGCCCAGACGATATGGCCTTCAATGCCCCCGGGAAAGAACCCGCCGTCACGTTCACTGAAAAACCGCTAAAGGAAACTAATGAAAACCTGGAAATTACACCGGTGAGCGCGACGATATTTAAGATTAACGTTCAGCGGTAGGCTTAGCTGGAAAATATTTCCGTGCGCGATTCCCTATCGTTCCGCTTTGCAGCCGGGCAACCGGAATGATCCAATTCGTGTGCTGTAACTGGTGCCGCCTTTTTTCAAATAATCCCCGACATACCAGAAGGTGCAATCGTCGCTCGGATCCATCGCGGTGGTCGTGTAATCCTCCCACCGCAATGTAGTTGTCTGCGAAGCTTCTCCGTCCATCAGCACAGTTTCGTGAAGTGAAAACGTGCCCTTCGCGTCGTTTGCGAGCCGCGCAGCGAAACGCTGTCCGGCGAAATTCGGCGTCCCGCCAAATGAATAGCCCACGCCGATATTCCCTTTTTTATCCATCGCGATGCTGGGCATCCAGCGATAGAAACCGTCGGGTGCGTAAGTGCCCTGCTGGTAGAGCTGCGGTTCTCGCTTTTTATCGAGCCGGAATTCATACCAGCGCACGCCTCCCGCGCCGGATTTCGTGGCGATCGAATGCGCAGCGACGATGGATTCATGATTGCCGATCCTGCGATACACAAGCCGCTGCATAATTTTGTCGCCCTGCACGTCGAGCCTCCGCTCGGTTTCCGGTTGCGGCACGCAGTTCGTCAGTTGCCCGCCGCACAAATAATTATACGGCGCGACAGCAATCTTCACCGGGCCGCTGGCGTTGGTGTTCGACGGTTTCGCCCAATCAACATGCACTTTCCATGCATAAATTCCATCGTCGCTCAGAATCTTTTTGAGCTGCGTGCCGCCCGTCGCCATCATGATGTTCGGCGCGCCGGCGGGCGGCAGTTGTTGGCCGTCAATGTCGGCGTTATTCAGAAAATTCACACCATCAATCACGACGCACTGTTCGGTGGCGGGCTGGCCCGCCAGCATTTTTGTTCTGTCGGCGATGCAAACATGTTTTTGAATCACGTCGTCGCCAGTGCTGGTCGGAACGTAGTAGCCATCCGGCCAAATCGCGGGCCGCGGATAATCCGGAAAAAGCGTGCGCTCGAAAGCGTATCGATAGTACGCGCCAAGTGGATCGTCGCTGACGCTCACCGCGTAACACATCGCATAAGTTCCTTGCGGCGGAGGTTGATTTGCGGGCTGGCCCGGAGTTTGCGAACGCCCGCGACCCGCGGATGGTGGCGGCTGCGGAGGATTCGCGGGAGGCGCAACGGCCGGACCCGGCGATGCGGCCTGTCCCAGAACGGCGCGCTGGCCGGGAACAGCGGGGACTCCGGGAACCGGTGCCTCGCCATTTTCTCCGTACTGCCAGGGAGCAATCCGCGAAAAAATCGGCATCACAATCAGCCAGCGTCCCGCGAGCTGATCGTATCGGACAACCGCGTCGCCGTTATTTCGCGCTTCACACACTCCGCCGAAGCCGGAAAAAATTGTGTTCGTGGGAACGTCGCCGTATAACACGGTTCCGCTTTTTTCATAACGCGTCCCCTTTTTTGAATAAACAGCGAGGCGTGAGTTCACGATTTGCACGATGTGATTTGGCCCGACCGCAAGACTATTGTCCGAAGGATTGCGAAAGTTCGTAACTTTGTCGGGCGCGCCAAATCCAGCGCCGAGCCCGTCGAAATTCTCCACCAGAGTTGCCGGTGGCCGCAGGCCCTGCGAAGTTTGTTCCACCGCGGCCGTTGCATCGCTGATTATCGGCAATTGCGCCACTTCGGCCGGCTTTTGATCCGCGTCAGGATCACCCGGAGACGTGCCGCATGCTTTGCCCACGCAATCATTAGTCTGCGTTGCAATGCGAGCGACGCGCAGCGATGCGAGCGGCGGCGAAACGTCGAAATTCTTCGCCGGGCTAACCGAGGTTACACCGATCCTCATCTGGCTTTGGGCACCGTTAGAGTCAATCGCTCCGCGGAGGCCAAAAAAAGATCCCACCAGCAGCGCGCTGATGATCACGGATTCTGCAACCTTGCGTAGTTGATTCATGCGCGCTCCGCATCGGACTTCGATGTCGGCCGCCATATTACTTTCGTGTAGCGTCGATGACCAAATGCAAAATCGTGTGGGAGTTCGAGGAAGGAACTTTCAAGACAGAAAAAAAATAACTGCGTGGCGGAGGACGCAGTCTCGTGCGAACTATTCTCTATTAAATTCCCTGCTAACAGGGAAAAGTACAGGGAATTTCGGACCCTCATTCGCATCACCTCGGAGCTAAGTCCTTAAGAGTCTGCGTCTTGACGTCAAAAAGTGGTGACTTGCGACTAATCAGAACAGGGGACGAACAGGGAATGAACAGGGAATTCTAATTCCCTGTTACGAGGTTCTTGGAAAGACGATCATATTCGTCAGTCTTTGGAACTTCGAGAGTCCTTCCATCGTCCAAAAAAAGAGTGACAGTTGTCGGCCGCGGAGAGCACGATTATATTATGGACACTCAAAACCTACATTAATCTCAAAACGTTTGCCCCAACACCGCTCCCACGACCCTCGAAAGCATCAACGAGCGAAATCGACAGTTTTGGCTCGAGCAAGAAGCACTTCGAGACAGCCGAATTTCGGACTCCGTCATCTTCGAAATGGCCGACAAGAATAAGGCGGTCGCCCGGGCTCGAGATTGGTACGAACGAATTATCGCTGGCGAGGCCGCTGTCGTTGAAGAACTTGCAGTGAAAACGGGATTGATGGTATGTCACATCAAGCTCATTCTGAAGTACGCGATGCTCTCGCCACAAGTCACAGAGGCAATCCTGGCGGGAAAACACCCACTCAACCTGACGCTTCGCGAACTTCGTAGATTCATCTCGATCGATTGGAAGCATCAGCAGGAACGAATTCTTCAATTACAGTGACCTGCTCGGGCGCGCCTCTGCTAATGCAGCCTTTCGCAGTTAAATCCGAACCGCCTTTTGCAATTCTCACGCACCTAGTCTCGAACCAGCTCTCCCGAGGGAGGACTGAAAAAATCCACATCCAGCGTTTTCCCGGCAGCACGCGCTTCAAATCGTGAACTCCTTTCAGAAGCTCGCGTACCGAAGAATGATCCACTCGGTCGCTTTCGTCCGCTGGCCCGCTCGGATCCTTCCAGTGAAACAAAACGGTGCGATCGACTCCCAATTCCTTCGCCAGCACCGATACGTCCTCACAACTCCTCATGCGTTCCACTGTCATCAGCCGAAACGCTTTCGAATACAAATTGACTCGCCACTTTGCCACTCGCACCTCCTTCGACTGGGAATTGCAGCAATCCTGAATTGCTTACTCTAGGGGTTCTGCCCATCATTTTCCCTTCCGTTTTGAATTACGGCGAGGGACAGGAGTTCTTCAGATTCTGCCGATGAAATCTTCCCCGAAAAACTTCTATATGCAACAACCGTGTAAACGCTCGCCAGGCCCATTCCAATCAGCCACCAGATCAAGCCGATTCCCAGTCCGTACTCTCCAGCTTTTGAATTCGCGACCGTAAGCCCCTGCATCGGGTCCATGCTTGCTGGGAGCACGCTCGGATACAAGCTGAACGCTACGCTCGATAACATTCCCGCCAGATAAGCACAGGAGGAACCGAACGCTTGTTGCTCTTTGTTCGCGTGAAGGAACCATTTGATGCCGGCCAGACCTGCAATAGCTACGAGCGGAAAAAGAAAGCCCCAGGGGTGCAGCCGAAAATTTGCCGTATATCGAGGCAGGAGTTGAAACGTGATGATGGTAAGTCCGAGGGTGAGACTGACGACCAGCCACCACAGTCCCTTCGCCGTTCCTTTGGCTCGAACATTCAATTCACCTTCGGTCTTGAGAACTAGCCAGGCGGCCCCGTGTAACGCGAGCGCTCCGAGAGCGGCGACGCCCACCAGAATGGTGTACCAATCCAAGATGCCGGTCTGGCCCTGAGGTAAAAAATTTGTCCACAGTGGCTCGAAAAAACGCCCCGAAGAATCCAGTGGCACTCCGCGAACAACGTTGCCCAGAGCCGCGCCAAAGAAAATCGCCAGCAAGAAACTCGCTAGAGAAAAAACGGCGTCCCAGAAACCCGACCAGATGTCGCCGGCGACATGACTGCGAAATTCGATGGAAATTCCACGAAGAATCAGGAGCCAAAGAACCATCATGAGCGGAAGATAAAACCCGCTGAAACTATTTGCATAGACCCGCGGAAACGCAAAAAACAAAGTGCCTCCGGCAGCGATGAGCCAGACTTCATTTCCATCCCAAACGGGCCCGATCGAACGCAAGAGAATACGGCGCTCGGCGTCGCTCCGCGAAAGCCATAGATGAAGGACTCCGACGCCGATGTCGAATCCATCCAGGATCACATAGCCCGTCAACATTCCTGCAACCAGGCAGAACCAGACTGTTCCCAATTCGCGGCTCCTTTCCTAGTCTGCGGCCGCCGTGACCGCGTTCGCGTCTTCCAGGTCGGGACCGTGTTCGATTTCGCGGTGCACCAAAAACAGATACAAGATTCCCAGCACCGTGTACAGACCCATAAAACCGATCAGGGTGAACCATCCGCTGCCGGCCGAAACGAGCGGTGAAGTACCGTTCGCCGTGCGCAACAGTCCATAGACCAACCACGGTTGGCGTCCCGATTCTGATGTGATCCATCCCGCCGTGTTCGCAATAAACGGAAATGGAAGCGCGAGCATCATTACCCACAGCATCAGGCGGCTGCGATAAAGCGCCTTACGCCAAAGCAACAATGCTGCAATTAGGAAAATTCCGATGAAGATGGTTCCGAGGCCGACCATAACGTGATACGCGAAATATACGAGCTCGATTTGATCAGGCCAGGTATTTTGGGGAAACTCATCGAGGCCCCTCACTTCTGCGGACCACGCGCGGTAAGTCAAAAAACTCAGTGCGCGAGATATGACCAGCGGATTATCAAGGCGCTGATTCGCTACGTCGGGTTGACCGAGAATCGCGAGCGGCGCGCCTTTTTCCGAGTGAAATAATCCCTCCATGGCAGCAAGCGTTGTCGGTTGATATCGGGCAATCATCGAGCCCTGGCCGTCACCGGTTGGCCATAGCTGAAGAATTGAGGCAATCGCGCCGACGATTACGCCGACTCTGACAAATGTTCGTCCGTAGGCCTCTCGCTTTTTCGATAGCAAATAAAAAGCGCCAATCGCGGCCATCAGGAAGCAACCGGTTTGCACGGCGCCTAGCATGGTGTGCGGGTATTGCCACAGCGTCCACGGGTTCAGCAATAACCCCCAAAAACTTTTCAATGCGAATAAACCATTGGGAGCGCGCGCGAAACCGACGGGATGTTGCATCCATGCGTCTGTCGCGACAATGAAATATCCGGACAGCCAAGAACCCGCGAAAACCAATACCGCTGAAAACCAGTGTCCGATACGTCCTAACCGCTTCTCACCGAAAAGAAAAAGCCCCAGAAAACTTGATTCGAGGAAAAAAGAAAACACGCCTTCCATCGCCAGCGTTTGGCCGATCACTCCTCCGGTCATCTCCGAGAATCCCGACCAGTTGGTTCCAAATTGAAATTCCATCGGAATGCCGGTCACCACGCCCACGGCAAAACTTATTCCAAATATCTTGGCCCAAAAACGCGCGGCGCGATTGTAATGTTCGTTTCCGGTGCGCAGTGCCATCGATTTAAGTACGACAATCAGCAGCGCGAGGCCCATGGTGATTTGGGGGAAAATGTAATGAAACGTAATGGTGAAAGCGAATTGAAGCCGATGCACCATCAACGCATCGCCCATAGCGCCTCCCAAGACAAGAGGATACGAAATGACAACTGCGCCAGACCTATGCTTATACCACGCTACGCAATTCCTTAGGTTTGGCGGGCGCGCTTTGAATGTTTAAGATTTCGCTCAAGAGAAATAAGTCCGTCAGCAGCGCGCGCAGATGAATGGAGGCGTTCAGGTTGTCTATCAATTGCGAACTGATGGCGGATTGTGCGAGAACCAGTTCAATCGCCGCCAGCGAGTCATGCGCGTCGCGGTCGAGAACTGCAGAATACGCACGGTACCGATCTGCTGGCTCAAGTTGTTGCAGCTTTACTTCCGCCGCGCAACTTTCCGCGAGGCCGGATATCGCTTTTGCGGCGCGGCTCAGATGTTCGCGGATTTGTCCGCCAGACTTGCTGCCTTCGTCGCTCGGCAGCCCCTGCGCCGCATAGGCCAGCATGAATTCGTAACATTCTTCGATGGTGTTACAACGTTCGGAGATTTCATCCCACATCGGTCACACCCTCAATCTTCGCTTCTTGATTTTTTGATGGCGGTGCCGCGGGATTTTCCACTGGCCATCGCGCCGGATCGTGCTCTTTCATATAAAAATCGCGGCTCATCCATCCGTAAATCATGGACTTGGTAATCGCGCGCTTCTCCGGCCTCAGCCCGAAGTAGACATGCACCATGATTAGCCCAATTAGTCCAACTCCCGCCAGCCCGTGCAGCACGTACATCAGTCCCCAGGTCATGTCGCTGAACAAATATGGATTTCGCGGAAAGAAAACCGTGCGCACGCGAAACATCATAAACACGCCGGTGCCGATGGCCGAAAATCCCGCCACGATAATCGCACCGTGATACAGCTTGTTTTCCAAAGGATACTTGGCGAATTTGTCCGGCGGTGGTGCGGGCTTGCCGAAAAAGCGAAGAATTCTCCGCCTCGCGTCACGCACGTCAATTCGATCCGGCCAGATGGACCAGAAGTCCATAAAGAATGACGCGTGGATAATGTGAAATAAAATCGAAACGGTCAAGACGCTCCCGGCGATCCAATGATAAGTGACCCAGTCAAACTGAATTCCCACTTTCGGAAGAAACGCGGTGAATAGTAGGGTGAACATCGATGCCGCCATCACCCAATGAAACATACGCGCGGTCAGCGAATGCCTGGGCACGTGCTCCGGAATGCGCGCCGCCACAAGCGGAGAAACATTGTCGGCAAATACTTTGGGCTTTGCGAAATAACGGATGTAGGTAGCGTGCACCATCAGGAAAATTAATCCGGCAATCGCTGAAACCCAAATCAAGAACCACGCGATGTGAATCGGAATGTGCTGGCCCCAGGGACTTGTGGCCCATTCTAGGAAGCCCATTTTGCCTCCTCAACTCCTCCGATGGCGCGCTTCACAAGATTCCGCATCAGCGGAATCTTGTACGCGTTGAACTGCAACGGAATCGCTCCTTGTACCGCAAGTTTTCCAGCCATTTCTCCGGTTGCGGCGTTGGCGGGTTTCCCGCGCACTGCGTCTTCCACATTTTTCAAACGCAAAGGCCGCGCGGCGGCACCGTTAACAGCAATTCGCATTCGCTCGATCATGCCATTCGTTATCACCATCGCGGATGCGACATTCAGCAGTGGGAAGTCCCACACATTGCGATCGCGCACTTTCTCGAAATAAAATTTCGCGCCGGCCCATGTGGCAGGAATGCGAATGGCCGTCAGCAGATCTCCGGGCTTCAGGATGTGCAGACGAGTGATATCAATTTGAGGTCCGATGAAATAGTCCTCGGCGTCCACTACGCGCTCACCTTTTGGCGTGCGCATTACAAATTTGGCGTCCAGCGCAATCAGAGCCGGTGCCGAATCGGAAGGGTTCACGGCCACGCAGCGATCGGCGTGAAGAATCGCGTGCTCGCGGTTGCGTCCTTCCGGCGTATCGGCGTAACAAATATTTCCTCCCGCGCGGTAACACGGCCAACCCGCGCGGTAGTACCAGCAGCGCGCGTCCTGCGAGACGTTTCCTCCGATGGTGCCCTGATTCCGAATTTGCGGAGACGCCGCAAGTTCCGCGCCCTGCGCCAGCAATCCAAAGCGCTGTTTCACGAGCGGAGAGTTCACAACTTCCGTCAGCGTGGTCATGGCTCCAATTTCAATACTGTCACCAACCGCGCGAACACCGCGAAGTTCTTCGATCCCGCTCAGGTCCACCACCACTTTCGGCTTTTTGATGCGGTCCTTCAGCCAGTCAAAGCTATCGAGCCCACCGGCCATCACCCATGCGTCCGCGCCATGTTGCTGCAAAAGTTTCTGCGCATCATCAACTGAGTTCGGTTGAAGCAGGTCGAAAGCTGGCATCACGTCTCGAATAACAGCCATGGCTCTCTCCTTTCAAATCTCCATCAAATATGTGCCATCAAGGGATGCTGCATCGGACGTCCCGCTTCGAGCGAAGTCAAAATCGTATCGGCATTGACGGGAGCTCGCTGGAAGATTTGGTCTCCGAGAGCATCGGAAAGCGCGTTCAAGATTGCCGCGCATCCGCCGCCGACAGGCGGCTCACCGACGCCGCGCGCGCCAACCGGCGTTTCCGGATCAGGAATATCCAGCGCTTCCCATTGCATGTCCACCGGCACATCCAAAATCGTTGGCGGCTTCGAGTGATGAAATCGTTTTGAAACCATAATTCCGTAATGCGGATCCATCACCCATTTCTGGCTGATGGCATGGCCAATCCCAAGCGTCGAGCGACCTAGAATCTGGCCGCCAAGCGCGTTCGGATGAATCACACTGCCCACGTCGGCATAGGCAAGAAAATCCACGATGTGGTAATGGCCGGTTTCAACGTCCACTTCCACTTCCGCAAAACTTGCCACGTAAGAATGCGTGACTCCGTCACGCGGGTAGGCATCACGCGCCGCGGCCACCAGGCCTTGTCCCGCCAGCGCCGCGATGGAAGTTTTAGTCGCTTTGTTCAGATCCGCGGAAATTTCATGGCCGTCGTACATTCCGCCAAGTTTGATGGCGTGCTGCGCCGCCTGCGCCAAGGTCATCCCCGCGCCGCCACCCTTGCGGAAAACGCGCTCGCCTCCGAGTTCGTAGTTTTCCGGCTTTCCGCCCAGAACTTTCGCGGCGATTTGTTGCAGCTTACTTTTCGCGTCATTCGCCACGGCGTACGCCGCGCGCGTCATCGCATGAGTTGTTTGGCTGCCGCCGCTTGCGCACGTGTACGGAAAATTCAAAGAAGTATTGCCCCATACGACGTCGCATTTTTCCCAGGGCACTCCAAGAATTTCCGCGCCGACGCGGTGAACATCCATCACCGATTCCGTGCCCAGATTTCCGATTCCCGATTGGAAACGAACTCGCCCATCCGGCATGATCAGCAAAAGTCCGTCGAATCCGATGGTGCCGCCAACATAACAACTCACCGCCACTCCCACGCCGCGCACCTTCGACCCGATTCGCTTCGGCTTACGCGCCACGCGCTCCTGCCATTTGAATTTTTCCGCGCCGCGGTCGAGCGCCTCCTTAATAAAAGCGCTCGTCGCATGCTGACGCACGCCATTCGCCGCAGCTCCGAACTCCGCTTTTCCTTCAGGACAATTCACGCGGCGGATCGCAACTTGATCGAGGCCCAGTCTGCGCGCGGCTTTTGCGATGATCGTCTCGATGATTGTGATTCCCTGCAATCCGCCCGGCGAGCTTTGCGCACTGCGCGGCGGCGTGTTCGTCATCACCGTCACACCGCGCCAGCGCATCGCCAGCGGCTGGTACAGAAGTGAAACGATTCGGCCCGATGACGGTGAATCGCCTTGTGCGTCGTATGGTCCGTTGTCAGAAATCACAAACATGTCCAGAGCGGTGATCCGTCCTTCCTTACTGAACCCGATTTTCATCCGGCCTTGAAAGCCGGGACGCGCTCGTCCTATGAACTGCTCTTCCTCACGGCTGATACGCATCATCACCGGAGCGTTCGCTTTTTTTGCCAGCAGCGCCGGAATAATCATGGAAACGCCGCCCGTTATTTTGCTGCCGAATCCACCGCCGGTATATTCGCTGATGAAAACAATCTTGCTGACATCAATATTTAGCCAACGCGCGATCGCAGGCAGAGTCTGTGCGGTGCTCTGCGTGCCGGTGTGCATGTAGATCTTTCCGTTTTGCCAGTACGCCATCGCGCTGCGCGTTTCCAATGTCTGATGGCTGGTGTCCGGCGTCACAAATGTTTCGTCCAGCACCAGCGCGGCATTTTTGAATCCCGCATCAAGATCGCCAACTGTCCATTCGTCGGGAGCCTTGCCCATCGGCAAACGCCCTTCCTTGTACTCGGCGAAATCCTGGTGAGTCCACTTCAACGCCGCAACCTGCGGCAGTGGTGGATTTGGCGACGCGGGACGAATCCAAACATTGCCGTCAGTCCGAGGATTCGGTCCGCCCGGCCGTAGCGATTCCAACGGGTCAATTACGAATGGCAATCGTTCGTAATCAATTTGAATTTTTTCGATTGCTTCCGCCGCGGTCAGCTCGTCAACCGCCGCTACTGCGAGGATCGGCTCACCCTGATACAGAGGTTCCATCGTGAGGCCGCGCTCGCCCCACTTGCTCGCTTTGATCACCGTCCCATTGTCGGTCAGTGAATCTGCCGGAGCTGGAAGATCGTCTGCCGTCAGAATTGCTTTGACTCCGGGCATGGCCAGCGTTTCATCCGCATGGATGCGCTTTACTCTCGCGTGCGGATGAGGACTCAGCAGTAACTTGCAAAACAACATTCCAGGCGCGCGAAAATCTTCCGCATATTTCGCAGCTCCGGTGACTTTCGCGTGGAGATCGGGCGTCGTATAGTTTTTGCCAACCAACTTATGGCCGGCGCCGTATTGGCGCGCCGCGTCTTTGGCTGGCTTTTCAATTTCATCAGACATGATTGGCCCTCCTCAGATTTTCCGCGCCGCGCATCATTGCGTTCAATATCTTGTTGTAGTCCTGGCAGCGGCACAGGTTTCCTGAGATGCCATGCGCCAATTCTTGCCGCGTCGGATTTGGATTTGTCTTCAGGAATCCCACTGTAGCCATCATGAATCCGGACATGCAGAACGCGCATTGAAATCCCTGCTCATCAATCACGCCTTGCTGCACCGGATGCAACGTTCCATCAGCGCTCGCCAGCCCTTCAACGGTCAGAACTTTTCGAGCGCGTACCGTATGCGTCAGCATCGAGCAGGAATAATGTGGCACGTCGTCAATGAGGACAGTGCAGGCCCCGCATTCCGAGCGGTCGCATCCCAGCTTCGTTCCGGTAAGTCCCAGTTTGTAGCGCAGCGTCCACGCCAGGGTTTCTTGTCTCAGCACATCAACCGGCCGCATTTGCCCGTTCACATTCAACGTGATAAGCCGTTCGCCCGCGCCAATTCCTCGCGTCTGTCCGAATAAAGTCGACGCGCGAAACAGATAATTTACCGAGGAGACTGCCGCGCCACTCGCAATAATTCCTTTGATGAAGGTACGTCTGGTAAGCGCCTTTGACGTTTTCTCGATCGGCTTTATTTCCACCAGCACTGACATCGATGACCCTCCTTCTCGCGGGAACTTAACTTGCGGAAATCGTTTTGAGTTTTGGCGCTTCGCGCGGCAGATCTTTGGCGAATGTTCGAGCTTGCTCTTCCATTTGCAGGATCACCGCGGAGAAGTCCTGATCGTCCCCGTGCGCCATTTGTGCAGAATTCACCTGGAACGCCGCTTGGGTAGTGGGCATCTGAGCGCAAACCGCGGCGGCGAGATTTAGGATCAATCCGAAATCTTTGTGCATCAGGCGCAACGGAAATTGCGGACTGTAGTCACCGCTCATAGCCCTCCGCAGTTTCCCCAAATGCGCCGGAGCAACGACGGCGGTCTGGGACAAAACGTCCAGCAATCGATTGCGATTCAAGCCGGCGTTTTCACCAAGCGCGACAGCCTCTGCGATGGCCTGCATTCCAATTCCCAGCAGCGTATTCACGACGAGCTTCATCGTCGCGCCGGAGCCGCTCGGCCCCAGATAAGAATACTTTTGGGCGATCGCTCGAAAGATCGCCCCGGCGGCGTTGAAGCATTCTTCGTCTCCGCCGCCGAAAAGGGTCAGCGCCCCTTGTTCCGCAGTCGGAGTACTTCCCGACATGGTCACATCAAGGACGTTCACTCCACGAAGAGAACCCATCCTTGAGAGTTTTCTCGAGGTCTCTGGATATAGCGTGCTCAGGTCGATGGCCAAAGACCCGGGCTGCGCATTGGCGAATATCCCGGCTGGTCCTCCATAGACAGCGAGGACGGCTTCATCGTTCGCGAGACAGGACAAGATTACGTCGCAACGCGAGGCAAGGTCTGCAACACTTTCTGCCACAGTGCCGCCGCATTGAACCAGCTTCTCGGCGTTGCTTCGGGTTCGGTCAAAAGCGGTTAGATTGAATCCTGACTGAAGTAATCGTTGCGCGACGGGGCGTCCCATCAGGCCAATTCCAATAAATCCGATCCTATTTGTTTCCGTGGTGATTGGATTCATACTGAGCCCTCCATTGACCATGATTTCAGCTTGGCAAATCGCTCCGAAAAATCCGTTAGACTTGTTGTGTCCCCGCCGTATTACTTGTGCCTATTCCCCATAGGAGCTCGGGATTTATTGTTTGACGCAGCCTCTCATATCCGTGAAAGAGTCGAGATTTGGTGGCACTCGTCGAGATACCGAGAATCTTGGCTACATCCTCCACGCTTCTTCCTTCGATACTCTGCAGTAGGATGGTTTTCCGGCACTTTGGACTCAGGCGATTCACTGCGCCGGTCAAAGGTTCTTTGCGCTCCCTCCGCAAGTAAGACTCTTCACCGCTTGGTTTCAAATCAACAAAAACCTCGGGAGGAGCTTGTGCGCGCTCGTCGCTGCGCGCGGGAAAGATTTCGAGAACCCTTCGTTTTCGGCGCAGCAGCATAAGGCCTTCATTCATGGCGATGCGCGTCAGCCAAGTGGAGAACTGCGACCTGCCTTGGAAAGTATCTAGCCGAAGAAAGGCCTTAAGAAATGTCTCCTGCGCGATATCTTCGGCATCCTCGCGGCTTTTTGTTATGCGGTTCGCGACAGCGAATATCCTTCTGTTGTAGCGTTTCACCAACTCGTCGAACGCCTTCGTGTCTCCGCCTTTTGCAGCGACTACCAGTCCGACGTCGGATTTATTGCCTGTGCCCGCTGCACCAATCGTGCCCATGGTTGCGTGTCTCCCTGGCGCTCAGCCCCGATCGTATATGTCAGCCAAAAATGCAATCGCGATGCCAAAAGCCGCGCGCGCCAAGAATTTCCTACAAGTTATTGAATATTTTGGAGTTGCGTCATTCCACGCAAGACCCGGGGAATGTTGCTCGGCCCAGAGACCTGTCGGCGTGTCGGCATCCCGTCCAGATAGCTGGACGAGACAATGGCCGCACCCATACCCACCAGAAAGTTGGATATGATCCGAAATAGACGAGGCAGGAAATATCTGCCTTGCAAAATGCGCGTTCATCGGCCCAAAATCGTCACCGTTCGCTCGGTAAACTGCGGGGAACGACGTCCTGCTTCCGGAGTTAAGACATGTCTCGGTCGAATGGTCTTCAGCCGCGCGCCCGGCATCTGATACGGATTTACGGAATTGCGGTCCTATCGACCGCCGCCGCTACGGTGCTTGGACAGTTGGCTCCATTACATCTGCAATCTGCTCCGGTGTCTCTGTTTCTTTGTGCCGTGATGATTAGTGGCTGGTTCGGTGGAACCCGGCCAGGATTGTTTGCGGCGGCGCTCTCGTGTATCGCTTTCGATTATTTCTTTGTTCTCCCGCTTCACTCGCTAGCCTTGAAGCCCGACGAGATACCCCGCGTTGTAATTTTTGTTGTATCCACCGTATTTGTTGCACTGGTGACCGCTGCGCAAAGGAACACCACGCAGTCCCTGAGGAACGCGCGAGATGTGCTGAAAGAGACGGTTCAAGAACTCCAGAGAACCAATGCCGCATTGCGAGCCGAGAGCCTGGAGCGCAAAGATGCGGAGAATAAACTGCGGCGAAGCGAAGGTTATTTGGCGGAAGCGCAGAGGCTCAGTCACACGGGCAGTTGGGCGTGGAAACCTGCCACGGGTGAGATTACGTACATGTCCGAAGAATGTTGCCGTGTGCTGGGTATTGATCCTCGCGGTGCACAACCGCAATACGAAATGTTTTTTCCGAGAATGCATCCGAATGATCGAGCAAGAGTAAGGGAAGCGGTAGAAACTGCCAGGGTTGAGAAAGTAGAGTTCCAGCTGGACCACCGCATCATTCATTCCGGCGGCGAGATCAGAGACATCCATGTGGTAGGCCATCCAGTGCTAAGCCCGTCCGGCGATCTCGTTGAATTCGTCGGCACCGTAATAGACATAACCGAACGCAAGCGGGCGGAAGAATCCTTGCGGCGAAGCGAAGGTTATTTGGCGGAAGCGCAGAGGCTGAGCCACACCGGAAGTTGGGCATCAAGACCTGACGCGGGTGAAATTCTGTACTTTTCCGAGGAATGCTACCGCGTGCTCGGTTTTAACCCGCGCGATGGACAACCGACATACCAGAGGTTTTATCAGGGCGTACATCCCGACGATCAACCCAAACTCAAAGAAGCGGTCGAGACCGCCGGGCGTGAGAACTCGGAGTTCGAGTTGGATTACCGGTTCGTTCGCCCCGACGGCGAGGTTCGAGACGTCCACGCGCTAGGCCATCCAGTGCGCAGCTCAAGCGGCGATAATATCGTTGAATTCGTCGGCACCATCATGGACGTGACCGAGAGCAAGCGAGCGGAAGTGGAGCGCGAGGGCACGCAAAACGAGTTGCGTCACAGCAAGGCCTTCTTAGAAGCCGCCCAACGAATAGGCCACGTGGGAAGTTGGAGACATGATTTTACATCGGGGATCGTGGAGATCTCCGCCGAGACCCGTCGAATATGGCAGATCGGCGATGATGAGCAAGCATCGGTCATTGAATTTTTCTTCGGCAGAGTGCATCCCGACGACCGGCCGTTCATCGAAGCACTATACGGATCGGCGCGCGCCTTGAAAACTGAGTTCAACGCGGAGTTTCGCATTGTTCTACCGGATGGAACGGTCAGGAATATCCACTCCATCGGTCAACCCACGCCGAACCGTTTGGGCGAAATCGTAGAACTTGTTGGAAGCGTTATAGACATCACCGAACGCAAAGGCGCAGAAGAGGCGCTGCGCCAGGCCCAAGCGGAACTCGCGCGAGTCAATCGGGTAAACACCATGGGCGAGTTGACCGCCTCCCTCGCGCACGAAGTGAATCAACCGATTGCCGCCGCCGTGACTAGCGCGAACGCTTGCGTGCGCTGGCTGGCGGCCGACACACCAAATCTTGAGAAAGCACAGGCTGCGGCGGCCCGAATCGTGAAGGACGGCACGCAGGCGGCTGAAATTATCAGCCGGATACGACGCCTCTTCAAGAAAAGCACGGTGGAACGAGAATTAGTCAATGTAAATGAAGTGATTCGCGAGATGATTGCTCTTCTGCGCGGTGAGGCCACGCGATACAACGTATCCGTCTGGACGGATTTGGCGCCAGACGTTCCCGATGTGATGGGAGATCGCGTACAATTGCAGCAGGTCATGATGAATCTCATCATGAACAGCATCGATGCGATGAATGATGTCGATGGCGCGCGGGAGATCATCATCAAGTCTCAGCGCGCGGAAAACGCACAAATTCTCGTATCCATCAGCGATACCGGCGTGGGGCTGCCCCCGCAGCACGCAGATAAGATCTTTAACGCGTTCTTCACAACTAAAGCTGAAGGCACAGGCATGGGGCTTCGGATTAGCCGGTCCATCATCGAATCGCATGATGGACAGTTGTGGGCCGCGGACAATTCTCCGCGTGGCGCGATTTTTAATTTCACTCTACCCTTCAAAGTCGAGACGCATGAATGAAACCCGCAGGCTCTCCCACGGTGTTCGTGATTGATGACGACGCTGCGGTGCGTGAGTCTGTCCAAGACCTTCTGGAATCGGTGAAGCTGCGGTCCGAGACCTTTGCTACCGCGCAAGAATTCTTGCTCAGAAAGGGAGAGGACGGGCCAAGCTGTTTGGTTCTGGATGTAAGCCTTCCGAAGATCAATGGTTTGGACTTTCAGCGGCGCTTAGCTGACGAAGGTGTTCGGATTCCTATCATCTTCATTACCGGCCACGGCGACATACCGATGTCCGTTAGGGCCATGAAATCCGGCGCAGTGGAGTTCTTGACCAAACCTTTCCGGGATCAAGACTTGCTGAATGCGATTTACCAAGCTTTGGAACGCGACCGCATAACACGCCACGAGCAGGGCAAGACCGCCGAGTTGCGGAAGCGCTACGAATCGTTGACCGCGCGCGAACGCGAAGTCATGGGTCTTGTTGTGCTGGGCATGCTCAACAAGCAAATCGCCGCTGAACTTGGCACCAGCGAAATCACCGTGAAGATCCAACGGGGCCACGCGATGAGAAAGATGAGAGCTGATTCGCTTGCGGAATTAGTGGTTATGGCCACAGAGCTTGGCCTTTCGACCGCCAGGAAATAGCGTAATACCAACGTATAATTGCGCCGTTTTTGAGTAGCTGGTAATTTCCTGGCATGATCACCCAAGGCCAGCCCAAATCAGTCGCGATCGTCGATGATGACGATTCGCTGCGCGGTGCAATTCAAGATTTGCTAGAAGCGATTGGCGTGCCGGCAAAAGCGTTCGCTTCGGCGGAGGATTTTTTGAACTCCGGCCAACATCGCCATACCACCTGCCTCATCACAGATATTCGTATGCCGGGAATGTCCGGCCTTGAATTACAAACAAAACTAAATGCGGATGGTTGCAGGATTCCAACGATCTTTATCACCGCGCACGGTGACGAAAAAATGCGCATGCAAGCGTTGCGAGCCGGCGCGGTGGAATTTCTGTCAAAGCCATTCAACGACGAAGCCTTGATCGAAAGTGTCCGAGCGGCCCTGGAAAGTTAATCCCCAAATCGGAGTGCGCATGCACGACAGGAGTCTACTGTGGGAACTATTCAAAGATTCGGCCCCGGCGACCCAGAAAGCAACCAGCGCAGATTTGAGCAAATAATCGGCACCAGTTCTGCTTTGGAATCAGTACTCAAACAAGTCCAGAGCGTCGCGCCCACCGATTCCACCGTTCTCATTCAAGGAGAAACAGGCACTGGCAAGGAATTGATCGCCCGCGCCATACACAACATTAGCTCGCGTTGCGGACGCGCCTACGTGAAGCTGAACTGCGCGGCCATCCCCTTCGACTTGCTGGAAAGCGAACTTTTTGGCCATGAGAAAGGAGCTTTTACCGGCGCCATCGCACAAAAGGTTGGCCGCTTTGAATTAGCTGACAAAGGAACGCTCTTCCTGGACGAGGTCGGCGACATTCCGCTGGCGCTGCAGTCAAAGCTGCTGCGCGTACTTCAGGAACAGGAATTTGAGAGGCTCGGCGGAACCCGTACGCATCAAGTGGACGTTCGCTTGGTGGCTGCTACCAACCGGGACTTGGCGGAGATGGTGCGGCGCAGAGAATTTCGTAGCGACCTTTACTATCGCCTGAACGTATTTCCTATCGTGACGCCGCCATTACGGGACCGGCGCGAGGACATTCAAGCTTTGGTGGAGCACTTTGTCGGGATTTTTGGCCGCCGCATGGACAAACAAATCGATCACATCACCCCGGAGACGATGGCCGCGCTCAGTTCCTATCAATGGCCGGGAAACATTCGTGAGCTTCAGAATTTTATCGAGCGCAGCATGATCTTGAGCCCCGGAAGCGTGCTGCGGCCTCCGCTTGCGGAACTAAAACCTTTCTTTGATACCGAATTGGTCGAGGCAATTACTCTCGAGGACGCCGAGCGAGATCACATTCGCAAAACGCTGGAGCAAACTGGCTGGGTGGTTGCCGGACCGAATGGTGCTGCGGCGCGTCTTGGAATTAAACGCTCTACCCTCTACTTCCGCATGCAAAAACTCGGCATCTCGCGAAGCAATAAAGTTTCCGTTTCCGCTTAACAAAACTGCTCGAATCGAAAGATCATCAACCCTCCAACCCGTTGACACCGTCCAAGCATTCGTCACCAAATGCGCCGTCGCGCAATTCTTCTGACGCCCTGAATATTCCCGCATAACGTTTAATTCCAATGCTTTGCGCGTTCTTTGTGCTCATCAGCCAGCTTGGCATCCCACTTGCATTCTTCATTGTCGGTTGTTTGGAAATATCCAAATTCATGGCACGCATATCCTCGAAGAAATTTTGGAGGCCGAGATGGTAAAGACCGAAGCAACACAGACGGCTCGCGAAAGGGGCGGGATTGAGACACATACCGATCTCACCCTCAAGGGTGTAACGGAAATATCAGACGATCTGCGGGAAATGCTCGCTGATGTTTTCGCACTCTACTTGAAGACCAAGAATTTTCACTGGCACATGAGTGGTCCCCACTTCCGGGATTACCACCTCTTGCTCGACGAGCAAGCGCAGCAAATCTTCGCAATGACCGACGAGATTGCCGAACGAGCTCGCAAGCTTGGGGGAACAACGCTCCATTCCATCGGTGATATCACCGAACATCAGCGCCTGCAGGACAACAACAAGGAGTTCGTTCCGCCGGCGGACATGCTGGCGGAACTTTGTGTCGATAACCAACACCTGACCAAATTCCTGCGCGCCAGCCATGAACTTTGCGAACGGCACAACGACGTCGCCACCGCAAGTTTGATTGAAGTGTGGATCGACCAAACCGAGCGCAGGACCTGGTTCCTGGCGGAAACCGTGGCCGGCAATTAAACGCGGCGCCACTGATTGAAATGGAAGAGTGGCAGCCCGGTGAGCGCGAACGACCGAATTAGCTCGGTTTCAGAATTTGGGGAACGCAATATCAGAAAAGGAGAACTTATGAAAATACGAAAAGTAGCATTCGTTTTGATCGGAACTATGTTTTTGGTCGCAGGAAATGCGTCGGCGCAGCAAGTGAAGACAGACTACGACCACAACGCAAATTTTGGACAATACAAAACCTTCTCTTGGGCGAAGGTGCAGACCAAAGATCCTCTCCTGGTCGAGCGCATCGAGAGCGCGGTAAACACGGACCTCGCCGCTAAAGGCTGGACACTGGTTCCATCCGGGGGCGACGTCGAGGTGTTTGCCGTCGAGACGACCCAGGATCAACAGACGTTGGACACGTTTTATAGCGGCTTCGGAGGCGGTCGCCGCTGGCGTGGATTCGGCGGCGGATTCGATGATGCAACCACCACAGTTGAAACCTACCAGGTTGGAACGCTCGTGATCGATCTCTTCGACGCAAAAACGAAGCAATTGATCTGGCGAAGTTCATCGAGCGATACGCTCTCCGATAACGCAAACAAAAACACAAAGAATCTCGATAAGGGTGTGAGCAGGATGTTCAAAGACTTCCCGCCGAATGGTCCGGCCAAGAATTCAAAGGGGGCGAAATGAGCTTACTTAAGCGTCCACTAGGTTCGAGCGGAGTAGAAATCACAACGGTTGGATTCGGCGCGTGGGCCATCGGAGGCGGCGGCTGGCGTTACGGTTGGGGCGCGCAAGACGACAATGATTCCATCGCGACAATGCGGCACGCTGTTGAGCTCGGCGTCAATTGGATTGACACGGCCGCCGTTTACGGACTCGGTCATTCCGAAGAACTCGTCGGACGTTTGCTTCGCGAATTGCCGCCATCTGAGCGGCCGCTCGTTTTCACCAAGTGCGGGTTGGTTGGGGATGAACGTAATCCGATGGCGGAACCGCGCCGCATTCTTTCGCCTGAATCGATTCGCCGCGAGTGCGAAGCCTCGCTGCGCCGTCTCGGCGTGGAGCGCATCGATCTTTATCAATTCCATTGGCCGGACGGGATCGGCACTCCGGTCGAAGAGTCATGGTCGGAGATGGCGCGGCTCGTCAGGGCAGGCAAGGTTCGGCTCGCCGGAGTCAGCAACTTCAACGTGGCTCTGCTGGAACGCTGCGAAAAGATCCGTCACGTGGATTCGCTGCAGCCACCATTCTCACTGATCCGGCGCAATGTTGCAGCAGATGAAATTCCCTGGTGCATGGAACACAAGACCGGCGTGATCTGCTACAGCCCAATGCAATCGGGACTTCTGACGGAAAGTTTCACCGCTGAACGGGCTCATAGTCTTGCGGCCGACGATTGGCGGCGAGGCTCCGCGGAATTTCAGGAGCCCAATCTGAGTCGAAATCTGGCTTTGCGAGATGCTCTTCGCCCCATCGCCAATCGCCACCACACAGCTGTTTCCGCCGTCGCGCTCGCCTGGACCCACGCGTTTCCTGGAGTTACCGCGGCGATTGTCGGCGGCCGTTCACCGCAGCAAGTGGACGGTTGGATCGGCGCCGCGAGTCTTGACCTGACCCACGCCGATCTGGTGGAAATTTCAACTGCTATCACCAGCACAGGTGCCGGTTCCGGCCCAACCATGCCGGAACTCTATCAAGTCAAATCGTCATACCGGTAAGGAGCGGAGGAACTGAAATGAATATCATGAAAGTATCCAAACAATTTTTGATCGTGGCCATTTGTTGTTCGCTTCTGGCCTTCAACGCGCGAGCCCAGTCCTCCGGACAGCAACTTCCGTCGGTCGCACCACCACCCGCACAAGACCTGCACCAACTCGTCGCGCCGATTGCCTTGTACCCGGACGCACTCGTTGCGCAGATTCTCGCCGCTGCCACTTACCCGACTGAAATTGTCGAAGCAGATCGCTGGATGCAGAGTCATTCGGGTCTCACCGGTGAAGCGCTCGCTCAACAAGTCGATCAACAGCCTTGGGATCCGACTGTGAAAGCGCTGACGCAATTTCCGTCAGTTCTCGAAAACATGGACAAGAACCTCGCGTGGACTTCGTCGCTCGGCGACGCATATGCCAATCAGCAGCAGGACGTGATGGATGAGGTTCAAACGCTGCGCCAGCAAGCTCGGCAGGCGGGCAATCTGAAAAGCAACGATCAGGAGAATGTAAAAGCTCACGGTAAAACCATCACCATCGAACCGGTTAATCCTGAAGTGGTTTATGTGCCGGCCTATGATCCCTGGCTTGTTTACGGCGACCCTATCGCCGCCTATCCCTTTTGGTTCGACGAGCCAGGAATATTTTTTGACGGCCCCGGAATCTTCTTCGGCAGCGGATTCGGAATCGGCTTCTTCGGTGGATTTGGTTGGGGCTGGCATCACTGGGGATCCGACTGGCATCACCATCGCCTGCTGTACAACCACAACACCTACGTCTCACACAGCCGAACGATTGCGAATCGCAATGGTTTCAACCGCGGCAACTCGCTCACAAATCGCAATTCGGCGGATCGTAATTCAAATGTCCGCGGGTCTGCGGCGTCGCACGCTCAGCCCGGATTACGCTCCGGCGCGTTCAGCGGATTTGATCACGGCGGCAACGTCCGCGGATTTTCGTCTCGCGGGCAGTCGAGCTTTGGCGGTGGATTCCACGGCGGCGGATTCCATGGCGGCGGTGGACGGCATTAATCACTCTCAATGAGTTGGGCATGAAACATTTTGAAAATTCAAAAACGGAGGGAAATATGATGTCGCAATGTGAATCGGTTGTTCAAATTCTGAAAAAGAACTCACTTCTGATTGTCTTATCCATATTTTTTGTTCTGTTTGTCGTGTTCTCCGCTAAGCCCACAGCCGCCCAGCAGCCGGGTCAGCAGACGTTTGCGTCAACCCAGGACGCGGCCCACGCTTTGTTCGTGGCCTCTCAGTCCGAAGTTGGCCAGAACTTGTTGAACGTCCTTGGCGCGGCGGGAAAGGACATCGTGTCCTCCGGTGATGACGTGGAAGATTTGGACGCGCGCGTAAGCTTCGTCGTCAAATACCAGGAAATGCATCGCTTCGTGACCGAGCCAAACGGAAACGTAACGTTGATTGTTGGTGCCGAAAACTGGCCGTTCCCAATTCCGCTCGTCAATAAAAACGGGGTCTGGTACTTCGATACACAGGCCGGCAAGAACGAAATCCTGTTCCGACGGATTGGCAAGAATGAAATGGCGGCCATTCAGGCTTGCCGCGATCTGGTGGACGCCCAAAAACAGTATTTCGCGAGGGCCCCGCACGGCTTCGCTAACGAGTATGCCCAAAAACTCGTGAGTGATAAGCAACGGCACAACGGTTTGTATTGGGACGAAGCCGTTGATCAATACGCCAGCCCGCTCAATCCACTCATCGCATCCGCGTACGGAAAAGGTCCGAACGACGAGACTGGCGAACAATATCCATTCAATGGATATTTTTTCCGAATCCTCACGACTCAGGGACCGCACGCGCCGGACGGAAATAAGAACTACGTCGTGGACGGAAAGATGACTGCAGGGTTTGCCTTCGTCGCTTATCCTGCGGAATACCGCTCTTCGGGCGTGAAGACTTTTATCGTGAATGCCTCTGGGGTCGTTTATGAAAAAGATCTCGGTCCCAACACAACAAAACTCGCGGAAGCAATGATCGCCTACGATCCGGATTCTACCTGGCGCAAAGTGCAATAAAAATTGGCGAGAGGAGGCACAAATTAATGCAATACCGAAATATCGCCATATCGCTTTTGGGCATTGTTGCATTTGGCGCGCTCCTCCTCTCGCCAAACAGTAAACCGCAGGCTCGTCCCGAAGCTTTGGGCGATCCAAAGCCAGCCACCAGTCTCAGCGGTCAAATGCCCCCGAAGTTTGATCAGGATGTGGCCAAAGTTGTTGCGGAAATCGATCAGATTGAGGCTGACGCGCTCAATCAAATGGACCGCACCACGCTTGATCGTCAGGGAAAGATTCGCACGCTGGGAAGGTTACTGCTGTTTGATAGACATCTTTCGGTCAATCAGAACGAAGCTTGCAGTTTCTGCCACACGCCGGAAACAGGATTCACCGGTCCGATTCAATCCTTGAACGAAACCACCGTGTCATATCCCGGATCAGTGAGAACGCGATTCAGTAATCGAAAGCCACAGAGTTATATGTACGCTCCCTTCGCTCCGGTTCTCCACTACGACGAGCTACAACGTGATTTTGTTGGCGGAAATTTTTGGGATATGCGCGCGAGTGGCTTCCGCCTGCAGAATCCCAGCGCAGAACAAGCTCAGGGGCCTCCGACAAATCCCGTAGAAATGGGTTTGCCGGATTCAGCATGTGTTGCGTACCGGCTCTCGCAGGCTCGCTACCGAAAACTTTTTGAATCGGTATGGGGAATCGACGCGTTCGCGATTCAATGGCCTGCGGATGTCGAGAAAGTATGTGCTACGCCGGGCCCGCCACCTGCGAACGATCAATTGCCGATCCATCTCAGCGTCGCGGACCGGGCGCGAGCCGATCGCGTCTACGATAACTTCGGGCTGGCCATCTCCGCATACGAGTTCTCACCACAAATCAGTCCATTTAGCTCGAAGTATGACTACGTGCAGACGGGTCAGGATCAGTTCACAGCACAGGAAAAACTCGGTTACGAACTATTCCGTGGAAAAGCGCGTTGCAACGAGTGTCATCGTGATGGCGGACCCGGTGAAGAGCCGCTCTTTACAGACTTTACGGCAAGCAATCTCGGCGTTCCCAGAAATTCGGGATTGCAATTTTATTACGAAGGCCAATCCGACCAGCGCGGATACACCGCCAACCCGGCAGCAGGAACTTATGTCGACAAAGGCGTCGGCGCTTTCCTGCTCACGGTCCGGAGCGATAGCGGACAAGTGGATCCCGATTCGGAGTGGTTCGATCGCGCTCCAAAGTTCGACGCGAAATTCCAGGTACCCACTCTCCGCAACGTGGACATGCGTCCTACGCCAAATTTCGTGAAGGCCTACATGCACAACGGCTACTTCAAATCTTTGAAACAAGTCGTCCATTTCTATAACACGCGCGACGTGCTGCCCACCTGCAAATCAGGCGAACCCGGCGAGAGGCTCACCTGTTGGCCGCAGCCGGAGGATTCAACAAACATGAACAAGCGACAGCTCGGCAACCTGAAACTTACCGATCAGGAAGAAGACGCGATTGTCGCTTTCTTGAAGACACTTACCGATGGTTACAAAGCGCAGAAGTCACAAACGCCGAAATAAATACGTGAATGTCTGCCGAATCCAGCCGCACGCGCACTTTTTTCTGGCGAGATACAAACCGAAACGTTCGGCGCGTGGTCGTTGTGAAAAGCGCTAAGCAAGAGAAGTTGGAGAAACTGGATTCAAATGAGTGACCTAACGCAGCCCGTGATCGGAAAATCCGTGACTCCTGAGTCGATCCGTCCACTCAGAAGGTTCCCCATGCCGCGTCTTTTGCGCAAGGAAGTCGCTCGCAATGGATCGGCATGGCTGCCGCTCGTTCTGGTTTTGGGAGCGATTGCCGCCGTGGCATACGCCGACCATTCCGTTGTCTCGATTTCCCTCGTCTACCTCTACATACTTCCTCTCAGCGTCGGCGCGATTTTTCTGCGTAGAAAAATCAGCTACGGTCTTATCGTAGTTTGTATCCTCCTGCATGATTCGTACGCGCCCTGGAAGATGCACACTGCGCTTCGGATTTTTCACAATCTTTCCGCGATGCTGTGTTTTGCCTTCGTCGTTTACGTCATCCAGCGCTATGTAGCTCAGCGAGAATCGCTTGCCAAGACGGTTCAGAAGCAGCGTGACGACCTGCTCCAGGATCTCGAACTTGCCGCGCAAGTCCAGCGCCTATTTCTTCCCGTCGGGAAACCAGCCATGGCCGGGCTCGAGATCGCCGGCATGATGCGCCCCGCGCGTCACGTAGGTGGCGATTACTATGACTACATTCCCATCGACCCACATACTCTGGATATCGTGATTGCGGACGTCTCGGGAAAAGGACTTCCTGCTGCTCTCTTGATGTCTGCCACCGCTGCTTCCGTGCAACTCGAAGCGAACAACGATCGCGACATTTTGCAAATAGTGCGACGCTTGAATACCGGAATCCGCTCCGTCTCCGACGGTGAACACTACGTCACATTGCTGCTTGCTGAGATCGACGCGCAAAAGCGAACTGTCCGCTACGTCAATTGCGGTCATAATCCGGCACTTCTGTTTCAGGCCAGGACAGACACAGTCTCTTACCTGGAATCGTCGTATCCGCCCGTCGGTTTATTCCGGGACGACCCTCGTGAATTTGGTTCCGTGGAGTTATGCGCGGGCGACGTAATCGTTTTTTATACGGATGGTGTGACCGAGGCAGAAAACCGGCTTGGCGAAGAATTCGGGCTCGAGCGCCTTTCGGCCGTTCTAAAAAGTGGTGCGACGCTTTCCGCAGAAAATCTAATGACCCGCATTCATGGCGCGGCCGCGGATTTCTCCCGGGAGGTTGGGTTCAAAGATGATGTCACCATTCTCGTGGCCAAGTGCAGTTTCGACTGCTTTTCCGAAGTTGATCCGTAAGTCGTAACGCGAGAGGCATGCTTCAAAGCGTTAGCGTTTCCGCCGTGCCTCAGGATCGTAGTTTCGAGTCACGTTTCGATCAACCGATTGCCTGTCAGCCTGCCGACACTCTTTCAAATCTCTGGACGATTAGCGCCTCTGAGCGCGCTCCGAATTTTCCGACGCGCGCCTAAATATCTGTGTCTTCAATCACTTGCACAATCCCCGTTCGGATCCAACTGTGGCACATCGGCTGCATTTGATAGGCGCGAGGCTTCAGCCCTGATACCTCAAAGCGTTCTCAAGCGGATTATTTTGATTCCGTCCGGCGGGACCGGGCGAAAAGGTTAAGGACCTGGATTATGTGGATTGTCAGACTGGCACTAAGACAACCGCACACCATCGTGGTGTTCGCGGTGCTAATTCTCCTACTAGGGTCGCTGGCGATTGTTCGTACGCCCACGGACATTTTTCCCAATATTGATATTCCAGTGGTCAGCATCATCTGGACCTTCAACGGCCTCGAACCGCAAGATATGGCGGATCGGATCGTTTCAATCACCGAGCGCTCCCTCACCACTACTGTCGATAACATCCAGCATATTGAGTCCCAGTCTCTCGCCGGTATCGCCGTCGTTAAAGTATTTTTTCAGCCCACTGCCAGCATCGATAAAGCTCTCGCGCAAATCGGCGCTGTCTCGCAGACGCAATTGCGGCAATTGCCCCAGGGTTCGACGCCGCCATTAATTATTACTTACAGCGCTTCGACCGTTCCTATTCTCCAACTCGGACTTTCCGGCAAAGGCCTTTCCGAACAACAGTTGAACGACTACGGCCTGAATTTCATTCGCACCAGATTAATCACCGTACCGGGAGCTGCCGTCCCTTATCCATACGGAGGAAAGCAACGTCAAGTTCAGGTGGACCTGAATACCACGGCGCTGCAAGCGAAGGGGCTTTCACCGCTGGACGTGGTGAATGCGATTTCCGCGCAAAATCTAATTCTTCCAACAGGCACATCCAAGATCGGCCTGAAAGAATATGACGTTGACATCGTTAACGGAGCTCCTCAATCCATTGCGGAGTTAAACCGCATCCCGATCAAGACCGTCGGAACTACAACCACGTACGTGAGCGACGTTGCCTATGTGCGCGACGGTTTTCCTCCACAAACCAACATCGTCCGCGTCGATGGACAGCGATCAGCTCTGGTGACCATTCAAAAAGCTGGTTCCTATTCGACGCTCGACATCATCGCGGGGATCAAGCAAATGCTCCCGCAGGTAAAGCAGACTCTTCCACCCGCATTGAACATCAGCCTTATCGGCGATCAGTCCATCTTTGTGCGCGGAGCGATTCTGGGAGTTGTAAAGGAGGCCACAATTGCCGCCTGCCTTACTGGCCTGATGATTCTTCTTTTTCTCGGGAGTTGGAGGAGCACGATCATCGTCGCAGTCTCGATTCCACTCGCCATCCTCACCTCTATCGTCGTGTTCAGCGCGCTCGGCGAGACCATCAACATCATGACTCTCGGCGGTCTGGCGTTGGCCGTCGGAATTCTAGTCGACGACGCCACAGTAGAAATCGAAAACATGAACCGCAATATTGATATGGGCAAGGAAATCGAACACGCCATTCTGGACGGCGCACAGGAGATCGCCACCCCAGCGTTTGTTGCCACGCTCTCCATTTGCATCGTCTTCGTCCCGATGTTTCTTCTGAGTGGCGTAGCGCGCTACTTATTTGTTCCGTTGGCCGAAGCAGTCGTATTTGCGATGCTGGCCTCTTACCTCCTTTCGCGCACGCTGGTGCCGACGATGTCCAAGTATCTTTTGCGCGGACACGAGCACGATGTTGAGCGTCACACAACGTCCAGTCGAAATCCTTTGGTCCGCTGGCAGGTTCGCTTCGAGAAAGGATTTGAATATCTCCGCAACGGATATCGCGGACTCTTGAATTTCTGCCTGAATCATCGCCGCGTTTTCGTCGCTGCATTTCTCGTTGCCTGCGTCGCGTCGATCGCCGTCATCTTTCCCTGGCTTGGCCAGGATTTCTTCCCGAGTGTGGACAGCGGCACATTCAAACTTCATCTTCGTGCGCCCACCGGAACCCGCATCGAAGAGACGGCTCGCCTCTGCGATCTCGTCGAGCAATCCATCCACAGGCAGCTTCCGTCTGGCGCAGTCTCCACCATTACCGACAACATTGGATTGCCCTACAGTGGACTAAATCTTTCCTACAGCAGTTCCGCGCCTGTCGGAACCGCGGACGCCGATATCTTGGTATCTCTGAATGAACGCAGCCGGGTTACGGACAAATATGTTCACGATCTCCGCGTTGGTCTTGCGAAGGAATTCCCGGGCGTCTCCTTTGCCTTTCTCCCGTCGGATATCGAAAGTCAGATTCTCAACTTTGGCCTGCCTGCTCCCATCGACGTTCAAGTCGTCGGCAACGATGCTGAAGGCAACCGGCAGTATGCGAATGCGCTACTCGAAAAAGTCCGGCGCGTTCCGGGAATAGCCGACCCGCGCATTCAGCAGCCTTCCGATCAACCTTACATGCACATTTTTGTCGATCGCACCAAGGCGCAGGAAATCGGATACACCGCGCACGACGTCGCGCAAAACTTATTGGTTTCGTTGAGCGGCAGTTTCCAAACGTCACCCACCTTCTGGGTCGATCCCAAGAATCGCGTCAGCTATCAGATCGCTACCGAAACTCCACAATATCGATTGGACACCTTGCAGGATCTCGAAAATGTTCCCGTAACCGGAACCACTCCTGGTGCTCCGTCATCCATCCTTGCCAACGTCGCCTACTTACAGCGCGGTGCTGGAGCCGCGGTCATTTCTCATTACGATATTCAGCCAGTTCTCGACATATTTGGTTCCGTGCAGGGTCGTGACCTTGGCGGCGTGTCTAGGGATATCAACCGCATCATCGAAGAAACTCGTTCTCAACTTCCGCGTGGGTCCCAGGTAGTAATGCGCGGCCAAGTGCAGACAATGAACGCCTCATTTAAGGGCCTCGGAGAAGGCCTGATTTTCTCCATCATTCTTATCTACCTGTTGATTGTGGTGAATTTCCAGAGCTGGCTGGATCCCTTCATCATTATTACTGCGCTCCCGGCGGCACTAACCGGAATCGTTTGGTTCTTGTTTGCCACGCACACAACGCTGAGCGTGCCCGCGCTAACCGGCACCATCATGTGCATGGGCGTAGCCACGTCGAACAGCATTCTTGTCATTCAGTTCGCCACGGATCGATTAAAGGAAGGTAAAGATCCGCTCGCCGCTGCGCTGGATGCCGGCTTCACACGCTTTCGTCCCGTAATCATGACCGCTATGGCAATGATCATCGGAATGGTGCCGATGTCTCTGGGATTAGGTGATGGCGGCGAACAAAATGCGCCCTTGGGTCGGGCTGTAATCGGTGGCTTACTCTTCGCCACCGTCTCCACTCTGTTCTTTGTTCCAACAGTCTTCAGCATTCTTCATGGTCTCCGTCTTCGTATTTCGGGGGCCGTCACACCGTCGCAAGGTATGGAATCAACGGAAGGTGTAAGCCAATGACCATGCAATCACGAACTGAAAGCAATCCTCAGCCGGTTGGCGCGCTGAATTCAGCCGCATCCGACACAAAAAGTTCTCCGAAACGCCGGCGCAACTGGCCGCTCTCACTCGGGCTGATAGTTATCGTCGCGGTATTTGGCGGAATTCTTGCGCGAGGCATCATCGATCGCATGCGCGCAAGCGCAACCCTTACCACGGAGACCGACAATTTAGCGGTACCGGTCGTTTCCGTGGTAACTCCGCAGCGCTCCGCGCCTTCCCAGGAAATTGTCCTTCCGGGAAACGTGCAATCTTATCTTTCGTCATCGATTTTTTCCCGTACGAATGGATATCTGAAGGCCTGGTATTTTGATATCGGCGCGCACGTCACCAAGGGCCAGCTCATGGCGGAAGTCGAAACGCCTGAACTCGATCAGCAGCTCCAGCAATCGCGCAGCAATCTGTCAACCGCGCAGGCCAACCTCAAACTCGCCGAGATCACGCGCAATCGCTATCAGGAATTGCTAAAAAGCAATGCTGTCTCTCAGCAGGATGTCGACAACGCCGTCGGCACTTTCAACGCGAATCAAGCCATCGTCGAAGCGAATCAAGCGAACGTAAAGCAGCTGGAAACTTTGCAATCCTTTGAGAAGATCTACGCTCCTTTCGATGGTATCGTCACCGCCAGAAATACCGACGTCGGAGATTTAATTAACTCGGGAAGCGTCGCGGGCGCGAAAACTGATCTTTTCCACGTCGCGCAGCCCGGAGTTCTCCGTGTTTATGTGAATGTCCCCGAGGAATATTCGCGGGTTGCGCATCCCGGCCTTCCTGCCACGCTCAGCCTCGCTGAATTTCCGGGACGAGCATTTCCGGGCAAGCTTGTCCGAACTTCGGACGCCATCGACCTCACCACTCGCACGCTCACGACTGAAGTCGATGTCGACAATCCCACCGGCCAATTGCTTACCGGTTCTTACGCCGAAGTGCATTTCAAGGTGCCTGGCCAAGTCTCAACGTTCACCGTCCCTGTCGAGACTCTACTTTTTCGCGCGGAAGGTTTGCGCGTCGCGGTAGTTAAGGACGGCAAAGTTCAGCTCGTGCCGGTATCTCCCGGACACGACTTCGGAAATGTGGTCGAGATTGTTTCCGGTCTAAATGGCGACGAATCGGTGATTGTGAGCCCGCCCGATTCAATCGTATCCGGCCAGCAAGTGAAAATCGCGCAACAAACGACGGCGGGCACGGGAGGCAAGTCTTGAATTCGCTCCTGCTGTCGAACGCGTCACCTCGAATGCTTCGGTCTGCTTGTCTTGGCCTGTGCCTCGCGGGCTTATCCGCAATTACAGGCTGTTCAGTCGGGCCGAAATATCAGCGTCCACCCGTCGAAACTCCATCCGCATACAGAGAAGCTGGTAATTGGAAAACCGCTCAACCGAACGATCAGAATCTCGGCGGCGCCTGGTGGCAAATTTTTCAAGATGCGCAGTTAAACACGCTCGAAGAGCAGATCAACGTCTCCAACCAAAACTTGAAGGCGGCCGAAGCCCAATATACGCAGGCTCGCGCCATGCTTCGATATCTTCGCGCCGACTATTATCCTTCGATCGACGCGGGC